>Ga0315280_10000220_pt1 | contig 111307 bp, 92 predicted proteins | sample YL17G06_40_MG_FD_203697 | JGI IMG/M metagenome (GOLD analysis project Ga0315280, IMG submission 203697) | Sediment microbial communities from Yellowstone Lake, YNP, Wyoming, USA - YL17G06_40 | ecosystem: Environmental > Aquatic > Freshwater > Lake > Sediment | place: USA: Wyoming | collected... | reverse complement strand
TCAGGCCTTGGCCTCCTCTTCCCCGGCCGCCTCCCTTCTGATTCCAAGCCTCCCCGTACACTCCCCACAAGGTCCCCAGCCCACTTCTATAAACCAGGGTTTTTCAGCGGAATCCACATTTCACATTTTGCATTGGACACGTCTTTCTGCCTGCGCGGACCCGCGTTGTGCTACGGCCCCGCGGTCTCGCGATACGTCTGTAGCGGAGGGCAGAGGTGGCCGAGATCTCCGGCAAAGGGTGAGAGTTCCCTTCCGGCTCGTGGACACCAACGATACTCTGTAGCCGTGACTTGAAGGGCCTGGGCTCCGTGGGACAGAGGTGCACGAGCTTATGAGGAAAGTGAAATGTGTACGTGCGACCCCCTTTCGTGGATGTACTCGCTCCAGTTCGTGCAGATGAGTTTATCGCTTTGTGGCCCCCGACACATTCCGGTACAATCGCGTCGCCGTCACGGGGGATAGGGCAACGCAGGAGTGCGACCCGAGCACCGTGGCGGTGCCTAACGGCACGAGGTTGGCATCTTTCGAGGTGCCAACCCTTCATGAACGTGTCGGGGGCGGCAATGCGATAAACTCCCGCCCTGCTGAGGGCGGATTGAACCGGCGCTCCGATGTCTCAATGGGGTGATTCCGGGGAATTCTGGAGGGCAGGTTGACATGACAGGCATAACGCGCAGACAGTTGATCCGCCAGTCCTTGCTGGGGGCCGGGGCGTTGGTCGCGGCTCCCTCGTTGGCGACTCTTGGTTCAACAGGGGCGCAGCTACGGATCGAGATCTCCTTGGCCGAATGGTCTTTGCATCGGGCACTGTATGCCGGCAAGCTGGATCATCTGGCGTTTCCCGCGAAGGCCAAAAAGGAGTTTGGGATTGCGGCGGTCGAATATGTCAATGGGTTCTTTGGCGGGCGGAAGATGGATTTCAAGAAGGCCGCCAAGAATACCGCGTATCTGAAGGAACTGCTGACTCGGAGCAAGGATGCGGGAGTCGTGAATCATCTGCTGATGGTGGACGACGAAGGGCCGTTAGCTGTGGCCGACGAGAAGACGAGGTGGCAGGCCGTGGACAATCACAAGAAGTGGGTGGAAGCGGCGAAATCCCTGGGCTGTAAGATGGTTCGCGTCAATCTCCAGGGCGGGGGTTCGGCTGAGGAGAAGAAGACGGCGGCGGTCGAGTCGCTCGGGCGGCTGGGTGCGTTTGCGGCACCGATGAAGATCAGCATCGTCGCGGAGAATCACGGCGGCGTGACCTCCAACGGCGCCTGGCTGGCGGACGTGGTCAAACAGGTGGGCCTCTCCAACGTGGGCACGCTGCCGGACTTCGGGAACTTCTGCATCTCGGAGTCGTGGGGCTCCACGCAGGACGGGTGCGAGAACATGTACGACCGCTATAAGGGCATGGCAGAACTGCTGCCGTACGCCAAAGGCGTCAGCGCGAAATCCTACGACTTCGACGCCAACGGGGAGCAGCCGCTGATGGACTATAAGAAGTTGATTGGGTTGGTGAAGGCCGCCGGGTACAAGGGCTACATCGGGATCGAGTTCGAGGGCAACACGCAACCTGAGGAAGAGGGGATTCGTAAGACAAAGGCGCTGCTGGAGAAGTACCTGTAACGCTGGGGCGCTCTGGGTGGCACGCCCGGGCGTAGCGCGTTCGTAGTGACGCCGCAAGGCGTTTCGCGCGAAGTCTGACGTGTCAAGTGTGAGGTTGGAAGTAAAGGCGAGCCGCTCAGGACTTCCCACTTCAAACTGGAAACCTCCAACTTCTTTCTATGCCCTTACGGGCACACTACGAACGGGTTTTGACGCTGCCACTCGGAGAAGACCGGGTTCTCACTTACCTACAACATCTCGGGTTTGAATTTCTTGCTCAGGTTGATGGAGCGGCCGGAGATCATGAAGATGCCGTCGCCGCGATAGTGGAAGGTCTCGGGGTACATGGTCATGATGTTGAACTTGCCCTGCCACGCCGAACTGACCAGCACGATCGGGCCCGGCTCCAGGAACCGGCGGATGTTGGACACCGGAAAGTCTTTCTTGCGGAACGTCTTTTTCATGGTCCCTCCCGCTCACTCGGCCAGGGCGCTGCGCAGCATGTCATTGGCCTGGGCAATGGCGGCCCGGGTGGCCGGAGTCTCCGCGAGCGCGTTGAGCATGACGAAATCATGGATGATCCCCAGGCAGCGCAACGCCGTGACGCGGACGCCCGCTTCGATCAGCTTGCGGGCATAGGCCTCGCCTTCGTCGCGCAGCACGTCGCACTCGTCGACGGTGATGGTTTGCATGATTTGTTCCTCGTAGCGTTAGCCTGTTGTTCTTTCCATTTCATCGAAGCGGTGCGCGGTGCTCTTGTTACTGTAGTTGAGGTCATGGGCCGCCCTCCCTCGGACAATTCCTCGTAATACAGGCGGAAGAAACCTATCTCGCTTTCGCATTGACAAAGACCGATGAGGAAATCCTGAACTGGATCGCTCAGGCACGGCCCGACCTCGTTCCCATTGATGCGCCGCTTAGTCTGCCCGCCGGACGCACGACCATCCACGACCGCTCCGGTCTGCACTTTCGCGAGTGCGACCTGGAACTGCGGCGACGGGGGATTCGATTCTTTCCGGTTACGCTGGGTCCGATGCGGATGCTGACGGAAAGGGGCCTTGCGCTCAAGGCGAAGATCGAGAAGATGGGCTATCGTGCGGTCGAGTGTTACCCCGGCGGGGCTCAAGATGTGTGGGGCCTTCCGCGCCAGCACCGGGACCGTCAAGGACTCCGGCGGGGTCTGGAGACGCTGGGCGTGCGCGGACTGACGGAGGCGATGACGGGCGACGAACTGGACGCCGTAACGGCCGCCTGGGTGGGTCGGCAGTTTCTCCGGGGCCAGGGAGAAGTGCTTGGGGGCGAGGGAGGGATCGTTATGCCCTTTGGTGCTCGAAAATCAGCAAAAGGATGGTCGTCGCATGGGGCCCAAGGCGAGTAAGGCATCATAGGAATCGTTGTCATACAAGACCAATAGGGCAACCCATGTGAAGGGAAAGATTATGGTCGGGAATGAGGAAGAACGCGAATATAGTGCCGGGAGCTACGTCTCCGAGGGGCGCGCGGGTTGGCGACGGGTGTCGTGGGGGGCGATCTTCGCCGGGGCTTTCGTGACGCTGGCGGTGTTTCTGACGCTCCAGATGCTGGGCGCCGGCATCGGGGCGTCCTCGATCGACTTAACCGGCAGCCGGACTACCAGTGCCAGGTCCCTGGGCATCGGGGCCGCCATTTGGTGGTTCATCATGGGGCTCATCGCGCTGTTCATCGGCGGGTGGGTCGCAGGCCGGCTGGGCTGGCGCGCGAACAAAGCCGATCGGGCGTTGCACGGACTGACGGTGTGGTCGCTTTTCTACGTTGCGATGTTCTTGTTGGCGGCTACGGCCTTGAGCGCCCTGGTGGGCGGCGGCATCTCGTTGCTGGGCAGCGGCGTTTCGGCGGCCGGACAGGCGGCCAGTACGCCGCAAGGACAGCAGGCGATCCAACAGACGATGCAAAACCAGGGGGTCAGTCCTCAGACCATCCAGCAGGAGCTTGCCAAGATCCTCGGCGGCGGCGCGGCCCCGCAGAATCAACAGGGCAACCCTGACGTGGCCACGGCGGTGGACAAGTACCTCAAAAGTTCCAGAACGCCGCAGGACCGGCAGCAGGCGGTGCAGGCGCTCACGCAAGCCACCGACATGAGTGAAGCCCAGGCCAACCAGATGCTCAGCAATCTGGAGCAGGCCGGCCAACAGGCCCGGGCCACCGGCGAAAAGACGGCGAATATCACCGGCGCCACGTTCATCGGACTCGCGATCTCGATGATCATCGGCGCCATCGTAGCAATGCTCGGCAGCCTGGTGGCGACAGCGCCCTCGGTCTATGCGCCTCCGCATGAGCGCGAGCGCGTCAAGACCACGGAGCGCACCTACGCTGGAACGAGGTGAGGAGAGATCGGAGAGAAATCAGAGGAAATCGAGGGTGTCAGGTACTCTCTTTGAAGACTTCCTGACACCCTTTTGACTGTGCGAAGACGAATTCCAAGCCCACGACTTTGACGTCAAATCCTTGGGCCGGGAGGATTTGCGCGCTCTTGAGTGGGAAGTTCTCGTTCGCCAGCAGCTTCATCGGTCTGCCTTGCGCGAGTCGCTGATCAGTAGTCCGTCCTCGATACATTCGCGAATATAGGCGAACACGGCTTGCAGGTGCTTGGCCGTCAAGCGCGGGTAGTTCTCCAGGAGTTCATTCTCCGTCCAACCTGCGGCCAGCCGCTCAATGACGAACTCCACCGAGATTCGTGTTCCCTTGATAGATCGTACAAACCGCTTTTCTCGTGCTTGACAATCGCCATTGTATCACTTAATTTAGGGATTTCCAAAGGTCTACCGACGAGGAGTTCAAAGCTGTGCCGGAGAAAGTGGTAACACGGTTTGCGCCGTCGCCGACGGGGTATCTGCACGTCGGCGGGGCCCGAACGGCGCTATTCAACTGGTTGTGGGCCCGCTGCCAGGGCGGCACGTTCCTGCTGCGGATCGAGGACACCGACCTCAAGCGCAATACGCCGACGGCGGCCAAGCAGGTGATGCAGGACCTGCGCTGGCTCGGCATCGAGTGGGATGAGGGGCCGGAGGTAGGCGGGCCGAATGGGCCGTACTTTCAGTCGCAGCGTCTCGACTTCTATAACCGGTATGTGCGGCAGTTGCTTGACGCGGGCCGAGCGTACTACTGTTTCGAGACGTCCGAGGAACTGGACGCCATGCGGGCGCAGGCCGAGGCGCAGAAGAAGGGATTCGTCTATCCCCGGCCGCAGCGGTTTCCCTCGGAGCAGGATGTCGAGAAGGCGCGGGCCGAGGGCAAGCCGGTAACGGTCCGGTTCGCCCTGCCGATGGATAAGCCGCTGGTCGTCGATGACCTGATTCGCGGCCGGATTACCTTCAGTCCGGCGGAGCTGGGCGGCGATTTCATCATCCTCAAGAGCGACGGCTTCCCCACATACAACTTCGCCTGCGTCGTCGACGACTGCCACATGAAGATCACGCACGTGATCCGCGGCCAGGAGCACCTGATGAACACGCCCGGCCAGAAGGCCCTGTGGGAGGCGCTGTTCCCGGGCAGGGCGACGCCACAGTACGCTCATATGTCCGTGACGGTCAGCGATACCGGCGGCAAGCTCTCCAAGCGGGAGCGGCCGCAGACCCTGCGCACGGCCCTGGAGAAGATGCCGAACGTCGATATCGAGAAGCTGGCCGAGGTGGGCGGGATCACGGCCGATGCCCTGCGGTCCTTCATTCGAGCGGAGACGACGCCCGACATCCCAGCGATCGAGGCGATCGCCGAATATCTCGAGGTGCATCTGCCCGAGGTCAATGTCGTCGATTTTTTCCGCAGCGGGTATCTGCCGGAGACGATGGTGAACTTCCTGGCCCTGCTGGGCTGGAACCCGGGCGACCCGCGGGAGATCATGACGGTCCAGGAGCTGATCCGCTCGTTCGACCTGATGCGCCTGACGAAAAGCAACAGCCTCTTCGATCGCAAAAAGCTCCTCGCCTTCAACACCGAGCACCTGCGCCTCGAACCCCCGGAGAAGGTCCTGCAGCACTTCAAAGCGTACCTCAAGGAGGTCGGCTCGCCGGTGCTTCAGGCCGATGACGCGATGCTGCAACGGATCATCAAGCTGTGCGAAGGCGCGCGAACTTTTGTAGATATTGAACGTAAAAGTGTCTTCGTGTTTGTGGGCGACAACGAGATCGAATTCGAGGAAAAAGCGGTTCAGAAGGTCCTGTTTAAGGACCACGCCCTGGAGATTCTCGGGCAGGTGCGGCAGAAGTTGGCGGGCATGGACCCGCTCACGGAGCACGGGATCGAAGAGATGCTCCGGAGGCTGGCCGAACAGCGGCAGGTCGGCTTGGGCAAAGTGGCCCAGCCCCTGCGCGTGGCCCTGTGCGGCACGACGATCAGCCTGCCGATCTTCGACTCCGTGAGTCTGCTGGGCAAAGAGCGCACCCTCCGGCGCATCGATCTGACGCTCCAAAGGTTTGAGGCTGCAGGGCAAGGGCAGGCACAATAGCGATGCCACTACTAGTGACGGGGTCCATCGGAATCGACACCATTCGGACGCCCCACGGTTCCAGCGAGAACTGTATCGGGGGCTCGGCGATCTATTTCGCCATGGCGGCCAGCTTCTTCGCGCCCGTGCGCTTCATCGGGGTCGTGGGGGCCGATTGCCCGTTCGATATTTCGAACGTGTTCGCCGGTCGGGACGTGGACCTGCGGGGCCTGGAGATTCGCGCCCAGAGCAAGACCTTCCGCTGGGCCGGCACCTACAAAGAGACGATGGACGACCGGGTGACCGACGCCATCGAGCTCAACGTCCTGGCCGAGCAGCCGCCCATCGTGCCCAAGGCCTTCGCCGACAGCCGCTTCGTCTTCCTCGCCAATACCGCCCCCAGGCTCCAGATCCAGTTGCTCAGCCAGGTCAAGGCGCCGGTCTTCGTGGCCGCCGATACGATGGACTTCTGGATCACGGACCATCTGGCGGACCTGCAGGAGCTCTTGACGAAAATCCGCTGCCTGATCATCAACGCGGACGAGGCCAAGCTGCTGGCCCGGCAATTCAACCTGGTCCGGGCCGCCGAGCAGATCCTGACGATGGGACCGTCCATCGTCATCGTGAAAAAGGGAGAGTCCGGCTCGTTGATGTGCCTGGAGGATGGGAGCAGATTTGTTCTGCCTGCTTACCCGGCCACCGAGGTCCGCGACCCGACCGGGGCGGGCGACAGCTTCGCCGGCGGACTGATGGGCTACCTGGCCCAGGTTAACCGGACGGATTTCGACACGCTCAAGACCGCCGTCGCGTACGGCACGGTCGTTGCCTCGTTCACCATCGCGGATTTCTCCCTCAGCGGCCTGACGAGCGTCACGCGCCGGGACATCGACATCCGATTGGAGATGCTGCGGAGGTTCACGTGCTTTTGACGGGCGCATTTACTTCGTGGCGAGGGCGTCCCGCCCTTGCGTCGCGAGGCCATCTTGGCCTCGCCCGGCCAGGGCCCAATGCGCCCATCGGGTTTGAAGAGCAAGGGCAAGATGCCCTCGCCACAAAGACGCCATCCCCAAGGCCTTCGGCCTTGAGGCTGCCACCCATTGTAGACTTTGCGTGTTTTCAACCTGAGTTCGAGTGATAGATCATGCGCTGTTTCATCGCGATTGACATACCTGAGGACATCCGCGCCGAGCTGGCCGACCTGCAAAAGGAGTTGGAAGGCCAGGCGGACGTTCGCAGAGGCGACGTCAAGTGGGTGGAGCCGGAGAGCATGCACCTGACGCTGAAGTTCCTGGGCGAGGTTCCGGACAATCAGATCGTCGAGGTCTGCAATATCACCAAGGACGTGGCGAGCCGGTACAAGGAATTCGACTTCGCCGTCCGGGAGGCGGGCTCGTTCGGCGGCCGCAGCGCGCGGGTCCTGTGGGTTGGGGCCGGATTGGACTGCCCCGAGCTGAGCGAATTGCAGCAGGACCTGGAAGATGAGCTGGCGGATGCAGGCTGGCCGAAAGAGGGCCGGCAGTTCTCGGGCCATCTGACGCTGTGCCGCATCCGCAACAGCAAGGCCGGCGAGAAGCTGGGAGAGCTGATCGAGCAATACCAAGACTACGATCTGGGGCTGGTGCACGCCGGATCGATCATCGTTTTCGAGAGTCAACTGACTGGGCAAGGACCGATTTACACCCCTCTAGGAACTTATAAACTACAAGCAAGGTAATGGAAGGGCGAGATAGAAAGTTGGAGGTAACTTACCATGGCAAAAGCCAAAAAAACCACTACGACTACGGAACCCGCCGCCAGTGACGGCAAGCAGGCGGCGCTGCAGCGCGTGATCGCGCAGATCGAGAAGCAGTACGGCCAGGGCTCCATCATGCAGATGGACGAGCACCTCTATGCCAAGATCGAAGGCATCGGCACGGGGGCGCTGTCCCTCGACATCGCCTTGGGCGGCTGCGGCATCCCGCGCGGGCGAGTCACCGAGCTGTTCGGTCCGGAATCGTCCGGCAAGACGACGCTCGCGCTGCACGTGATCGCCAGCGCCCAGAAGGCCGGCGGCGTGGCGGCGTTCATCGACGCCGAGCACGCCCTGGACACCACCTGGGCGAAGAAGCTGGGCGTGGATGTCAGCAGCCTGCTGGTCAGCCAGCCCGATACCGGCGAGCAGGCCCTCGACATCGCCGAGATGCTGATCGCGAGCAATTCGGTCGATGTGATCGTCGTCGACTCCGTCGCCGCCCTGACGCCCAAGGCGGAGCTCGAGGGCGACATCGGCGACACGCACGTCGGCCTGCAGGCCCGGCTGATGAGCCAGGCCATGCGCAAGCTGACCGGCATCATCAACAGGAGCAAAACCGCCCTGGTCTTCATCAACCAGATCCGCATGAAGATCGGCGTCATGTTCGGCAACCCCGAGACGACGCCGGGCGGCAAGGCCCTGAAGTTCTACTGCTCGGTCCGCATCGACCTGCGACGGTTGAGTACCCTCACGGACAACACCGGGGCCATCGGCTCGCGGGTCCGGGCCCGGGTCGTCAAGAACAAGATCGCCCCGCCCTTCCGCGAGACCGAGTTCGACATCATGTTCGACAGCGGCATCAGCTATGAGGGCGACCTGCTGGACCTGGCGCTGGCCAGCGGCATCATCGAGCGCAGCGGCGCGTGGATCAATTACGGCAGTATCCGGCTGGGCCAGGGCCGTGAGAACGCCAAGAAGTATCTGATCGATTACCCTGAGGTCCGCAACGAGCTGAAGGACAAGGTCCTGTCCACCAAGGGACTCCTCTCAAGCTCGACGCCGAAATCGAAATCGGAGGAACCGGTCGAGGCGGAGGCCTGAGCAGCCGATAGAGAATTGCGGATTGATGATTGCGGATTGAAGTCGCGGTGCTAATCCGCGATCCGCAATCTAAAATCCGAAATAGGCAAGGGTGTTTTGAGAATGCTGAGCTCCAAAGAGATTCGTCGTGGGTTCATTGAGTTCTTCAAGGCCCGAGAGCACACGTTTGTGCCGAGTTCGCCGGTGGTGCCGCACGGGGATGAGACCCTGCTGTTCGCCAACGCCGGCATGAACCAGTTCAAAGATATCTTCCTGGGCCTCAAGCCCCCCGAATGGCGCCGCGCGGTCAATAGCCAAAAGTGCCTGCGCGTCAGCGGCAAGCATAACGACCTGGAAGAAGTGGGCCGGGACACCTACCACCACACGTTCTTCGAGATGCTCGGCAACTGGTCGTTCAACGATTACTTCAAGGCCGAGGCGATCGCCTGGGCCTGGGAGCTGCTGACCAAGGTCTGGGGTATCAATCCCGACCAGCTCTGGGCCACGGTCTTTACGGGCGATGAGAAGGACGGCCTGCCTCAGGACGTCGACGCCGCGGGGCTCTGGCCGAAGCTAACATCCCTGCCGGCCGAGCGCGTCCTCGCCTTCGGCAAGAAGGAGAACTTCTGGGAGATGGGCGAGACCGGCCCCTGCGGCCCGTGCAGCGAGATTCACATCGACCTCGGGCCGGACCGCTGCGACAAGAAAGGCGAGCCGGGCCATGAGTGCCGGGTCAACGGCGACTGCGCCCGGTACATCGAGCTGTGGAATCTCGTCTTCATCCAATTCAACCGTCAGCCCTCGGGCAATCTCGTGCCGCTGTCGGCCCGGTACATCGATACCGGCGCGGGCCTGGAGCGGGTCGTCTCCGTCCTCCAGAACAAGCGCAGCAACTACGACACCGATCTGTTCATGCCGATCATCGAAGCCACGAGCGCGATGTCGGGCCACGAGTACACCTCGCAGCTCGGCGATAAGACCGATAATGCGTTCCGCGTCATTGCGGACCATATCCGCGCGCTGAGCTTTGCGATTACCGACGGCGCGACCCCGTCCAATGAGGGCCGGGGCTACGTCCTGCGCCGGATTCTCCGCCGGGCCTCACGCTTCGGCCGCGAGCTCGATCTGCACGAGCCATTCCTCTACAAGCTGGTCCCCGTAGTCGTGGACTGCCTGGGCGACGCCTTCCCCGAGATTCGCAATCGCGCCGAGTACGTCGCGACGGTGATTCAGTCCGAGGAGGTCAGCTTCGGCCGGACGCTCGACCGCGGCCTGGAGCTTTTCAACGGCGCGGCCAACCGTGCGGCGAAAACTCCCGCCAAGACCATCAGCGGCGACGATGCCTTCCAGCTCTACGACACTTACGGCTTCCCCATCGACCTGACCCAGCTCATGGCCCAGGAGCGCCTCTTGCAGGTGGACTTCGACCGTTTCCACGAGCTGATGAAAGAGCAGAAGGAGCGCGCCCGGGCGGCGCAGAAGACCGATTCGCTCCTGGCGGGTCTGGCCGACAGCGATCTGCCGGCGACGGAAGACTTGCACAAGTATCACACAGACCGATGCAACGCCACGGTCCTCGGCTGGATCGACGCGGCGGGATTCCACAAGGAAGGCGACATCCCGGCCGGCGCCGAGGTCGGCCTGGTCCTCGACAAGACCTGTTTCTATGCCGAAGCCGGTGGTCAAGTCGGCGACACGGGCGTGGTCGAAGCGCTGGTCGCCCGTGGCGAGGGCGTCCCGCCCTTGCGTCGCGCCGGCATCTTGCCGGCGACGGAAGAACAAGGGCAAGATGCCCTCGCCACGAAGAATCACGGGCAAGATGCCCGTGCTACGTTCGTCGTCGAGGCGACAACGAAAGTCGCCAACACCGTGATTCATCGCGGCCAACTCACCGAAGGCTCGCTCCGCGTCGGGCAGACGGTCACAGCCAGCGTCAGTCCGGATCGCAACGCCACCAGGAAGAATCACACGGCCACCCACGTCCTCCAATGGGCGCTCCAGCAGGTGCTCGGCAAGTCGGTTGCCCAGCAGGGCAGTTACGTCGGGCCCGATTACCTGCGCTTCGATTTCACCTATCCGAAGGCCCCGACGGAGGAAGAGCTTAAAGAGGCCGAGCGGCTGGTCCGCGAGAAAATCGCGGCCGATCTGCCCGTCACGTGGACCGTCCTGCCCCGGAAAGAGGCGGAAAAGCTCGGGGCGATGGCCCTGTTCGGCGAGAAGTACGGTAGCGAGGTCCGCGTCGTCTGCCTCGGGGCGACGGACAAGAACCACATCGACGAGGCGTTCAGCCGGGAGTTCTGCGGCGGCACACACGTGGACCGCCTGGGTGTCATCGGCGGGTTCAAGATTCTCAAAGAGGAAAGCGTCTCGGCGGGCGTCCGCCGGATCACGGCCCTGACCGGTCAAGGCCTGACCGCCTATCTCGAACGAGGCAGCGACATCGTCGATCAGCTTGCGGCGCTGCTCCAGATCCCCGCCGAGAAGTTGCCCGAGCGAGTGACGCAACTGCTCGAAGACAACAAGCGCCTGACCAAGCAACTCAAGAGCGCCTCACAGACAGGCGGACCTGATACCATGGCGGAGGCCCGGCAGCTTCTGGACGCCAGCGAGAAGATCGGCGAGGCAGCCATGATCGTCGGCCGGCTCTCGACCACCTCGGTCGAGCGGGCCCGCGAAGCCATCGACATGCTCAAGAAGAAGGCCAAGTCCGCCGCGATCGTTCTGGCCTATGAGGAAGAGGGCAAGGTGATGCTCCTGGCCGGCGTGACGGACGACCTGATCAAGAAGCTCAAGGCCGGCGATATCGTCAAGACCATCGCTCCCATCGTCGACGGTGGCGGCGGCGGCAAGCCCCAGATGGCCCAAGCCGGCGGCAAAAACCCCGCCAAGATCGATGAAGCCCTGGGCAAAGCAACGCAATTGATCAAGCTGGCGCTGGGCGCATGAGCCGTTCGTAGTGACGCCGTCAGGCGTTCAGTAGCATGGGCGTCCCGCCCATGAGTATCACGGGTGTCTCGCCCGTGGGAGCAGAGCCAAGATGGCCCTGCAACTCATGGGCAAGATGCCCATGCTACTATGCCCTTACGGGCACGCTACAAACGGGCTTCGGCGATCCACCAGCGGAGGAACTGGGACACATGATCCACTTCCAGTGTCCACATTGTGCTCAGAAGCTCACGGTGCCTGACGGGCAGGCCGGCAAAGTGGGCCCGTGTCCCCGCTGCAAGACTCGGATCACCATCCCGCAGGTGTCTCCGTCGACGGCTATCTCGAAAGAGCTGCTCGCCGCGCCCCCGGCTGACCTCACGCATGATTCTGCCTTGCCGACGGGCGCTGGCGAGAGTGCCGCGGCAGCTTCGGATGCTCTCGATCGGCGGCTGCTCGATGTGCCGCCGGCGGGAAGCGGCAGTATTCCTGAGGCGCACTTGAGCAACGAGCAAGTGCTGGCCAAGCTCCGTTTCACGCCGCCCCCGGAGTATAGCGGCAAGCGTCGCCTGCCCTGGCCTCTGGACATTCTCCTGTACCCCGCCAACGGCGCGGGCTTGATGACCCTGGCAATCATCGTCGCCATTCCGCTGTTCCTGGCGGTCCTGCAGCAAGTGGTTTTTCTGCCGTTCCTGGGCCTGATGTTCCTCCTGGCCCAACTGGCGATCGGGCTCTACGCCGCCTGGTATTGGGCGGAATGCACGTACGATAGCGCCAAAGGTGGCACGCGGGCACCGCAACTCCTCGACGCCGCCGGCTACGGGGACAAATGGTCACGCGTTTCTCACTTGCTGGCCGTGTACATCATTTTCGTCCTGCCGATCGTTCTTTATGCCCTGTATGGCGGCCGAGACGCCATAATCATAGGCGTCCTTCTCGCCTGGGCTATCATCCTCTTTCCGATGGGCCTGCTCGCCATGGTCATAAGCGACGGGATGTACGTGCTCAATCCCCTGTTCCTTCTGGGATCGATTCGCCGCACGCTGATTCCGTACGTCGGGCTGCTCCTTCTCATCGCGGCCCTGGGCGGTCTGCTGCGGCTGGTTCTCGGCCTGCTGATGCAAGGGGGCAGTGCGATAGGGCTGGCCGGTCCCGCGTTATTGACCGGCGGCTATTTGTCTCTCGTCGCCGCCCACGTCCTGGGCCGCTTCTACTGGCGTTACCACGAACGTCTCAACTGGGACGTCTGAGCGTCGTTATGATACGCTTTCAATGTCCGCATTGTGATGGAAGGCTTCAGGTTCCGGACACCCACGCCGGCACAGAAGGCCGGTGCCCGCGCTGCAAGAAGACGGTCACTGCTCCCTCGGTCCCCTCGTCCGAGCGGCCCATCCTCCCGGACGCCACCCCTGAGGCAGCCACTGCCCCGCCCAAAGCTCTGGACCGGCAACTTCTCGATCTGCCGGCGGCCCTGGCTGCCGACGATGACAGCCCGGCAGCACGCTTGCGCGAGAAAGAGGCGCTGGCGAGGCTCGGTTTCACGCCCCTGCCTGAATGCGCCGGCGAGCGGCAGTTTCCGTGGCCCATCGACGTCCTGTTGTATCCTGCCAACACGGCGGGCTTGACGACCCTGGCGATCGTCGTCGGCATTCCCTTTCTCCTCACGGTGGTGAACCGGCTCCTCGGCTCGTTCTTGTCCGGCGCCGCTTTCGTGATCCATCTGCTGATCGGCCTCTACGGCGGCTGGTACCTCGTCGAGTGTATCTACGATAGCGCCCACGGCGGCACGCGGGCCCCGCCGGGCTTTGATGCCGGCGGTCTGGCGGACATGAAGTCCCGCATGATCAACGTGGTGGGCGTGTTCGTCGTCTTCGCGTGGCCCCCCGGCATTTACCATATCTGGACACATCAGACCGACACCGTGTTTTGGGTCCTCGTAGCTTGGGGGATTGTCTTATTTCCGATGGGCCTGATTGCGATGGCCATGTTGGATTCGTCTGAGGCCCTGAATCCGCTTCTTCTGCTGGGTTCGATTCGGCGCACGTTTCTCCCGTACCTGGGTCTGTTGCTGCCGATTGCGAGCTTGGTGGGTCTGGCGTGGCTCTTGCCACACGGGCCCGCGCACCAGCCGCCTCCGCTCTGGCTGCAAGCGATCGAGCAGACCCTCGGCGGATACGCGGTCTTGGTCATCGCCCACATTTTCGGCCGCTTCTACTGGCGTTATCGCGAACGCCTCGACTGGGGCCTGTGAAGCATCACCCTTCCTGGCGGAGCCTGACGCTGCGGGCGTGGGCGTCGAGGCCCTCGGTTCCGGCCAAGCGGATGATATCGTCGGCCGCGGCGGCAAGCTGCTCGGCGGTGTACTCGATCAGACTGAGGGACTTGACGAAATCGTTGCTGGTCAGGGCACTGGAGAACCGGGCTCGGCTGCCGGTGGGCAGGGTGTGACTGGGTCCGGCCCAGTAGTCGCCGACGGCCACCGGCGTGTACGGGCCGATGAAAACCGCCCCGGCATTGGTAATCCTCTCCGCGACTTCGCGGCTTTGCGTCCCGCACTGGACTTCAAGATGCTCGGTGGCAAACTCGTTTGCCAACCGGATTGCTTCATCTATGTTCGCGACCACGATGATACGGCTAAACCGCTGGAGCGATTGAACCGCATCGGCGGCGCGCGGGAGCGATTCGAGCTGACGGCTCAGTTGTTCGAGGATAGCCTGGGCCAGTTGCGGTGAATCCGTTAGCACAATCGCGCTGCTATCGGTGCCGTGTTCGGCCTGGCTGAGCATGTCCGCCGCTACCCAGGCGGGATTCGCCTGGTCGTTGGCGAGGACGAGCACCTCACTGGGGCCGGCAATGGAGTCGATGCCGACGTAGTCGCCCGCGACGTTCTTTTTGGCCGATTGCACCCACTTGTTGCCCGGCCCGACGATCTTGTCCACCTTGGCGATAGTTTGCGTCCCGAAGGCCAGCGTCCCCACCGCCTGCACGCCGCCGATGCGGTAGACCTCGCTGACTCCCAGTTCCTGACAGACCGCGAGAATGACCGGATGAATGCTGCCTTGATGTCTGGGTGGCGAGACGATCGCGATCTCCCGGACTCCGGCCACTTGGGCCGGGACCACCGTCATGATGACCGTCGAAGGCAACGGGGCGGCGGCGCCCGGCACGCAGACGCCGGCCCGCCGGAGGGGGACATACTTGATGCCGGTGCCCTCGGAAAAGACTGTCGATCGGTTGCGGTTGCGCGGCTCGTTACGGCTATCGTCGGACGTCTTACGTGACGAGCCGCGCAACCGTCCCACGCTCGACGATCCTTGCCCGATGAAGATCTCCTCCTGGTAGGCGCGGACGTTGGCGATCGCTTGGCGGAGCGAGGTCAGCAGGCGGCGGTCGAGAGACTGGTGTGCCCTGGACAACTCGTCGGCCCCCATGCGGAACTGCAACGGCGCCAGCTCGACGCCATCGAATTGCTTCGTGTATTCGGCAACCGCCGGATCGCCCCGCTCGGCGACATCACGCAGGATGCTGACGACCGTTCGATTCTGCTCGCTGTCCGGACCGGCCAGCCGCGCGGCCTCCAGCATCTCGGACCGCAGCTTCTCGAGCTTGGCCTCGAAACCGGGGTCAGAGAACGAAAGAACAAGGTCTGGTAGTGCCGGGTCCATCATTTTCGTCCTTCGTCGGCCGGTGGCGTGACTCGTATCGGTCGCGTTCATCGTTGCGCGTCGCACGCCGCTGGACGCAGCCGCTGGGCGAGACGAGCTTCGCCACCGCCACCGCTTCACGGTCCTTTCCTACCTGCCGAAGTTGCCATAGCTGTACACGATGATCGCGCGCTGCAGCAGGAGATATTTTTTACCTTTGAACTCCGTGACCAGCCCCGCCACGTTGAGCCGCATCGGATCGAGAGACTGCTTTTGCATCTGCAGCGCCTGCTCCAAAGCGGTAGACGGCAGCAACTCATAGCGGACATCGCCAATGTTCCAGCCGAGAGCATACGGCACGAAAGCGTAGGGTGGGTTCTTAACCCACGCGTTCTGTGCGTATCGATTGGGTGGACGCGTGGGTTGAGAACCCACGCTACCATCCTGGATCCGCCCGACACAGTCTGCGAGCACCCGCTCGAGCACCTCCGGCGTGGGCGTCTGGGCCGCCTCCGCACGCCTCCGTGGCCCGCGCGGAGGCCGCCGCTTCTTCAATTGTTCGAGAACCTCCGGCGGAATGGTGAGCTCAGGCTCTCCCGGTTTTTGATTGCTGATCGTTGATTTCTGCTTTGAACTGCCGTCCTCTGTCTTCTGTCCTGTGTCCTCCGGGTTTTTGTCGTCCTTGAACCTGCTCAGGGGCAGACAGTACGTCGGAAAGAGATAGTTCTTGCCCCGATACAGGGTGATCCGGGCCGAGAGCCGGTAGCGCGGCGTGAACCGGTCGTTGACATCCGCGATCAATCGGCCGAGTGTGCCGGAGGGCAACAGCACAAAACGCGTCCCGGCGGGCAGCCGGTACTCCGGCGTCTTCACCTCTGCCGTCAGCTCGAACAGCCACGTGTCGTTGGCGTCCATGTGGACGATTCTGCCGTCGGCGCGGTCGAGGACCGCCGTCTCGGGCAGAGGCTTGCGCGCGGCAGGCTGGGCGCCCAGACCTGCGCCGGCGGCGAGCAGCAAGATCAGCACCCAGAAGAAAGGACACTTCTCGGAGCCTGTGTGACACGTAGCATGGGCGTCCCGCCCATGAGTACCACGGGCATCTTGCCCGTGCAGGAAGCCGATCTGTGGCAGGGCCAGGATGGCCCTGCGACTCATGGGCAAGATGCCCATGCTACGATGAATCGGCCTCTCACAGACCCTCTCATGCCTGCACTCAGCTCTCATGGTGCAATGCCTTTCTGAGCAAGTCCGCTACTTGTTCGGGATTCTCGGCAAAGGCCACGTGCTTCGCGCACGCCGGATCGTCCTTCGCCACCAGATCGACCAGTGGCCGCCAGAATCCGCCCGCCAGCACAATTGGCTTGGCCTTGTCGAGAAAGCCCTTGTTCTTCAACTCCCAGACCATCGCCAGCTCCAGCAGCGTGCCGGTGCCGCCCGGCAACACGACGTAGCCTTGGCCCAGTTCCACCAGCTTTTTGAGCCGCTCTTCCAGCGAGCAGGCGACGATCTCCCGCGTCACGTACTCGTTCGCGACGCTGTTTTTGAACGCCGAGCACGTTACGCCGATAACCGTGCCACCAACCGAGGCGGCGCCTTTGGCCGACGCGTGCATCGTGCCGCGATAGCCGCCGTTGGCGATGGCGAAACCGGCCTGCGCCAGCGCCCGGCCTATCTGCTCGCCCAAGACATAGGCAGGCTCGCCCGCCCGGGCTCTACCCGTTCCGAACACACTGACGACGATCTCAGCCATGCGCCTTCGTGCGCGTATAGTTCAGCAGCCCCGCCGAGAGCAGGATGTCCCGGTCGCGGGCGGACAGCTCCAGTTTGCCCATGAAGGCAAACGAGCCGTCGCGCTTGCCGATCCTCACCTGGTCGCTATTGCGGATCGCGCCGAGAAGGTCCTCGATCACCAGCTCGTCGCCGGCCAGGAGTCTGTCATAATCAGCCGGGTCCGCAAACCGGATCGGCACAATGCAGAAGTTGATCAGGTTCGCCCGGTGGATGCGCTCGATGCTCCGGGCGATCACGGCTCGCACCCCGAGGTACATTGGGCACAAGGCCGCGTGCTCGCGCGAGGAGCCTTGGCCATAGCTTTCGCCCGCCACGATGATGCCGGCGACGCCCCGACCCTTGAGCTTCAGGGCCCGCTCGGCGAAGGTCGGCTTGCCCGGCTCGTTGAAGCAGTTGAACACCACCTTCGCGTACTCCGGGACGTTCGAGCGCAGCTTCAGATACGTCCCGGCCGGCATGATGTGGTCGGTCGTGATCTTGTCGCCGCACTTGAGCAGAACCTGCCCGATGAGTCTGCCCGGCAGACCCGGCGGCGCCTCGGGCACGACAATCGTGCTGCCCCGCAGGACTGACGCCGATTTCGCCTGTTCCTCCGACAGAGGGGGCTGAATCAGGCTGTCGTCGATTTGGAACTCACGGGGCATCTTGATCTTGGGATACTCGATTCCCATCTTCTGCGACAGGTCGCGCGGGTCGGTGACCACACCGGTCAGCACGGAGGCAACCGCGGTCTCGGGGCTGACGAGGTAGACCTGGTCGCCCTTGGTGCCGGTCCGGCCGGCAAAGTTGCGGTTGAAGGTCCGCAGACTCACCGTGCCGTCGGCAGGCGAGAAGCCCTGCCCGATACACGGTCCGCAGGCCGATTCGAGAATCCGCGCGCCCGCCGCGATCAGGTCCGCCAGGGCCCCGTTGTCGGCCAGCATGTTCAGCACTTCCCGGCTACCCGGCGCGACGGCAAATTCCACCAGCGGGTCGATCCGCCGGCCTTTGAGCACCCGCGCCATCATCATCAGGTCGGCAAAGCTCGAGTTCGTGCAACTGCCGACCGCGATTTGCCCCACCTTCTGGCCCGCCACCTCGCGAATCGGCTTGACGCAGTCCGGCGAGGAGGGACAGGCCGCCATCGGCTCCAGCGTGGATAGATCGATCTCGATCACCCGGTCGTATGCTGCATCCCTGTCCGCTGCCAACGGGCGGTAGTCCTGCTCGCGCTTCTGGGCCGCCAGGAATCGCTTCGTTTGCTCGTCGCTGGCGAAGATGCTCGTTGTGACGCCCAGCTCGGCACCCATATTCGTGATCGTCGCGCGCTGCGGCACCGCCAGACTCTTGGCCCCGGCCCCGAAATACTCGACCGCCCAACCGACATTGCCCTTGGTCGTCAGCTCGCTGAGCAGTCTCAGGATGATGTCCTTGGCGGCCACCCAGTCGCCGAGCTTGCCCGTCAGTTTCACCCCGAGCACCCTCGGGCATTGGAGATAGAACGGCCCGCCTCCCATCGCGACCGCCACGTCGAGTCCGCCCGCCCCGATCGCCAGCATGCCGATGCCACCGCCCGTGGGCGTGTGCGAATCGCTGCCCAGCAGGGTCGCCCCCGGCTTGCCGAAGCGTTCGAGATGGACCTGGTGGCAAATCCCATTGCCCGGCCGGGAATGGTAGACGCCGCTTTTGGCGGCCACCGTCTGCAGGTACAGGTGATCGTTATGATTCTCCGGCCCGAAGCCGGCCATGTTGTGATCGACGTAGCTGACGGACAACTCGGTCTTGACCCGCCCGACACCCATCGACTCGAACAGCAAGAAGGCCGTCGTGCCCGTCGCGTCCTGGGTCAGGGTCTGGTCGATCCGAATCCCGATCTCCTCGCCCGCCGCCAGCCGGCCTTCGATCAAATGCTCTTGCAGTATCTTGTGAACCAGTGTGTTACCCAACTCAAGCACTCCTAGTGGCACGGGCATCCTGCCCGTGATCTCGAATCCATGGGCGCTCGCGCCCATGCTACGGAACTCCGAAACCGCCAATCTACCAGAAACCGCATCGAAATACAAACGTCGGCTTTCAGCATGACAAGGACAAATCTGGTAGAATGAGAAGCTGAAAGGTTCGAAATGGCACTGATGGATGCAAAAGAGAGATCTCTGCTGGGTCTCCTGGAAGGACGGTTCATCGAAGGCGTGGGCTTTCCGAATCGGCCGGGCGGAGTGTTCCGGCCGGATGCCACCTGCTGGGCCATTCTGGCGCTGAAGGCGGCGGGCAGCACGACCGGCGCCGTTGACAAGGCCCGTCGGCTGCTGGCGAAGGCCCAGGGTGAGGATGGCCGGGTGTGTGTCTGGCCCCAGCGTCCGGACGCCTGCTGGCCTACGCCGCTGGCGGTTCTGGCTTGGCAGGGAGCCCCGGAGTATGACGAGCCGCGAAAAAAGGCCCTCCGGTTCCTGCTCGAGTTCGACCAAATCGGGGTTTTGGACGGCCCTCAGTTGGGCGAAGGCCACGATGCGACTATCAAAGGCTGGCCCTGGACCGCCAAGACGCATCCGTGGGTCGAGCCGACGGCCTATCTGCTCCTGGCCTTGCGGATCGCTGGGTACGAGGCGCACGACAGGGCCAAGGACGCCGTTCGGCTTCTCATCGACCGCCAACTGGCCCCAGGAGGCTGGAACGTCGGCACGACCATCTCTTTCGGGCAGCAAACCTGGCCGACGCCGGAGGCCACCGGCGCGGCCCTGCAGGCCCTGGCGGGGTCAGCGCCGAGGCCAGCCGTTGAAAAGAGTATCGAGTACCTGCGGGCGCAACTGCCCGCTCTGAGCGCACCGATGTCCCTCGGCTGGGCGATCCTGGGGCTGCACGCGTGGCAGGAAACCATCGAACAGCCGCAGGGGCTAATCTCTCAGGCCCTGGATCGACAAGAGCAACTCGGCCCCTATGACACGTTCTCTTTAAGCCTGCTGCTGCTGGCGTGGTATTGCGAGGCAGGCTTGGTTCCCTATCTGGAAGACAAAGGACAGGTGACAAAGCGGTAGTGCAGGTGGCAAGTCCTGCCATCAGGGTGACGAGATTGCTTCGTCGCTGCGCTTCTCGCAATGACATGAGTAGGCACCATATGTCATTGCGAGCGCAGCGAAGCAATCTACTCCCCACCGTCGCGGGACTTGCTACCTGCAGAACTGGTTCGCGGAACAGACATGACCCATTCGCATCCGAAAAGACAACCGTCCGGAAAGATCTCGCGGCGAGCGCTGCTGGTGGAGGGACTGGCCGCGGTGGGCGTGGGCACGGCGGGGGCGTTTCTGCGCGACTACTTACACCAGAGATCGCGCAAAGCCCGAGTGTTCATCGCGAAGGCTCCCTCCTACAATGCCGATTTGGTCGCGCTGATCGCGGCAGGGCTGCGCAGTCTGGGCATCGGTCCCGGCGAGGTCCACGGCAAGCGCATCCTGCTCAAACCGAATTTCGTGGAGACCAGGCCCGGCACAATCCACATCTGCACGCAGCCGCAAGTGATCTTGGCGGCGGTCGAGGTGTTCCGCAAGCTCGGGGCGGCCGCCGTCCTGGTCGGGGAAGGTCCGGGCCACTGCCGGGACACGATGCGGGTCCTCGAAGAGGCCGCCATGGTCCAGCCGCTCCACGAATCCAGGACGCCCTTCGTCGATCTCAATAATGACGACCTGATTGTCAAGCGGAACGTCGGCGGCCGGAGCCCCCTGGCGACACTGACCCTGCCGGCCACGGTGGACCAGGTCGATTGGATCGTCTCCATGCCCAAAATGAAGACGCATCATTGGCTGGGCGTCACTCTCTCCATGAAGAATCTCTTCGGCCTGATGCCCGGTATCGTCTACGGCTGGCCCAAGAACGTCTTTCACTGGGCGGGGCTCGAGCCCTCGATCCTGGACATCAACGCGACGGTCCAGCCCCATCTGGCCATCATCGACGGCATCGTCGGCATGGAAGGCGACGGCCCGATCATGGGCACGCCGAAACCCGCGGGGGTGCTCGTCATGGGCCGGGACCTGCCCGCCGTCGATGCCACCGCCGCTCGAATCATGGGGATCGACCCGCTCCAAGTGACGTACTTGAGATCCGCCTATGGCTCGCCCGAACCGATCCTGGCGGACAACATCCTCCAACGCGGCGAGAGCCTCGCGGCCGTGCGAACCGACTTCCAACTCCTCGACTCCATTCCCGCCCATCAGGGTCTCCGCCTGGGCCATGGTTGATCCGTTTGTAGTGACGCCGTAAGGCGTTATCCTCGCAGTTTCAACTGGACTTTCGCAAAATGCACATAGAGAAAAAGCGGTCCCGCTCGTTGGCGGGCGGGACCACTGCGTGCTGCGAGGTCAGGCGGCCGCGCGCCTCCGCGCGCGAGGCCGCCGCCGTGTCAAATCAAAGCCAAGCTACGCCGCTATCTCGTTGGCCGGATGGGAGGTGTCGGGCCGGTGTCTCCCGTGTCGTGGACCAAGACGGAGTCCTTGCGGTTCGCCGGGACCACGGTCGGCGGTACCGGGACCGTGCCGAGCGGGGAGCCCTTCGTCACGTCCGGCGAGATCAGGTAAATGTTGTCGTCCTCGACCGAGCAGTACGGCCTCTTCTCAAAGGCCACGTGCGTGTCGAGGAACATCACGTTCTGACCGTCCAACTGATGGGCAATGGCATTGCCCTCTTTCGCGGTGTCGGACGTCCCACCGAAGCCCGTCAGGTCCGGCTTGAAGACACTGAGCGTCTTCGCCTCGGCGGCAGGGCTCTTGAGGAACGGGTTCCGGTCGGCCGCGACCGCAAAGGCCGGCTCGCTCGAGACCGTCAGGGCATAGAGCCCAAACGGCATGTGATACGAGTAGCTGCAATGCTTCAGGGCCTCGGTCGCCGGTCCGAAATCCCAGGCGTCGATCAGCTCGAAGTTCGAGCCCACGGCCGTGGTCAGATCGGACAGCTTGAACTCCGTGGTGCCGGCATCGCCCTTGCAGATGAAGGACTTCGGCGTCACCTCGGTGTACTTGATCAGCAGGTAGAAGCACGAGCTGATCGTGGCCCTACCGCCGCTGCCGTCAGCCGCCAGGCCAAAGGCCTGGTTGCGGCTGGCCGCGGTCCAGTCCTGGACGGCGCCCCAGGTGGTGCTGCGGCCGCCGGCACGGGGCAACTCGTCCTGATAGTCGTTGGCGTAGAGCATCATGGCCTTGCCTATGCCCGACAGGTTCGTGCCGCAAGTCAGCCTAAAGGCCAACTGGCGGACTCTTGAGAGTGCGGGCATCAAAATGCCCATCAACAGAGCGATGATCGCAATCACGACCAACAGCTCGACCAGTGTGAACCCTTTCGTCTTCATAGTAGTCCCCTTTCCTTCTTTTTGAGATCGACGGGACCGACCACGGAAGGCGGCGCGGGTCAAGGGATGTCAATAGATGAAGGCAGCACGAAATACGTTCCGCACCGGTCCAATCGGTCCGGGGAGCACCCGGGAGCCCCAACGCGACACAAGGCATTGGGGGCCCTCCCCGTCTCAGGCTCAACGCTTACTTGCCCGCCGATCTCGTGGGTTGGTGTGAGTTCGCAAACGGCCGGTTCATAAGCCGAGCCTGACCGATTGTTCTCGAAGGAATCCGCACATGCGCCCTGCTGCGGTGCGATCTGGCGGCGGATCATGGACTTGTCCGGATGGAAACCCGCGACCGTCCGCAGGGCGGTTGCGGTTTCGAGATTCGAACTGCGAATCAGGCGCACCCCGGTCGGACACGATCCGAGCCGGGCGCGCACCTCCGGCGCGCCGCGGCAGGCGCGCGCCGATGCGCGCAGCGCATGTGCTGGCATAGATGTGCGGGTGAAGCTTGAGTACAGGAGCGAGACGCGACTGCAGGGGTGAAGAAGGAAATGCCGCGTGGGCCGGCGGGTCGGACGATGAGGAAACAGAAAGATATATGATGACTCAGTAGTATGACACGACCGAACGCCGCTGGAAGACAACCGTCTTCACACCTCCAACTTCACACTCCTCGTGGAGCAATCTCGCTCAAAGATCGGTCGCATTGTCAAAGAGCACGTTACGAAGGAGTAAAGGCGGCCCCGAGTGAAGCCCACCGGGGCCGCCTCAGTCACTCAGACAAAAACCTTAGACCCAGATATTAGCTGCGGGTCGCCGGCCGGCTGGCGCCGCCAGCGGTGCCGAAGGTATCCGGATCGTGAACCAGGACAGAGTCCTTGCGGTTCGCGGGGACCACGGTCGGCGGGATAGGAATCGTGCCGATCGGGGAGCCCTTGGTCAGGTCCGTCGAGATCAGGTAGATGTTGTCGTCTTCGATCGAGCAGTAGGCTCTCTTCTCGAAGGCAACGTGCGTGTCGAGGAACATCACGTTCTGACCATCGAGCTGATGGGCGATCGCGTTGCCCTCTTTGGCTTGATCCGACGTTCCACCCATACCGGTCAGGTCCGGCTTGAAGTTGGCGAGGGTCTTGGCATCGGCGGCAGGGCTCTTCAGGAACGGGTTCCTGTCAGCCGCCACGGCAAAGCCCGGCTCGCTCGAAACCGTCAAGGCATAGAGCCCGAACGGCATGTGGTACGAATAGCTGCAATGCTTGAAGTTCTCACCGGTCGGTCCGAAATCCCAGGCGTCGATCAGCTCGAAGTTCGAGCCCACGGCCGTGGTCAGATCGGACAGCTTGAATTCGGTGGTGCCGGCATCGCCCTTGCAGACGAAGGACTTCGGCGTCACTTCAGTGTACTTGACCAGCAGGTAGAAGCACGAGCTGATCGTCGCGGTCCCGCCGCTGCCATCGGCCGCCAGGCCATACGCCTGGAACCGGCTCGCGGCATCCCACGCCGGGACAATGCCCCAAGTCGTGTTGCGGCCGCCGCCGCGAGGCATCTCATCCTGATAGTCATTGGCATACAGCAGCATGGCTTTGCCGATGCCCGACAGGTTGGTGCCGCAGGTCATTCTGAATGCCAACTGCCGCACGCGCGCCAACGCCGGCATCAGAATGCCCATTAGCAGAGCGATGATCGCAATTACGACCAGCAGCTCGACCAGTGTAAACCCTTTTCTCTTCATTTGTTTCTCCTTTCACTCACTTGAGATTCGCAGACCGGCCGTTCTCCAGTTCCGCCACATTGGCTACTTTAACAGATGAATGCCCATTGCCGCCTGACCGGCAAATGCTCAAATGCGAATCTCCGGACTTAAAGCCTGTCTTTACATGGACAGCGACCGGTTGATTTCACAAAAGCTTTGCGCTTGCCCCAACTCCAGTTCGTTAGGCTGCAGACCCTCAGATGCTCCTCACGTAGGTCTTGTGTGTCCCTACAACTCCGAAGGCGGGCGGATCTGGATATGAAGTGCTGAAGTATCTTATGATGACAATGGCGAATATAATATAGGACTTCTGCAAATCCACCTATCTTCAAGTTTGATACTAACACACGCCTGAGATGCTGTCAAACAATTTTCGTCGGATTCAGGCATTTCCTTGAAATTTTTTTCCCAAGCCTTAATATCCGGTTTTCGGGGGACACGACCCCGTGGAGAAGGTTATGGCCGACATGGGTGACATCGAAGGCATCAAACAACGGTTGAAAGCGCACCAGCAGGAGCACCTGCTGACCTTCTGGCCGGAGCTTGACTCCCGCCAAAGACAGGAATTGCTGGACCAGATCGGCGAGCTGGACCTCGCGAAAATCGACGATTGGGTCGCGAATTTGGTTCGGGGTATCCCCGAGCCCCCGGTTGCCCAGAAGGACTTCGAGCCGGCCACGTCCTATAGTCCCGACCCTCATGACGCTGCCCAGCGACGTAAGTACAAGAAGGCTATAGAGTTAGGGGAGAAACTGATCTCGCAGGGGAAGGTGGCCGGCTTGGTCGTGGCCGGCGGACAGGGCACACGGCTGGGCTTCGAGGGTCCCAAGGGCAACTTCCCTATCACCCCTGTCAAGCACAAGACCCTCTTTCGCATCTTCGCCGAGACGATCCAGGCGGTCACACGGCACTATGGGGCGACATGCCCCTGGTACGTGATGACCAGCCCAATGAACTATGCACAAACGGTTGAGATCTTCGCGGCCGATAACTACTACGGGTTGGATGCCAAGGACGTCTTCATCTTCCAGCAGGGGACGCTGCCGAATTTTGACTTCGAGGGCCGGATCCTCCTGGAGGACAAAGCCCGCATCGCCCGTTCGCCGGACGGTCACGGCGGGTGCATCCGGGCCCTGGCCCGCAGCGGCGCTCTGGGGGACCTCCAGCGCCGCGGCGTCGAGTACATCAGCTATTGGCAGGTGGACAATCCCCTGGTCAAGCTCTTCGACCCCCTCTTCATCGGCCTGCATGCCCTGGACAGGGCCGAGATGTCGTCCCGGGCCGTGATCAAGAACTCACCCAAGGAGAAGGTCGGCAACTTCTGCCTTGTAGATGGCAAAGTGACGGTGATCGAATACTCCGACCTGCCGGATGAACTGGCGGAGAAACGCCGTCCCGATGGGTCCTTAGTCTTCGAGCTCGGCAGTATCGCGATCCACATCATCAGCACCGGTTTCGTGGCCAAGCTCAACACCGAGGGTCACGCCCTGCCACTGCACCGGGCTGTCAAGAGGATCCCGCACCTCGATCCGCAGGGTCATCGGATCGAGCCGAAGCAACCCAACGGCATCAAGCTCGAATCCTTCATCTTTGACGCCCTGCCCGTCGCCAAAGAATCCGTCATCCTCCAAATCATCCGCAGCGAACAGTTCGCCCCCGTCAAGAACGCCACAGGCGACGACAGCGTCGAAGTCACCCGGCGAATGATGATCGAGCGTGCCGCCGCCTGGCTGGAATCAGCCGGTGTCAACGTCCCCCGCAAGCCCGACGGCTCCGTCGATTGCCTCCTCGAGATCGCCCCCAGCTTCGCCCTGGACAAAGAGGACGTAGCCGCCAAGCGCGACCGAATCCCGCCCCTGAAGCCGGGCGATAAGCTCTACCTTGCGTAAGGGGCCTTTTCTTTGTCATCCTGAGCGCAGCGAAGGATCTGGGCCACGATGGCGTGAGAACGGAGGGATAGGAATATGGTTCGGAGCAGAACCTATTACATCTACGTCCTGACAAATAAGTCCGGGACTCTCTACACCGGAGTCACCGGAAACCTAAAGAGACGCGTTTGGCAGCACAAGGCCAAGGAAGTGAAGGGTTTCACACAGAAGTACAACATCGACAGGCTTATCTACTACGAGACCTTCGGCGATGTGTGGTCAGCCATCGCGAGGGAGAAACAGATCAAGGGCTGGGTACGCCGACGGAAGGTGGAACTCATCGGCTCGGTGAATCCCGAATGGCACGATCTGAGCGAAGGGTGGTATGATACAGATTCGGAGAAGTCGTTGCGCGGTACCGGCTTGCCAGCGTGAGGCGCGGCGGAAGAGCCTGTCCTGGGTGTAGCCGAAGGAATCGGGCCTCCCAAAGGGAGGTTTCTCTCCTTCGCAGCCCAGATCCTTCACTCCGCTGCGCTGCGTTCAGGATGACAAACGGGACGGCCGTCCGTTACCAAGGGTCGGAAGAGGACTTGGCATGAGTGATGTCACACGCATCTTGAATGCCATCGAACGGGGGGACGCCAAAGCTACGGACGAACTCTTGCCCCTGGTATATGAAGAGCTGCGTTTGCTCGCGGCCCAGAAGCTCTCCCACGAATCTCCCGGTCAGACTCTGCAAGCGACCGCGTTGGTCCACGAAGCCTATCTGCGGTTGGTGGGAGATGAACCGCAAACCTGGGAGAACCGGGGCCACTTCTTCGCGGCCGCGGCGGAGGCCATGCGGCGGATTCTGGTCGAGAACGCACGTCGGAAGAAAAGCACGAAGCACGGCGGGGGACATTCCTGCATCGATCCCGACGCGGTGGAGACGGCTGCGCAAACGCCATCCGACGACCTCGTCGCGCTGGATGAGGCCCTCACCAGGCTCGGCGAGGAAGATCCCACGAAGGCTACCCTTGTTACCCTGCGATTCTTCGCCGGTTTGAGCATTGACCAGGCGGCAGAAGCCCTGGGGATTTCCCGGGCCACGGCCATTCGCCACTGGTCCTTTGCACGGGCTTGGCTCTTCCGGGAGCTGCGCCAGGGCTCTTGAGTTGGTGTCACCCCAGCGAATTTTCTCAATTTCTTCACGTTTTCGTGATTCGGTTTCGACCTGCATTTCGCATTGTCCTACGAAGGCATAGCCAGAGGAGTCACCGTGCGGCCAACATTGAGACAGATCGAGGAAATCTACCACGCGGCCCTGGAAAATAGACCGGGGCTGGCGCGCGAGGCGTATTTGAGCAGTGCGTGTGGCGCGGACACGGCCCTGCGGGCCCAGGTCGAGGCCCTGCTGCATGCAAACACGGAGGCCGGAGACTTCCTCGAAACGCCGGCATTGGGGCCGGATACGCTGGCACCGGAGCCCCCGGTCGCCGAAGGTCCCGGCACGGTCATCGGACGGTACAAACTCCTGGAAAAGATCGGCGAAGGCGGCATGGCCGTGGTCTATATGGCCGAGCAGACCGAGCCCATCCGCCGTAAGGTGGCCCTCAAGATCATCAAGCTGGGCATGGACACCCGCCAGGTAATCGCCCGCTTCGAGGCGGAGCGCCAAGCCCTGGCCCTGATGGACCATCCCAGCATCGCCAAGGTCCTGGACGCCGGGGCCACGGAGACCGGCCGGCCCTACTTCGTCATGGAACTGGTCACAGGGGTCTCGATCACCGAGCACTGCGACAAGAACAGCCTGAGCACCAAAGACCGGCTGGCCCTATTCCTGCAAGTCTGCAACGCCGTGCAGCACGCCCACCAGAAGGGCATTATCCACCGGGATTTGAAACCCTCCAATGTCATGGTTACGCACCAGGACGGCAAGCCTGTGCCTAAGGTGATCGACTTCGGGATTGCCAAGGCGACCAACCAGAAGCTGACGGAAAAGACACTCTTCACCCGCTACGCTCACATCATCGGTACCCCTGCTTATATGAGTCCAGAACAGGCAGAACTGAGCGATCTGGACATCGACACTCGCTCGGACATCTACTCGTTGGGCGTACTGCTGTATGAACTCCTGACCGGAACCACACCGTTCAGTGAGGAGGAACTCCGCAAGGCCGGCTACCTCGAGATGCAGCGAGTGATCCGGGAGCAGGAGCCGGTCAAACCATCCACGAAGCTCACTACCCTTGGTGATACTCTGACTGACATCGCTAGGCATCGTGGTTGTACTCCCGATCTGCTCCGCAAGGCCATCCGCGGCGATCTGGACTGGATCGTGATGAAGTCCCTGGAGAAAGACCGCACCCGACGGTACGAGACCGCGTCGGGATTGGCGGAAGACATCCGCCGGCATCTGGAGTCCGAGCCGGTCCTGGCCCGCGGGCCTGGGACGGCCTATCGCCTGCACAAGTTCGTCCGTCGCTATCGCACCCAAGTTCTCGGCGCTCTGGCATTCGGGATCCTGATCGCCTTCACGGCGGTCGTTCTCTCCACCTGGAATCGGGACCGGCGGCAACTGGAGGAGGCGGTCCTGTCTCAGGCGCACCAGCAGTACGCCGAAGGTAATCTTGGGGCCGCACTGGAGACGGTTGAATCCATCCTGGACAGCAGACGCTTCGGCCCGCGGGCCAGGCTGCTCCATGCCACGGTCCTTGTCGAAAGGCGTCAGCCGGATGAGGCGAAGGCTCTGCTGAACGGTTTGCTTCGTCAGGAACCGGCCATTGCCGGAGCCGCTCACGTGCTGATGGTCCGCCTGTTGCGGGAGGGCAAGTCGCTGGATGCCGAGACGCTTGGGCAGATCAAAGAGCACCAGCGCCGGGCGGAAGCCCTGCTTCCGAAGACTGCCGAGGCCTACTTCATGCAGGCCATGGGCGCTATGACGATCAAGGAACAGCTTGCCTTATTGAACGAGGCGCTGAAGCTTAATCCAGATCACTACGCGGCTCTCCGCCTGCGGGCCTTCACCCATTATGCTTCCCGCCAATACGACCGTATGCTTGAAGACGCCTTGGACATGACCTACCTGCGGCGACGTGACCCGCTCGGTCATTCTCTTCGTGCGGTAGCCCTGCGCGAGCTGGGTAGCTACGGGCAGGCGATTGCGGCTTATGACCGGGCACTGAAACTGGTGGACAAGACTGATCCCCGGTATGTCGATCTGTCCATCCAGCGCTGTGAGACTTTCCTGCGGATGGGGGATTACAGGCGTGTCATTGCCGCGGCCACGGAGGGTCTGAAGTCTTTCCCCGATACGCTTGTCCTTCAGTACTACCTGTTCAGTGCTTGGACCGCCTTGGGCGACTACGAGAAGGCCCAAAGCGTGTTTCAGCAGGTCGTCAGCCCCGGCGACGAGACACGCCAGAAGTTCTGGGACTGGTGCGGCAAGTATGTCTTTGACACTCTGGCGGCCGGGCGCTCCTGGCATCCGGTGGATCAGGCACCCGCGGGAGCCGCCTTTCTGTCGATGGTAGAGGCCGAGGAGAACTATCGCAGCCTCTCGGCCAAGGCTCGTTGTGTGATCAAGGATTGTCATAGCGGCCGATGGTCGCCTGACGGGAGGAAGCTGGCCTTCAGCATGGGGGCGCGAGGCTATAGCGGCGTGGCCCTCTATGATACCGCAACGAAAGAGACCGAACTGCTGATCATCCCTGGCAAGGACCCGCAGTGGTCGCCGGATGGCAAATTCATCGCCTTCGTGCGCGATTGCCAGGTCCTGCCCGTGGAGGAGTTTGCCGCCGCCGAGCGCTCCGGTGAGGACGCCCCGATGGCCGACGAAGAGGTCTGGATCATGAACTCGGATGGGAGCGAACCCAGACGATTGGCGGCCGGCGGTTATCCCTCTTGGGGACGGGATTCCACGTGTGTCTACTACCAGTCGCGGGTTCACCAGACCTTCAATTCAATCTCCATCGTAGATCGGGACGCCAAGCCCAGACAACTTACGGCATGTTCCTATGGTTTCCCGTCTGTATCACCGGACGGCCGGCGGGTGGCGTACCTGGAAAAGGGGTTTCTGAGGGTCAAAGACCTGAATTCGCAGAGAGTAGTCGCCGAGTGGCGGCAGCGGAGCGCGACGGCTATGCCTGGATGGTCTCCGACGGGCGATGAGTTGTGCGTGGGCGTGTGCGGTGTGTGGTACACGAGCGGATTATGGATCTACCGCTTCGACAGACGCGAGCCCGTGAAGGTGCTTGGTGGTCCGATGCGGATCAGGGGAAGCACTTGGTCGCCAGATAGATCAAAGCTCGTCTTCCATCTGGGCCCGCCCTACTGCCAGTTCTGGACCGCCGACCTCGACCCCAATGTCTCCACCATCGAAGCGCTGGCGCCAGTGCAGACGCCGGAGGAGCATTGGCACGACATGGTGCGTGTGTGTACGCGTCGCATCGAGGCCGACCCGCTGGATGCCGTCCCCTATTGGGACCGGGCCCATTGGTACGACCGGCTGCACGAGCGGCTCAGGGCGCAGGACGATATGAGGCGCTGGTCGGCTGCCGCGAGCGGCCGATTGCCGGGTGACTTCCGGCGTGCCCTCGATCTGCCTTTCGATGGTGAACTCGTCTTCTCTGCAGAAAGACCTGTCCATACGATTCCAACAATGTCTATTGCCCTCGGGCAAAAAGGAAGGTGGGAAATGAAGTTGTTTGAGATTCCGATGGTGGTAACGTCCCTGGTGGGCCTGGGCTTCCTCGCAGGTCTCGGGGTGCCGGCCGCACACGCGGATTTCACCTTCGGCACGCCGGTGGACGTCCACTCTGATTTCCCGTACCTCAACCCAGCGGATGAATGGACCGACTGTTTCTCCGCGGATGGGCTGGAAGTGTACTTCGAATCGTGGGGGGGCCGACCCGGCGGATGCGGCGGGGTAGACATCTGGGTATGCAAACGAGCCTCGGTCAAGGACGCCTGGGGCGCTCCGGAGAATCTCGGGCCTCTTGTCAATAGTTCGGGCTTGGACGCAGGCGCAGGCATCTCTGCCGATGGTCTGGAACTCTACTTCCGCTCCAACCGGCCCGGAGGGTACGGCCAGTTTGACCTCTATGTGGCCCGGCGTGCAACCCGAACCAGCCCTTGGGGTCTCGCGACCAATCTGGGCCCGCTGGTCAACACTTCGCAGGGGGAGGGTGGCTCTGCGGTGTCGCCGGATGGCTTGGAGCTCTACTTCGGTTCGACTCGTCCGGGCGGATCCGGCAAGACGGATGTCTATGTCAGCAAGCGTGCGACCCCGAACGATCCCTGGGGTGCCCCGGTCAACCTCGGTCCGGCGGTGAATAGTCCCGGCAGTGACGACGTCAGCTCGCTCTCACCCGATGGGCTGTTGATGGTCTTTGGGAGTGACCGCCCCGGGGGGTTCGGCTCGGAGGAGGACGGCTATATGACAAGACGGGCCAGCCGCTCGGCTCCCTGGCAGCCAGCGGTAAATTTGGGACCCGTTGTCAACAGGGCGGTCTACAATATGCCCTTGATGAGTGCCGACGGCTCCGCCCTACACATCATCTGCAACCCCAACAACATTTGGACGGAAATGGAGGCACCGATCCTCCTCATCGTGGACTTCAACGCCGACGACAAGGTCGATGCGAAGGACCTGGACACGCTGATGGCCGACTGGGGCAAGAGCAACTCGGTGTGTGACATCGGCCCCTACCCCTGGGGCGATGGCGTCGTGGACGAGCAGGACCTTAAGGTCCTCATGAAGTCGCTGGTGACGCCCGGTCCGAAGACTTCGGGTGTGCCTCGGGATGTGATCTTGAGCTGGGCGCGTCCTTCCTCTGTGAAGTACTGCGACGTTTATCTCGGGACATCGTTGGACGCGGTGCGCGACGCCAATCGAGACGACACCAAGGACGTGATGGTCAGCTACGCGGAAACCGCGACCACCTTCGATCCGGAAGGGCTGCTGGACTGTAGCACCACCTACTACTGGCGCGTGGATCTCGTCCGCACCGGTGCTGCTCCTGCCATCTATAAGGGACCGGTCCTGTCTTTCACGACCGAGGCCTACGCTTATCCGATCAAGAACGTCACCGCCACGGCTTCCGGTTCACAGCCCGACACGGGTCCAGGGAAGACCGTGGACGGCTCGGGACTCGACAAGAACGACGGGCACTCGACCGAGGGGGCGGACATGTGGCTCAGCGCCGGAACGCCACCGCACTGGATTCAGTACGAATTCGACAAGATCTACGCGCTGCACGAGTTGTGGGTGTGGAACTCGAATTCGACGTTCGAGCCCTCCAACGGCTTGGGGGCCAAGACCGTCAAGATTGAGTACTCCACCGACGGGACGAAATGGACCCCACTGTCCAGCGTGCCGGAGTTCGCCCGCGCACCCGGTCAGCCGGGCTACCTTCACAACACGACCGTCAGCTTCGGCGGGGTCTCGGCCCAGTACGTCAAGCTGGCGATCGAAAAGAACTGGGGTTCCGCCTCGCAGACCAGCTTGAGCGAGGTGCGGTTCTTCTATATTCCGGAGAAATCCACGGCACAACCCTGAAGCCGTGAGAAGTTGAACAGCTAGCTGTCCACATCATCGTGGGAACGAGAACAAGAACAGGGTGGAATGCGCGAATGGTCTGCCCACAGGGGGTGGGTCTGCGCCGTCAGATCAACGAGTTATTTAGAAAGGAAGGTGCGAAATGAAAGTGTGCAGGATTCGAATGGTTGTTATGTTGTTGCTAGGATTCGGTCTGCTGTCAGGGCTGAACGCCCCGCCGGCGCGGGCCGATTTCACCTTCGGCCAGCCGGTGAATGTCCAATCTGATTTCCCGTCCCTCAACCCAGCAACCGAATATGTCACCTGTTTCTCCGCGGATGGGCTGGAAGTGTACGTCGCACCGTCTGCTCTACCGCTTCGTTCGGGCGGACAGGGCGGGGCCGACCTCTGGGTCTGCAAGCGGGTTTCCCCGGAGGATGCCTGGGGTCCTCCAGAGAATCTCGGGGCGATTGTCAATACTGCGAGTGGTGATTGGGGTGCATCTATCACCGTCGATGGTCTGGAGCTCTATTTCAGCTCTAACCGGCCCGGAGGCTATGGCGCCGACGATATCTATGTGACCGGGCGTGCGACCCGAACCAGCCCTTGGGGTCCCGCGACCAATCTGGGCCCAAAGGTGAACGGATCCTTCCAGGATATTTGGCCTGTGGTGTCGCCGGATGGCTTGGAGCTCTACGTCAGTTCGAGACGCCCGGGAGGTCTGGGCGGCCCTGATATCTACGTCAGCAAACGTGCGACGCCCCAGGACCCCTGGGGTGACCTGGTGAATCTCGGCCCCGCCGTGAATAGTCCCGGCGGCGAGCTGTTCACCCGTCTCTCACCCGATGGACTGTTGCTGTTCTTCTCTAGCGATCGCCCCGGGGGGTTCGGCAAGTATGGGGAGGGCTATGTGGCGAGACGGGCCAGTAGCTCTGCGCCCTGGCAGCCGGCGGTGAACCTGGGACCCATTGTCAACGCAACAGTCTTCAATTGGCCTATCGTGAGTCCCGATGGCTCCGCCCTGTACCTCCTCTGGGACCCCGAGGACGATATGTCGAGTTGGACTTACAAAGCGCCGATCCTCCCCATCGTGGACTTCAACGCCGACAAGAAGGTGGACCTCGTGGATCTGGTGATGCTGATCGAGAATTGGGGTTCCAACAAGACGCTCTACGACATCGGGCCGTATGCCTGGGGCGACGGCAAGGTGGACATCGAGGACTTGAAGGTCTTCATGACCTACTACGAGAAGGAGAACCCGCCGGCGCAGCCGTAGCGTCTGTAGGGGTAGCCCCCTGTGGCTACCCGAAGAGCGGGCAGGCACGGGGTGGGGACCCCAAACGCGAAGAAAGGCGTTTGGGAACCAGACCTGCCCCTACGCAAACGGGGAAGGGCCGGCCTATCTCAAGCGCCGCTGCGCGGCGTGGCGGAGCCGCCGGCCCTTTCTTTGAATCACACTTGCGCGTTTGGGGACGGAGCTACTTCGCCGAGAACTTGTGCACAGTCGCGCTGGCGAACTTCTTGCCCGGCTCCAGGACGGTCGAGGGGAAGCTCGGCTTGTTGGGTGAGTCTGGGTAGTGCTGCGTCTCCAGGCAGAAGCCCGCGTGCTTGGCGTAGACCTTGCCGCCCTTGCCGATGACCGACCCGTCCAGGAAGTTGCCTGTGTAGAGCTGCACGCCCGGCTCGGTCGTGGTGATTTCCATGATTCGGCCGCTGGCCCGCTCGTGGACTCGGGCACAGTACTTCATGGCGTTGAGCGGTCCATTGATGACGAAGTTATGGTCATAGCCGTTGCTGAGCTGGCGGATGCGGGCGCCGATGGTCCGGGGCGCCAGGAAATCCAGCGGCGTGTCCACCACGCTGGCGGTGATCCCGACGGGAATCAGAGTCTTGTCCACGATCGTGAACCGGGTGGCGTTGAGCGTCAGCTCGTGGCCGAGAATGTCGCCCACGCCCTGCCCTGCAAAGTTCCAGTAGGTGTGATTCGTGAGATTGAGAACCGTCTTTTTATCGGTCTGGGCCTCGTAGTTGATGATAAGCTCATCGTCGTTCGTCAGGGTGTAGGTGACGGCGCAGCGCAGGTTGCCCGGATAGCCCTCCTCGCCGTCTTTGCTCAGGTAGGCCAGCTTGGTCCACGCCCGGTCCTCGCCCGCGGTCACTTCGACCGGCTTCCAAACCACTTTGTCGAAACCCTTGATGCCCCCGTGGAGATGATTCGGCCCGTTGTTGGCGGCCAGTTTGCACTCGACACCGTCGAGGACGAACCGGGCGTTGCCGATGCGATTGGCGTACCGGCCGACCGTGGCGCCGAAGTAGACCCGCTGTCCGATGTACTTATCCAGGCTCTCGAAGCCCAGAGTGACGTCGTCGAGCTTGCCATGGCGGTCCGGCACCTCCAAGGAAACGAGGATCGCCCCATAGTTCGTGATCCGTGCCCGCAGCCCCTTGGCACTGGTCAGCGTGTACAGGAAGACTTCTTCGCCCTCCGGCGTCCGCCCGAATAACTCGCTATTGAAATTCATTCGTCCATTCTCCTAGAACAGCAAAGGACGCAATATACCGGCTTTATCACCGTCTGTCAAAAGCCTCTCTGACGCAGTGCCGTCTCACAATCGGCAATTTACGTAGGTGCGGGGCGCAGCGACCCTGGCGTGGCACGATACGGTAGCGCCCTGATTCGCCGATCGCCCATGGGGCCTTGTGGCGAACCAATCTCCGGCCGTCATGCTGAGCCAAGCGAAGGATGACAGATACCGTGTCGTTCAGTAAGTCTACGTCAATAGGTCAGGACCACGAGGGTACGCGGCGTGATTTTCGTGAATTCCATCCTGCCGGCGGTCGCCACGGAGTTCACGTAGCCCTCCGTAGGAAGCACTATCGCCCTGCGCACCATGATCGGCTTCGCCAATTCCAGCAACGCCGGGATAGGCTCATCGTTGAAGTTCTCGATCACGACGCAATGGTCGCCAATCAGATACAGGGCGACCTTGTTCGGCGCGTCGAATCGGATGCCCAGCGGAGCCAACAGCTTGTCGCGGATCGGCTGGAGCTGTTCGCGCGTCAGGTCAAGCAGGCTGTTGGGCTTTCCCTCGGTCTTGAGGACGAGCAGGTTTTTCTCGTCACTGACCGGGGGCGTGAGCTTCTGGGCCAAGCCGCTCGTGACGAGCACCGGCGTGCCGGCGTTGCACATCGTGCCAAGCTTGTCGCGCAACTGCGGGTCCTTCAAGGCGTGCACCGGCAGGAAGGCGGCTTTCACATCGGTTCGAATCTCGTTCGTCGGCACCAGGGGCAGGCCGAGCATGCCGACAAAGTCGTAGATGTACTGCTCCTCGAAGGCGTCGCTGTTCGGCGGCTTCGGAGCCGCGATCCCCCTGAGCGGCTGATTTCGCACGAGCTTGGCCAACTCGAAGAGTCCGGGCACCTCGGTCCGGAGTTTCTCAACGTTGGCCGGACCGGTGCCCTGCAGGAGCGCGCCGTAGCAGAACAGGAGCATCTCCTTCGCGTCGGCCAGCACCGTCTGGCGGGCCTGCTCGACGTAGGTGGCCTCGTGCGTGCCGAAGGGGTCAAACCAGCCGCCGCCGCACTTGGCCCCACCGACCACTCCCAGCCACCGCATGAGGTAGTACCCCTCATATTGGACGGTCCCGCCCCACCGCTGGTCGGCGTAGTCGCGGGTCTCCGTTCCGACCCAGATGCGGTCGAAGTCGGCCGTCTCCTGCACGACCTCGTAGCCGCGGTTGTGGAACTGATCATACCACTGGGGGTATTTGATGATGATCTTGACGTTGGGATTGACGGCCTTGGCGGGCTTCAGGATCCGCTCGCCGCTGACTTTTATCATCAGATCGCAGTGATACTGGGCCCAGCTTTTGTCGCCCCGGGCCTTCTGGCATTCCTCGCACTGGCAATCGGTGAACCAGAAATCGTCGATCATGATCTCGTCGAACATCGACGCGGTGTATTCGAAGATCTCCTGGACGTGCTTTTGCGTCGGCTCATCGGTGTAGCAGGCGATGTGCGTCCAACCGGTGGAATCCTTGCCCACCTTCGTGGGCGTGACACAGCCCGACACGTCGAAGCCGGCCGCGCGGAACCGGTCCCTGGCGTGCTCCAGGGCCGGCTTCTCGGCCGTGTAGCCGTCGCGGAACGATTCGATGAAGGCGTGCGTCACGCCGGTCTTTTTGCACCAATCAATGGCGTCATCGATCCCCTGATCGGTCGAGAGATGGCCTCGCACATCCTGGGCCGTGAAGAGCGTGGCAATCCGCAGGACACTCTTGTTCTGATTAGCCAAGTCCCATAGCGCTTGAGCCCGGGCGCCGGAAGCGATGGCCAAGACGCAGGTGATCGCCGCACACACCAGAAGATTTGATTGTTTCATAACCTCTGCCTCACAGGAGTAAGGTGAGATTGTTGATTTGTGATTTTTGAATCAACAATCATGTCACCCCGGACTTCGATCCGAGGCAACCGTCACACTTCGCACTTCAACCTTGCCGTCCCTCGATCAGCTTAACGATCCTCTCTTTCAGTCTCCGGCACGCATCGGCCGGGTCGATCGCCTTCGTGACGGTCGAGCATACGGCGACGCGCTGTGCTCCGGCGGCGATCACCTGCTCGACGTTATCCAGCGTGATCCCGCCGATGGCGACGTGACCGATACCGGTCTCGGCCAGTCTCTCCAGTCCCTGGCGAATGTACTCCGTGCCGGCGATCTCGATCCCCGGCTTGGTGGGCGTGGGAAAGGCCGGACCCAGGCTGACGTAGCTGGGTAGAGCAGGAAAAGCCCCCTCCAACTCCTTGAGGGAGTGGGTGCTCTTGCCGACGATCAGCGGCGCCAGTTGAATCCGGCGAACCTGCTCGACCGGCAGGTCGTTCTGACCCAGGTGTACGCCGTCCGCCCCGGCTGCGATCGCGACGTCTGCCCGGTCATTGATGATGCTCAGGGACCCCATCTCCCGGCACATCTCCACGAACTCGACCGCCAGCGCGAACAGCCGGTCGTCGGGGATGTCCTTGGCCCGCAACTGGATGCAGTCGGCCCCGCCGGCGGCACATTGACTCGCCAGCGCCAGGACCTCCGCCGGCAGATTGCTGGTGATAATCACGTAAAGTTGGACCCGATTGAACTTCTCGACGGGCTCGCTGAAGAGCACGATGTCCTTCTCCAGCGTGTACGCCTCATAGCGGAGCCGCTCGACGGCCTCCGCGACCCCCCTATTCTCGATTTGCGCCAGCTCCGCCAGCGCCCGCAGCGCTTCGGTCAAACGCTTGGCGGCAGCGGTGAAGCAGTCCTTCACGGTGGTCCGTTCGAGTTGTCCCTCGACTTTCTGCCCGACACCGACATCGCCGACGGTGTCCCTGTCGGCCATGAGCTTGCCTGTGTCCAGCCGCCCCACGGCGGCGCAGAGCTCATGCCGAAGTCCCTTGGCCCGCTCGCTGAGCGCCCCGGAGTTCAGCGCGAACCGGCAATACTCCTCCATCACGCGCAAGGCCTCGCGTGCCCGATTGAAATTCGCATCGATAATCCGATAAGCGGCTCTCTCCATAGCAGGCGTGATTATATGAGGGGAACCTCCCGACGGGTAGAAGAAACTGCCCGCTGCCACACCGGGAGCACACTCGGGTATAACGGAATCGAGAGGCGGCCCGCCCCGCCCTGCTCTCTTCTCCTGTCTGTAGATAGGAATTATTCTTGACTTCCTAGCCGGAGATTGCCCTTAATGGATCTGGGTCGGCAAAGGTTGGCAGGTCAACGACAATTCGAGAACAAGGGAGGACATTATGGCAGGAATGACCAGACGGGAGTTCATCCGAAAGACGGCCGGGGCCGCCGCCGGGGCGACCATCCTGGGCAGCACGGTCTCGCCCGTCGCCGCGGGCTCGCTCGGGAACATGGACATCTACTACTACGACAACCTGGTCCCGGCCGGGGCCGTGGGCGCAGCCAAAGCCGCCCAGCTTCTGAACACGGGATTCACCGGACTGATCTTCCCGGGGGGCCCCCCGGGCACCAGCTTGGCCGCCGTGAACAGTCTCCTGGCCCCGTTGGAGGAACTCAAACCCCTGAAGCTGAAGACCTTCCTGAGCATCCCCATCGGAAATGTGCAGCCTACGACCGTCTCGTGGCAGGACGCGGTCTGGGCCTACTACAGCGCGTACATGGGACAATTCGTGGCCCAGAGCGCGGATAAGAAAACGTACAAGCTCAAGAGAGCGATCACCGGCCTGAACTTCGACACGGAAGGAGACGCGCTGCGGTCGATGTCTGCCACGGGCGCGCGGGCCTGGGGCTACAGCCTCAGCGCCGACTTCTTCGCGAAGCTGCCGCATGGCGAGCTTTTGATTATGCACGCCGGTCTCTGGGATGCTCCGAGCGATCAGGAGCTCTACAAAAACTGGCCGTATTTCTTCAGCGGCATCCTGCAGGGACTCGCCGCGAACGGATGCCGGGGCCGCAACTGCACCCATGAGAAAACGCCGGAGACGCCCAACGCCCGAGTGGTCCTCCTGACGGAATCGACCTACAGCGAGCACCAGCACCCGACCAACGCGGAGGCCAAGCAGGCGATCCGCACCAAGTGCGAGAAGATCTGTCGGGAGCTGGCGGCTCACGAGGCCCTGATCAAAGGGAATAGTGCGCTGACGATGTGGAACGACGACGCGCTCACGGCCCTCGCGCTGGGTCTTTGGCCGCTGGGGGAGTCCCCGAAGAAACAAGCGGTGCGCATGCGGGCGCAGGAGGACTTCAAGCCGCTGGTTGAAGCGGTGAACGACGTCAACAAAGCCCCGAAACCGCCTCAGACCAAGAGGCCCTTCCTTTGGATCTACGGCCATGTGTCCGCGTGGATGCCCGCCTTCAAGCCGGCGTTCGGCCACGAGATCGCGGGAACCCAGAATGGCGAGCCGCCGGTGGCCAACCTGGGTGACTACAAGAAGATCCTGCAAACTGTCAGCCGGCAGCGGCTCCCTTGAGGAAGACGGCAATATGCCTTGTTACACGCCTAGGAGCTTGGCGTAGGCCGCGAGGGGCGGAGCCGCTTTGCCCGCGAGGACCTCTTTGGTTAGGAGCTTGCCAAGTTGGACGCCTTCCTGGTCGAAGGAGTTGATGTTCCAGGTAAGGCCCTGGAACATGACCTTGTTCTCGAAGTGCGCCAGCAGGACGCCCAGGGATTTGGGCGTGAGCAGGTCGCCGTGGAGGAGGCTGGAAGGCCGCTCGCCTTCGAAGTTCTTGTTGGGATTGTCCCTGTTCTCCCGGCCCAAGGCGAAGGCGGCAATCTGGGCGGCCAGGTTGGCGTTGAGCTTCTTCTCGCTCGTCGAGCCTTCCACGTCGAGGTCGAAGCCGGTCTGGGCTTCTTGGAAGCCGATGAACTGGAGCGGGACGATATTGGTCCCCTGGTGCAGAAGCTGGTAAAAGGAGTGCTGGCCATTCGTGCCGGGCTCGCCGAAGACGATCGGACCCGTAGAGTAGGCCAGCCGCTCATTGTTCCTGTTCACGGACTTGCCGTTGCTCTCCATGTCCAGTTGCTGCAAGTGCGCGGGGAAGCGGAGCAGGGCCTGGGAGTACGGCAGGATGGCGGTGCAGGGATACAGGAGGAAGTTCCGCTCCCAGACCCCGATCAGGGCGTCCATCAGCGCGGCGTTCTCCCGGATCTTCGGATTGCGGGCCAGGATATCCGCCTCGTGGGCCCCGGCCAGGATCAACTCGAACACTTCCGGCCCAAAAGCCAGGGACAGGATCGCGCCGCCCACGGGACTCGTGGACGAGTAGCGGCCACCGATGAAATCGTCGATGAAGAACGAGGCGGCATACTCGCTCGATTTGGCCAAGGGGCTAGTCTCGCTGGTCACGGCGAGCATGTGCATGCGCGGGTTCAGGCCCGCAGCGATCATCTTCGCGCGTACCAACTGCTCGTTGGCCAGAGTCTCCTGGGTGACGCCGCTCTTGGAGACCAGAATGAATAGCGTGGTCGCCAGGTTCAGGTCGGCGAGGACGGCATTAGCGTCATCGGGGTCCACGTTGGAGAGGAACCGGGCCTGCATCTTCAACAGGCCCTGCTCGCGGGCGTATTGCTCGAGGGCCAGGTACAGCGCGCGAGGTCCGAGGTCCGAGCCGCCGATGCCAATTTGGACCACGGTCTCGAAGAGCTTGCCGGATGTGCCCCGGATCTCGCCCTCGTGCACCTTGCGGCAGAAGGCAGTGACTTTCTCCTGCTGCTCGAGATAGAAAGCACGCAGGTTTCTACCCTGGTGAAGCACGTCCCTGCCAAGCTGGCCACGGAGCAGGTGGTGCAGAACCATTCGCTTTTCACCGGGATTGGCGATTCCGCCGTTGTAGAGGTCCTCGAACTGGCCAATGAGCTGTTGCTCGTCCGCGAGCTGCTGCAAGGCGGTCAGCACTTCGTCCGTCACCTTCTTGGCCGCGTAATTGTACTTGAGACCCGCTCCGGCGGGAATCGAGTAGCCAGCGATCCGCTCCGCAGTCAACAGGTCCTTCAAGGAAATGGCCGTAACGTCGATATTCCTAAGACGAGCGTACGCCCTCGTTGCGTCCAGGTTTGGCATGGGTTCACTCTCCTGAAAATCCTGCCGGTGTTCTCGGTTCCGAGGAAGGGCCTATCGCCACACCCCTTCGCGGGCCCATTGTCCTCGAAATCCCCGGCCCAGGCAACCACGAAAATCGCCGACTCGGGCCAGCCTGCGGCCCGGAGCGCGCACTTGCGCTCCAGGAGGTATCGGCGGCGTCGGCCGCTATTCGCGGCGAGCCATATGCTGATTGGCAATCGAGACGTACTGGTCACGCAGCAGCAAGGGTCTGCTGACGGCGTCCAGGGTTTGCGGTGCGATCGCCCCAGTTTCGACGAGTTGGCGGCCTGCGTCGTGTGCGGCGTCGAGCACGTCCGTGACAGGTAGGTGCCGATCCAGCATGGCCTTGAAGGCCGGTCCGTGCGGCCGAAGCAGGGCCCCGGCGAACAGCGCATCCAGGTTCCTGGCGATGGCCTGGACGTGGCGGACCAAGGCATCGAAATTGTCCAACTCCCAGAAGCCGCAGTTCGACACGAGGACCACCTTCCTGTCCTTGACGGTGCTGCGGCCGGGGTGGCGGCAATGGTCGCTCCGCATTTCGATTTTGGGGTCCCCCAGAGGAATCATGCGATCCACGACCGTCTTGAGGGGGCCGGTCATGCCGTCCACATACAACGGCGTGGCCAAGACCAGGACGTTGGCCTCCCGCACCTCCGGCAGGAGCGTCTGCATGTCGTCCTCCTGAAAGCACCGGCCCGGCGTCCGGAACCAGCAGGTGTACTCGCCCTGACACGGATGCACGCGCATCGCCTTGGTCAAAAAGACCCGCACCTGTGCGCCGGCGGCCTTCATGCCTTCCAGGAACGGGCCGAGAATCAGGGCGGTATTGCCCTTTTCGCCCTGCGGACTGCCATTGATCGCGACGACTTTCATGAATACGGACTCCTCCCGAGAAGCTCGGAACTAGGCATCGAACGCGCTGGGATCCTAACGGTTTCCTGGTCGTTCTTCAAGCCGTTACGGTTTGACGGCCCGGGTGGACAGGCGGACGTCGTCGATGAGGCCGGACCAGAAGGTTCCAGGGGCCAGGGCGCTGCCGGCGCCGATGTACAAGCCCCCGGCGGAACCTACCAGGGCGCCTTGCGTGTCCCTGGCAACTTCGGAGTCGTCCACGTAAAGGACCCGGTTTGTGCCGTCCCAGGTCAGACCGACGTGGTGCCATTGGCCGTCGGTGATGACCTTCTGCGACACAAGGTCCTTGCTCTTGCGGCCGGTCTCTTTGAGCTGAGTCATCAGGGCGCCTGTCGAGCTATCCGCCGTGAGCCAGTTCACGCCGCCGGTCTGCGACAGGACCGCCTGCCCCGGTGCGCCGCCTTTAACCCAGGCGAAGATGCTGAAGGTTCCCTCGGAAGGATTCAGGACAAAGGGCGTCTTGACGCAATCGTCTACGCCATCGAGCTGGATGGCGCCGGCGACTTTGCCGCCGGAAGATTGCCAGAGCGGCTCGCCTGCCAAGGTGCCATCCTTGCCTGCGGCACTGTCGTGCGCGATCGTCCCCTGGCTCTCATCAAGCTTCCAGTAGGCGGCCACCGAGAAATCCTTCTGCCAATCGTCGGAACTCAGAGTCTCGCCATTGGCCATGACTTTCACGTTGCACGCCGCCAGTTTGGCGAAACGCTGCGCGTCGGCAAGGGTCCCGACGATCTCACCCCAGTGGTAAGGAATCGCCAGGAGCGGTTTGAGATACTTGGTGGCTTCCGCCGCTCCCGCCGCATCGAACGTGTACGTGCCGCCGGCCGGCAGGAACGCCACGTCGATGTTCTTCAGAGCCTTCATCTCATCCGTCAAATCGGTGTCCCCGGCGACATAAATCCGCTTGGAGCCGAACTGAATGACGAAACCCAGCCAGTTGTTAGTCTTGGGATGATTCGCCGTGACGAGGTTGTACGCGGCCACGCCCGTTACCGGCAGGCCGTTGCCGTCCACGGTCTGGCCCGGCAGGAGGACCTGGCCACTGCCGTAAGCCTTGACCACATCCGCCGGTCCGAAGAACCGGGTGCCCGCCTTGACGACTTTGGCGATGTCCGACGGCGAGTAATGATCGCTGTGGCTATGCGTGACCAGGACGAGCGTGGCATCCTGAGGCGTCCCGGTGACCTTGCGCGGATCGATGTAGACGACCTTGTCCTCCCAGGCAATCCGGACGCTCGCGTGCCCGATCCACGTGATGTAGATGGGCTGGGGAATCTCCTGCAGCCAATGGCCGACCAGGACCGCCAAGTCGTTGAAATCCACGATGCCGTCGCCAGCTGGCGGGGCCACGTCCACGGAGACGTCCGCGCTGCGCCAGGATTGGGCCAGCCGGGCAAAGTCGAAGAAGTCTATCACCCGGTCGCCGTTGAAATCGACGGCAGCAACTTGGCCCTGGGCGCCGGCGGCCAACAACAGTACGAAAGCCATGATCACGCCCATGCGAAATCGTTCCATATCTCACCTCCACTCGATGCGACCAGCCGGTGAATCTGGATTGCAGCAGTACTCAACGTGGCCCTCCTTGCCCGAACCAGTCCCCACATCACTGCACGTCATTATAGACCCAATCGCTAGGGTCGGTCAATCATAATGCCGACCGGGGCGGACTTCAGAGGGAGCGGTGCGTGGTACGCACCCTACGAATGATGCATGGCTCCCAACCCGTAGGGTGCGTACCACGCACCATCTTTAGGGGAGGGCAAGGCTCCATAGGCGCACATGCGACAGCCCCGGGGCGGACTTCCGCTCAGTTGACGCCGGCCCGACGAGCCGTTAGCGTGAACCTCATGAAACGCTTCACAGTAGCGATTGTGCCTATTGCTGTTGCGCTGTTCATCGCGACATGGGTAGTGATGGCTATGATGATGGATACGGGGAATTGGGAGAAGCCTACGAGAAACGAATCGAAGGACTTAGACCGAAGAAGTAGCTCAAGCGAAAGGAGAGGTCATGAGAACCGTCCGAACCGCAGTGTTGTGTGTTTTGACGGGTATGATCGTTCACGGTTCTACAGCGGCCCAAGCCCAAACGGGAGTCAAAAGCGGCCCCGCCCCGACAGCGGCATGGAAGTGCGAGCCGCAGAAGGTGACGGCGGGGCGGAACGTGACATTCGAGGCGTCCCAGCCAGAAGGCGGCAGCGACACAATCATCAGCTACGAATGGGACTTTGGCGATTCCAGCCGAGCGTGGACGACCGCTCCGGTCTGGAATCATACGTATGGCGCGCCGGGCAAATACACGGTGACGCTGACGGTCACAAACCGGCGCGGTGCGGCCGGCACGATGACCTCGGCCCTGGAAGTTGCAGGCCGGGAGTTCATGATTACGTTCGACGATGGCCCCGCCTCCGAATCGACGCCGTACATCCTCGACCGGCTCCGCCAGATCAAGAAGACGGACGGGACGCCGGTGAAGGCCGGATTCTTTGTCGTTGGGCAGGACAAATCCCAGACGGTCTACCACGACATCTGGCAGCCCAAATATGGGATCGACCACAAGCCCGGCGTCCTCTCGCATCCGGACCTTACCCGCCAGATCGCCAAAGAGGGCCATATCCTCGCCATCCACACGCAGCATCACCCCGATCTGGACCTACTGGAGCCGGCCCAGGTTGAGCGGGAGATCCTTGATTGCTATCAGGCGATTCTCGACACGGGCGTGACGCCCCCGAAGGTCTTTCGGTCGCCGCGTATGCACGACCCGAAGGCCCTTCCGCCCGCCCTGGAGGGCGAATGGAGAATCGTGCGGGGCGAGCTGACGAAGGATTACCTGCCGTTGATTACGGAGGACCAAGTGATTGAGAATTGCCGCAAGTCGATCCGCACCGTGACGGCCACGCCGGTGGTGCTCACGTTCCACGATTTTCGCGGGCTGCCCGGCCATCAGCTCGATTACGCGCGAATCGTCAATACCCTGACAGAGAGAGACCGCTTCACGCTGGTCGACTTCGACGCGCTTGGCGCCGCAGCCGCCTCCCGCTACCGCGCCCCGGACGAGCAAACCGCCGAAGACCTCCAGGACCTCCTGAAAGTCTGGCGCCGGCGTCTGTTGCCGAGCCAGAGTCCATAGAATCCCATTCCCGTCACAAGGAGCACGGTCAAACAAGCTTGGCCGTGCCACCCAAGATATGATCTATAGGATACGCGTGGGTTGAGAACCCACCCTACAGAATAACAATACTCTTACTCCAAATGACCCCATTGCCGTGACGGAGCGTGCCTCACAGGAAGACAGTGCGACGCTGCTATCTTCGGCTGGATCACCCGCCCGCGGGCGTGCTGAATTCGTCGCACCCGATGTCCGGAGCAACACCGATAGGCCGCATCACGCCGTCGATGTCGGACATCCATCGCGAGGCGACGGCAGGGTCGCCGGCATCAATGCAGGGTGAGCCGGCCTTCAGGTGGTAATCGCCCCCGATCCAGACGGCCTTCGTGTCGCCCATCGCGGCGGGTTTGCCTGGGTCAGTCGGATCGGCCCAATAGCCTGGCACAACGAAGCCCGGCGCCGCATCGATGTTGCCCGCGCCAGGCTGACCGCCTTCCACGTCGCAGTAGGTGACGGTCGGGGCATCGGCACTGATCGGGGCCGTGCCGGGCGCGAGGCCGTTCGAGCGGACAATGGTATTGACAACGCTGGGCTTGCCCCCGCGAATTCCATTGCCACGATTGCCGAGGATGTCGCAATACAGGACCGTCGCGTAGTTGTACGTCACCTTCCGGCCCTCGTGCGAGGCCCACATCTCAATGCCGTCGCCGCCGTTGCCCGCGATGATGCAATTGGAGACCATCGGATTGCTGCCCTCCCATAGCTTGATTCCTGCCTCCTTATTGTCCACAATACGACATAACTGAATCACCGGCGACGTCCCCTGGCAGTAGATGCCCCGCGTTGCCGCGCGAATCGTGAAGCCGGCGAGCACGGAATTTGCGTCTTCGCCGCTAGTGAAGGTCACCCCTTCCACAGCACCCTCAATCACCGTCGTCGCAACCACCTTCGGATCAATGGGGTTCGTGGATGCGATCCGTAAGGCTTTGCCCGCAAAGGAGACAGTCTCCTGGTAGACACCCGGGGCCGCCACGATATAGTCGCCGTCGTTCGCCTCCTGCACGGCATGCCGAATGTAGTTGTACTTTGTCCCTGTCGTCCGGTTCTCCACGGGGCCATCCGCCACGGCCAGCGGCGGTGTGACCAGCTCGATGCCCTTATTCTTGCCGAGATTGCGCGAGTACTTCTTCTCGGTCGCATTGTTCCAGTGCTCGTGGACGCCGAGGCTGGCCAACCGGAGGCGGTCGCCGTCCGGATCGTAGAAGCTGCCCGAGGGCGGCTTATCCGCCTGCGCCCCCTCGTGGAGGTAGTTGTCCACGCCCGGGCCGGTGCAGTCGGTCGCCAACGGCTCGTTGCGGAGGAAATCCAGACCCACCGAGTCGATGGCGATGGGGTCCTGCGATGCGAACAGACTTGACGTCCAGTGGTTACCGAAGGAATCGTAGCGAATGACCTCGCCATTCTGATGCCTCGCGCCGTACAGGCCGTCCACCAGATACAGCAGCGTCTTGCCGCCCAGTTGCGGATGGCCGATGAGATCGACGAGGCAGTTGTAGGAGCCCATGGGCAGATCGCGATTGCCGAAGTTGTGCAAGGGCGACGGCGTCCACCCGCCGTTGGTAGGCCAATAGATCGACCCGAAATGATTCTTGCCGCAGAGCGTCACGCCAAACAATTGATGGGCCCGGAACAGGGCCATGTTGATGAGGTACTTGGCCTCGGTCACCGCCCGCGGCGGATACGCCGTAGCATTGCCCGGAACGCCCGCATTCGCGAAGCGGATGGGATGCGTCGGATCGTACACCGCGCCCACCCGCCCGTTGCGTGTCGAGTTGCACACGAACGTCACACTCTGGAAATTGGGGTCCGGATCGTTATGAAGTCGGTCGTAGATCGGATCGCCGATGTACCGGGAGGCGTCATAGATCGTGATCGCCGCCCCCGGCACCCCCACGATGTGAAAGAGCTCGTCCAGCACGGAGTGAATCATCTGCGGGCTGGGCATGCCGGCGTTCGTTGCCCAGGTGCCGCCCGAGTCCTGGTTCATGTTGATCTTGATCACGATCTTCTCGCCCGGCTGATAACCGACATCGCCGAGGCTGTGTGTCTTGTTGAAGTAGCGAAACAGGGCATCCCAGGCGGCGGCGGCATCCTTCTGACCGGTCAGGGATTGCAGCGCCCGCGAGACCATGCCATCGACGACGCCCTGATCGAGGTTTTGTTCTTCCCACCAGGCGCCGGTCTTGCCGTCCCAGCTCGTTGCCGCCGGATCGTGCATCCACACGACCCGTCCGGGATAGATGCCCTTGCCGACGCCCATCGGGCTGTTCGGCGGGTCGATCGGCACAAACGCCGCGCCAGCGCCGGTGTCGGCCGTGATATTGACCGACCACCAGATCGCCGCCACCGCCACGGCGGCAAAAATCCCGGCGACAGCATAGCGCGCCTGGCCGGCCAGCCGCTTCGCCTTGCGATAGGCCAGACTCGAGGCGATGATGCCCGTCACCCACACGAGAAAGCCGCTGGCGAGGGGCGCCGCCAGCCGCTGGCAAGGATAGGTGGCGCGGGAAGGCTTGGGAATCACCCGGAGGAAGAACCAGATCAGCGACACCAGCCCGACAAACGGAAAGATCCAGGGCCACCACCAAGGCCCCCGAGCCGATCGGATCGGCCGCCCGGTTTTCGGACAGATTCTCTCGCTGCGCTCTGCCTGCCCCTCACACATCGCCGATACCTCCAGTCGCCTTTTTGCTCACCGCGGGTCTGCACGAGACCCAGGTCCGGAAAAACAACGCCGCTGCCTCTGCCCGGTGGTCAAAGCCTATCCCGTAAGGACGCGGGTGGCACCGACAAACTCGTTTGTCGGTGTCTTCCTGCCGGACGGGACCGTTCGATAGGCCCACGGACAAATGAGTTCGTCCGTGCCACCCGGCCGCGCAACAGCCTACCGGGATAGACTTCCATTGTATCAGAAGGTCCAGGCACGGGCAAGTCTCTGCAGCGACGTCCAGGGCTATCGCATGTGCGCCTATGGAGCCTTGCCCTCACTTAAAGATGGTGCGTGGTACGCACCCTACGGGTTGGGGACCATGCATCCTCCGTAGGGTGCGTACCACGCACCGCTCCCTCTGGTGGATTCGGCATCTTCGTAGGGCGAGCAGAGACGCTCGCCCTACGAAGGCCGCTCAGGACGATGCAGGGCGTCTGACGAGCGGAGTGCGGGCTTCAGTTTTTCCCCGCGACGGGTCCAATTCGGGTTGCCGGCACGTTCAGGCCCCAGATGTGCAGGACCAGTCCGGTGGCGCGGCCCTGGGCGTCCGTCTGGAACGTGACCTGGATGTCAGACGTTTTCAGGAAGAAGTCGCGTTCGGTTTCGGCGTACAGACGCATTTTTGGCGCCGCCGGTAATTGGATCCGCAGGGCGCCGCCTTCGTGCGTGACGGTATAGACCCATTCAGGTGACGGGCGGTACCGGCCCACATAGGCATCAAGCAACTTGGTATCGACCACGATCTCCTTACGCACCTTTGGGGTTTGCGGTTTGTCCAATGGCATGCTCGGCCGCAGTATGTGGCGAACGATGTCATCCACGCTTCCGGACGCGTTGGACAAGGCCACGGCTCCCACCCGTGTCCTCGGGTCATAGCCGATGCTGGAGGAGAACCCGAACGTGCCGCCGCCGTGAATGAGGAACTCGCCCGCACCCTTGCCGATCACCCACCAGCCGAGGGCCTGTTCGAGCATATAGATTTCGTTGGGCCGGCGGGTCTGGAGCATGGCGGCCATCGCCGGTCGCAGCGGCGCTTCGGCGTTGCCTGTGAATGCCGCCAGGAGAGCCAGCAGATCGTTGACGCTCGACCGCAAGGAGCCGGCGCCCGGCAGTGCCGGCACGTCCCACACCGGCGTGGGTTGAAGCCGCTCATCGTGACCGGTCGCGAGCAGAGCCCTTTTCTCCGGCGCAACCGTGACCTGCGTGTTCTTAATTCCGAGCGGGCCGGCGATCCGTGCCCGCACGAGTGATTCGTAGTCCATACCGGCGCGGCGGCTGAGCGCCAGGCCCAATAACCCGCCCCCCGTATTCGAGTACTCCCAGCGAGTCCCCGGCTCGCGCGGCATCTCATAGGTGGCAAGGAAGCCGTAAAGCTGCTCGACCGTGTATTTGCTGTAGGCCGGGACATCCTCGATCAACGGAAAGTCCGAAGGCCAGAACGGCAGACCGGACGTGTGCGTCGCCAAGTCGACCAGGCTGATCGAGCGGCCCTTCCACTGCGGCAGCTTCAAGCCTTCGGGCAGGTACTTCCCGACCGGGTCGCTCAGCGAGACCTCCCCGCGCTGCACCATGTCGGCCAGCAGCAGCGAAGTGAAGACCTTTGTGACCGAGCCAATCTCGAAGATCGTATCGCCGTCGAGCGGGCGCGGGTCGCCCCGGTTCAAAACACCATAAGAGACCACGCGCCGGCCCTCCGGCGTGACCACACCAACCACGATTCCCACACTCCGGTGCTGCACGTCGACACGCTCCACGAGGATCTGGTGAATCTCCTCCTCGGAGGGCGTAGACGGCGACGCTCCCGATGTGCCCCACGCGCGTGCCACCACCAACGTCATCAATGCACACGCGATATACTTGGTCCTTAATATCGTGGTTACACCGGTACCGCAATGCGATTCGCTCATGATTGGATTGCTCCTCTAGGGTCCTTGCCGGCGGCTCTTGCGCGTCGCGCGCCAGATCAGAAGGGATGGCAGCGTGGCCAGCAGCATCGTGGGCCACAGCCAGGTCGTCAGAAGCATGTACGAGAATTGGAAGAAGACACCGTTGCGAATATAGGCGTCGGCCACGGCATCGTTGGCGTGGAGGGCTACCGCCGCGCCGCCTTGCGCGAACTGACGGGCCACGGCGATACCGCCCAGGGCGGCCGTCCAGCCGACGGCGCACGCGCCGATCGCCGACAGGCCCAGGACCAGCCCGCCCAGTGCCCAGACGCCCAACCCGAACCCGGCATAGACGATGGCGCCCAGGGCGAAGCCGCCGAACACCAATCCGCCCACGGCAAGGCCACCGACGCAGACAGGCGCCACGGCCAACCCGCCAAACGCAAACAGACCCCCAAGAGCAGCATCTCCAATGGCGATCCACGCCTTGATCGGACGGTTCCGCATCATCCAGGATCCGCCGAAGCGAACGTGAACCAGAGGCAGGCCGAGGAAAGACGTTCGGCTGCGGTACTCATACGCGGCCCCCGCCTCGGGTGTCTCGATCTCCGATTCCTCGTGCAGATTCCGCTTCGTCCACACGAGCAGAAGCGCGACGGCCGGGACCCAGGACAGGGTGACCGCCATGGTCAGTGTCGCGAACCATCCGGGATGCGTAGCGGCGAGCGGCCGGGCCCAGACCGCCACGAAGATCAGGGCGATCGGGACCACGATGCACGCTGTCAGGAAACAATAGTACCGTTTGACAACCCGGCGTTGCCGTTCTGATCGCGTGCTTGCCATGTCCATCTTGTAGCCCAGGTAATTCGTGGTCAAAGCGGCGAGGGGACCCGCCAAGGCGTTCAACACACCGAGCCAGCCGGCCGCCTTGGCCAGCGCGCCGCTCTTGGCAGCCACGGCGCCAGCGGCTGCCATCTGCGCGGGCAGTGCCCCCATTACGCCCAGCGTGAACGAACGCCCGGGCGCGGATTGCTTCAACGCCCCTTCCACGAAGACAGCCAACCGCTCCTCCAGCAGTTTTCGCCCGCGGGCGAGCCGCTGCCTGGCTGCGTCCTGCGACAGACCGAGCACCTCTGCGACGCGCTCGATGGCCTGCCCCTCCCGATAGAAAAGGATCAACGGCTCGCGATAGGTGTCCGGGATCTGCTCCAGGGAGCGCCAAAGGATCGCCTCTTCCTCTTGGCTGATGGCTCGCTCGACAGGCATGGCATCGGGCGCTGTAGCTTCGGCCAATGACTCCAGCGGTGCGGCCCTCTGCGCTGGATCGCGGCGCCGCCTGCGGACAGCATTGGCCGTGATACGCCGCGCGATACCGCACAACCAGGCCGCCAGGCGCCGGGGCTCGTGCAGGGCCTTCAATTCCTTCCAGGCCGCAATGAAGGTCTCTTGCGCGAGATCCTCGCTTTGGCTGAGGCTGCCAGTGGCGCTGTAGGCAAGCGAGGCCACGAGCGACTGATACCGTCTCACGATTTGTGCGAAGGCTTCGCGATCGCCGTCAAGGCTGGCCACCACGAGGCGGGTGTCATCGGAGCTCGGACGCCACGTCGATTTGTCACCTTGCCTGTTGTTCATGCGTATAGGTGGTTCGAAGAGCCACAAGTGTGACAGACTTTCTTGGGATTATCGTCAGGACGGGAGAACAGGGTTTGCCGGAAATGGAGCCGGACACGCGCGAATCGATCTGGTCGCCCGTGTCCGGATAGTCCTCGTAGAATAGGGCGGGCTGCTCCTCCTCCGTGGTATAGATCCAGTGCGTAGGTTTAGGACGCTCCGCCCTATATATCGAAGATGGCAATGAGCAATTCCGCTGTCATGGTAGCGACTCGCCCACGCTTGGCAAGAAGAAAATGCCGAGATTGCCTGTGCCCCCCAACCTCCCTACGGGGATACACTCGGCAAACCGGCTCTCCGTCTGGGCACGCCAAGTGGCTGGGCCGCGAAACTGATCGCAGTCACTTGCCTTCCACGTACTTGATCTTCGACACGCGGCCGTTGCCCTTCCACAACCACGAGCCGAAGAGCTCGACGTTCGTCGTGCGATTTGCCTCCGGCCGGAAGATCGTCGTCTTGCGCCAGGCGACAATCTCGCTGCTCACCTGGCGCGCCTCCGCCTTGGATAGTTCGACCCCGGCCAACTCAAGAGGATCGGCTTTGAGCCGGTACATCGTGACCGTGTTGCGGTCGGGATCGTAGATGAACTTGCAGTCGCCCTGGATGAAGCCCGCCGGCCCCTCCTGCATCCACCCGGAGAAGTACAGCCGCCGATCTTCCGGCAGCGGCCGCAGCACATCGACGCCGTCAAAAGCCATCCCGCTGGTGTCGAAGCCGAGCAGTCCCAGAATCGTTGGCGTCAAGTCCGTGGAACTGACCGGCCCCGTGATCCGCGTCCCCGGCTCGATCAGGAAGGGGGCTCGCACACACATGGCGATCCGGAGAACCTCCTCGAAGCCCAGCCGTTCGTGGCCCATGATCCGGTGCTCCCCCAATCCCTCGCCATGGTCCCCCACCACGCACAGGATCGTATCATCTGCCAAGTGGAGGTTTACGAGTTGATCGTCCAGCGCCGCGAGGAAGCGATCCGTATACGCGATGGTCTGCATGTATCGCTCCGGCAGCTCTCTGAGCTTCTCGCCGAACCAAGTCGGCACCTGGTATGGATCGTGCGTCACGGAGCACAACGCTACCACGAGGAACGGTTTATCCTCCAACTGGATCCAATCCGCCATCGGGGCCAGCATCGCGAACTCGTCGGAGCCGAGATACCCGACGAACTGGTTCGGATCGTTCAAGTCCTCTCTGGCCCAGAACTTATCGAAGCCCAGGTTATGTACGAGTCCGGGCCGCGACTCGAATGTCCCTCTGGCCGACTGGAAGAATGCCGTGCGAAAACCGAGACTATCCTTCAGAATCGTGGCTAGACTCGCGTACGGCTGGTCCACCGGCACCGTCTCGGCGATGTCCTGCGACGCTGACGGAACCCGGCCCGTCAACAGGCCGAACAGCGCCTTGGTCGTGTGGGTTACGACCGACCGCGCGTTCGTGAAGGAGACGCCCTGGGCAGCCAACGTGGACAGATAGGGCGTCAGCCCCCCGACCCGACCACCCACCTGCGGGGCGATGCCCCCCTGTTCGGTTGCCAAGGACGTATAGTCATATTGCACCCCTTCGAGGACGACGATCACGACGTTGCGCCGGGCTCGCCCTGGCACCACCTTCGCCTGGATCTCATCGCGGCGCGGCAGCTTCCGCGTCGCGTTCCTAAAGTCGTGCCGCGCCACGTGCCGGTATTCCGGCAGAACGAACGCCAGGACGGCCCGCGACTGGCAATTGAACCGCAGGCCCGCCGCGGCCACGGGCGTCGATCCCAGCCTCGCCACCGCCCGATTGCTGCCCAGGGCGACCAAACCGACAACCACCGACACAACCATGCGAACCCGAAAACGCCTCCGATCCGGGTCCGGCGGGGCTGCCTTGGCAAGGACCGAGAAGAAAAAGGCCAGCGCTATTGCGCTGGGAATTAGCAGCACCGCCGCCGCAGCCGGCATCCGTGCGAGGTTGATGATCACCATCCAGGAGATGTTCAGCGGGTCGCTGATCAGCGGCCACAATTGCATCGGCAGGATCTGCGTTCCCGTGCGGATTAGCCAACCGGCGTTGATGACCGACCACGTACAGACAACCGCCGCGAAAACCAGAGCTCCCCGAATCACGCCCTTTTTCGGCCAGCGATGGCAGACCAGTGCCAACGCCGCATCCAGCGCGACCAGCACCGCCACATCGGTCGGGATCCAACCGAGGTACTCCCCCATCAGTCCATACCGCCCCGCGTGAAACAGCTTCGCCGCCAGATTGCAGAACAGTGCGGCGAATATGATCACGCTGTACGCCCGCGGCACCAGCGCACTATAGGCCGCCTCCGCGCACGGACGCAACCGCCACCCGCCTCCATCGGTTTGCAGGGGCTTCGCCCTCATAGGCTGAGCATACTCCCCCCCTGCCCCAATATCAAGTCCGTCATTACCAATGGCTCTCCACAGACACACCACTGACCACCGAACGCGCACACCCCCCTGGATACCACCGCCCGCGCCGCCACGTCCACTCTGTAGTCGCATCGCGCCCACATCCATTGCCAGCAGTCCAACCATTCGCGCGATTTCCGCCTCCCCGGCGAGAGCGCCCCTGCGCCAGCCATGGTCTCCGTGCGTCGTACATCTCGACACGCTCTATCCCATCCCACCCATTCCATCTTATTCCCCCCAGTCACCACGATGCCCAGCCGCGTCCTATAATCACTGCCATTACGCTCACGTAAGGCTAACCCCGTAACAATCGCACCGGCCTAATCCTCATCGCCATACCACCATTCGGCACGCCTCCTACGCCACCGCTGTCTTCTCGCACTGGACGCCATCCGCCTCGTCCGACCATCACGCCCTTGGCTCACATGGCGTACTGTCTCCCCAAGTGCGCCGCCACGCCAACCACGACATCGGGCCGCTCTCGGAACCACCCCATAGCCGTGCCGCGTGCCAAACCGCCCTTGCCAACCTTCCTGCTGCCTCCCTTTCCCCTACCGGTAGCACGGCGCGTCCTGCCGAGCACCTGGATCTACGCGTGCTCGGGTCGAAACCGTTGCGGTGGAACGCACGATCCGCGGTTCCAACGAGTCCGCTCTGGCGGAATCCGCGGCAATGTAGATCGGCACGAACGATTGTGTCGCATTGCCCAGATGCATGGCAGTAGGCTCTGGCGAGGATCAGCTCGCCACGCCGAAACCACGCCGGCAACTGCCAAGGAGCTTCCCCAGCCGTGACTGTTCCACGTGGCACGCTCCAGTCTACGGCTCCCTCACACGGGTCTCCGGAGCACGAAACCCCGGTCGTTCCATGACGACAGCATAGCCGCCCCACCACTTGCAGCAGATCGTTCCCCCCAGGGAATCGTCTCCTCCCGCCTCCAGCGACGTCCGACTTCATCTACCCCTCAAGGCCCACAACGGCCCACCGCGTCGGTCACGGAGTCCAGCTCATCGTGAACCCCCTTGCGACCCACCCGAAACATGCAGCATCGGTACAAGGACCGTCAGTCCGCCTACCACGGGCCATCGGCAGACACCGCTCGCCAGCCGGTCTTTGCGGATGCCAGCCTCGACCCTCAGTTTGGCGACGGGTCGTCTCTGCGCCTCCACGCCATCGGCAAGGTCTGACGACTCTGCTTGCCGCTGCGACCAACCACCAACCGAACGGGAATGGCCGGCGCACCACGATACGGGTCAGCGATAAGCCGGCCGTACTACTCCGGCTATCATAGTACAGGCGGTACCGTACGCGGTCACCATCCCACACTCGTGCAGTTCCTATCCTCGGTTCGGAGGTCAGCCTTTACGCGGTCCTGACCCGCCTCAAGGCGGCATTCCAAACGGTGCCGCCGCGACCGTTCTGGCGGCTCTCTTCGCCCATCACCTTAGCATGGCCGCAGCACCAGCACGGCGCCAGATGGCCCACGCCACTTCGTCATGCCCTCATTCTCCCGAATCCGGAGCAGACCACTCCGGCCAAGCACCAGGCCGAAGCCTGGTTATGGCGGAGTCAGCACTCCGCTTATCACAATGTTCCACGTGGCGCAGAGACCGAACGTGGCCGGACTTCTTCTGAAATGTACAGAAGTTCCCGAACGTCTGCCGAAATATGCTTGAGAACTGCGGATGCCACCGGTAAGATTGCGGGTGCGTGACGGCAAGAAGTCGTCTATGTCAAGGAGGCCACGTATGAATCCAGGGCGGGGTGAGAGACCACGACATCTTGGCAGGGGGCTTGAATCGCTGTTAAGTCCTATAACTGTGGCATCCATCGCGACTGCGGATACCGCTACCTTGCCGCAGGGAGCGCCTAAGATGCCACCAGACAAGGAGTTAGGAGATTCACTCCGGCAACTTGCCCTAGATGCGATTTCGCCAAATCCATACCAGGCCAGGACGATCTGGAATGAGCAAGACTTGGCTGAGCTGGCGCAGTCCGTCAAGGCGAACGGCATTCTGCAGCCCGTTCTCGTGCGGCCGTTCCAAGGCGGCTACCAACTTATTGCGGGCGAGCGTCGCTTGCGGGCCGCCCAGATGGCCGGCCTCGCCACGCTGCCCGCGTTGGTCCGGCAAGTCACCGATGAGCAGCTCTTCGAGTGGTCGCTCGTGGAGAACATCCACCGCCGGGACCTGAACGCCATTGAGCGGGCCAAGGCCTATCAGCGTTATCTCGGTGCCTTTTCTCTTACGCAGGCGGAAGCCGCCGAGAGGTTGGGCGAAGATCGGTCTGTTATTGCTAACTACCTGCGGCTACTTGACTTACCGGAGGAAATCCGTCAGATGCTCGTCGATGGCCGCTTGACGATGGGGCACGCTAGGGCGATTCTCTCGCTGCCCACAGACGAACTCCGGCGTAAGCTAGCCAACCGTGCAATGGCAGGGCGGTTGAGCGTCCGCGAGGTGGAGCGGCTCGTGCGGAAGCACGTGGAGGAGGATCCCGGGTGCAGGCCCAAGGTGCGAGTCAAGCCGGCTCATATCGCCGACTTGGAGGAGAAGCTTTGCCGCCACCTCGGCACCCATGTGGCGATTGAGACGAAAAGAAACGGCCAGCGCGGGCGCATCGCGATCGACTTTGACTCGCTGGATGAATTCGACCGAATCACAGAGGCATTGGGCTTGGCGTGCAGCGATGGGGTGTAGGCCGTCGCGGCGCGGGCAAATTGCCTGTTGACGTGGTTTTTGCTGGTGATCTAGTTGTATAATAACAGATTGAATGTCGCACCCCATGTCGGTGCGGTGCGGCAGAAACGGGGATAACAGCATTGAGAAGGGGTGTCTTGTGAGGCGATCAACGGTAATCCTACTGGGCGTACTGATCGGACTGACCGGCAGTCTGAAGGTCTTCGGCGCAAGCAACAACACTCCGATGAAGTCGCTCCAGCAGGCGGCGATGGACGGGGATGTCGAACAGCTCAAGGCGCACCTCGCTAAGGGCAGCGACTTCAACAAGGCGGACCAATACGGGTATACGCCGCTGAAACGGCTGATTGAGGGGCACAAGTCGGATGCCGCCAAGCTCATCATCGACTCCGGCAAGGTCGACATCAATGCGAAGGATCGCGATGGCAGAACGCCCTTGCTGCTCGCTTCGGTCAATGCGGAGAAAGAGATCGTCGATGCACTGTTGGCGAAAGGTGCGGATATCAAGGCCAAGGACAAGGATGGCCGGACCGCTCTTCATGCCGCGATTCAGATGACGCAGACGGAGATCGCCACCGTGTTGATCGAGAAAGGCGCGGATGTCAACGCTACGGATAGTAGCGGCATGACGCCTCTGCTTCTCGCGCAGCAGCGGAGCCCCGACCTCGTCGATCTTCTCAAGAAGAATGGGGCCAAAGAGCCGGTCAACAATCAGCTATCTCCTTATGGCAACTATGCTTACGGCGGAGGCCCTGGCGCTCCCCAGGCACCGGGCGCCGCTCCGGCACCCGCACGAGCGGCCATCCAGATCGACCCGAACGCCATCCAACAGCAGGTCAAGCAATTCGAGGGCTTGGCCGCCGCCTTGAAGACTGTAGACACCAAGGGCGACGGCGAGCAGCAGGCCTGGATACAGCGCAGGACAGACAACCGCACGGCACTGCTCAGCGCGGTCGAACGGCAGTTCGCCGAGGAGCTGGCGTTCGTCAAGCCGATCGCCACCGAAGAGAAGGCCCAAAAGACCGCCAAGGCGATTGACGATCTGACCGCCAAGAGAAAGAAGCGGACCGACGCGGTCAGCGAGCAACTGCGAGAGCAGCGCCGGACTGCACCGGCGACCAGCACGACCTCCGGAACGATGAATACCGGGCGGTCCAACATGCGCGGCGGCCGAGGCCGGACCGCAGGCACGGGTGCCGGGGGATCTGCCGGTTATTCGCAGGCAGCCGGACCATACGGGAATCCCAACGCCAAGATGCCACAGCGGCGGGGGCCTGCCGATGCGAATCAGCCTGCCCTCGACCAAGACACGCAACGCTTGATCCAGGCTTGGCTTAGTACCAGGCCCGAGGACAAGAAGGCGCTGCTCACGGCCGTGCACGAGATGAATGTCGCCGACTTGGACGATCTGCGGCAGTTAGCCACGGAAGAGCAGGCGAAGAAGACGGCCGCCGTCCTGAGTGGCCTGATGCTGGCTCGCCAGGAGCGCGTGCAGAAGATCACGACCAAATGGCAGGAGGACGACGCCAGACAGCAGAAGCTCCAGGAGCGATACGGGCCGCAGGGCGCGTCGGGCCGCGGCATGCAGGGGACCCAGCAGCAGCAGGGCCAGCAAGGAATGCGCGGAGGCCGACGGGGCCGCTGACAGCAACACAAGCAGAGAGCCAATGTCCTTTGCCGGGTCTCATGGCAAACCAGCAGCGATACCCTCTTTGGTAGGCGTGCAGACAGTGACGGTCTGTAGCGGACGCAAGCCCCGATGATCGGCGTCGCACTTCTTACGCTCCAGAGACGTAGATAAAGAACGTGTTTGGTGGTTGATGGGCAGGCCGGTTGGGGGCCGTAGGATCATACCGGCGGTACTTCGCGGCGGCCTTGGGGTAACCGAACGATAAGGGGGTCAGGCAATGAACATTCGCAAGGCACTTTTCACGGCGGTGACGATCGCGTTATTGGCGTGTGCCAACGGCTGGGCTCAGCCGGGGCGCGGCCCCGGGCGTCCTTACGGCCGGCCCGAGTTCCGGCCGGAGCGGCACCCCGTTCCGCACCCGCCGGTCGGAGCACGGCATATCATCGTTGGTGGCCATCCCTATTGGGTCTATGGCGGAGTCTATTACGATATGGGCGACGATGGGTACGTCGTCGTCGGCGCGCCGGTCGTGAGAGTCCTGCCGCCGCACTACCACGTCGTCGTCATTCGTGGCGTCGTCTACTATGTGGCGGATGATGTTTATTATCGGCCTGGGCCAGACGGCTATGTCGTCGTGGAGAGGCCGCCCGAGCCGGCCAAAGTGGCTGTCCCTGCGCCCGAGCCGGATGGGAGCAAGATCACGGTCTACGTGCCGAAGAAGGACAGCGATGGCTTCACGCCTGTGACGCTGAAGAGAATCGACGGCGGTTACTTGGGACCACAGGGTGAGTTCTATCCGACGATGCCGCGGGTGTCGCTGCTAACCGAGATGTACGGAATCCCAGAGATCCTGCAGGAGACACGATCCGACACCTACTTCATTCACGTGCCGAACAAAGACGGCCAGACCTACACGCGCGTGGAATTGACTCGGCGCAACGGGGGGTTCGTTGGACCCCAAGGAGAATTCTATCCGTTGATGCCTTCGGTCGCCCATCTGGCGGAGATGTACGGCGTTGGTAAGGAATCGGCCGTGCCGGCGGTGCCGACGGCCGAGGCACCGGCTGTCTCCAAAGAACCGGCCAGGACGGAGGATGGCGCGATCCACGTCCAGATCCACAAGAAGAACGGGCAGGGCACAGTGGACGTGGTTCTCAGGAAGCGCGACAACGGATATCTCGGCCCGCAAGGGGAGTTCTACCCGGAGATGCCGTCACCGAGTCAACTGACCGAGGTCTACGGAAGCGAATAGTCACTCCGACTTCAGCAGCAGCAGGGGGATACCGATCTTGTGCTTGAGACTGCGGGAGACGCTGCCAAAAATGAGGTCGCCGATGAAGGTGTGGCCGTGGGTCGCCATCGCGACCAAGTCGTAGTCGGCGCCGGCGATCTCCGCGAGGATCTCGTCGTCCGGCTCGCCGCTGCGAATCACAAGGTGGGCCTCGACCCCTTGGGCCTGCAGCGTGGCGCGGTAGGACTCCAGACACGATTTCGCCTGCTCGCGCATCACGCGATCCTGGTCGAGCGTGTGGGAGTGCACCACGTGCAGGAGGTGGACCTGCGCGTCGTTCTGCCGCGCCAGCGCCGAGACGTGCCGGAGGATCGCGTCGTCCACGGGGGAGCAGTCGATGGTGACCAGGATCTTCTTGTATACTTGCACGTCAGCTCCCCCTCATAATGGTCGAGTAGAGCAGATAAACGTTCAGCGCGATCACGATCGCGGAAATGACCACGGCGGCCGGGAATTCCGCCAGATTGCTGCGGAAGACGCCCATGACTTGGCGGCTGCGGCAGAGAATCACGAGCGGAACGAGCGTAAAGGGAAGCTGAATACTCAGCACGACCTGGCTGAAAATCAAAATGCGGAAGGTGTCCACGCCGGCAAGAATGATGAGAAACGAGGGAATCGCCGTGATGAAAACGGAGATCTTGTAGAGCACGGTCCGGGGATCTTCCGGCTTTCCCAGGAATCCGGTGATTACATTTGCCTCCGCCATCGACGAGGTCACCGACGAGCCGACGCCGGAGAAGACCAGGGCAATGGAAAAGAGCACACCGGCCAAGGGACCCGCCAGGGGCCGGAGCGTCGCCGAGGCCTGCTCGATGCTATTGACCACGACGTGGTGGCGGGCGAAGACGGCGGCCGCCACGATGATCATCGCCGAATTGATCACCCAGCCCGCCAGCATGGCGGTCAGGGTATCGAGCTTCTCGTAGTGCAGCAGGGCCATCTTCTCCTGCGGCGAGATGCCCCACTTTCGGCTGTGGATCACGTTGGAGTGCAGAAAGATGTTGTGAGGCATCACCACGGCGCCGAGGATCGCCGTCGCCACGTAGATACTGTCGGCGTTGACCCTCGGAACGACCAGTGACGGGGCCAGGACCGCCCAATCGGGCCGGACGAGCAGGATCTCGATGAGGTAGCACAGACCGATGATCCCCAGGAACCCGACGATCATCGCCTCCAACCGGTGATAGCGCTGGCTGATGATCAGGAAGACCTCGAGAAACACCGTCAGCAGAGCCCCCAACCACAGCGGCAAGCCGAAGAGGAGGTTGAACCCGATAGCCCCGCCGAGCAGCTCCGCCATGTCGGTCGCGACACAGGCCAGGATGATGGTCAGCCCCAGAAAGGCCACCACCGGCGCCGGGAAGTGTTCCCGAATGTTGACGGCCAGCGATTTTCCCGTGGCCACCCCCAGCTTGGCAGCCATGTGCTGGACCACAATGAGCATCATGGTGCTGACGCTGATGACCCAGAGCAGCTCGTAACCGAACCGCGATCCGCCCTCGATGTTGGTCGCCCAGTTGCCGGGGTCGACGAACCCGACGGTGACGAGAAAGGCGGGCCCGAGAAAACTCAACGCCGCTCTGAGCGTGAGTCTCTCGCTCGTCAGGGCTGCTGTCGTCATCTGTCTCCTTCGGCAACGAATGGACTCGTTCTCGCTCAACCCTGCTCGCGTCGCGGACATACCGCCAGCGCAGTGTCATGCAACTGTACAAGCCCTGCAGGGCAGAAGTTCAGAGGACGATCTCCGCGCCGGCAGAGGCCGGAATTCTGAGCGGCGAATCGCCAGGACCGGAGACTGGGCCTCCTTCCGAACGCCCAGACGCTCCTGTCAGGCCAAGGTGGAGAAACCTTCCTGGGGGAATAGCTGCGCGATCAGCCCCGTTTTTCGCATGGCAGCCATGTACTCGGTGGCATCGACCACGCCGTCCTGGTTGGTGTCCATGCTGTCAAAGACCTTGTTCGCTGTGGCGCGGTCAGTCCCTTCGGGCAGGGCGGCTTTGAAGTCGGACTTGCTGATCTTGCCATCGCCGTCTTTGTCCGCGTCGTTGAAGACCTTCATCGGGTCCGCCGCGCCGTGCTGCGCTCTGTGGCGGACCTTCCCGGCCGCCACGGCGTTCTCCGATTGATCGATGAAACCGTCGCTGTTGGTGTCGATCTTGTGGAAGAGATCGTCGGAGCTGGAACCGTTGCCTTGCGGGGCGACCGCCTTGAACTCGTCCTTGCTGATTTTGCCGTCGCCGTCTTTGTCCGCCTTCTGGAGCAGATCCTGCCACAGGCCAGAAACCCCAAAGCCGTTCTGGCCGCCGCTGATGCCGGAAACCATAGGAAACTCCCCGTACCGTATTCTCCGGGGCGCCACCTCGCCAACGCACGGTGCGTGCGGCGTTCGTACCCCGGTTCATACGTGGATTTGATCGGACAGACACGAGTTGGCTCATGAGAAAAAGTCCGATAGCGTGCGGTGGCTCGTCAGAACCGATTGCCGGCCCCGGCGCAAACGGCACATTTGGTCTGTGAGGACAACTCATCTTCTGCTCCACAAGCTGTTCGTTCAGGCATATAATGCCGCAAGTAAAGAGTGGATGGGCCTTAGATGATGACACAACGTTTGGCTGAGAAAGTGGCGATTGTCACGGGCGGCAGTCGCGGGATAGGCAGGGCGATCTGCCTCGCGCTCGCGGGAGAGGGGGCTGCGGTCGTCATGGCCGCACGCTCGGCGGAGACACTCGCGGAGGCGACCCAGATCGTTCGTCGCGCCGGTGGTCGGGCGGAATCGGTCGTGACGGAACTCGCTGATGAGCAATCCATCCGGAACTTGGTGCGAGTGACGCAAGACCGGTTTGGGCGATTGGATATCCTTATTAATAATGCTGGAATCACACATTCGGCCCGGCTGGAAGACACCCGGACGGAAGACCTGGACCGCTGCTGGACCATCAACGCACGGGCGCCGTTCCTTCTTTGCCGGGAGGCTCTGCCCTTGCTGAGGAAGTCCGAGGAGGCGACCATCGTCAATATCTCGTCCGTCGTCGGGGTCAAAGGCTACCCCTTGCAGAGTGCGTACACGGCGTCGAAACACGCCCTTCGGGGAATGACCATTTCGCTGGCCGAGGAGCTGCGCGGCACGAATATCCGCGTGCATGTGATCTGTCCCGGTGCGGTCGATACCGGCATGGCCGGAAACGTGCGCCCTGATATCAAGAAGGAGGACCTTATCGGGCCCGGCGAGATCGCCGACCTGGTTCTCTACCTTGTGACGCACAGAGGGAACGCCGTTGTCGATGAGTTGCACATCCGCCGGGCGGCGGCCGCCCCGTGGTTCGGATAGGAGAAGGTAATGCGCAAATGCACCGTAGCACTGGTTTGGCTGGCCACGCTGGTCGGTTCCGTGGCGACACTGGCGGATGAAACCCAGGTCGTGTACCTGTCGGGTCATGGGAAGGACGACGCGGCGCGGTGGGAATTCTATTGCACGGGCGGACGCAATAGCGGCCGGTGGACGACCATCGGCGTGCCCTCCAATTGGGAGCTACAGGGCTTCGGCAGCTACAACTATGGTAACGACCAGAAGAAGGCGGATGAGCAAGGGAAGTACCGCCGTTCGTTCAGCGTTCCCGCAGATTGGCACGACAAACGCATCTTCATCGTCTTCGAAGGCGCGATGACCGACACAGACGTCTGGATCAACGGCCGGTCGGCTGGACCGAAGCATCAGGGCGGGTTCTACCGGTTCAAGTACGAGATCACGGACTTGGTGAAGGCCGGCGAGAATCTTCTGGAGGTCACCATCAGTAAGGTCTCATCCGACAAAAGCGTGGAAGAGGCCGAGCGCCAGGCCGACTACTGGGTCTTTGGCGGCATCTACCGGCCCGTCTACCTGGAGGCGGTACCCAAGCAGTTTATCGACTGGATCGCCATTGATGCGCGGGCCGACGGGGCCGTGCGCGTGGACGTTCATCTGAACGGAGTCGCAGATGCTGATTCTTTTACCGCCGAGATTATCGGGCTGGGCGAGTCATTCAAGGCACAGGTCGATGGCGGCCAGGAGAAGGTGACTCTTCAAACCAAAGTCCGAGAGTACAAGACCTGGACGGCAGAGACACCGAGTCTGTACACGGTTCGCATCAGTCTGCAGCAGGGGGGTCGCACGCTCCATACGGTGACGAAGCGATTTGGTTTTCGGACGTTTGAGGTAAGGCCTGGCGATGGCCTGTACCTGAACGGCCAGAAGATCCGGCTCAAGGGCATCTGCCGGCACAGCTTCTGGCCGGACTCGGGCCGGTGCCTGAGCAGGGAGATCAGTTATGCCGATGTCCGGCTGATCCAGGAGATGAACATGAACGCCGTGCGGATGTCGCACTATCCGCCGGATGAGCATTTCCTGGACGCGTGCGATGAGTTGGGCTTGTACGTGTTGGATGAGCTCTCGGGCTGGCAAAAGCCCCCTTATGATACTGAAATCGGCAAAAAACTGGTCAAAGAGATGGTGACGCGCGACGTGTGCCACCCCTGCATCCTGCTCTGGGACAATGGCAACGAGGGGGGCTGGAACCGCGAGTTGGACAATCAGTTCGCCTTATACGACCCGCAGAACCGCACGGTCCTGCACCCGTGGGAGAACTTCAACGGCGTGGACACCGCCCACTACCGGAATTACGAGATCACGCGGACCAAGCTCAACGGCTCGACGCTCTATATGCCCACCGAATTCCTGCACGGCCTCTACGACGGCGGCCTGGGCGCGGGGCTCGACGACTACTGGAACCTGATGTACGCCTCGCCGATGGGGGCAGGGGGGTTCCTGTGGGCCCTGGTCGATGAAGGGGTGGTCCGGACGGACAAGAACGGCCAGATCGACGTTGCGGGCAACCAGGCGCCGGACGGCCTCGTCGGACCCTATCGCCAGAAGGAGGCGAGTTTCTACACCGTCAAGGAGATCTGGTCGCCGATCCACATCGACCTGCCTGAGCTTCCCAGGGACTTCGATGGCACGATCAAGGTCGAGAACCGCTACGACTTCACGAACCTGCGGGATTGCACCTTCGAGGTGAAGCTGGCGATCTTCCCGTCTCCCGCTGACAGGACCGGTGGGCACAAGATGCTCTCTCGGCAGACCTGCTCCGGTCCCGACGTCCAGCCGCACACCAGCGGTTCGCTACATCTCGACTTGCCCTCAGCCTGGCGCGAAGCGCACGTTCTCTACCTGACCGCCTACGATCCCGGCAGACGGGAGATCTGGACTTGGTCGTGGGACCTTCAGGGTATTCAGCGGTGCATGGACCAATGCGTGACACGGGAGTCCACCGACCAGGTGGGATTGCAGGGGGCAGGCGACGAAATCCGTGTCGCGGCCGGCGATCTCGCGTTGGTTCTCAACGGCAAAAGCGGGCTGCTGATGCAAGTCACGCGGGCCGGGCGCGCAATTGACTTCGGCAAGGGGCCGTGGCCAATCGCGGGCGAGAGCCGCGTCAAACAGGCAACGATGCGCAAGAATGACGACGGCCGTTCCGGACAGGTCCATTTCCAGTACGACGGGGACCTGCGGCAGGCCACTTGGACGATCTATCCCACAGGGTGGATCTCGCTCGATTACGAATACGAGCGGAACGGGCCGTTCGACATCTTCGGCGTTCAGTTCGATTGTCCCGAGAGCAAGATGCAGACGATGCGATTCCTCGGCCAGGGGCCTTTCCGCGTCTGGAAGAACCGGCTCAAGGGCGGCACGCTCGACGTGTGGAGCAACAAGTACAAGAATGACATCCCCGGCGTAACATGGGATTTCCCGGAGTTCAAAGGTTACTACCGGGACTGGCGCTGGGTGGTCTTCTCGACCGAGCAGGGGGATATCACGATCGTCAACGGCACGCCGGAGTTGCTCCTGGGCGTGTACCGGCCGAACGACGGTCCGGCTCCGGCCCATACGGAGCTCAACGTGCCCCAGACTGGCATTGCTCTTTTACACGGAATTCCGGCCATCGGCACCAAATTCGACAAACCGGAGGTGCTCGGCCCGCAAAGCCAAAAGAACAAAGCCTCCGGCACATATCGAGGTACGGTCTGGTTCCATTTCGATGGGAAGGGCACTTGGGGCAGGAAGTGAGATTGTTGATTTGCGATTTTTGATTTGTCAATCAAGAGTCAGCCGTCACACTTGCAGGAAACGCCTCACGGCGTCACTACAAACGAGGCAAGCATCGGGCGTGAGAAGGAGCATTGAATGCGAGTAGTGATCCAGCGGGTTTCGGAAGCAAGAGTTGAAGTCGAGGGCAAGATCATCGGCCAGGTCGGCCGGGGCCTGCTGGTCTATCTCGGGGTGGGCAAAGAGGACACGGAGACGGATGCCCAGTTCCTGGCCGACAAGCTGGTGAACCTCCGCATCTTCGCGGATGACGCGGGCAAGATGAACCGTAGCGTCATCGAGATCGGCGGCGGGGTGCTGCTCATCAGCAACTTCACCCTGCAAGGGGATTGCCGCAAGGGGCGCCGGCCGGGCTTCGATGCCGCGGCCGACCCGCAGCTTGCGGAGCCGCTCTACGAGAAAGTGGCGGCCCTGATCGCCCTGTCGGACCTGCCGGTAGCCAAAGGCTCGTTCGGCGCGCACATGCACGTGACCAGCATCAACGACGGCCCAGTGACATTCCTGCTGGACAGCAAGCGCTTGTTCTGAAAGGAGACATAAGCCTATCTGAGAGCGTCAGCTCCCAAGACACGGCGCAAAGCGTCACGCACCTTCTCAAAGAGCACCGGGTTGCCGCATGCAATGTACCCGAGGTCCTTCTCGACCTCGTGGATCCGAATATCCTCCGGTGGCACGTCCATACACCGCCTCCAACAGTCTGTCTTTCAAGACGGCCAGAACCCCTGTCCCCCGGAAGCTGGTAATCGTGTTGAAGAACCCCCGGTCATTGAACTCGCGCGCCGGCGTAGGCTTCAACTCGGACCGCTCGTTCGCTTTCTCCTCGAATCGATAGCTCCCCTGGGGGCTGCTGTGGTAGGAGTAGAGACAACCAGTCAGGGGATCATAGCCGTTGGTGATGGCGATTCCTTCCACGGTCTGATCCAAGCGCGGGTCTTCGGACCAGGGGAGAATCCCGGCTTCGAAATAGGACAAGCCGATCTTGTGGGCCGACTCCCGTGTCCCATCAATGACATCGACGTGCACGATGTAGTGGGATCCGGCGCCAGCAAGCTCGCCTACCACTCTGGAGCCAGGAAACGCTTCCCACTCGCACCCACGCGGTGAGTTCCGACTCCGAGCCGGTCAGGGCACGCCTGATCGTTTGCTGTCGGATCTTCAGTCCGATTCTGTACACTTCGCACGTCAGCGAATGCAGGTCCATGGTGATTACCTCAGGAGAATGATACCGCGAGCAAGCCGGAAATACCAATCCAAAGTCCGGTCTTCGTGGAGAGTGACGCGTGAGGTAGAGCGTGGGGCAATGGGCGATCTAACGGAGCTTCTTGCGCAGGGCGAGAGTGCCGAAGGCAAGGAGGACAATGGTCGCGGGCTCCGGCACAGGAACCGGGACTGGGACGGGAACGGTGATCACTTCCGACTTGGCTTTGCTGCCGCCGGCAGGGCTCCAGCCGGGAGTGCTCAGGTCGATCATGGTGGCCGCCGCTCCACCGCCCCCGCCACCTCCGCCGCCACTGCCGATCAGAACCTCTTTTGGATAGTCACGATTGGCGGGCTGGAAAACGGCGATCACCATTTTGGACGAGTTGACTTGAACGGTGGTCCGCTGCGCTTTCGGATCGGCCACATCGCCCAACCAATAGGCGAATTGATAGCCCGGCTGTGGCTCGGCCGACAGGACCACAACCTCGTCCGCCGAGAAGCGGTGCGTCCCCGAGTCCGGCGTCAGTCTGCCGGCCTGGGCAGGGCTTTGCTCGATGCACAATTCGTAGGCCGGCGTCTGGCCGTAGCCGCACGTCCCCAGGCCCAGAGCCAGGACCAGCGCTGCGACGAGCGAACGAAATTGTGTGCTCTTCCGGCACTTCATATCAGCCCCCACTTCGATTGTCTCTATAGGATATCCGGTTTGCCAGACAAAGTCAAGGCACTCCGAGCTCGCGGAGCGGCCGGCGCGCCAGGTTCCGATAAGGAGCACGCTCAAAGGTGACGGCTGTCCCGCTTCTCGGACTCAGCCATTTCACCGCCTCTCCTGGCACGCACTTTTTTTGAGCATCGCGCCCAGAACCTCGGAGCCCCGCGACGATCCGGGGCAGACGGCTTGACCCGGCCGGTCGGCTTCCGATAGTATGACGGCTCGGTTCCGAACGTTGGATGCTGGGTTTGGCGTGGCAGGATACGATGGCGAAGCAAGAGCAGATTCTGGTAGTGGAGCGGAGAGTGTTCGATGAGGTCGGGGCGTTCCACGGTCTGGATTTCGACGTGTCGCGGTACCTGGATCGGCTGTTCGCGCCGGGGGTGCCGCGTTTCCTGCCCCGGCCGCAGGCGGAGAAGGACCCGACGCACAAGCAGCTCATCCCGTACGTGATCATGACCTGCGGCGGCCGCTACCTGACCTACGTGCGTGGCAAGCGCGCCGGCGAGACGCGGCTGGTCGGCAATCGCTCGATCGGCATCGGCGGCCACATCAACCCCGCCGATGAAGCGATGCCGCTTTTTCGCAGCGACTTCCGCGAGGCGTACCGGACCGCCGTCGAGCGGGAGGTCTCCGAGGAGGTCAACGTCGAGACGACCCACACCGACCGCGTGGTCGCCCTGCTCAACGACGATTCGAACGAGGTCGGGCGGGTGCATCTGGGCATCGTGCACTGCTGGGTCCTTGACGCCCCGAGCGTGAGCCGGCGGGAGCAGATGATCACGCAGATGGAGTTCATGACAGCCGACGAACTGCGAACCGTCCGCGACCAGATGGAGACCTGGTCGCAGCTCTGCCTGGACGGCCTGGACCAAATCAACGCGCAGCTATAGGTCCTATTGGTCCTATCCGTCCTATTCGTCTAATAGGACCTATAGGACGAATGGGACTCATAGGACCAATGCCCGCAGGGCGGGCCTTGCGTGCGGCGGCGGCGCGAGTATCATGGGGGAAAAAGGCTCCAGTCGTCCATGCAGGCAGGTACGGAGGCACCACTGGACAAGGCAATGCAGATGAAAGTGAGTCCCCAGAGGCGGTGTGCCGCCGCGGGGAGCCCGGCCCGCGAGGCGGACGAAGGCGGGGGGGAGCCGCGAGCCCCGACCTGCGTGCCGCTCTCGCGGATTCAGCGGCTGATCAGCGAGCGCATGCTGGCCTCGAAGCAGAGTAAGCCTTGCTTCTACCTGGCGACGCGGGCCGATGTGACGGAATTGATGGCGAGCCGGCACAACCTCAGCAAGTCGCTCGGCGTCAAGGTCACGAGTAACGCGTTTTTCATGCGTGCGCTGGCCTTGGCCGCCCAGCAGTATCCGTTGATGGTCGGGCGACTCACTCACCTGGAGCCGCAGGACTCCCTGCCCACGGAGGTGATCCAGATCGCGGACAACGTCAACGTCGGCTTCGCGGTCAATAGCCCGCAGGGGCTGGTCGTGCCGGTCATCCGGCACGCCCAAGACCAAACGCTGGCCGAGATCGCCAGGCAGGAGAAACAGCTCACGGATAGGGCCCGCGGCAACAAGCTGACGCTTGACGACCTGGAGGGTGAGACAATCGCCCTGAGCAATCTCGGGGCGTACGACATCGACACGTTTTTGGGAATTGTGCCGCCGCCGGTGAGCACGATTGTGACCGCGGGCAAGGTCGTGGCGACGGCGGTGCCCTGGAACGGTCACGTGATCGTCCGCAAGATGGTCAGCCTGTCGCTGGCCGTGGACCACCGGGTCGTGGCCAGCGAATACGCCGCCCGCTTCCTGCAAATCCTCGTGCAGCAACTGGAGGACCCGCAACGGCTGGTGTAGAATCTCTTCCCCCGGAGAGGCCCGATGATCGCAGATATGGCAATAGCACCACCACCCGGATGCACGCGCCACCCGGGGTGCCATGCCTACGCTCGCGTAGGCATGCTTCCACGCTCTGCCAGAGCATGCGTATGCAAGCGTAAGGCTGGCACCGGGCTCCTGCTTTGCCTGGCCGTGCTGGCGTGGATCGGGTCGGCGACGGCAGATAACGATATGACCGCGACGCTCGACCCGCGCGGCGCGCTTCACATCCCCATCGGCATCGCCAACACGCTCGATTCGCTCAAGACCTTCGTGGAGGCCGAGGGCAGCTTCTCACCGGGCGTCGGCAGCTACGGCGTCTACTTCTGGCTTCACGGCCAAGCGGCGGGCCGGCTGTTCGCTCCGACAATGAAGGACGTGCCTTGCGAGCACGGCCTGGCGGAGGGCGGCTATCTCATCCCCTGGGCGAAATGGTCCGCCGGCGACCTCGCGGTCAACAGCGAGCTCTGCCATGTCCTGCAAGACTCTCCGCAGGGACAGGTCCATGTCGTTGGAGCAAAGGTGATAATCACCAATGCTGCGCATCAGCCCCGGCCGGTGTTCCTCTATGCGGCTCTGCGGCCGCTCGGCCCTGCAGGTTTCGCCGTCCGCAGCCTCCGCGTCAACGAGGCAGACGATGCGCTGCTCGTCGAAGACAAGGCGGCCCTCGTTGCTAAGCAGGCGTCGAGCCGCGCGGGCGTGGTCGAGACCGATACCATCGGCGCCTTCGCGCTGCGCGGGGCCATGCCGGAGAACCGGTCGGCCGGCTCGGCCTCAGGGGATTGCTCCGGCGCACTGCGATTTGATGTCGTACTGAAGCCGGGTGAGAGCAGGGCATTCGAATTTGTCTGCCCGGTCCTGCCCGGTCGGCGGGCCGTGCGGCATCGGTGGGACGGCGTCAGCGAGTGGGCTCAGTTCGACCTGGCCCGGCCCAACCCCGAAACAGGTGGCGTCCTGCAACCCGACCCCGGCCTGGCTTACTACCGCCAATTGGATGTCGGTAAGCTGTTTGCCCAAGCCCGTGACTATTGGAGGGCACTCGTCGGCAACGTCGAGCTGCGACTGCCTGACGCCCGTTGGACCGAGGCCTTTGCGGCGCTCACCGGCCACGCCGCCGTCGCGATGAACGAGGGGGCGCCGGATGTCGCCGTGGTCAACTATAACGTGTTCAATCGCGACGGCGTGTACGTGGCGAACATCCTGCAAAAGGCCGGTCGGGCCGACCTGGCGGTCCAGGCGATCGACTACTTCCTCGCCCACCCGTTCAACGGCCGGTCGTACCCGGAAGCCGATAATCCGGGCCAGATTCTCTGGATCATGGGCGAGCACTGGCGGTTCACCCGCGACCGGGTCTGGCTCGAGAAGGTCTATCCCGCAGCACAGAAGCTGGCGGCCCTGATCCGCTACTATCGCACGGCTGAGGGGCCGCACTGGGTGCAGATGGATGCCCTGGCGTTCGGCGCCGATGTGCCGGTGGAGAAGCGACGCGAGCTCAAGCCGGGCCGCTGTGATGGGCACAATCCTGCCTATACAGAAGCGTTTGATCTCGCGGGAATTCGCGCCACCGCGGTGCTTGCTAAAGCTCTCGATAGAAATGAGGACGCGACCCAATACGGAGCCCTCGCGGCGGAGCTTTTCGAGAGATACGACCGCACCTACGGCTCACATCTGCCCGACAAATACGGCAGCTACTGCGTGCTCTGGCCGTGTCGATTGTATCCATTTGGTGAAGGCAAGGCTTGCGAGCAGTTCCAGGGCCTCGGGCCGCAGAGGCCGGAAAGCTGGCGGTACTTTCCGCTGGCCCGGGCGCATCAGAGCCTGCTGGCGGGTAATCGCGAGGCAGGGTACCGGACACTCGAATACCATCTCGACCAGCCGCAGATGCAGCATTGGTACGCCTTCGATGAGGGCGGCAAAAGCGGCTCCGGCGGCTGGGGACATTTGCGAACGAAGTGGAATGGCAGCGTCGCCATGCCGCACGGCTGGGCCAGCGCCGAGGTGCATCTGCTTCTCCGTGACTGCCTCGCCTACGAGGACGGTGATCGGCTCGTCCTGTTTGCCGGCGTGCCGGCGCGTTGGTTCACGGATCGCGCGGGGATGAGAATCAAGAACCTGCCGACCCACTTCGGCCGCCTGGACGCATCCTGGGAAGTGACTGGTGGGCGCGCGACCTTGCTGCTCGGCGGTAAAGCAGTACCGCCCGAAGGACTTGTGCTATCGCTGCCGGATTCACTCAAGCCTACCGTATCCGTCGGCGAAAAGACCATCGGCAGAGCGATACGCGGGTTTGTATTGCCCGCAGACACGAAGCAAGCACACGTTCAATTGACTCCCAAGGAGGACATCCAATGAAGAACCGTGCAGGAATGACTTTGTATTTCACTGTTGCGATAGTGATGAGTCTCTCTTATCTGGCGGCGGCCGCGGAGCCGAAAGTCGAGTTGCTCTGGCCCGCTGGGGCGCCCGGCGCGAAAGGCCAGGCTGAGGGCGACAAGCCGACGCTGACGCTCTACCTCCCGCCGAAGGAGAAGGCGACCGGCGCGGCCATTGTGATCTGTCCCGGCGGCGGCTATGGCGCCTTGGCGACAGACCACGAGGGTCTTCAAATCGGTCAATGGCTCAACTCCTTCGGCGTGGCGGGCTTTATGGTCAAGTACCGCCACAGCAGGAGCGGCGCCGGGTACGGCCATCCGGCCCCCATCCAGGACGCCCAGCGGGCCATCCGGATCGTGCGCAGCCGGGCCCAGGAGTGGGGCGTCGATCCCAGCCGGATCGGCATCCTCGGCTTCTCCGCCGGTGGCCACCTCGCCTCCAGCGCCGCGACGCACTTCCACGAGTCCTTCTACGAGCCGAAAGACAAGGTCGACCAAGTGAGCTGCCGGCCGGATTTCGCCGTCCTGGTGTACCCGGTGATCTCGTTCACTGAGCCCTTCACCCACACCGGCTCACGCAAGAATCTGCTCGGGGCGAATCCCGACCCGGCGCTGGTAGAGAAATTCTCGAATGAGAAGCAGGTGACGCCGCAGACACCGCCGACCTTCCTGATCGCCACGTGGGAAGACACGGGCGTTCCCGCCGAGAACAGCATCTATTTCTATCTGGCCCTGCGCCAGGCGAAGGTGCCGGCGGAAATGCATATCTTCCTCAAGGGTCCCCACGGCTTCGGTCTGGGCCAGAAGGTCGAAGGCACCTCGGCCTGGCCGGGCCTCTGCGAGAAGTGGATGGAACGGTCGGGATTCCTGAAGGGCCAACCAAAGTAGTACCATCGGTCGCAAGTCCCGCGTCGATACGGGCGCAGATTGCTTCGTTTCGCTCGCAATGACATCACTGTGCCTTGTATGTCCTTGCGAGGAGCGCAGCGACGAAGCAATCTCAGACGCACGATTTCAGAATTAGGGTAGTGAAATGAAAGTAAATCGGATGGTCCTTCTGGCGTGTTTGGTGTGTACGGGGATGGCACTCGGGGAGAGTCAGCCGCAAGCGGTGCCGACGTTTCATTGCGTCGGGCTGTACTGGAGTCCCGAGGACGGCGCGGTGGAGAATGTGTGTCATGCGCGATATCGACAGGCCGGTTCAGACCAATGGCGGGACGCGATGCCGCTGTGGTTTGACGAACGCCAGTCGCAGGAACTGCCGGCGGAGCGGTGCCGGCAGTATCGGGGAAGCATCGTCAATCTCACGCCGGGAACCGAATACGAAGTCGAATTGTCCCTGGAGAAGACAGGCCGGCGGGCCTCTGTCTCTGTGCGGACGTGGAGCGAGGACTTCCCTGTCGCGCAGACCGTGGTCGTGCGAGATAGCAACACGCCGTTGGTGGTGAACAAGTCCGGCACACCCGAGGGCTACGTCCTCTACACGCACCCGCCGGACCGCACGACCGCTGGCATCGACGTCGCGAGCAAGCATACCCGGTGCGTCGAGGTCCGGGCCTCCTATGTGATCGTCCGGGGCCTGACGCTCAAGAACGCGCAACAGCACGGCATCCAGCTTTTCGAAGGTTGCCATGATATCGTGATCGAAGGCTGTGACATCAGCGGCTGGGGCCGCAGCGCCGACGACGGCTGGGGAAAGGACTACGACGCCGCGATCTATTCCAAGGATCGCGCCCTGAAGCGCGTGATCGTCCAGCGCAACTACATGCATCACCCGCGCAGCAATTCCAACAACTGGAGACAATCGCGCCCCGCCCCGGGCAAACGCGAGTCCAGCCATCCGGAAGGGCCGCAGACCGTGGTCTTCTGGGACAGCGAAGGCAACCACGTCATTCGCTACAACACGGTCGATTCGGACGACGAGCATCAGTACAACGATGTTTTCGGCGCCGGGGAGAATTTCAGCGTGCGCGGCTTTCCCAATCGCGACTCGGACATCTATGATAACCTCTTGAGCCACTGTTGGGACGACGCGATTGAGTCGGAAGGGGCAAACTGCAACGTGCGCATCTGGGGCAACTACGTGGCGCAGTGCTACGTAGGCATCGCGTGCGCGAGCACGTCGCTCGGGCCGCTGTACGTGTGGCGCAACGTGAGCGGCGCGATGCGGGTCGCACCGGGCCAGTGGAGTGGCGGCTTCCTCAAGACGAGCAACAATCGGGGCGGCGGCCGGATCTTCGTGCTGCACAACACGATCTTGCAGCCGCCGTCGCCCAAGGGCGGCCCGGAGACGATCGGAGCACAGGTGGGCATGGGTTGGGGCGGGCCCCTGGTCAACGTCACCAGCCGCAACAACATTCTGCACGTCACGAGAACCGCAATTCGCAATCAAAAGAGCGACTCGCTTGGCGATTACGATTACGACCTCTACACCGGCCGATCCGCCATTCCTGCCGGACAGGAGTCGCACGGGATCAAGGGCGAGCCGACCTATGCCGAAGGCAATGGCTTACGGAACGGCAAAGGTCAATTCCCGCTTTCGCCCACGAGCCCCGGCTATGATGCTGGAGTCCGTCTGCCGAACTTCAACGACGATCTCACCGGCAAAGGGCCGGACTTCGGCGCACACGAGGCAGGCACGGCCCCGATGGAATTCGGAGTGGACGCTTATCAATCGAAGAAATCGTTAGCTTCCGCGAGCACTACCAATGCGTCCGCCGCTGGGCACAGCATCAAGCCCGGCGAAAGCTGGCCGGACGATCGGGGCCGGCACATCCAGGCGCACGGCGGTGGCATCCTCAAGCTCGGCGACACCTTCTACTGGTTTGGCGAGGATCGCGCGCGCGACAACGAACGCGGCAGACGCTATGTGAGCTGTTACTCGTCGAAGAATCTCGCGGACTGGACCTTCCGCAACCAGGTCCTGAAGCTTACCGACCCGGAAAACTTCGGGCCGGCCTGGGTGCTCGAGCGGCCCAAGGTCTTCGACAACGCCAAGACCAAGCTCTACGTCATGTACATGCACATCGACGGACCAATGCCCGGGGAGGGTGGAGGGTACAAGCTGGCCCGTGTGGGGGTGGCCACCTGCGCTACGGTGGATGGTGACTACAAGTATCTAAAGAGCTTTCGCCCGTTGGGCCAGGAGAGCCGCGACATCGGCCAGTTCATTGATGACGACGGCTCGGCGTACCTCATCTTCGAGGACCGTCCGGCCCACGGTTTCCATATCGCCAAGCTCTCCGACGATTACCTGACCGTCGAAAAAGATGTGTGCTTGATCCGCGCGCCGCTGGAGGGCGGCGCCGTCGTGCACTTCAACGGGCTGTACTACGTGGTCGGCTCGGCGCTGACCGGCTGGCGGCCCAATCCGAACAAGTATGCGACCGCCACTTCCCTCGAAGGGCCTTGGTCCGAGTTTCAGGACATCGCCCCGCCCCAGACAAATACCTATGGCTCGCAGTCCACGATGCTGGTGAAGGTGGTGGGCGCGAAAACCACCACGGTTGTCTTCATGGGCGACATCTGGAAGCCGCGTACGCAATGGGACTCGCGTTATCTCTGGATGCCGCTCGAAATCGGTGAGGGCAAGCTCCGGCTGCCCGAGCCGCACGAGTGGACCCTCAACATCGAAACCGGCGAGGCGACGATCCGGAAGTGATGCGCGTGATCATGCGAGGGAAGGATCGTGGATAAGGAAACACGCGAGACATCCGACAGGACTACGTCTGGCAAGGCCAGACCCCCGCTGGACGTGCGCATCGCGGCTTATCTCCTCTATGTCGGTGGCTCCTTGCAGTTGGCACTCACTTTTCTCCTAATGACTCCTGTGGCCCTGCCGGGGGCGGCGCACCGCGTGTTTCTTGGCGCCGTAACCATCACCACCAACACCGCTGAGGCAGTCTATCTCCTGTGCATGGCTGCGTGTAACTTGGTCTGTGCCTGGGGTCTGATGCGATACCACAAGTGGGCTTGGTGGTTCACAGTGACATACTCTATCTACTACTCGACGGATGCAGCCCTAATACTGCCAAATCATCAACTCTCGACAGCGATCACCTTCGCCATCAACGCTGCGCTGATTGCTTGGTTGTGGTTTCGCAGGGAGCTTTACGGTGTCCGTCTTGGCGCGAGCCACACCAGGAAGTGATATCAATTGTGGTAGATGCCAGCGCCGTGCTTGTCATCCTGAAAGGAGCGTAGCGGAGTGAAGGATCTGGGCTGCGGATGAGAGGGGCCTCCAGTTCCAAGGCCAGATTCCTTCGGCTGCGCTCAGGACAGGCTCTTCGGCTTCGCCTCACGATGACAGGGTTTGTGGCCCACGAGAGTCTCTGCAAAGTCACGCTTGTGTGGCTTCAGCAGAGGCATCGCTCTCTGGCACGGGGCCCGGTGCACTCGCCGCCGGCTCGGTCCAGAGGGGCACGGGGCTGTAGCAGCGCGGGGCGGGCAGGTTCACTGTGGCGATGGGGATCGGCGGCGTGGCCGGAGGTACTGGCGCAGGAGGTTCGCTCTGTGGCTCGGGCGTTGCAGCGGCCGGGGCTGGCTCGGGCGTCTCGTCGATGCCGAGCAGGAATTTCGCGACTTTACCGTAGTCCTCGGCGCCATTGCAGTCGGGGTCGTACTCGAAGATCGTCTGGCCGTAGCTGGGGGCCTCGGCCAGCTTGATATTGCGGCGGATGAAGGTCGGCAGGATCTCGGCCCCGGACCAGGCATTATTCGAGCCGCGGGCGCTCTTGAGGAAGCGGTCGATGTCCGCCCGGACCTCGTTCGACAGGGAGGCCCGGGTGTCGTGCATGCACAACAGCACGCCCGTGACCCTCAGACGCGGGTTGATTCGCTTGTTGACCAGATCGACCGTTTGGAGCAGTTTGCCGAAGCCCTGCAGGGCGAGGAAATGCGGCTGCAGCGGGATCAACACCTCCTGGGCGACGGCCAAGGCATTGAGCGAGAGCAGGCCGAGCGACGGGGCGCAGTCGATCAGACAGAAATCGAATTTGTCCTGGCTGGCCTGCATGGCCTCACGCAGGATGATCTCCCGGCCGACGACGCTTACCAGTTCGGTCTCGGCGCCGACGAGATTGATGTTGGCCCCCAGGAGCCAGAGATTCGGACGCACGAGCAGCAGGCTCGCAGCAAAGTCCGCGGACTGGGTCAGCACCTCGTAGGCGCCGGCCTCGAGCGTCTGGGGCTCGACGCCGAGATGGATCGTCAGATGGGCCTGAGGATCGAGGTCGATGGCGACTACCTTCTGGCCGGCGGCGGCCAGCGCGGCCGCGACGTTGGCGACGGTCGTCGTCTTCCCGACGCCCCCTTTTTGATTCAGGACCGCAATCGTTCTCAATCCGTTTACCTCGTTCCTATCGCATTTCCCACATCGGGCGTCTGAGATTGCTTCGCTTCGCTCGCAATGACATCCAGTGCTTGGCCATGTCATTGCGAGGAGCGCCGCGACGAAGCAATCTCCTCCCGCACGTCGCAGGACTTGCGAAATGCGGTGCTACTGTCCCACCTTTGGGCCCGCGTCTTTGAGTTTCTTCAGGACGGCGTCGAGGACGCCGTTGACGAACGGGCCGGATTTCTCCGTGCTGTACTTTTTGGCCAACTCGATGGCCTCGTTGATAACCACCTTCGGCGGGATCTCCGGGCAATTCGTCAACTGATAGACCGCCAGCCGCAGGATGCTCCGATCCACCGGCGACAGCCGCGAAAACTGCCAGCGGATCGTCGCGCCACCGATCAGCTCGTCGCACTCGGCCACCTTGGCCCACGCGCCGCTGGTCCACTCCCAGGCGAGCTTGCGCGTCCGCTCCTCGCCCTCGTTCTCGTAAAAGAACTCGCCCATCAGGCGCGGGAGCACCTCGGAGCCCTGGACATCAAGCTGATAGAGGGCCTGCATGGCAAGCTCTCTGGCCCTGGTTCGTTTGTCCATACCGGAAGCTGGAAGTGTGAAGTTTGATGTTTGAAGTCTACGGCCGCAGATCTTCGGACTTCCCACTTCAAACTTGACACTCCACCCTTATCGGAGATTACTTTACTTGCTCCATCACGTGGGCCATTTCCATGGCGGTCATAGCGGCGTCCGCGCCGGCATTGCCCATTTTCGTGCCGGCCCGCTCCATGGCCTGCTCGAGCGTGTCGCAGGTCAGCACACCGAAGATCGCCGGCACGCCGGTATCGTAATTGATCTGCCCCACGCCCCGGACAACCTGCTGGCAGACGGCGTCGTAATGGCCGGTCTGGCCGCGGATGACGGCCCCGAGACACAGCACGGCGACGTACCGGCCGCTGGCGGCGAGCTTCTTGGCCACGATCGTGATCTCACACGCACCCGGCACCCAGGCGACCGTCATCTGGTCGTCGGCCGCCCCGTGCCGGCGCAGGCAGTCGATCGCACCTTCCAGCAGCTTCGAGGTGATGAAGTCATTGAACCGGCTGACCACGAGGGCGTACTTGCCCTTGCCGGCCGCCAGTTGGCCCTGGATTTCCTCGATCATAGTTCCGGCTCTCCAAACGCTACGACGGGTGCATTATAAGACGCGCGGCCCTCGGCCTCCAGAAAAAGCGCCGCCGGGGCATGGTCCCCGCGCCGAAGTCCGCCGCATCAATGCGTTAAACGCCAGTATTATAAGGGCTTACCACCCGAATTGCCAGCAGAATCTGCCGCGGCGCAAAAACACTAAGCCGCGGAGGCACAATGGGCGATAACGACCGTGGATCAAGGCTGAAAGTAGGTTGGAAGAGAGTGTGAAGTTTGAAGTGTGAAGTTTGAAGTACAGAGTTGGAGGTTTGAAGTACAGAAAGTCATTGCGAGCAGCGCAGTGACGAAGCAATCTCCAGGCCGCATGATGGGAGGTTGCTTCGCTTCGCTCGCAATGACATGCTTCGGACTTCGAACTTGAAACTTGAAACAAAGGCAGGCAGCATGCTATTTGACGATGATGTGGAATTCGGCCCGTATGACCGAGCCGAGGGCAACGCCCGCAGAGCGTATGAGCTGTACGAAGACGGCAAGATGGCCCAGGCCCTCGTCGAGTTGGAGCGGGCCCTGGAGGTCAACCCAACCAACAGCGCCTGGCACTTCAACAAGGGTCTGACGCTCGACGCAATCAATCAATTCGACCAGGCGATCGCCGAATACGAGACGGCGCTGGAACTGAGTCCCGACGACGTGGAAATCCTCAATGCCCTGGCGGTGGACTACACCCGCGCGGGACTATATGATCGGGCCCTCCAGACGTTCGAATACATCCAGGAGCTGGACCCCAAATTCGAGCCCTGTTACTGCAACCGCATCATCACCTACGCCGAGATGGGCCAGCACGACACGGCGGAGCAGATGTTCTACCTCGCCCAGCAGATCGACGAAGACTGCGCCCTGTGCTACTACAACATCGGCAACAGCCTCTTCGCCCGCGGCGAGTTCAAAAAGGCGGTTCGCTGCTGGCTGCGCACGGCCGAGCTGGAGCCGACTCATCCCCAGATCAACTATCGCATCGCTCAAGCCTATTGGTCGGATGGCGACCGGGCCCGGGCCCGAGACCATTTCTTGATCGAGCTGCGCGCCAACCCCGGCGATATCGACGTCATTATGGACTTCGCCCTGTTCCTCATCGAGGCCGGTGACCTGGAGGCGGCGCGGGAAAAGTGCAACCGGATCCTGGAGCTCAATCCGGATTTCGGGCCCGCCCTGTTCTACTTGGGTGAGATCGCGCTGGACCGGGGCGATCTGGACCGGGCCGGCCATCTCTTTGAGGAGGCCCTGAAGCAGGACCCGACGTTGGCCGGACCCCACTATCGGCTGGCCCAGTGGGCGTTGACCACGCAGCAGCGGGAGAAGGCCAAGACGCATTTGCTGGCCGAGCTCGATCACGAGATCGAGGATGCCAATACCCTCATTTCCATCGCCTCCATGTTCCTGACGGTCGAGGACTCCGAGCACGCGACGCAGTGTTTGCTGCGGGCGGTGGGTGTGGACATGCGCAACGCGGACGCCTACCATTACCTCGGGGTCAGCGCCGCCAACAAGGGTCAGCTTCTCGATGCCGAGCGATTTCTCGCCCATGCCCTGGAACTGAACCCCAATCACACCAGCGCGCTGCGAGACTCCGCTTATACGTATCTGGCCGGCAACCAGCCGGAGAAAGCCGCCCAACAGATTACCAAGGCTCGCGTCCTGCTTCCGGACGACTGCGAGCTGCGGATGCTCGACCATAGTATCCGGCTGATCCTGCTGGTCGGCCGCCTCGCGGGGCTGATCCGCCGGCTTGGCCCCCGTGCGATGCTGCGACGGTGGACGGCACGTTCGCGCGACCGCGATTCTCTCTCGGACTGATCCGCGCATAGAAAGGGGCCCGTGCCAAGACGGCACAGGCCCCGGACTCTACCTTCCCCTGCGATCCGAACGGCGTTCCGTTCCGATCCCAGGACTTGCGCTGGACGGTTACAGTTCCGCCGGCAGCAATACCGCATCGATGACCTGGATCATCCCGTCAGACGCCTCGATATCCGGGCCTACGATCTTGGCCTTTCCACCGATGTTGTCCGTCAGGGTGCCCTCCGCCTGCTGCACGCTGCCACCCTTGAGCATGGCAATCTCCGCAGCCGCGGAGATGTCGGCGACCAGGAGCTTCCCGGCCGTCATCTGGTACAACAGGACATCGGTAACGACCAGCTTGTCCATGGTCGCGACGTTCTCGGCGGTGAAGCCGATCGCCGCAAAGGCGTCATCGGTCGGCACGAACACAGTGAACACGTCGGTCCCCGACAGCTTCTCGAGGATGCTCGCATCGGCGACCTGCACGGCCGCCAGGAACGTGTCGAACTGGCCTTGGGTGTCGCCTGCCGCATTCAGAGCCGCGACCGTGTCGATCAGGCTGACCAGCACGGGTGCCGGAGGCACATTCGGCTCAACAGGTACGTTGGGCTCGACGACGGGCACATTCGGCTCGACCACCGGCACATTCGGCTCGACTACAGGCACGTTGGGCTCAACTACAGGCACATTCGGCTCGGCCGGCACGTTGGGCTCGGGGGGTGCGGGCGGCGGAGTCGGCTGCAGCACCATGTCGATGCCCTGAACATAACCGTTCGACGCCGCCACATCGGGCACCGTGATCACGGCCTGAGCGCCGGTGCCATCGGTGACGAGATTGGCGTCCTGCACCAGAACCGTGCCTTGGAGCGATGTGACTTCGCCAACGTTGGCTGCCGAGAACGCTCCGGCGGCGATATTGGTCTGGATAACCTTGTCCAGAGTCTCCTTCTCCGTCTTGTCACTGATGCCGGCGGCGGTAAACGCGTCATCCGTCGGCGCGAACAGCGTGTACACGCTCTCGCCGGACAGCATGTCCATGAGTGACGAGCTGCCCACCAGAATGGTGGCCAGGGTGTCAAACTTACCCTTCGTGGCCCCCGTGCCATTGAGCTGCATCACCTGGTCGACAATACTCGGCGCCGGCAACTTGCTGGACAGCCGGATGTCGTCGATGTACAGCTTTCCGCTGCTCTTCGCCGGGATGACGAAGCTCAGCAGAATCGAGCTGACGCTCTTGAAGTTCGAATCCAGATTGATACTCCAGCAACCCCACCAGTTACCTTGCGCACCGCCATTGTAGGTGAGGTTCAGGAGGTTGATCCGGGGACGAATGGGGACAGGCGAGGTGCCGTGCATGTAGATCAGCAGCTTCGTGGCGCCGCTCTTCGTCCAGTCTTTCTCACCACTGGTGACCCGCGTGGCTTGGATTGCATTCTCCCACGGGCCAGCGGTGTTCTCGTAAGTGATCTCGAGCGACTGCTTGCCGGTGCGGACCATGCTCGTGTTCACCGCCAGCGAAGCGTGAGGCATACTGCTCCACGTGCTGCCCAGGTTGGTCGTGTAGGACTCGAAATCGTCCACAACGAGGTACTCGACGGTGGAGAAGCTCCACACGTCGCTCGCATAGGACTTCGGGTCCTGCGCATCGTTGACCTCATCGACGCGCCAATAGTAGGTCTGGCCCAGGTTCAATTTGGCGGTACTGAGCGAAAACTTGTTGGTGCTGACCGTGTAAGAGGAGGCAGTCCCCGCGGCCACGGCATTTTTGTCGGTACCGATGTAGACCTTATGGGAACCGGCCTCTTGTCCCACTCGCCAGTTGATCGAGCCGGTCAAAGCGATGCCGGTAGTCCCCGGAGCGGGGCTTGGCTCCCGGGCAAAGACCGGGACATAGAAGAACTGGACTTCGCTCAGACCGTAACCGCTGTTCAAAGTCACTTTGACGAACTTGGCGACCGCACCGCCGAAACCGACGACGTTGTTGCAGGCATAATCGGCTTGGCCGGTACCGGGAGCAAACTCAAAGTCGCCCAGTGTGGTCCAGTCCGTGCCGTTGACCGAGTACTCAACGGTGACGTTCTTGGCCGCATAGTCGAGAGAATTCGCGTCATTCCAGTTCCAGACCTGCATGCTGTACAGCCTGTAGACCTTATCGAATTCGAACTGAATCGAATTTGCAGGTGGCGCTGCCGGGACATTCGGCTCTGCTACGGCATTGGGCTCTGCCGGGGCATTCGGGTCACCGCTGATGCTGATGACGACTTCGGCGCTGTTCGGCTCGGCCACAGCGTTCGGCTCAGCCACAGCATTCGGCTCAACAACTACAGCGTTCGGCTCAACAACCACAACGTTGGGCTCAGGCACAACGTTCGGCTCGCTGGGAACCACCGGGACAATCACCGGGGGGCAACTGAGCCACATATCGGCCGCCAGGGCGGAGTGCAGGCCGCCCGCCAGTCCGGAGCCATCCACGGTCTTCTCCGGTCCCTGACCCTCGACGGACGAGCACGAGGCCGTGGCCGTCACGTTCATGAGTGGCAGACCGGGGACCTCGACCATGAAGTTCCAAACGTCGCCCTTGCAGACCTTCACGGCATTCGGGTCGGCGTCGTTGACTTCATCGACACGCCAATAATAGCTTCTCCCCAGTTCGAGGCGACCAGGGTTGAAGGTCGTTCCCGCCTGCCCGAGGCTGGCCACCACGTACACGGGAACGTCCCGAGTGGCCTGCTGCACATATTTCGAGTTGGTTGAGAAATACACATCGTACTTCGAGCCGGCCTCACCGGCCGACCAGCTCAGCACCGTGCCGTCACGCAACACGTCTGTCGCCCCGTCTTTCGGGGCCGGCGTAAGCGCCTTCTGGCATGTGTCCGCGGTCGGCTCGGCTGCGTAAACGCAGACCAGACCGGCTGCCAGACTACAGGCCAGCATGGCCGTCATGAAACATACACGCTTCTTCATCGTTTTTCTCCTTCCATCAAACACACCAACGCCATCGGCTCTGGCCACGCGCCAGAACACCTACCCCCCACCCCCACGCGTCCTGGAATAAGAAACACCACGAGGCGCGCTCGTCGAAAATTCATTCATGAGTCCGTGGGCTGTTCGCTCAAGGGCGTGAAAACAAAATCACCCTGACCACCTCCTTCCCGCCTATGCCATCAGCGCACACTCGACGTGCCAAAGTGCATCCAGGCGCGTACCACCGTCAAGATGCAAGAATCACCGCTACTGTCATTCGCCGCACGCTCGCAAGAGCCTCCTGCCTGCGAGCACTCTTAGCACTCTTAGGCAGACACGCGGTCTCCTCACGATGCAAAAACGAGTCTGCCTAGTGCTTCCCTTCTCGGTCGAAAGGAAGCATCGTTAACAAGCCAAGTAGGACAAAAGCCAGGTCCCAACCACCTTCTTTATATCCGGATGACCCGAAAAGTCAAGAGAAAAAACCGTCCTTCCGGACCATTTTCCTGTAAACCCCGGTGACGACGGTATTTAGAAATCTCATCGACCACCCGCGCTGGCCCCGTTTTTTTGGGACGCCAGTTGAGCATGATGAGATTGGGTATTGGGCCGAGGACATACCGTCACGCTGGCGGTTGTCGATCTCATCGCTCGTGGGGACGAGGGTGTTGCACTCCAGGGACCGTCAGTCACTCTTAGGCGGATTTGGACTTCCAGACAAACGACCTGCCGGTCAGGCGCTCGTAGGCTTCGATATACTTTTCGCTGGTCTTCTTGACGACATCGGCCGGCAACTCGACGCCGGGGCCAGACTTGTCGAAATGAATCTCTTCGAGCCAATTGCGGACGAACTGCTTGTCGAAACTCTCCTGGTCGCGGCCGGGCGCGTACTTGTCGGCCGGCCAGAAGCGCGACGAATCCGGCGTGAGCACCTCGTCGATGAGGATAATCCGGCCGTCGTTCGTCACACCCCACTCGAACTTGGTGTCGGCCAGGATCAGGCCCTTGCTCTCGGCATACCGGCCCGCTTTTTGGAAAACTCCGATGCTCTTGTCACGGACGTAGCTCGCCTGATCGACACCGACAATCTTGGCAGCTTCGTCGAAGCTGATGTTCTCGTCGTGGGTGCCACGCTCGGCCTTCGTGGATGGGGTGAAGATCGGCCCCGGCAACTTCTGGCATTGTTTCAACCCAGGCGGCAGTTTGACGCCGCAGACCGTGCCGCTCTGCTGGTACTCTTTCCAGCCCGAACCGGCCAGATAGCCGCGCACGACACACTCGATGGGCAGAACCCGGACCTTGCGGACCAGCATACTGCGGCCTTCGAGTTGCTTGCCGTAGTTCGAGAACGGCTTGGGGAAGTCCGAAAGCCGATCGGAGAGAAGGTGGTGCTCCACCTCGCTGCTCAGGAAATCGAACCAGAACCTGGAGATCTGCGTCAGGATGATCCCTTTGTAGGGAACGCCGTTGGTCATGACCACGTCGAAGGCGCTGATGCGGTCGGTGGCCACGATCAGCAGCTTATCGCCCAAGTCGTAGATGTCGCGAACCTTGCCCCGCGCCGGCTCTCGGCCGGGAATCTTCGTGCGTAGGATGATCTCCATGCCGGCTCCTTTCGATAGGTTTCTGACTCGACTTCTGCAAAATGGACATTGGGCCTACTTTGGGAGGGAAAAACCCGTTTCTTGAGTTTTCCTTCCCAAACCGTAAACCATTGACAGAACGGCAGTTAGGCCAATTCTTCGAGGAAATCGTGAAGCAGATTTCCTTGAAGAATATAGGCCCCATGTCCATTTTGCAGAAGTTCAGTTCGTTCTTGAGCAAAGCGGTATGCTAAGCGTTCAACCGCCGCCCGTCAACTTGCAGGTACTCCTTCCCACCGCATCTGACCGCGTCGAACCGTTCTGAAACGCTCCCCCGGAAGAATTTCTCACAGTTCTCCCGGATTCTGTTTGAACACTTATGAGCGTATGCTCATAATATACGTAGTGTGTATCGAACTGTTGTCTTCGTGAAAGGAGAACGATTATGCCTCGTGGAGATGGAACAGGTCCTGCTGGGATGGGATCGATGACGGGAAGAGGGGCGGGATTCTGCGCGGGCAGCGCGGTGCCCAGTTCCGTGAATTGGGGTGGGCGAGGCTGGCGGCATTGGTTCCGTGCCACCGGCCTGCCTTGCTGGATGCGCTTCAGCGGACGGCCGGCTCCTCACCCGCAAGCGGACGAAATATCGCTCAGGAACCGAGCCCAGGTGCTGCAGGAAGAATTGAACTTCATCAAGAAGCGGCTTTCCGAGACTGAAAAGGAGAACAACCGTGAAGATCGCCTTCACAACATCTGGAGAGGGCTTGGACGCCCCGTTGGACAGCCGTTTCGGCCGGGCGGCCAAGTTCCTGATCTTCGACGCGGACAGCGGGACGTTTGAGGTGGTGGATAACCGGCAGAACCTCAACGCCGCCCAGGGTGCCGGGATACAGGCGGCCGAGACGATCGCGCGGTCCGGGGCCGGTTGCCTCGTGACCGGCCATTGCGGGCCGAAGGCGTTCCGCGTTCTGTCCACCGCCGGGATCAAGGTTTTCCATATCGATGCACCGACGGTTGCCGCCGCTCTGGAGGCGTTCCAATCAGGGACGCTCAGACCCGCACAGTCCGCCGATGTGGAAGGGCATTGAGGATGACCGAACCCTCCATCATCTACAGGCCGATCGGGGTGATTCGCAGCGGTCATGACGTCGCGGAGCGAACGCCCATTCAACCTGGATACGCGCGGGGCTGCCCGGGGCGGGCCGAGGTGCGGCCGGAGTATGCCGAGGGACTGAAGGACCTGGACGGGTTCTCTCACCTGATCCTGCTCTACCATCTGCATCGGGCCGGCGAGCCTCTGCTGATCGTGCAGCCATTCACGGATGATCGGCCCAGGGGCATCTTCGCGACCCGGCATCCGCGACGCCCCAATCCCATCGGCCTGTCGATCGTGCGCCTGGTGTGGATCGAAGGCGCCACGCTGCACCTGGAGGACGTCGATATCCTGGACGGGACGCCGCTGCTGGACATCAAGCCCTACGTGCCTCGGTTCGACACCGTGGAGAACCCGCGCGGCGGCTGGACCGAGTCCATCGACGAGGAAACGGCGCGCCGGCGCGGGCGACGGGGGTTTCAGGGCGGAGAAGGCTCATGATTGTGGCCGTAGCTTCGGGCAAAGGGGGGACCGGCAAGACGACGGTCTCTCTGAACCTGGCCAGGGTACTGGGCTCCTGCGTCCAGCTCCTCGATTGCGACGTGGAGGAGCCGAACGACCATTTGTTCCTCGCTGGGGCGGTCGTTGAGCAGGAGACGGTTTCCATCCCTGTTCCCCAGGTGGACGAATCGCTGTGCGACGGATGTGGGGAGTGCAGCCGGTTCTGTCAATACCACGCGATCGTATCGCTGAAGACCGCGCCACTGGTATTTGCTGAGCTATGTCACGGTTGCGGCGGCTGCATGGAAGTCTGCCCCCGGCACGCCATTCGAGAGGTGCAGCGGCGTATCGGCGATCTTGAGATTCGACAGGCAGGTCTCATCACCTTGATTCAAGGCCGGCTCGACGTGGGGGTGGCGACGGCCCCGCCGCTCATCCGGGCCGTGAAGGCTCGCCTGCAGAACGGCACCCCGGCGATCCTGGACGCGCCTCCGGGGACCTCGTGCCCCGTGATTGTGGCGCTTCGCGGCGCTGACTTTGTGATTCTCGTCACAGAGCCGACGCCGTTTGGACTGCATGACCTGACCCTGGCCGTGGAAATGACGCGCGAGCTGGGGATTCCCTTCGGGGTGGTGGTCAATCGGGTGGGAGTCGGCGATGATCGGGTCCATGCACTCTGCGGCCGGCAGGCGATTCCGATTCTCGCGGAGATTCCGGACGACCCTCGCATCGCGGCGGCCTATTCCCGGGGCGAACTCCTCGTCGACGTTCTGCCGCAGTACCGCGCTCACTTCGAGCAACTGATGAGCGCCGTCACGGCGAGTCCCTGCGGCCCCCAACCACAAGAATTGAGAGAGTGCCCATGAAAGAGAGGAATGAGCGGACCGAGCGGAAGAACGCATTTGATGCGCGCACGGAACAGTACCGGAACCTGGGCTATGACCGCTTCGCGGCAACGAGTTTCGTGGTCGGGGCGGGAGGGAAGCTTGCAGGCCCCGCCTTGGATGTCGGTACAGGCAAGGGACTCACGGCCATGGCTCTGGCCCGTCAGGGGTTGGACGTGGTTTCTGTGGACACCGATGCGGATGAACAGGCACTGGCCTCTCTCCTGGCTGCAGAGGCGGGTCTGGAGCGCCGGATTCAATTCCTCTGTGGAAACGCATCTGCGTTGCCCTACGCCGACGGCCATTTCCGCTGTGCCGCCTTGATGGACGTCCTGCACCACTTGGAGGACCCGGAGCCCGTGCTCGAAGAAACGGCCAGGGTCCTGACGCCATTCGGGGTCTTGATCTTGGCGGACTTCTCCCCTGAAGGGTTCGAGCTTGTCGCGCGCGTGCATCGAGAGGACGGGCGGGAGCACGCGGTCAGCGGGGCTACCCTGGAGTCGGCGGAGACGTTCCTTTCCCGTAGCGGGTTCGAGCCCACCGTTCGGCGCGCCGGTCACAAACATGAGGTGACTGTCTTTGTCAAGAAAGCGGGGGACAAATGATGAAGACAAGCGGTTTTCAATACGTCTATGGGCCTGTTCCATCGCGGCGCCTGGGGCGATCTCTGGGGATCGATCTTGTGCCGTTCAAGACCTGCACGTATGACTGCGTGTACTGCCAACTGGGACGGACCACGAACAAGGCCATCGAGAGGCAGGAATACGTCCCGGTGGAGGATGTTGTGATCGAATTGCAGGAGAAGCTGGCCGCGGGCGACGCGCCCGATTACATCGGCCTTGCAGGCTCTGGGGAACCAACGCTGAATTCCGCCATCGGCGACCTGATCCACAAGATCAAGGGGTTGACGGATATCCCGGTCGCCGTCCTGACCAATGGCTCGCTGTTGTGGATGAGCGAGGTTCAGGACGCCTTGATGGGGGCCGATCTTGTGCTTCCCTCGCTGGACGCCGGGGATGCGCGCCTTTTTCGATATGTCAACCGTCCGCATGAGGATATCTCTTTTGAACAAATGGTCGATGGCATTGCTGCGTTCACCGAGCGATTTCCGGGAGAGGTATGGCTGGAGGTTTTCCTGCTCGCGGGCGTGACAGGGGTACCCGCCGAGGTGGAGAAAATTGCGGTCCTAACGCGGAAGATCAGAGCCGCACGGGTTCAGCTCAATACCGTATCACGCCCGCCATGCGAGGACTTCGCCCGTGCGGTCCCCCGGCGGCAGTTGGAGTCGTTTGTGCGGTTGTTTGGAGTCTCGGCCGACGTGATTGGGGAAGGCCCAGAGGGCAAATCACCGACACAGCGCTCAGGGCTGGCGGTGGACGAAGAAATATTGGCTCTGTTGAGTAGACGGCCATGCTGCGCTGAGGACATTGCAGCGGGGCTCGGACTGCACGTAGCCGAGGTAACCAAGGCTCTCCCTGCCTTGCTTGCGGCGCGCAAGATAAAGGAAACGAGGCAAGACGGAAGGCGATTCTACCTGGCGACGGGAATCCAACCATGACATTCACCTATGTGCTCATCTACGCCGTTCTCGGGAGTATCGGTGCGGTTAGCGTGGCGGCCCTTCTCCTCGTTCTTCCGCAACGCTGGATCAGCCGGTTGGTTCCACATCTAATCAGCTATGCAATCGGCACGCTTCTTAGTGCCGGCCTGCTGCGTATGATCCCGCGTGCGTTGGCGGACCTTTCGGCCCATATCGTAATGGCTGCGTTGCTTGCCGCTTTTGTGACCTTCTATCTGCTCGAAAATCTGCTCGTGTATCGCCACTGCCATGAGGAAGATTGTTCGGTCCATTCGGCCGGAGGCACGTTGATCTTGATCGGCGACGCGTTCCACAACTTTGTGGATGGCCTGGTCATCGCCTCCGCCTTTCTCACGTCCAGCCATGTGGGCGCGATGGCCGGCCTTGCCGTGATCGCCCATGAAATACCTCAGGAGATCGGTGATTTTGGGGTCTTGCTGCACAGTGGATACGGGCGCGGCAGAGCGTATTCCTACAATCTGCTTTCCAGCACGACCACCCTGCTTGGTGCTGTGGGCGGGTATTTTACCCTGTCCGCCTTTCGCCATTTGGTGCCTTACGTTCTGTGCGTCTCTGCCGCCAGTTTCATTTACATCGCATTGGCGGATCTTGTCCCAGGACGACGGCAACGGAAGGGATTGGGCGAATTGCTCGTTGAGTTATCGCTTATCGCCGGGGGAGTCCTGACGATTGTGACGCTGACCGGGGGACACCGATGAAGGAACTGGTGGTCATCAGCGGTAAGGGCGGGACCGGCAAGACCAGCCTGGCCGCCTCGTTTGCGATCCTTGCCGGTCGGTCCGTTGTGGCGGATTGTGACGTGGATGCGGCGGACCTGCACCTTATTCTCTCGCCTCAAGTCCGCGAGCGACACGAGTTTCGCAGCGGGCGCGAGGCGGTCATCCGGCAGATGGACTGCCTTCGCTGTGGGGCGTGCCTAGCCCACTGCCGGTTTCACGCCGTGAGGATGGACGGGCCGGGGGCGGGCGAGGCGACGTTCTCCATCGGCCCGGCAGCCTGCGAGGGCTGCGGTGTGTGTGTTCGGTTCTGCCCCGCAAAGGCCATCGATTTTCCCGAGCGCCTCTGCGGCGAGTGGATGGTGTCGCAGACGCGCTGCGGGCCGATGGTTCATGCCCGACTGGGCGTGGGGGCGGAGAATTCGGGCAAGCTCGTCTCCATCGTGCGGCGCGAGGCCCACCGCATCGCCGAGCAGGACGGTCGTCCTCTTGTGATTGTGGACGGCCCGCCGGGGATTGGGTGCCCGGTGATCGCCTCGGTCACCGGCGCATCGCTGGTCCTCGTGGTGACCGAACCCACCGTGTCGGGCGAGCACGACCTTGAACGCGTGCTCGCGCTGACGCGGCATTTCGATATTCCGACGGCGGTCTGCGTAAACAAGTGGGATATCAACCCGGAAGTGACGCAACGAATTGAGGAGAAGGCCGGCCGGGTGGGCGCTCGGGTGGCCGGCCGCATCCGATACGACCGCGCTATAACACAGGCCCAGATCCGAGAGCAGGCGGTGGTGGAAACCGATGCACCGGTCGCCGAGGATATCCGACGGATATGGAGCCATTTGGCCCTTTAGGAGAGAAACATGGAATGCGATGCTCATCAGGATCTACCTCCGGTCGCGTTCGACCACGCGCAGCACCCGCGAAACAACGGTCCCCTTGCGGACTTCACCGGCCACGCCCGAATCACCGGCCCCTGCGGCGATACGATGGAGTTCTGGCTCCTGGTTCGAGACCGCAGGATCGAAAGGGCGTCCTTTGTCACGGACGGGTGTGGGCCATCGCACGCCTGCGGGAGCATGGCCACCTGTCTGATCGAAGGCAAGAGCGTGGAGCAGGCGGGCGCAATCACACAGCGAGATATTCTGGATGCGCTGGGGGACCTGCCTGAGAAGTACCGGCACTGTGCCCTCCTGGCAGCCAATACCTTGGGAGCAGCATGTGGGGACAGCATGGAAGACAGGGACAGCGAGCCTCCTGAGCCACACCCGAATCAGATTCGCCACAAGATCCTCGTATTGTCAGGCAAGGGCGGCGTCGGCAAGAGCAGTGTAGCGGTGAACCTGGCCGTCTGGCTCTCTGTGCAGGGCCGGAAGGTGGGCCTGCTCGACGCCGACATCCACGGGCCCAGCGTCCCGAAACTGCTCGGTGTCAGCGACCAGAAAGTGGGGGCCGGGGATGATCGGACCCTCCTGCCAATTGACTACAGCGACCACCTCAAGGTGATGAGCATCGGTTTCATGCTGCCCGATGAGAACGAGGCGGTGATCTGGCGGGGGCCAATGAAGCACAATCTGATCCAGCAGTTCATCCAGAACGTGAGCTGGGGGCGGCTTGACTGTCTCGTGGTCGATTGCCCGCCCGGGACGGGCGACGAGCCGTTGTCCGTCGTGCAGACCCTCGGCGGGGCCGACGGTGCGGTCGTCGTCACGACGCCCCAGGAAGTGGCCGCCATCGACGTGCGGAAGTGCATCACGTTCTGCAAGCAGGTGGGCCTGCCCGTACTCGGAATCATCGAGAACATGAGCGGCTTCCTCTGCCCGCACTGCGGCAAGCGAAGCGATATCTTCGCCGGTGACAGCGGCCGGGGGATGGCTGAGGATTTCAAAGTGGCGTTCCTCGGCCGCATCCCCATCGACCCGCAGCTCGGTGCGGCGGCCGACCTGGGCAAGCCCTTTGTGAACCTCGATCCGGACAATCCGACGGTTCAGGCGCTGCGCCACGCTTTCGAGCCGTTGCTCGACCTGTGCGAACAGAGCGATGCCGGAGAGGTCGGCGAGGAAACGACAGGAAAGTAACCATCTATCGAGCATGGAGAATTGACATGAGAATCGCCATCCCAATAGCCGCCGGCCGGTTGTCGGCGCACTTCGGCCATTGCGAACAGTTTGCCATCGTGGACGTGGACCGCGAGGGCAAGCAGATCAAGGAGCAACAGCTCCTGACTCCGCCCGCCCATGAGCCCGGCGTGTTGCCCGCGTGGCTGTCCGGCCTGAACGTGAACGTGGTGATCGCCGGCGGAATGGGCCAGAGGGCGCTGCAGCTCTTCGCCCAGAACGACATTGAGGTCCTTTGCGGCGCCCCGTCCGCCAAGCTCGAACAGCTTGTGTCGGACTATCTCGAAGGGCGGCTCGCACTCGGCCAAAACGTCTGCGACCACTGAAAGACGTGGTATAATCATCGGCATGCCAAGACCGAGACAATGCAGGCGGGTGGCCGGGCTTCCGCAGGTCACCTACTACAAGCCCAGGGGCATTCCTCTGGCCATGCTGCAGTGCGTCGATTTGACGGTCGATGAGTTCGAGGCCCTTCGCCTGGCGGACTTGGAGCACTTGTACCAGGAGGATGCGGCCCGGCGGATGAACGTGTCCCGGCAGACCTTCGGCCGAATCCTGGAGACCGCCCACGCCAAGGTGGCTGAGGCCTTAGTTCACGGCAAGGCGCTCTCCATCGCAGGCGGCCCCATCGAGGTCGCGACCCCTGATGCGGGGCCACAATCCGAACAGGGACCGCGTCCGCCCGCTGAGCCGAGAGGATGCTGTCGGCGAAGGAGACGCCGATGGGCTGCGGAAGGACCGTCCCGTCAAGAGCCCGATCCGTGAGAGACGCGAACGGGTTTCTCCGCTGGCACGCTCTGGAGTCTCCCATCGACGTAGGCGAGGATCTTCTCGCCCAGGCGTTCGATCTCCGGCGTGGCGGGCAGGTGGCTCAGGATTTGCTGGGGGAATCCGCGGGCGCATAGGCGGGCCAGGGACACGCCGAAGTTCAGGTCGTAGATCCAGGCGAGTTGGCATAACCTCATGTCGCTCAAGGTACGGAGGGTGCGGTAATCGACGACTTCCTCCCTCAGAATCGCCGCCATCACGTCCGGCGAACACCAGGGCTCGTCGGGAAACTCGACCTCCAAACGCTGTCGCATGGGGCTCTTGGGCTGCTCGTGGTAGCTTTCTACCACTTGGCGGAGGATGTCGAGCTTGTCTGCGTCGCGGATCAGTTTGGCAAACAGCAGGGCCTGGCCGTTGAGAGGGGCGGACAGCGTCTTGCGGCTGTGCTGCTCAACCGCCGTTTCCACCCACTGGCGGTCCTCCCGCCGGAGCACGTCCAGAACGCCCTCCCGCCGGAGAACCTCGACACCGAGATGCGCGTGGTCCACGCTCTTGGTATCGTTGAAGGTGCGGTACTCGGCAAACTGCGGGAAGCGGCCGACGTCGTGAAACAAGGCCACCATCTCGGCGATCTGCTTCTGATGATCCTCCAGCGCCAATTGTTCCGCCAGGATGAGGATCTCCTGGCAGGTTCGCGTCGTGTGCTCCTGCTTGGTCCGTAGATGCGCGTTGACATACTCGTCTGGGCCGAAAAAGCGGCTCGTGTACGAATCGAACCACCGCCGGAAGTTGTTCAAAGAATAGGGTTCCATAGCATTTACTATTCACCACTTACCATTTACTATTGATGATTCGCCGCGGCGCGGTGGCTACCGGCCCCGGCGCGTCGCCAAATAGTAAACAGCAAAGCGCAAATCGTAAATAGAAATGGTGAGGCGGACATGCCGACAGTGAAGGACATCGTCATTCGTAAGCCGACGCAGGAAGAGGCGAACCGGTGCAAGAGCTGGCCGATCTGGACGTGCGAGCCCAGCACGTTCGACTGGTCCTACACCGAAAAGGAAACCTGCCTGATCCTGGAGGGAAAGGTCACCATCTCGGACGGCAAGGACTCCGTCAGCTTCGGGCCGGGCGACCTGGTCGTCTTCCCCCAGGACCTCGACTGCGTCTGGAACATCGAGAAAGCCGTCCGCAAGCACTACAACTTCGGCTGAGACGGGGATTCACACGGATAGATATTAGACACAGATTAACACGGATTTACACGGACTCCCTGAGAGTTGGGACCGGGCGCCCGGAGCAACGAATCGAACAACCCTTCCCAAATCCGTGTTAATCCGCGTTAATCCGTGTCCAAGAAAACGGTGTAAATCCATGTTCGGCCGCGCTCGTCCGTGTTCCCAGATCCGCGGCCGCACCGAGCGCTTACACCACGAATTCCTCGGGTTTGAACTCCAGGCGGCGGCCGGCTTCGGCGGCCTCGTTGACCTTCAGGACGGTGACCGCCGTCTCGTAGCCCACCTCGGCGGGACAGGTCAGCTTGGCCTTGCCCCGGATCGCCTCGAAGAAGTTCTCCAGGTGCGGCTGGTGGATCGGCCTGCTATCCCCCAGGATCGGCAACTGGTAGCACGGCGGCGGCACGGATTCACGGCTGTCCAGCGCGGCCGCCTGGGGCACGGGCTTCTTTTCCGGCTCCACGGCGTCGCCCAGGTAGCCCTTGCGCGTCCACGGGTCCCATTTTGTCGACTCGACCCACGTCTCGCGATAGACCCGGCACCGCGAGGCCCGCTCGGAAACGAGCAGCGTCCCCTCATGCCCCATGAACATCTCGAAGTACCCCTGGCCGCTGTTGGTGTTGATCGTCTGGTAGTAGGCACTGACCGGGCCCTCGGGCGTGAGGTACTCGTAGATCGCCATGACGGTGTCGTACCACTGATGCGTCTGCTTATCGTAGTAGTTCGTCCGGCCGCTGGCGAGCACCGAGGCCGGGCGGGCGCCCAGGAACCAGTTGTAGATGTCGATCTGGTGCGAGCCGAGATCGACAATCGGTCCGCCGCCCAGCTTGCGGAACCAACGCCAATTGCGAAGCTGGTGCATCGATTCGTAGCCGTACTTCTTCAGCGTGGCCTCATCGAGTTCGCTTCCTTTAGGACAGCCGAGCGGCTCCTGCACGGACCGGTTCCACTGGCCGTTGACCGCCGTCACTCGCCCCAGCAACTTCGCCTCGCCGAGCAGCTTCTCCCGGCAGAAGTTATAGATCGGATTGCTGCGGCGCTGGTGGCCGACTTGCAGGAGCTTGCCCGTCTGGCGGACGGCTTCGACCATCTGGCGCGCACCCTCGAGCGTGTTCGACATTTCCTTCTCGCAGTAGACGTGCAGCCCCGCCTTGAGGCAGGCAACCGTATGCTCGGCGTGCCAGCAGTCCGGCGTGGCGACGATCACCGCGTGCAGCCCTTTCTCCTTGTCGAGCATGTCGCGGTAGTCTTCATAGGCGTTGTAGCCTTGCTTGTACGCCCGCAGCCGGCCGGCGACCCAACGGCGGTTATACGGCCAGATGTCGCAGACCGCCTGGAAGCGCACGCCCGGAATCCGCCGGGCCACCTCCATGAGCACTTTGCCCTGTTCCCCCGCCCCAAGCAGGGCGACGTTGATCGTGTCTTTGCTCGCGGCCGCCCGCAAATCGCGGAACACCGCCGGCCCAAAGGCCAGCACGGCTCCGGCCCCTGCCGCCGATTTCAGGAATCCCCGGCGATTGAGTTGTTGTGGTTGTACCCCGTTCGTGTTCATAGTTCGCTCCTTTTCCATCGTCCGGCGGGCTGTACCCGCCAAACCGACGCAGTATGTCCGCAATACCTGAACGTGGCACGGGCATCTTGCCCGTGATCTGGAGACCATGGGCGCTCGCGCCCATGCTACTGGGGAGCTCCCTGACCGGAACGGGCCGGTGTGTCGTACCGTCTTGCCGTTCCACCAGTATCGTTGCGCAGGCGAGCGGGGTGTTACAGGGGATTGGGGGGGTTCCAGCTCCGTCCCACACCTTCGCGAGAATCCCGGTGGTTTTTCGTTGAAAGGCCCTGCGTCATGCGGTAGATTGAAGTTTCGATTGAGGTACGCGTCCTATGCAGAGGATACAAGGCTGCCAACAGGCGGCTTTTGTGCACGCTGAACGTACATGGGCACTTTTGAAAGGGTGGAGCAATGACGCGACAAGCGAGGCAATCCCGCCCACAGGTGGTTTGTATTCTGGCGGACAACAGCGGTTCCATGCAGGGCGACAAGGCGCGAGCCGCAACGGAGGGAATCCGCGAGATGATCATGGAGTGTCAGACCAAGGGACCCCAGGGGGTCGAACGGTCCTATTTCAAGGTTCTGCTGGTCAAATTCAGCAATGAGGCCCAGATCGATCCCAGTTGCGACATGACACCGGTTCGACAGATCGACCCTCAGACGATAGAGATTCGGGGCGATGGCGGGCAGACGAACATCACCGCCGCCCTTCAATTGGCTTTGGATCGTCTCAAACCGTACATGCAGGGACTCCAGAATCACCCCGAGCACGGCGAGCACCCTCTGCCGTTGGTGCTGCTGTTCTCCGATGGCGAGCACAACGTTGGCGCTCCCCCGCAATCCGTTGCTGCTCAACTTAAGAGCTTGAGACTCGACGGGGAGTCCGTGGTTGTCGTATCTGCGGGAGTCGCGGTTGGGGATGGGCGGCCGGATGAGACGACCCTCCGAGAGATTGGGTCGCCCGAGTGCTACCTTCCGGTGACGGCGGCGGATATGCTGACCGCATTCATCAGCGAAGTGGGGAGCTCCGGATTGTCTTCTGCGGCGGAAATCGCTGAGAAGATTCGAGAAGAAATCAGCGAGTAGGTATGTCGGAAGAACTGCCCCAGGAGCACCCTGCGCCGCCGGAGGCCGGTACCCTGACACGCTGTCGGCGGGAAAGCCAGGAGGAATTGACCGAAATCGGGCAATTGCTCGTGGGTGACGGCCGGCTCGTCGATGACGACGTGGCGGTCTCGATCTATACGGATCGCGGACCTGTCAATGCAGATAAGGACAAGAACCAGGACTTCATTCTTGCTTGGCGGCCTTTCCGTGCCAGCGGCCCGCGCGCGATTCAGTTCGTAGTGGCGATCGCGGATGGCGTCAGTTCCTCTCTGTATGCGGAATGGGCGTCTGAAGTTGCCTGCTGGACCAGTGCGCGTGCGCTGGTGGCAAACCGCGAGAGCCTGTCGGCCGTTGACTTGGCTCATCGGGTGTTTGATCGTGCGGGCGCTTGCATCGGTAGTCTGGCAGATGAAATCACGGCGGACTCCCTGCTTTTCAGGCCCAAGGGCGAGTTCGACGCGACCTGGGGCTACCGGCTGCGCAAAGGACGATTGGCCCAGACCACGTTGCTCCTGGCGTGGATCGATCAGGAAGGGCTGCATGTGGCTTCGGTGGGAGATGCAGGTGCCGTGTGCCGTGTCACGGCGGAAGGGATCTCAGGTGGGAGCCCGGTAGACTACTTGGTTGCCGCGTGTGACCTGGAAACCAGCCTCGTGAACGCCCTCGGGCCTCAACAAAGGGCCATCCGACAGTTCGACAGTTGGTTTGAAGCCCCGATTGGGGCTCAGACGTTGTTGGCAGCCTACACCGACGGCATCGCCAGGGGTCTGGGCGCCGAACCGCTCGCCCTGCTGGATAATCTGGAAGCATTGCTTGAGGACCGCTTCGAACATCCGTCCCATTGCTATACCCGCCAGGTGATTGAGCAGCGTCCGGACGAGCATGATGACAACCTGACGCTGGGTGTGCTGCTCTACAAGGCTCAATGATACGTGAGATCCGCAAGAGCCGCTTGGGAAACGGCGAGGGGCTGGCTTCAATGCACGAACCCATCCTGAAATTGAGCCATAACCGGGCCAGAGAGTTGGCGGGACAGCCCTGGACCATCGATGGTCAGACGTATCGCTTCGTCGGTTTCAATCCCTCATCGCCGGGGCAGCCGCCCTGGAAGACCGGGGCCGAGGGACTGGCTTTTCCGCTTACGGACGGCGCCGGGCGGATCGCGCTCTATGCGAAGTTCTTCAAGTCGAAGAACCAGAAGCGCTTCGACAGAACGGTCTGGCTGACCCGGCGAAATATCCATCGTCAGGGGCCGGCCCTTGCCGCGGCGCCCATGCTCTGGGCCGACTCGCGATCAATCGGCCGCCCGGGGGGAGTCGATTTCGATATCACGGCCTGTTGTGCTCAGGCCGTGCCTGGCGAGACGTGGAAAGAACTGAAGTATCGCATTCATAATCAGTCCGTGGTGTTTCCGGACAGCATTCGATGGCGCTGCATCAAGAATCTCGTGACGGCGGCGGCGGCCCTGGAGGAAATCAAGGTCGTTCACGGCGACTTGTCCGACAACAACGTCATCATCGACGTCCAGGCCGCGCCACATCTTCCGGCACTGTACGTGATTGATTTTGACGCCTTTGTGGCGCTCGACGCTCCCCATCTGACGCTTGCCGTGGAGGACGGGGGGACCTACGGAACGGAGGGCTATCATCCGCCTGATCTCGCAGAGCGAGTCGCGAGCGGAGATCGCTCCGCCGCACCATACTCGGATCGACATGGCCGCGATATGCTTTTGCTCGAGCTGCTGCTCTATTCGGGGCGTTTTCCTCCCGATGAGCCGCCCGCCCAATGGCTTGGGGATTCCCATCTGCAAAGGCTCTGCGAGGCGGCCAGGGCTCGCTGTCCCCAGGGTTTGCTGGCGACCATAGAACATCTGCAGTTGCCGACGGTCTTGTATTTGAGTGAGGCGAATCGGCCCAGTTCCGTGGGTCTCCTGGGACGAGCGGGTCCTTCGATTGCCCCGCCGGTCCCTACGCCTCCCAGACCGGTTGCACGCCCTCACCCGACAACGACGGCTGCTGCACGTCCGGGACCGAGGCCACCCCGGCCTGCGCCGAGACCTCTTGCTCCGGCGGTCAAACCGTGGTGGAGGGCGCGTGCTCTGCGTGTCGTACTGGCGGCGGCCGTCGTGTTGCTCGCTGTCTATTTGGGGTGGCATTGGTTCTCCGCGCCGGGCCGCCCGGCGCGCCAGGCAGGCAAGCAGACGCCGGTAGCGAAAGAATCGGTGCTGGCCCCAGCGTCCAGACCCGCGGCCGGACAGAACCTGGTGGTGGCCGACCTGGGGATGGAGATGGTGTACGTAGAGCCGGGCAGCTTCCAAATGGGCTCCAATAGCGGCGACAGCGACGAGAAGCCGGTCCATGCCGTTCGGATCAGCCGCGCGTTCTGGATGGACAAATATGAGGTGACGCAGTCTCAGTACGAGGCGATAACCGGGAGAAATCCGAGTTCCTTCAAGGGATTGAACCTGCCGGTGGACAGCGTGTCCTGGAATGATGCCGTTGCGTTCTGTCGAACGCTGACGGACCGGGAGCGCAAGGCTGGGCGTCTCCCTCAGGGGTATGTCTACCGTTTGCCCACGGAGGCCGAGTGGGAATACGCGGCGCGCGGAGGCAGCAAGAGCCGAGGGTTCGAATATGCGGGCTCGGGCAGTCTTGATGAAGTGGCCTGGCACTCTGGTAACAGCGGCAGCAAGACCCATCCTGTCGGTCAGAAGAACGCGAACGAGTTGGGTCTCTATGATATGTCGGGCAATGTCTGGGAGTGGTGCCACGATTCGTACGATGAGGGCTATTATGCCAAGAGTCCATCGTCTGATCCGACAGGCGCGTCTTCCGGCGGCCTGCGCGTGCTGCGCGGCGGGTCCTGGCTCATCATTCCCTGGTACTGTCGCGCGTCGATCCGCTTCAGGATCTCGCCCGACTGCATCGTACATCAACCTCGGGTTTCGGGTGGTGGCGTCGTGGCCCTTGGACTAATATAATTACAGTTTGCTCTTTGCCGTTTTACCCTTTGGGGTCCAGGGGCGAAGCCCCTGGTCGCCCGAAGATGTAGCCCAGCCGCCCCCGGCTGGGAAGGCGGAAGAAACACCCCCGAGGGCGGGGGCGCCACACGACGCAGTCCGACATCAAGGGTGGTTTGATAGGGACGAAGGAATATGTCCTCGGAAAGACTGGAAGCTGTAGCCCAGCCGCCCCCGGCTGGGGATTGCCTGGCCAAGCCAGGCAAAGCCGACTACCGGCGCAACCTTCCTCATCTGCAGGTGGAGGGCAAGACGATTTTCCTAACCTTCTGCACGAGGGATCATTGGATCCTGCCGGAACCCGTTCGCGCACAGGTGCTGCACCACTGCCTTCACGACCACGGGAGCAAAATTCACGCCCATGGCGTGGTCGTGATGCCGGACCACGTGCATATGGTCTTCACTCCTCTGTCGGATACCAGAGGCTATCCTTACACCCTCGCCGAGATTACGAACGGTATCAAAGGTGCTTCGGCGCACTCGATCAATCGCATGCTTGGGCGAAAGGGACCGGTCTGGCAGGATGAGTCCTTTGACCGTGTGCTGCGGTGCGGCGAGGCCGTGAGGGCCAAGGTCGAGTATGTTTGTGCCAACCCGGTCCGAAAAGGCCTGTGCCAGAACGCGGATGAATATCCGTGGTTGTGGCGGGAGTGGGTCGAAGCTGTAGCCCAGCCGCCCCCGGCTGGGTAATCTGGAGGATCACCCCCGAGGGCGGGGGTGCCACACGACGAATGCAGGAACTGAAGGTCATCGCGGATTTCTATGACTTCGCGCTGTGGCTGACGCGGCACATCGAGAAGTTCCCGCGTCACCACCGCTACAGTCTCGGCCTGCACATGGAACAGCAGCTTTACCTGATTCTCCGGAGTCTGCTGCGTGCCAAATACACCAAGGACCGGACGGCCACGTTGTCGGAAGTGAACCTGGATTTAGAGACGCTGCGCTTCCTGGTTCGTATGGCGAAGGACTTGGCGATTCTGCCGGTCAAGAGCCATAGTCACGCGGCCCAGGTCCTGCTGGAGATCGGCGCCCAGGTGGGCGGCTGGGCCAGGAGCTCCCGCGCATGAAGCGGTACGGCCATCTGTGGGATCGACTGGTGAGTTGGGACAATCTGCTGTTGGCGGCGCGGAAAGCCCGTCGGGGCAAACGCGACCGAGGAGCGATTCAGGCGTTCGAATTCGACCTGGAGCGCGAGTTGTTGACGATCCAGAAAGAACTGGAGACCGGCACGTTCCGGCCGGGCGGCTTCCGCAGCCATTGGATCTATCGGCCCAAGAAAAGACTCATCTCCGCGGCGCCCTATCGGGACCGCGTCGTGCACCATGCGATCTTGAACGTTCTGGAGCCGATTCTGGACCGGCACTTCCACGCCGACAGCTTTGCCTGCCGCAAGGGTAAAGGCACGCATGCGGCGGTCGACCGGCTCCAAGGACACATGCGGCGGTGTCGGTATGCCCTGCAAGGCGATATCCGCAAGTTCTTTCCGAGCATCGACCACGAGGTTCTCAAGGCCCTGTTTCGCCGACTCCTCAAAGACCCCCGGCTGCTGGCCCTGATGGACCGGATCGTGGATCATTCGAATCCGCAGGAGCCCGTGCTGGATTGGTTCAGTGGCGACGACCTGTTCACCCCCACGGAGCGCCGCAAGGGGCTGCCCATCGGCAATCTGACGAGCCAGTGGTTCGCCAACTGGTATCTCAACGGGCTGGACCACTTCATCACCAGCGGCATGGGCCTCGGCGCTTACGTGCGCTACTGCGACGACTTCCTCCTGTTGAGCAACGACCGGGCCGACCTGCGGTCGGCCCTCGGGCGGATTCAGGAGTATCTGGCAACGATCCGGCTCAGACTGCACGACGGCAAGTGCGCGGTAGTCCCGGTTCGAGCCGGCCTGCGCTTCGTGGGGTATCGCGTTTGGCCCGGCCACCGTCTGCTGCCGAAAGCGAACGTCCGAGCGTTTCGCAAACGCCTGAAGTCGATGAAGGAGAGCTATCGCAGAGCTGAGTTGGATTGGCCGGAGGTCAAGTGTCGGATCGATAGCTGGCTCGGTCACGCCCGGCACGCCAGTACGCGACATCTGATCCAGCAATTGAGTAAGGATTTCGTTTTTCAGTGGGGCAAAGCCGTTCGGCCTGCGCGTGCTGCGCGGCGGGTCCTGGAACAACAATCCCAGGAACTGTCGCGCGACGAACCGCAACAGGAACACGCCCGACAACACGAACAACAACAACGGGTTTCGGGTGGTGGCGTCGTGGCCCTTGCACTTTCAGCGTGTCAGCCCGGAGCCGGATGGTTCACGGATCGTCCGGGTGCGGCATAGAAAGTCCAGGCTTTGCTCCCGAGTCGCGGGTAGGAGGCTGCCTGACGGCCAAATCACTGTTTCACGGCCGGACAGGGCTGGTAGGACCAGCCGAACGCCCTGTCCGGCCAGATGGGGTACAAAGTGCGTAGCACACTCCGTAGTTATGGGATCAATGAGCTACCTGGCTTTAGTCCAGCGTTCGACGATAGCGTTTCACGCCGAGGACCAGGACGATGGCGGCGAACAGCGCGATCTGCCAGAGTTGGAGCGAGACCTCTCCGAGGCCGTTGCCTTTGAGCAGGATGCCACGAACGATCCGCAGGAAATGGGTCAGCGGGAAGATCTCGCCGATCCATTGGGCCCAGCGGGGCATGCCGCGGAAGGGGAACATGAACCCGGACAACATCAGAGAAGGCAGGAAGAAAAAGTACGCCATCTGCACGGCTTGGAGCTGGTTCTTGGCGATCGTCGAGAAGGTGATGCCCATCGCCAGGTTAGCAGCGATGAAGATCAGGGCGACCGCCAGCAGGAGGGGCAGACTCCCCACCATCGGGACGTGGAAAAGCCCGTACGCGACGGAGAGGATCAGTCCCACCTGGATGTAGCCGACGAGGATGTAGGGAATGATCTTTCCGATGAGCACCTCCGCCGGGTGGGCGGGCATGGAAAGAAGGTTTTCCATCGTCCCGCGCTCGCGCTCGCGCGTGATGCCCAGGCCGGTGATCATGACCATCGTCATGGTCAGGACGACACCCATCAGGCCCGGCACGATGTTGTAACGGGTGATCCCCTCGGGGTTGTACAGCGCGTGGACCCGCAGGTCGATGGGGTCGGGCCCGCCGGAGAGAAAGGCGAGCGGACCCTGAAAATCGTGCTGCAGCGCGCTATTGAGCAACAGGCGCGCGGCGCTGACGGCATTGCCGATGGCGCCGGGATCCGTACCGTCCGCCTCCAGGAGCAGCGTAGGTCGGTCGCCCCGCAGGAGAGCGCGAGTAAAATCCTCCGGAACGCTGATGACGAACTGGACGCCGCCGCGCGCGATGGCCGCGTGTGCCTCCTGTTCCGTGGGGAACTCCCGCACAAAGGTGAAGTAGCCGCTATTACGGATCGCGTGCAGTAAGGTACGGGCTTGCGGCCCGTGGTCGCCCAGGAGCACTCCGGCCGGCAGATGCTTCGGGTCCGAATTGATCGCGTATCCGAAGAGGATGAGCTGCATCAGCGGCATGCTGACCATCATGATGAAGGTCAGCCGGTCCCGGCGCATCTGGATGAATTCCTTCACCACGATGGCCCAGAACCGTCTCAGAGAGAACTCGCGCTGCTTCCTCACAGCCCAATCTCCATTTTGCAGGATTTCGTCATGACGAAACGCTGTCCTTCGTTTGGTCCATGAAGTGGATGAAAGCATCCTCGAGTCCGGATTCGATCCGTTGCCATTCGTAGGGTTTGGTGCGAAACGGCGCGATGGCTCGTTCGAGGGCCGCCGCCTCGGGGCCGCTGACGTGCAGTACGTTGCCGAAGGCCACCGCCTGCTCCACGGCGGGACTGCCCCGGAGCTGCTCGGCCAGCCGAAGCAAATCCGGGCCGCTGACCGACCACGTCGTCAGCCGGGCCCGCTCGACCACCTCGGCGACCGCGCCGTCGGCGAGCAGATGACCCTTGACAATGAAGGCGAGCCGGTGACAGCGCTCGGCTTCGTCCATGTAGTGCGTCGCGATCAGGAACGTCAGTCCCGCGCCGGCGAGCCGATGGATCTCTTCCCAGAACTCCCGGCGGGCCTTCGGGTCCACGCCGGCGGTGGGCTCATCGAGCAACAGCAGCTTCGGCTGGTGAATCAGGCACGCGGCCAGAGCGAGCCGCTGTTTCCAACCGCCGGAAAGCTCGCCGGCCAGCTGGTTGCGTCGCTGGGCCAAGCCGAGCCGTTCGAGGGTCTCGCGCACCGCCTGGTGGCGGTCCTTGATGAAGTACATCCGCGCGACGAAATCCAGGTTTTCGGCGATGCTCAGGTCGTCCCAGAAGCTGAACCGCTGGGTCATGTAGCCGACGTGCCGCTTGATCGTTTCGCTCTCCGTGATGACATCATAACCCAAGCACGTGCCGCTGCCTTCCTCGGCGCGGAGCAACCCGCAGAGCATGCGGATGAAGGTCGTCTTACCGCTGCCGTTGGGGCCGAGGAAGCCGCAAATCTCGCCCGCGCGGACCGCCAGATCGACGTGATCGACAGCCGTCAGCGCGCCGAACCGCTTGGTCATCCCACGAACATTGATGGCGAGATCGTCAGGCATAGCTCACATGGGTCACGATGGATGGCCGGTGGTGCGCGACTCCAGTTGTCTTCTTGCTTTTCGGATTTCCGCGGCCAGCAGTCTCTCACTCGGTAGCGCGGTTTGGTACTCACGTATGAGCATCCGGAGAGGAGGCGGACGTAGTGAGACCATGGCAGAGGAAGACGGGCCGCGATAGAGCGCAAAGGGGAGATCGCGAGCGGCGGAGATTTTCTCGACAGCGCCGAGAAATTCATGCTGTCGGATTCGGCCGACGCTGTCGGCCGAATCTCCGCATCGGACTTGCCCGACATTGTCGGGCATTTTTCGTCCTGAGATTTGGCCGACACTGTCGGCCAAATCGACCACCCAAGATAAAAAGCTCGACATTTGCGGAGATTGCGCTCGGAGAAACCTCGTCCGAATCGTCTCGTCAGATCGCAGGAAAGCCTCTTGACAAGCTCCTCGCCGTAATCGGCCCGTTCCTGCCCGCCCTGCTCATGCTCGACGATCCTGCGTCCCATCTCCCAATAAGTAGCCGTCATGATGGCATTGACGGTGCGGGCGGAAGCACGGCGGGCGGCATCAAGCAGTTCCACAATCCCGGACAAGACCGAGTCATAGCCTGGCACAGTCACCGCACTCGCGGTCTTGCTGGCGGGCAACGTCTTCTTCCTATTTTTCATATGGCTCACGAATAGACCCTTTGCTGTCAATCGCTGCGAACAATTGACATCAGGAGCCCAGCCGCACATCCACCGGCTGGCCCGGGTGCAGGGTGGCGGCGACCTGGGGATCGAAAGTCACTTCGATCATGAAGACTAACTTGCGGCGATTCTCCCGGCTGTAGATGACCGGCGGCGTATACTCCGCGTGCGGCGAGAGGTAGCTGATCCGGCCGGCCAGCGGTACCTGCACGCCATCGACCAAGACCTGCACATTGTCGCCCGAATGAAGGGCGTGCATTTGCGGTTCGGGCACAAAGGCACGGACCTTGATGTTCTCGGGCGGCAGCAGTGCGACCACGGGCCGGCCCGCCGGGACCCACTCGCCCTGGCGGTACATCGTGTCGAACACCAGGCCGGCCTGCGGCGCCGTCTGCTGCTTCTGGGAGAGGTTCCACTGGGCCACGGCCAAGGCCGCTTCCAGGGCCTGAACGTTCGCCTGAGCCGCCGCGATCTGATCGGGACGAGAGCCGAGCTGCGCCGTCTTCAAGTCGGCTTCAAGTTGTGCCACCTTCTCGCGATTCTGGTCGTGCGTGGACCGCGCGCGGTCAAGGTCCTGCGGGGTACTTGCTCCGGACCGAGCGAGCTCCTGCTGCCGGGCGAGGTCTTTCTCCGAAAGAGCCAGGGCGGCCTTTGCTTGTCCAAGCTGGGCCTGGATGGACTCAATTTCCGAGGGCCGTTTCCCCTTCTTGGCGTCCTCCAGAGTTGCCCGAGCTTGGTTCAGCCGCGATTGGGCTTCCTCTTTGGCAGCCTTTTCCGGAGTACTATCCAAGGCGAAGAGGGGATCGCCTGCCGCCACCTGTGCCCCGCGCTGCACGGACAGCGTCTCCAGCGAGCCTGCCAGCGGCGACGCTACATAGACGAATTCCCCCTCGACGTAGCCTTGCACCTGGTGATCGTCTTGTCGCTCGCAACCACTGAACATACAAAGAGTTACGATCATGCCACCGAAGCTCAAAAGCCCCGCATGGGAGCGATGGACAGAGCCGGAGTTGGTCATTGTTGTCATTCCGTTGAGCAACCGTCTTCGTATCAGGCTGCACGCAATTATGGCCGTAAGTCATGACGTTGCCAAGCTACAGACCTGCATGCTCAGATTTTTTCAATTTTTCTCTTGACACATATGAACATTGTTATAGACTAATAGTACAATAGATTAACAGATACACAGTACAAGTTTTGGCGAACTGGAGAACGCAACATGATTGAATTCAAGCTGGACCTCAAGAGCGGCGTGCCCTTCCACCGGCAGATCGTCGATCAGATCCGGTACGGCATCGCCTCCAAGCGGCTACTACCCGGCGAGCAGTTGCCCACCGTCCGAGACCTGGCGGTGCAGCTCCAGATCAACCCGAACACGGTCCGCAAGGCCTATTCCGACCTGGAACTGCTCGGCATCCTGGACACGCAACAGGGCACCGGAACCTTCGTGGGCCATAAGGAGATCGAAATCGGCGACGACGAAAAGCAACGCATGCTCCAGCAAGTCTGCGACGAAATGGTCGCCCGCGGACATCAATACAATCTCACGCTCAACGACATAGTCGAGCATCTGCAAAGGAGACTCAGCGATGGCACAACAGAAGAAAATGACAGACGTGATTAACGCGATTTCGCAAAGGTACGGCGGAATGGGGCAGTGGGAGCCCGGAGTCGGCGGCATTCCCTTGGTGGCCTGGCTGGTCGCGATTCTGATCGTGCTGGCGGGGTCGGGAGTGAATTGGCTCGTGCAGGGCGGCTGGGAGCCTCTGAACGTCCCGATCGCCGTAGTCACGATCCTGCTGGCCATTTACGTGCTGCTGGCCCTCAAGATCGCCCGACAGTGGGATCGGGCCGTGGTCCTGCGGTTGGGCAAGTTCTACCGGCTCAATGGCCCGGGCCTGTTCTTCATCATCCCGATCGTCGAGAGTATCGCGCAAGGGGTGGACATGCGCATCCGGGCGACGGACTTCAGCTCTGAATCGACTCTGACCAAAGACACCGTGCCCGTGAACGTGGACGCCATCTGCTTCTGGATGGCCTGGGACGCCAAGAAAGCGGTCTTGGAAGTGCAGAACTTCTACCAGGCGATCATTCTGTCGGCGCAGACGGCCCTGCGGGACATTATCGGCACGCACGAGCTGGCCGACATGCTCACCCATCGCGGCGAGCTGGGCAAACGGCTGCGTGAGATCCTCGATGAAAAGACCAATCCGTGGGGCATCAGTGTCCAATCGGTCGAGATCCGCGACATCATTATCCCCAAGGACCTGGAAGCGGCGATGTCCAAACAGGCCCAGGCGGAGCGCGAGCGCCAGGCGCGGATCATCCTCAGCACCGCCGAGACAGAAATCGCCGAGAAATTCGCCGAGGCGGCCAAGCAGTACGAGCGCAATCCCGGGGCCATGCACCTGCGCGGCATGAACATGCTCTTCGAGGGCCTCAAGGAGAAAGGCTCGATGATCATCGTCCCCAGCTCCGCCCTGGACACAATGAACCTCGGCGCCATAGGCGGCTTGGCCGCGTTAAGCCAGGTCAAGAGCCAGGAGAAAGAGACGAGCAAAGAAGAGGTTAAGTGAGGTCGGGCAGAGAGCCCGCTACCGTCGCCTGCCGCAAATTCTGGGCCTGAGAATGCTTCCCCTCTGCGGAGGCAGGGGCAGCAATCTCAGGCCCCATTGGCAAGAAGAAGCCCTGATAAGGAGACATCGACATGATCCTCTCAACGACACCGAGCATCGAAGGCAAACGCATCACCCAGTATCACGGCATCGTCACCGGCGAGGCCATCGTCGGCGCCAACATCTTCAAGGACATCATGGTCAATGGCACCGCCGTCACTATCCAGTGAGCGGGCATATGAGAAAAGCAGCGATATTCCTTGGGTTGACATTCCTCGTCAACTGGTCGTTCGCAGGGCTGTTCTTCGTCCTGGGCGGGCGCTGGGGCACGACCATCGGGATCGCGTTCGGCGCGGCCTACATGTTTGTCCCGATGCTTGTGGCGCTTCTGCTCCAGAAGGGGGTTTACCGCGAACCTGTCAAGGAGCCACTGGGGATTTCCTTCCGGCTCAACCGCTGGTTCCTCGTGGCATGGTTGTTGCCGCCGGTCATCGCGCTCGCGACGTTCGGGGTGAGCCTGCTCCTTCCGGGCCTCGAGTATTCGCCCCAGATGCAGGGCCTGTTCGAGCGCTTCGCGCCCCTGTTCACGCCGGAGCAGATGCAACAGTTCAAAGAGCACGTGGCCGGGACGCCCCTGAGCACCGTTGTGCTGGCCTTGTTCGGGGGCCTGCTCGCCGGGATCACGGTCAACGCGGTGGCCGGCTTCGGCGAAGAACTGGGCTGGCGCGGTTTCCTGCAGAGAGAGCTGGCATTCCTGGGCTTTTGGCGGTCTTCGTTGCTCATCGGGTTCGTCTGGGGCCTCTGGCACGCACCCCTGATCCTTCAGGGTCACAATTATCCGCAGCACCCGGTGGCGGGCGTGCTCATGATGACCCTCATGTGTGTCCTGCTGGCCCCCATCTTCGGCTACATTCGCGTCAAGGCCCGCTCCGTGATTGCCGCCGCGATCGTCCACGGCACGTTCAACGCCACCTACGGCTTGTCCATTGTACTGGTCCGGGGAGGCAGCGACCTGACAACGGGCGTGACCGGCCTGTCGGGCTTCCTCGTACTCGGCGCTGTGATCCTGATTCTGTGGCGACACGATCCCAATCCCGCACGGAGCGATGTCAGGACCAACGACAACAGCAGCACCGATTCATATCAGCATGCGTACTCGGATGAGATAGGCAGCGCTCGATCATGAAAGGCGAGAATCATGGAGCAGAAGTCCATCATCATTGCTGGGGCGGGGATCGCCGGGTTGTCGGCCGGGTGCTATGGTCAGATGAACGGCTACGGCACGCAGATTTTCGAGAGACACGACAAGCCCGGCGGGCTGTGTACTTCCTGGAAACGCCAGGGCTATACGATCAATGGCTGTCTGCACTGGTTGGTCGGTTCCAGGCCGGGCACCAACTTCTATCGCATTTGGGAGGAATTGGGCGCGGTGCAGGGCCGGCGCATGATCGATCACGAGGAGTTCCTGCGGGTCGAGGGCCAGGGAGGCCAAGCCTTCATCGTTTACTGCGACATCGACCGCCTGGAGCAGCACATGAAGTAGCTTGCTCCCCAGGATTCGCAAACGATTGCGGAGTTGACCCGGGCCGTACGCACCTGTGCCAGGTTCGACCTTCCGGTGGACAAGGCGCCCGAATTGTACGGGACCTTCGATGGAAGCTGGTTCCTGATCCGGATGCTTCCCTTCTTGAGACTGATGTCCAAATGGAAGAGGATCTCCGTCCAGGAATACGCGCAGAGGTTCTCCGATCCCTTCCTGCGCGATGCTTTTCCTCTGGTCGCAGACCTGCCCGATTTTCCGATGGCGGGCCTGCTCATGATGCTGGCCTGGATGCATCGCAAATCCGCCGGTTATCCGGTAGGGGGCTCGCTGGAGTTCTCCCGCAGCATCGAACGGCGCTACCTGGACCTGGGAGGCCAGATTCACTACCGCGCGCCGGTCGCGGAAATCCTCGTGGAACGGGACCAGGCTGTCGGGGTCCGGCTGGCGGACGGGACCGAGCACCGCAGCGACATCACCATCTCCGCCGCGGATGGTCACGCCACGATCTTTGACCTGCTGGACGGCAAGTACATCAACAGTCAAATCCGGAGCTACTATGACGAGCTTCCCACCTTCCTTCCCTTGGTCCACGTGGCGTTGGGTGTCACCCGCTCATTCGAGAAGATGCCGGCGACCGTGATCTATCCTCTCGACGAGCCCGTGACCCTCGGTGGGCGGAAGCAGAGCCATTTCGGCGTGGAGATCGGCAATTTCGATCCGACGCTGGCCCCGCCGGGCAAGACGGTTCTGAAAGTCATGTTCACCGCCGATTACACCTACTGGAAGGACCTGCGGCAGAACCCGGAACGCTACCAGGCCGAGAAGGAGAGAATCGCCGACCAAGTCATCGCGCTGCTCGATCAACGCTATCCAGGCTTGGCCGGCCAGGTTGAAATGCGTGACGTGGCCACGCCCGTGACGTGGGAGCGTTACACCGGCAATTGGCAAGGCAGCATGGAGGGCTGGCTGATGACGAGAAAGACGTTCCCTCCGTTCCGCATGAGCCGAACGCTCCCCGGCCTGAAGCGCTTCTACATGATCGGCCAATGGGTCGAGCCAGGCGGCGGCGTGCCCCCCGCGGCCATGTCCGGCCGCAACGTGATGCAGATCATCTGCAAGCGCGACCACAAGCCGTTCGTGACGAAGACTCCTTGAGAGAGAGGAAGTATCGGCTCCGGCCCGCCGAACGGAAGCAAGACATCCCCCGGCAATTCCTGGGATTCTGCCTGTAGCCCTGGGAATTCCCTTGACAGTCTGAGACGCGCGGCCCATGCTCGCCGCAAAATCGGACGTACGCTTCTGTTGCGTTGTGGTGTCACAAACCGTTGTGCAGAGAAGTAGACGAATGAGGATGGTGCAAGTCCAAATGTGCATCGGTGAATTCTCATCGATTGGCGTTTCCTATTCATGCCCTGGTTCTGCTGCATTGGGACGTTACGCTCTGTGCGCAACGGTCTACAAGAGGTGGCGGTCTAAGACGATCTTTTTCTGAAAGGGGCCTCGTATGAAGAACAGACGATGTGGATTGCTCATGGTTTGTGCCGTGGTTGTTGTGGCTTCGCAGGTATGCTTGGCTGCGCCTGTGCAGTGGACGACTGGGACAGGTCACAACGATCACTGGTATGAGGTAGTTGTTTTAGCTGCGCTGGACGCTGACAATAAGCACATCGGTATCACCTGGGATGCCGCCCGGGCTGCGGCTGTCGCCAAGGGTGGGTACCTGGCTACCCTGACGTCGGTGGAAGAGAACCAGTTCGTCTTCAGCCTGATCCCGTCAGAGGCATGGGGTCACCCTGCCGAGTTTGCCGAAGGGCCTTGGCTGGGCGGTAGTGATGCCGCCAGCGAAGGGAATTGGCAATGGGTAACTGGTGAGGCGTGGGGGTATGCCCCCTGGTTTAGGAGCGACCTGCCAGACGACTGGGATACCGGCGAGGACTACCTCTGTTTCTGGAGTGTTGGGAACCCAGCGCCGACCTGGAACGACGCCTCCTATCCTCAGAGCAATATCTACAGCTACGTTGTTGAATACGAACCGGTTGAAGCTACGATTGACATCAATCCGGATACCCTGAACCTAAAGAGCGCGGGCAAATGGATTACGTGCTACATCGAATTGCCGCAGGGCCATAACGTGGGCGATATCGATGTCAGTACGCTGAGGCTCAATGGCCCGGTCCGGGCGGCCGCGCAGCCGACGCAGATCGGAGACTACGACGGTGATGGGGTCGCCGATCTCATGGTCAAGTTCGACAGGTCGGCTCTGGGACTTGATGTCGGCGATGCAGTACAAATGACGGTGACCGGCCAACTGACGGGTGGAGGATCATTTACAGGCAGTGATACCATTCGAGTGATATCACCCGGCAAAGGCAAGTAGTCGGACCATCACCTTCGGACATGCCGGGGCTGCAGGATAGGGTCGTGGCTCGCGCGCCCGTTCGGGTACCTCAGAGTCCCCAGAGTCCCGGGGACATGTTGTTTGGTTGAAGCCCGAACCCAGCAAA
>Ga0315280_10000219_pt1 | contig 111392 bp, 97 predicted proteins | sample YL17G06_40_MG_FD_203697 | JGI IMG/M metagenome (GOLD analysis project Ga0315280, IMG submission 203697) | Sediment microbial communities from Yellowstone Lake, YNP, Wyoming, USA - YL17G06_40 | ecosystem: Environmental > Aquatic > Freshwater > Lake > Sediment | place: USA: Wyoming | collected... | reverse complement strand
ATCTTCTGCGGATCCACAATCACGGAGACTTCGCGCGTTTCGCTGGCCTGCACTTCCACCAGCGCAACTCCCGGCACACGGCTGAAGAGCGGGCGCAGATCGTAGTAGGCGTAGTCGCGCAGGTCCGAGTCCGGAACGTTGCCGTTCAGGAGCAGCATGAGGATGGGCCAGGCGGTTGGCGTGATGCGCTCGATGGAGACTTCGGTGGAGGCTGGCAACTCAGTCCTCACATCGCTGATGCGGGCCTGGAGCAGTTGCAGCGCATACTGCATGTCCATGTCCGGGTTAAACAGCACGGAAATCTCGGTGGCGCCCCGAATGGTCTTCGAGCGCACGCGCCGCGCGCCCAGCACCGTTCTCGCTGCCTCTTCCAGAGGCCGGGTAACGGTCAGCAGCATGTTCTGGGGAGAGAGATCGCCCGAATGCGCCAGGATCACGATGCGCGCAAAGGAAAGTTCGGGATAGATGTTGCTGGGCAGCCGAAAAACCGAAACTAGGCCGGCCACCACCAGCAAGGCCGCAAGCAGATAGATGGCCCGGCTGTTCTCGCGGCAAAAACGCACAACGTTCATGGTTTGACCTTGATCTTGGCGCGTTCGGGCAGGCCGTAGCCTCCCGTCAGGATGATGGTCTCTCCTTCCTGGGTGCCCGCAAGCAACTCCACGCGCTCCTGAGTCTCCAGACCGAGCTTCACCGCAACGGCCTCCGCGTTTTCTCCCTGCACGCGATACACGTGGGGCTTCCCCTCCTGATCCCGGTAAACAGCCTGAGGCGGGACCACCAACGCTTTTGCGTGCGTTTGCAGGGGGAGCTGCGCGGTCAGGAACATTCCCAGGCGCAACAACCCGGCGCCATTCCCGATGCGGATTCGGACCAGTCCCACGTTGGTGGAGGGATCGACGGCCGGAGAAATCGCCACCACCCGTCCCGCGAATTTTTTGCCCGGAAAAGCATCCGTCGAGATGTGCAGCATCTGACCCACGCGAATCCTGTTGAGGTAAAGCGCCGGGACGTTGCCGAAGAGCTCGACCTCCGCCACGTTGGCCACCTCAAAGAGCGGCTGCGCGGCGGTGCCGTCCACTTGCTCGCCGACGCTCACTAGGCGTTTCACCACCGTCCCGTCGAGAGGCGAGCAAACTTCCGTGCGGGCGAGTTGCAGGCGAGCTAGGGCCAGCGCGGCTTCTGCCTGGCGCAGGGCCGCTTCATCGACGCTCACCTGCGTGCGCGCGTCTTCCAGGTCTTTGCGCGCGGCGATGCCCCGCTGGAACAGGTTCTCATTGCGGTCGCGGTTGAGGCGGGCGTTTTCCAGATTGGCTTTGGCCTGCGCGACAGCCGCCTCGGCCTGCTGGGCCTGATCCTGGAACGGCCGGTCGTCGATATTCGCCAGCACCTGACCCCAGCGGACGTGGTCGCCCTCGGCCACCGTCATGCGGGCGACGCGGCCCGGGACAAGCGAGCTCACCCGGACGTCCTGGTTGGGCAGGCCGGCAATGGTCCCGCTGACGGAGAGAGTGGAACTGATGTCGGCGCGTTCCACGCGCGTGACTGTGACCTCCGCCACGAGATCGGCGGCGTTGCCGGAAGCTTCCTCGCCTTCCGTCGTGCCAGGCTTTTTCGAGCACGCGAGGAGAAACACGCACCCCACCGCCAATACTGCAAAGCTCGCCGCGCTCTTCCGAGGGGCCATTGGGAACGGCATTTATTCGATCGGACCTCCTACTGTCTCCTCCAAGCCGGCGACCATGATTTGCCGGGCGAAGAGGCTTTCCAGGTAGTTGCGTTCGACCTCTTGCACATTCTGCTGCGCCGCGAGTACGGAAAGGATGCTCGTCTTGCCGGCGCGGTAGCTTTCCTCAGCCAAGCTCTCCACCTGGCGGGTGGCGGGAAGAAGTCTGTCTCTGTAAAGCTCCACCTGTGTCTGCTGGGCTGTCAGGTCATAGTACCCAGCCTCGACCCGGGCGGCGACGGCACGTTCCGTCGCTGCAGCTTCAGCCTCCAGGACTTGCTGGTTGGCAAGCGACTGCGCGATCTGACCTTGATTGCGCGCGAAGAGCGGCAATTCCATGGTGAGCTGACCCCGCGGACCGGCGCGGAAATCAGGCGGCGAGTTGAAGTCCGCGCCGAATTGCAGACCCAGGTTGGGAATGCGTTCCGCCTTGAGCAAGGCGCGGCGGCTTTCCTCAATTTTCTGTTCCTGCCCGAGGTGCTGGAGCTCGGGGTTCGCCTGGTAGGCCCGCTGAATAAGTCCCGGCAGCAACGGCAGCGGGGTCACGTCCTCGAGAGTCCCGGCGAGTTCCCAGCGCGTGGCAGCCGGTTCGTTCAAAAGCGCATTGAGCTGACTCAGGGAGACTTTCTCCCGCTGCTGCGCCACCTGAAGGTCCGCCTGGGCACGGGAAAGTTCCAATCCAGCTTGGATCACTTCCAGCTGCGGGGCGGCGCCAGCCTCGAAGCGCTCGTGTGCGATCTTCTCGAGACGCTGGGCAAGCTCCACGACCCGGGCCAGCCTGTCGGACTCGGCGCGCGCCAGAAGCGCACGATAGAACGCCTCGCGCGTGTTCCGGCGCACCTGGCGGGCGAGGGCGGCGATTTCAACCTCCGTCAACACACCCTCCTGCCGGGCCACCTCGATGCGACGTCCACGCTTGAAACCGAGCTCCAGAGGCTGCTCAAAAAGCAGCGCCTCGTGCGGTGAATCACGCAGAGCTTCAAAGCTGAGGCTCGGGTTGGGCCGTTGCTTGGAGATTTGAATTCCCGCCAGCGCCACCGCCCGCCGCCGATGTGCTGCCGCCAAGTCGAGGTTCTGCTTTTGCGCGAGTTCGAGGGCGGATGGCAGGGTGAGCTTGGGCGGTTCTTGAGGGCACGCAATCGCTGGTCCCAGAATCAGAGTGAAGAGTATCGTTTGCAGCACCTTCAAGACCATTCCACCCTTCCTCCACGCAACGAGTAGAACATCAAAAAGCCAAGATACAAGCTGCGACGCTCCACGGGAATTATGTGATCTCGTTCAGGATAACCTAAACCTGAGAGTTGGGTGTGAAAACTAGAAGTCGCCTCTCACCCACCACTTGCGCTGCGGGCCACATTCCATCGCTTCCGCCGGGAATCATCGGGACAGCAAACGCCGCGTTCGCGAACACTCGATGGGTGTGCCCATACAAGGACTGATCGCTTCCGTCATTCACTGTTCGATGGTTATCGCACCCAGATCATACCACCCGTCGGACTGGCGGCCTTCGATGGCGAGCCTGATCGCCGGCTGTTCTGTTCGTGGATCGAGCAGTGCGGTCCGAAAGCGAAACTCGCCCGGCTTTAGCGTTTCAGGAACGTAAACCGTGCCGTCGAAGACCGCGTCGCCGGGCAGCCACTTCCGCACGTCCACGGGCAGCTTGATGATTGCGCTGCCGCTCGCTGATCGCAGCTCAACAGCCAGCCAGTACTCGCGGTACACGGGCGCCACCCCCGCGTTCAGCCACCACATGTGCATCGGCATCATCTGCCCGGGTTTGACCGTCTTCGGATACTCCAAGCGCCGTAGCACCAAGCGGTAGCCCATCTTTTTCTGAAACTCCTCGAACGGCTTTTTCCACTCCGCCGGGATGGCGGTTGACTTGATGTTCACCGAGCTCACGTGCCAGCGCAGTGCCTGCGCCAAGATGTAATCCAGATCGTAGCCCTGTTGCTTCCAATAGGCCGGAACCCAGCACGTCTCCAGCGACACGGGGCTGCGCTGCCAGACATCCTGAATCCCTGCCCGTACGATCTGCTGCGGATAAAAATCCAGCATATGGCTCCGCACGCTGGTCCTGCCTTCCCAGACGCGGCCGCGCATGTCGCCCCAGCAGTCGAGCCGCCAGCCCGCCCCCTGCTGCGCGCCATAGGCCAGCGCCTTCTCCTCGTCGAAATTCATCAGCAACGGCGTGCGCTGGAACGCTTCCCGCCAAATGTCGATCAGCACCTTCTGGTGAACGAAGGCGGGCATGTAGCGGCTCCAGCCTTCCCCCCAATAGCCAACCGAGGAGATATCCACACTCTCGAGATACGGATGACCGTCGTAGCGCGCGCCCGCAGCCGCTACCAGCGCCCCCCAATATTCCAGGTAAAGCGGATCGCTGAAGTCCGGCTGCCAGATGTCACCGTCCTTGTCGCTGGGCTGGTTGGCCCGGCGCGCCCCCGAAGTGCGATACCACTCCGGCAGCGGATGCTTCGGGTCGTAAGGCATCAGGCGGATGGCCAGCGTCTGGCCGTGCGTGCGCGCTTCTTCCAGCGCCTGATCGATGATTTCCCAGCGGACTTTCCCCTGCTCCGGCTCCAGCGTCTGCCAGAACCAGCGGCAGTAGGCGATGGATGAGTCAGGGAAGTCCGGCTTCGTGCCCGCCGTCGGGAGCTTCGCGGTCGGCCCTTCCTCAGACCACTGCACGCCCGGGTTGATCGCCTGCCCGTGGAACCGCTGGAACGTCTGAATCCCCATGCCCGGATTGACGAGCACGCCGTCAATCTCTTTCGGGCGGATGACGACGCTGTCCGTTTGTGCGACGGCGGCAGAGAGCAAAGCCGTCGTCAGAACAACAAGTAGGCTTATTCTGCGTATCATGCCAGGACTCCTTGGTGGTCAAGATGGCGGCATTCTATCGCCGCTGGTCCTCTTTGCACTAGATTTCGATTCGACTTGCGATTATTATCCATTCCTTCTTTGTGCCTCTGGGTTTTGGCAGGACGGTGCGTCGGCCTGCGCAACTCAGCGGGCCAAGTTTGTTCAAGGAGTTTTGGCATGAAGTATTTCCCTTTGATTCTCCTAAGCTTGTTTGTGTTCAGCGTGCGCGCGCTGGCTCAGGCTCCCGCCGAGAAGGGCTGGGTTACCCTGTTCAACGGCAAGGACTTGACTGGCTGGAAGATCAACGGTGCCGAGAAGTGGGTCGTGGAAAACGGCACAATCTTGGGGGAGAGCACGGTGGGGAAATACGGCTACTTGACCACAGAGAAGACCTACCGCGACTTCCTTCTCCGCGTGCGGTTCAAGTGCGAGACGGACGGGAACAGCGGGGTTTTCACCCGCTCGCGCATCACGGGCGAATCGCCTGAATACGGACCTTCCATCGAAGGCATACAGGTGGAGGTGGATCCCAAGGAGCACACGGGCGGACTCTATGAAAGTGGGGGACGCGGGTGGGTCGCCCTGCCAACGCCCGAGGGCGAGCGTGCCATCAAGCCGCGGGATTGGAACGAGCTGGAAGTGGCGGTCGAGGGCAAGCACGTCGTCACCCGGCTGAATGGCGTCCAGGTCGTCGACTACTATGACCCGGCACCAAGGTTCGCGGAGGGCGTGATTGGCTTGCAGTTGCACACCGGCGGCGGGGTCAAGGTTTGTTGGAAGGATATCTACATCCAGGAAATTGGAAAGTAGCAGCGGCCGTGGGCCGCTTACCAGATTCCTATAAGGGGAGACAATGCCATGATGGATGATTCTAAGAACAAGATCGGTCGGAGAGAATTTCTTGGGACGGCCGCAGCAGCAGCCGGCCTGATGCTCTTGAAACCTGAATTGGTCCGCGGTACGGCGGCTAACTCCGCCGTGCGGCTCGGCATTCTCGGCTGTGGTGGGCGCGGCACCGCAGTGGGCACTGGATTTGTAGACAGCACGAACACGCGCGTCGTGGCGCTTGCCGATTTGTTTGGCGACCAACTCGCCGCTGCCCAGAAGGCTTTCGACGAACTCCAGCAGAAGAAGGGCTACGCGGCTATCGATCCGGCGCAGTTGTTCAAAGGGCCTAAAGCCTACGAGGAAATCGCCGCCTCGAAAGAGCTGGACGCGATCCTGATTACCACGCCGCCCTACTTTCATCCTCAACACCTGGAGGCGGTGGTGGCGGCGGGGAAGCACGTCTACTGTGAGAAGCCCGTGGCGGTGGATGTGCCTGGCGCCAATCGTGTGATTCGCGCCGGCCAAAAGGCGGAGGGAAAATTGAGCCTGGCCGTGGGATTCCAGATCCGCAAGGCGCCGCCCATGGTGGAGTTGACCAAACGCATTCACGAAGGTGCTCTGGGCAAAATAGCGTGCGGTCTGGCCTACTACTATTGCGGGGCCATCGAGCGCCCGGAATGGCCCAAAGCTTCACCCGAGGAAAAGCGGCTCCGCAACTGGGTTTGGGATCGCCACCTTTCGGGAGACATTATCGTCGAGCAGAACGTTCATGTGATTGATATGTGCAACTGGATGCTGCAAGCGCACGCCGTCAAGGCCGTGGGCACGGGTAGCCGCAAGTATCGCACCGACTCCGGAAACTGCTGGGACAACTTCAATGTGGTGTTCACCTATCCGGACGACGTCCACATCAGCTTCGGTTCCACGCAGTTTGATGATCCGGCGTTTGACGCCGCCGTGCGCCTGTTCGGCACGAAAGGCTGCTCCGAGTCGCACTACGACCACCGGGTGAACATCTCCGGCAAGGAGCCCTGGGATGCCGGGTTGGGGCCTTCCAAGGAAGGCACGCAGTTCTCGGCTGCGGGAACATTCAAGGGCGCGCTCGATCAGGCCGATCCGGAGAAGCAGAAGTCCTTCATTGAAAGCATCACCAGCGGAAAGTTCATCAACGAAGCAACGCAAGGCGCTGAGTCCGCTCTGAGCGGCATCCTGGGGCGAACTGCGGCGTATACGGGAAAGCCGGTCACCTGGGATCAACTGATGAAATCCAAGGAAATACTTGACCCGAAGATCGACATATCGAAGTTCGCGTGAGCGGTGTTAGCCACGGTTAATTCGCTATGCGAATTAACCGTGGGTTCTTTTAACATGGAGAAAGCCACGGTTGATGAAGCGCCAACCGTGGCTCCCCTGTGCTTGCAGTTCGAAACGATCGAAGTCCATGTGGGAGGTTCAGATGAGAAAGGACACATCTCGACGCGAGTTTCTGAAAGTTTCGATGACAGCGGCTTGCGCGGGAGTAATGCCGAACGCCATTGCTTCCTTCGCGCAGGCGCCGGCGACCGCCCCCCAGGGCCGGCTCATCAAGTCGCTGGTTATCGGCATGCTGCCCGAGAAATTGAGCTATGCCGACCGCTTCAAGATGGCTGCTGATGTGGGTTTTGAAGGGGTCGAAGCCTACACCACGAGTGATCAGCTGGAAGTCGAGGAGATCAAGAAGGCAGCGGAGAACGCCAACATCAAGATCGTCTCCGTCATGAACCAGGCGCATTGGGAGTATCCGCTTTCTTCGAGCGATCCGGCGGTGGTGGAGAAAAGTATCGAAGGCATGAAGACCTCACTCCATAACGCGAAGCTCTGGGGCGCGGACGCGGTGCTGCTGGTGCCCGCCGTGGTAAACCCGCAGACCAGTTACAGCGATGCCTGGACGCGCTCGCAGAAACAGATCCGGCGCCTGATCCCGCTGGCGGCGGAGCTCAGAGTCGTCATCGCAGTTGAGCAGGTGTGGAATAAGTTCCTCCTGAGCCCGCTCGAGATGGCGCGCTACATCGATGAATTCAAGAGCCCCTGGGTGAAGTCTTATCTCGACGTGGGCAACATGGTGCTGTTTGGCTACCCGCAGGATTGGATCCGCACCCTCGGCAAACGCATCTCGAAGGTGCACCTGAAGGACTTCAAAGTGAAGTCGAAAGGCTTCAGCCCCTTCGTGGCCGAGTTCGTCAACCTGGGGGACGGCGACGTGAATTGGCCAGAAGTGCGCAAGGCACTCACCGAGGTCGGCTACTCCGGCCCGGTCACCGCGGAGCTGGATGAGGGCGACGAGGCTTACCTGCGCGACGTGGGCCAGCGCATCGATCGCCTGCTGATCTCCTAGCGCCGGCCGGGACTTTTCCGCTTTCGCAGAGCGCGGCGCACGTTCTCGCGCGGAGTAGCCCCTAACATGGCCGCCTGCACTTCCCTCAGCGCCGCGTGCGGGCGATCATCCGCGCCTTCAGGAGTCCGCCGCTCGCCGAGTCGGCGGCCCTTTTATTTCTCGCCTCGGCCCCGTCGCGTGCGTGGGAGGGTGGGGTTTGAACCCCGCCGTGACGCGACCATCGCCAGATTGTATCAATGGGCTTCAGCCCCTAAGGGTCGCATGGTCCTTGTAAGTTCTGACTCCTGACCGCCGACACCCAGAACCTGGCACCTGCTCTTTCGGCCTCCTTGGCCGAAAAAGGGCTTCGTTCCGGGATCGTTCTGGGTTTGTCTTTGCGACATCCCCCTGTGTTTTCAATAAGATATTGGCTTCGTTTTCTGAATTTTAACGTCTCTATTTTTCGCCCTTTTCCTCGCCTCCGAGCCCTGATGTAGGGGCGACCCGCTGGCTCGCCCGCCCCGCGGCACCTCCGGCGTGGCTTCTTCCCCTCGCGGGCTCTGGGCGTTTTCAAATCTTCGATCTTCCATTTGAAATTCCTCTCTTGAGCTTCAAGGCCCCCCCTGCCTGCTCGGAATGAATGGCCAGCAACTGGCGCTTGACCCCTTCCCTTTTGACTTCTGACGCCTCCTTTTCCCAGGTCTTCCAGCCGCTTCTGGCTTCTCGGACTTCGGATCGCGGTCATCGCGACTTCTCCTTGGGCGCGTCGTGCGGGAAGCAAGTGGGAGGAGCAGGAGAGGCCTCGCGCAAGGGGAAACGCGGGCCTGCGATGATTGTACGGTTGTAGCCTAGCATGTCGCGAGGGATTTGTCAAGGAACAAGAAGGCACAGGCAAGCCTGCAGCAGCCGGACCTACTTGTCGGGGATCCCGGCTTCCTGCACTGCCCGCTCCAGCAAACCGTCGATCTGGAGCTCAGGGGCCCAGCGGCGCAGGTACGGCCAGTCCAACTGCCCCGCCTGTGCGTTGAGTATCCCAATCACATCCCGCCACTGAAGCTCGGAGACCTCACCCCCGTCTCGATACCACCTTAACTTGGAGAGAAGGACATCCTCAGGCGTCGCGACGCACACCTCGAGCCCGCCCTGCGTGCCCAGGGGACGACGAACGCGGCGTGAGAATTCCTCGCGCGCAAAGGCGACATCGGAAAGGACGAAAAAATCAAACTTGAAGAAAGTCCCAAGGTGTATGACGCTAAACGACTGCTTGCTGACGATCGCCTGTTCGATCTGTCCTGCATCCACGTAAAAGTCATGATGGAATGTTTCCATGAGGTTTCGCACTTGCTCGTGCCGCAGGTCAACAATGAGGTCGGCGTCGAAAGTAGATCTGAGAAGACCGTAAGCCGAGCTTGCGAACGACCCCACCACCATATGCGGGATTCCCCGTTCATCCAGCTTCGCAATGTCCGTTTTGAGGACTTCAGCCGGCGTCATGGAAGCGTCGGAGGCTCAGGCTCAGGACCGTAAACTCTCTCGGCCAGCTCCGCCCCAAGGCACAACGTTGCCAGACGGCGATGGAGTTCCGCAGGGCTGGCTTCACAGAACCGCGCGCGCAAGCCAGCTAAGGCCATCTGCCGCACCGTCATAATCAGCTCACTGACCAGTTCGAACTTGCGCCACAGAGGGAGGGAGCGCAAACCCTCGATTTGCACGCGTTCGGCTTCCGGGCTGGTGTCCGACAGAACGTGCGCCATCGCTTGCCTACTCTACCACAAGTGGCACGAAGCACCCCGTGCAACCGTGACGAACCGGTTTTGCAGCACGTCGCGAGTCCTCCTGTCTGCCGAAATGCGTACAGTGAAAGAGGAGTTGGCGCTCGCCACCCCCAGTCAGGAAATGGGCTTCTTGCCGAGAGACCGGATTCTCCCCGTGGGGATGTGATAGCGGTAACACAACTCGTCGCCGCAGCAGGAGCCGGTGAACTCGAAGGAGTGATTCGAGACCCAGCGCACAAAGCTGTGGACTTTGGCGGGATGGCCGGCATGGGGCGGGTAGTCATTCGCGCGAACAGACCGGTAAGGTTTGGCCTTGCCTTGCAGGTAGCTCTTCAGCCTCGTCGTCCGAATGACGTGGTATGGTCCGAAGCCGTCCTGAAGCAAGAGGACGTAAGCGCCGTCCGGAGAGAAGATATCGAACTTCCAATCGCTGAAGAAGAGCTCGCCCACTGGCTTGAATTCATAAACCGCCTTGTCGCCGGCGAAGGTGAACCAAAGCTTCTTGACGCCAAACTCGAGCGGCGTACCCGCCTCGGGTCTCTCGCCGCTCCAGTGCGCTGTCACTTTCCTGTCTGGTGAAGGGAGCGTTTTCAACTCCACCAGTTGTTTCTGGCCGGCAGATTCCTCCCGCTTAAATTTTCTCTCCGTGATCTCAAGCAACTTCTTACAGACGCTTTCAAAAGCTCGGGTGGTGGCGCTGCGTCCGGGAAGCTCTGGTACGTCACTTCTTTCACGGTTCCACCGAGTTCCACCGTGAGCGTTTGGGCGTAGTATCTTTGGTGCTCCTTCGCACCTCCATAGACGTTTTCAAGCTCCATGAACTTTGACTGTTGGATCGGGTTAAGCAGGTCCCGACCCTCTTCCTCCGAGAGCGTGGCTTCTTTCGCGGTCAAATCCGCTGGAGTCCAGCAAGGGCTTTGCTCGATCCATTGCGCGCATTTCTGTTTGACATCTTCGAAGTAGGTGAATCTCAACTTCGCGCCCTCGACAAGGATGTCTTGATAAGTCGCCTCCGCCGTGAAACGGTACCGAACAACTAGGGAGGGTGGCTGCTGGGCGCGGTGTTCCGGCTCCACAAAGGGGAGCGCCACAAAGAGAAACCCGAGAAAAACCTCTAGGCTGAACGGCACTCGCGGATTGGCAATGAGCCGACGCACGTCGCAACCTTCATTTCGGCCGCTCGGGCTTGAGGAAAACCACGCCGAGAGGCGGCAGGGTCAGTTCGACGCAGAAGGGTTGGTTGTGCCACGGCTGATACATGGCATGGACTCCAGGGGCATTCGTGATGCCGCTTCCTCCGTAGCGAGGCGCGTTGGTATTGATGACCTCGCGGTAGAAGCACGCTTCCGGTACTCCGATGCGGTAGCCGTACCGGGGGACAGGAGTGAAGTTGCACACCACGACCAGGTGTTGGTGATGGTCTCGGCTGCGCCGCAAGAACGCTACGACGGAATTATCGGCGTCGTGGAAGTCGATCCACTCGAACCCCGTGTATTCAAAATCCACTTCATGGAGCGAGGGCTCCGCGCGGTAGAGGTAGTTGAGGTCTTTGATCAGTTGCTGGAGCTTGTGGTGCGGCTCGTACTCGAGCAGATGCCAGTCGAGGCTCTGGTTGGAATTCCATTCGATCCACTGGCCGAACTCCCCGCCCATGAAAAGCAGCTTCTTGCCAGGATGCGCATAGAGGAAGCCGTAGAGCGCACGCAGATTCGCAAACTGTTGCCAGGCGTCGCCCGGCATCTTGGAGAGCAGCGACCGCTTGCCGTGGACAACCTCGTCGTGGGAGAGGACCAGGATGAAGTTTTCCGTGAAGGCGTAAAGCAGCGAAAACGTCAGGTTGTTGTGGTGAAACTTGCGGTGAATGGGGTCCGTGGAGAAATAGAGAAGCGTGTCGTGCATCCAGCCCATGTTCCACTTCAGGCTGAAGCCCAGCCCACCCAGATAAGTGGGGCGCGAAACGCCGCCCCAGGCCGTGGACTCCTCGGCGACGGTCAGGACGCCGGGGTGGTATTGGTGGGCGAGTTCGTTGAACCGCTTGATGAGGTCGATGGCGTCCAGGTCCTCGTGGCCGCCATATTGGTTGGGAACCCATTCGCCGGGCTTGCGCGAGTAGTCCAGGTAAAGCATGGAGGCGACTGCATCTACCCGTAGGCCATCGACGTGATACTTCTCCAGCCAGAACAGCGCGCTGTTCCACAAGAAACTGCGCACTTCGTTGCGGCCGTAGTTGAAAACGCGCGTACCCCAGTCCTTGTGCTCGCCGCGGCGCGGGTCGGCGTGGTCGTAAAGAAACGTGCCATCAAAATACGCCAGGCCGTGGGCGTCGCCGGGGAAGTGCGCGGGCACCCAGTCCACAAGCACGCCCACGCCATGCTGGTGGCAGTAGTCCACGAAATACATGAAATCTTCGGGCGTGCCGTGGCGGCTAGTGGGGGCAAAATAGCCCGTCGTCTGGTACCCCCACGATTCATCGAGCGGGTGCTCCATTACGGGGAGCAGTTCGACGTGCGTGAAGCCCAACTCGCAGACGTAGTCCACCAGTTGCGCGGCGAGTTCCCGGTAGGTCAGCATCCGGTTGCCTTCTTCTGGCACACGCCGCCAGGAGCCCAGGTGAACTTCGTAAATCGCCAGCGGCGCGCCTAGCGCCTGGCGGGCCGGCCGCTGCGCCATCCATTCCTGGTCGTGCCAGGTGTAGCGGTTGATGCCGTAAACGACGGAGGCGGTCTTCGGACGCAGCTCGGAATAGAAGGCGAAAGGATCTGCCTTCAGTCCCAGGTAATCATTGTCGCGTCCTCGGATCTCGTACTTGTAGATTTCACCCTCGGCGAGACCGGGAATGAAAAGCTCCCAGACACCGGAGCCGCCGCGGACACGCATGGGATGTCGGCGGCCATCCCAAATGTTGAAATCGCCCACCACGCTCACGCGGCGCGCGTTTGGAGCCCACACCGCAAACACCACGCCACGTACCCCGTTGACTTCGGTGAGGTGCGCGCCCAACTTCTCGTATTTCTTGCAATGCGTTCCCTCGCCAATCAGGTGGAGATCGAAATCCGAGAGGACCGGAGGGAACCGATAGGGGTCCTCGAAGTCGTGCCGGCCGGCATCTTCCACTCGCAGGCGGTAAGGAAAGATTTGCGTCTCGCCCGGGAACACGGCCTCAAAGAAGCCGTCGGCGTGAATGCGCTCCAGCGGGAAGACACTCCGTTCATCCTGACCCCGAACAACCCAGGCTCGCGCGGCGCGAGGTAGAAACGCGCGCACGGCGATAGCGGGCTTGCCATCCACCTGCACGGGATGCGCTCCCAGCACATGGAAAGGGTCGGAATGTTCGGCGCGGAGGATGAGTGCGATCTCCGCGACAGGCGCAGTCGTCTTGGCCAGAAGTTCTACGCGTATAGGCATGGAGACGATTCTACACGAGGATGAGGGTAATGGCGCGCAGGAACGTGCGCCGGTTGTTTTCCCTTTCAGCGCAGAGCAGCAAGAAGCCAGCTCCCCACCGGCCCGATAGAATTAGCCAGATTGTGCAGCACGACACCCGGCCAGACGCTTTCGCAACGTTCGCGGAGCCAACCCGCCAGCAATGCTGGTATCAGTATGAGCAACGGTTGCTGGCCGAAGTGGATGATGAAGTGCCTGTCCACGTAGAACACGTGGCCTGCCACGAAAAGCAGAGCCGTCAACACCACGCCCCATCCGACGGACGCTTTCGAGATCCTCCATGGCTTGCCAAAAACCTCGTTCAGCAGCGATTGAAAGACGCCTCGGAAGACGGACTCTTCGGCGATCCCGGGTATGGTTAGCTCGAAAAGTAACGTCTCGCGGTCGAAAGGTGTCCTGGGCCCAACCACGAACGCGTAAATAGGAAAGGGCAAAGCAATTACCGTAACGAGAAGAATCGCCCGCCATGAGCCTTTTGCGGGCCGCGCTGCAATACCGAATTGGGATAGAGAGACACCGGGCGCGAGTGTGCCCAGCAGGAGAGTCCACAGTATTTCCAGCAGCTTCCCTTGCCAGTTCCATTGAAGCGAGGCGAAGAATCCAAGGTGGGGCGCCAGCAGGCAAGCTTCCTCCAAAACCAGCAGGCCTGCCACAACCAACAGCAGTCCGCGCTTTCGGATCGACGAAGTGCGAAGGGCGAGCAGGACGAAAGGAGAGACGGCTGCCAACTCGACGAAACTGATCAGGAAAGCACGGAGCATATAGGCAGGTATTCCATACATGACCTGGCATTTTACCCTTCCCCCCTATTGTGCGACAGGCAGTTGCGCGGTTTGGAGTTGGAACTGGAATGTTGGGGCAGAGCGACGATACAAAAAAGGGGCAATCGCGGTGGGCCTTGAGTCGAGGTGCCAGGCGACTGCCCCGTCGTATTACAGGAGGGTTCTAGTTCCCGCCTTTTGGACGCCCCTCAGAGCGAGGAAAAGACCGCAGGGGTGAGGGAGCACTGCGGCCACCACTGGAGGGCGCCGACCAGCCACGATTCCCGCCGGAGGGTGGAGCGTAATTGCGGCCTCCGCCCGAAGGAGCAGACCAGCCGCGGTTCCCGCCGCCTCCATATGAACGCGGCGCAGAGGGCCGCTCGGTGACGATCGGCTTGCGGATCTCCAAGGGTGGGCGCTGATAGTTGCGCGGAGCGCTGCCGTACCCGGGACCTTCGCGGTGCGATGGAGAGCGGCTCCATCCCGGCGAAGCGGGCTCGGAGCGCGGAGCAGAGGATTCCGGGCTGCGCTCAGCCGGCGCGGGCCGGGACGAAGGAGTGAACCCTCGCCAGCCATCCCGCTCTCCGCCTCCCGCCGAGGGCGCGGGTCTCGGTGCGGAGGATCCAGCGCCACGTTCTGTGGGGGCGGGGCGAGGCTGCGAATCGAACCGACTCCATCCGCCCTGGTCTTCACCGCGGCTGGAAGGAACTGGACGCGGCTGGACGGTGCGCGGAGCCGCTGACTCAGTCGCCGGGGCGGCTGTGGAGCCAGGCACGTTCACCGCGGCCGGCCACCGCTCGCGCGCGCTGGGGCGGTCCGTCGAAGGCGCAGGCGCGCTCCGGGGCACGCCCTCTGGCCTCGAAGGCGCTCCTTGACCAGAACGCTGCCAGCCCGGTGACGTGCCCTCGCGAGCCGCGGGAGGTGTCGCGGGACGAGGAGCGGTTGCAGGCTTCGCGTCTGGCGCGGGCCGAGCTTCCTGCGGTGTTGCCCCAACGGCAGGTCTGCCAGCTTGCCCGGGTTGGACGCTGCCCGTGCCGAACCGTTGCCATGGTCGCTGAGCTTGCGGGGCAGGCGTCGGCTGGGCAGGTCGAGCCTCTCTGGTCTGGGAAGCTCCTGCGTTAGTTCCGACTTCCGCCTGGTCGGCGGGATTCACGTTAGTGCGTGGTAAGCCGCTGGTGCCAGCCTGGCCAAACCGCTGCCACCCGGGGCGCTCGCTGGGTCGAACACCCGCCGGCAGGCCTCGCTCGGCTTGCTGCGGAGACAAGCTGCGAGTTGCAGGGCTCTCCGGCGCCACGGCGCCTCGTGCAGCCGGCGCGGTCGCCGCCGGGCGAGAAATCTGGGCCTCCGCATTGTTCGTGGGGTTTTGCTGCGTGCCGCCCATCCCTGGACGGTTAGCATTCGCCAGCCCCGTCTGACCGGGCTGCCGACCAACGTCGTTTCGCATCCGCTCAGCGGTCATCGTAGGATTCGTCGGCGCACCGGGCCGAGCGGCATTCGCATTGGCCTGTCCAGCCGCTGCACCTTGGCCGGTGCTCCCAAGCGGGTTGTGCCGCTGCATCATCTCCTGAATCTGCGCGGCCCGCTCGCTGAAAGATGACGTAGGCCCGGCGGGAGTAGGCCGCCGCGTAAAGAAGCGCTCGTTGTTCGCAGCCTGAGCCACCGCAGGCACTCGCGCTGGTTTATCAGTGGGCCGCAAGCTCTCGCGCGTGGGCACTGCTGGCACCGTTCCCCTGACGACCCCGGCCTGGCGGAGAGTCTCAGCATCGACGCCTCGGACGTTGCGCGGCACGCGGCCGTTAACGAAATCATTCGTCGAAACTGTGGTGACGGCGCGTCGCACGTTGGCGTTGTTCAGCGCGGCCTGGAAGTTGGAAGCGTACGCTGCGCCTCGACCTCGCACGAAGATGTGGGTGGTAATGTCATTGCTGACGTTCGTTGCGTTCCGGACGTTTGTCAGGTTGGTTATATTCGTTATGTTGACCACGTTGTAGCTGTTGTGGTAGCCCCACCACGGCGAAATCACGTCATACGGCCCCAGCGGCAGCCAGCCGATGGAGTTGAAGCCGAACCCGAAGCCGAAGTGCCAGTTGTGGCCGCCGAAACCGAAGCCGAGGAAGGAGACGTGAGCCGGAGCCCAGGCCGGATAGTAGCCGTAATGCCGGTAGCCCGGCCACCAGCACCAGGAACTCCCGTAATAGAACCAGCGGCCGTAGTGGTAGGGCGCCCAGCCCCAGGGCTCGTAGGAAACCCAGGTCCATCCCCAGTAAGGCTCCCAAACCCAGCGTCCGTCGCGGTAAGGCACCCAGCCGAGATTGACGTAAGGCGTCCAGCACCAGTCGTAGTCGGGTACGTACGTCCAGCGGCCATAGCGATCCAGCTCGTGTGCACCAGTGTAGTAATGGTTGGCGTAGCGCCAACTCCCCGCGTCCTTGATCTCATGGTCGCGGTCGCTATTCCACTCGTCCCACTCGTCTTTATGCGCGGCTTTGGCAAGCTGGTACTCGGGGTTGTCGGTACCCCGCACGTAGATGACCCGGTCCTTCTCGACGGTGGTGCTGCCCTGCGGCGTGGCGACTTCCGCTTCACCTTTGCGCACGGTGAGTTGCGTCTCGGAAGCCGAGTTCACTTGAATGCGGTAGACCCCTTCGCCGAGGGGACGCACGGCCATATTGGGCGTATCGATTTCCACGTCGGCCTCCGTCCCTTTGAGAACCGTGAAGTCCACGAGGCCCGAGGCCACCTGGATCTGGATGTGAGTGCGCGTGAGGTCAGCAATTTTCGCCTCGCTCCGCTGGTCGAGGCGCAAGATGTTCGCGTAGTCGAGTTGGATTTCGGCGCGCGAGCGCGCGCCGGTGGCAACCTTGTCACCGCGCACGATCGGCGCATTCACCGTGCTCGCCACCCAGTCGCCTGAATCCCCGCGCATGGTGGAGACGTCGCCGTGAATCAGGCTGACGCGAGCCACACCGGGCGAAGGTTCTTCCTCGGCCACCACCGCGCGCGGCCCTACCAAGCCCAGCGACATGATCAGGAGCATTCCAATCAAGTATCGGCTTTTCATGGCGCACCTCGCTCGATCCTAATCTCTCGAGCACCGCACTTGCGTCCACCCCCTGAATGGCATGCCCGCTGCCAAAGTCACGGAAAGGGGGGAGCTTCTATCTCATTGAAAAACAAGGGAGTAATCGTAGCCCTGGGATGACCTTTTCGCGCTGCGTCCTTCTGTCTGCCCGATTTCAGCCGGAGCAGTGGCCGATTTCGGCCAGGAGGCACACAAAGTCCCAGGAGAAGCAGGCAGCCTAACAGGTTGCTGAGAAAGCCTGGCTACGAAGCCGGAATGTGAGACAAAGAATATTTCCTTGCTTTTCTTGCCCTCGTGCGGCGGAGTCCCCGGCAACCGGGCCTGACCGGGTCGGGCGCCGGGGCAGGTTCCACCCAGCCCTTCCGCATACGCGACCTACAGTTCTTCAGCAGCGTGTTCAGGGCTGGTGGCATTCAACCCGGGATCGCACCCAAGCCCCGGCCTGACGCGCGCACGACTCGACGGATGTTGCGAGGTTGATTAACTGGTTGCTATGGCGAGGAGGTTCTCCAGCAACACGCAGTCTTTGCACCCTGCGAACGATTCTGGCGGCCGCTCCAGATCATAAATCTGTCGAACTTTCCGTAAGAGGTCCGGGACCATTTCAGGACTCAGTTGAACCGGGAGGATGTTGGCACTGAATTCCATCATGAATCCCTGCCCAGTCATGTTCTCGTCCTTCTCCGCAGCCGCTGCCTCAGTGACCGGTTCCGTGTAAATGAGGGCCAAGCCCGAAACCGGAGAAAGCCCGCAACGCTCGCCGATAAAGGCATAGGCGTTCAATTGGGCTTCATACATGGGGAACAGTTCGTCCTGGCGCCCGGTAAACTTCGCCGTCTTGTAATCCACGATGAGATGAGAGTTGTCACCTCGGACTAATATCCCGTCCGGCGAGCCGCTCAGCAACACCGCTGTTTCAGAATAAAGCACATTGAACTTCGAAGAATGCGGCGGGTTACGATACCCCTTTATTTCTCCCAAAGCAGATAACCAGGGGGGTGGACTTCCGTGTCGATCGAACCAGCCATGTACCAGCCGCTTTCCGTATGAGTCGATCGAATTAAATATCCCGGGGAAGATCTGGTAGGGAAGCTTGTCCTGCGCATGCATTCGAATCCAAAAGCAGCGCGGGCAGAATTGCGGCAGTGCCACCGCAGCGAGAGTTTTGGCGGAGATTCGGATTCGAGGCGTCATGGGATGTGCCTTATCCCCCGAGCTGCCTTGCCCTATTCTATCTCAGTGGGTGTCGGTGGGCTTGCCCGCGCACTGCTGGAAACGCTCACAGCCGATGCGACCGCGCGGCGCGATGTCCACGATAGCGATTGATTCTCATATCTCGTGCCTCATGAAGAAACTTGCCTGGAAGAGCCACGCTGCTAAAATGGCGGCAGGACGCTGGCTGTTTGCCAGGAGGTTTGGGGATTGAGCTTCGATCTCAAAAGCTATCTCGACCGCTTTCCCGAGTTGTGTAAAGGAAAATTCGGCCGCGTTTACTCTTTCCGTGCCCTGGAGAACAAATTCGAGCCGCTGCGCGTGGGGAAGCGCTGGCTGGTGGCCAAAGACGTCCTGAACATCTTCGACCCCGTCCAGACGCCTTTCGGTCGCTACTGGTCAAAGCCCAACGAGAAGGAATTGGACCGCGTTCTGAAGAACGTCCGTCTCACGGTAGGCCCAGCGCCTACCGACCCACGGGAGGTAGTAAAGCGCTCGCTCGGGGTGCTCCACAGCATTGGGCTGGTCTCGCTGGTTCTTCGCTTTGTTCACCCTGACCGGTTCGGGATCTTCAGCACGCCTATTATGAACTTGCTGCAGGTTTACCGCCCCAAGACGGTTGACCTCTACCTCGCGTATTGCGATGAGCTTCGAGAGTGGAAAGAACACTTCCGCATCCCTTCCGTCGCGGAAACTGAGACGGCGCTATGGACGTACCATGAGGTCGCCTCCGAAGAGCGGAAGACCGTCGATAGCGCAAGTTCGCAGGACGAGTTCAACGCCGACATCTGGATTCAGCGCCGCCGGGTCGCGCAGGTGCTGCGGCCTTTCTTGCGGAATTACGGGCCACTGGAGCTGGCGCGCATCCTCGCTTACGAAGAACCCAAGCTGGCCGGGATGATCGCCGGAGAAGAGTACGAACGGCGGCTGCGCATTGCGGCTCGCAAGCTTGGCGGAGGCATGAACCTTACCGTTAAGGGCGCGGTAGAGATTTTGTTTGATCGGCTGGTGGAAGGCGGTTATATCTCCCTCGAAGACAAGGCCCTGCTCAGTAAGGCCTGGAAGACCCGGAACGCCGCCGTACACGCCGGGCTTCCTCCCACACCGGAAGAAGTCGAGAACATGATCGACATCATCGAGCGCATCTGCCGCCCGTGGGAGAACGCGGTGTAGCTGCGTAGCGCCGACCTCTAGTTGGGTAGCGTGGAGTCGCCCTCTGACTCCGCGGCTCTTCTGGAGGGCCAGATCCGCCCCCTGCCCTTGCGACATTTCCGTTTCCGCCTGAGCAACCGCTTCGCACAAGAAGCGTCGCAACGCCAGAAGGCGAGCGTTCCGCTGCATCTTCACGGGCGCGCCGCCGTGTGCCCCTACGTTTCTGGCTCGTCGGCCACACCCATTTGTGACAATCGATACCGGAAGGCGTTACGCGAGATTCCCAGCAGGCGGGCGGCCTGGCTCTTGTTGCCGTTGGCGCGGCGCAGAGCTTCGCGGACGATTTCGTCTTCGAATTGGTCGAGGGTTACGCCCTCGGGTAGGAACGGAAACGCGCCGGCCGCAGCAGAAGACTTTGCTGGCGACAAGTCCAGGCGGATGTCGGCCACGTCGATCACCTCGCCGGTCGAGAGCGCCGCGGCGCGTTCGATGATGTTCTCGAGCTCGCGCACGTTCCCGGGCCAAGGGAAATCCATCAGCAGCTTCATGGCTGCCGGAGTGATGCCGGTGATGGGTTTGCCGGACTCGCTAGCAAAGCGTGCGATGAAGTGGTCCACCAGATAGGGGATGTCCTCTTTCCGTTCGCGCAGCGGGGGGATATTAATGGGAACCACGTTCAGACGATAGTAGAGGTCCTCGCGGAACGTACCCTGCTCGAGCGCGGCGCGCAGATCCTGATTCGTCGCTGCTACCACGCGAACGTCCACTTTCAAGGTTTTTGTTCCACCCAATCGCTCGAACTCGCGGTCCTGAAGGACACGCAACAGTTTCACCTGGATCGTTCCCGGAACGTCGCCGATTTCGTCCAGGAAGATCGTGCCCTTGTCCGCGAGCTCGAATTTGCCGGGCTTCGAGGTGACGGCCCCGGTAAACGCACCTTTCTCGTAGCCAAACAATTCGCTTTCGAGCAGGTTCTCGGGGATAGCGGTGCAATTGATCTTGATAAAGGGCCCTGAGGCGCGGCGCGAGTGCTGGTGGACGGCGCGCGCGATCATGTCCTTGCCCACCCCGCTTTCGCCGCCCAGCAAGACCGTGGAGTTCGTAAGCGCGACGCGCTCGACCGTGCCCAGAACCTCCTGCATCTTCGGGCTCCGGGCCACAATGTTCTTGAACTCGTAGCGTTGGCCCAGCGCCTCGCGCAACGAGCGGTTCTCCTCGCGCAGGCGATGGACGTCCAGTTCCTTGCGGATGATGAGCTTCATCTCCTCGAGCGAAAATGGCTTCAGCACGTAATCGCTCGCGCCCGCTTTCATCGCCTCGACCGCTGTCTCCACTGTGCCGTAGGCGGTCATTACGATGACGGGGAGGGCGGCGTTCGTCCGCCTCGCGGCCTGCAAGAACTCCAAACCATCCATCCCCGGGAGCTTCAAGTCGGTCACCACCAAGTCCACTTTTTCCTGGCGAAGAAGTTTCAAGGCCCTCTCGGCGTCGGGGGCAGTGAGCGCCGTGTAACCCTCTTCCGAGAGGTTCAGCTCGAGTAAGCGCAACATCTTCGGTTCGTCTTCGACGATGAGAATTGTGGGCATCAGTCTGATCCAAGAAACGAAACTAGAAGCTAAAACCTAGAAACCAGTCAGCCCTTAAGTCGGTGACCGTTAACCAGCCGTGCCACCGACTGGGCGGACGCGTCCAGTCTCTCGCCCTCCGCAGGGCTGAGGTATCTCTCATCAACACAGGTCGTAAGGTGATATCTCAACTCGTACAATGAACCACGGGCCTGCCTGCACAGTTGTGCGTTTTCCTGGTACCCGAACCGCCCGCAACCTTCAGCGCTGTTGGCAGTAACCGAAGTTGCGGCACGTCGGATCTCACTCGTCAAGCCGAACGTCTCGCAATCCGGCAGGGCATTTGCCACCTTGTACAACTCGCGCCGGAGATCGCGCGCCGCCTCCCACACCTCCAAGTCCTTAAAGTCCCTGATGGGTTGGCGCTCCTCACGATGCCCTCGACATTCTCCAGTTTCCAATTTCCAGTTTCTTTGTGCAGTATGTTGCACGCTCAGTTCATGCCTTTACTCCGCGGGTAAGAATACCCGGAAGCACGCGCCTTTGCCTGCTTCGCTGGTAACGCGGATCCAGCCGCGATGGTCGTCCACGATCTTGGAGACAATGGAGAGTCCCAGTCCTACACCGTCCTTCTTGGTCGTGAAGAACGGGTTGAAAATCTGTTGGCGCATATCAGCAGGAATTCCGGGACCGGTGTCTTCGAACGCAATCTCCAGCCCGCGCCGACCGTCGGAATCCGCAGCGGCCACCGCCACACGGAGTCTGCCGCCGTTCGCACCCATAGCCTCGTAAGCATTGAGCGCGAGGTTGGTGAAAACCCGCTCGCAGAGGTCCCGATCCACGCTGGACGCCGGGAGATTGTCGGCGTATTGACGCTCCACCTCCACCTTGGCGTCCGGCAAGCGGTCGCGGACAGACTTCAGCGCGCGGTCGATCAGCGCCGGAATCTCCTCCGGTCGCAGTTCGAGTTTCGCCGGCCGCGCAAAATCGAGGAAGCGGGTCACAATGGCATTCAGCCGGTTCACTTCGCTGGAGATGTACCCGGCCACTTCGGTCGTGAGCGGGTCCGCCGACTGGAGCTTGCGAGTAAGCGTCTCAGCCGACCCCTTAATGACGGCCAGGGGATTCCGCAGCTCGTGGGCGAGCCCCGCGGTGAGCTGGCCGAGCGCGGCCAGACGCTCGGAACGACGCGCCTCTTCCTGCGCCTGCTCGAGCCGACGATTCGTTTCGGCGAGCTGTTCGGCCAACTGGCGATAGCGCTCTGCCTGCCGCCGGTTCTCGGTCACGAAGCGGTTCACCACCATGGCAGCGAGGAAGAAAAAAGGAATCCGAATGGCCAGTTCGTTGGCGCCCTCGACAGTCAGTTCAAACTCCACTAGGGCTGGGAACAGGTAGGAACAATAGACCGCCGCGGCAGCCACCGTCCAAAGCAACGTTCCCCGCGCCTCGAAGTACATTGCCGCGGTGACGACGGGCAAATAGTAAATGAGATAGTAGCTGCTCTCAATGCCTCCTGTGTGCGCAACCAGAAGGGATGCCAGCCCGATCTTGAGGAGGACGGCGTAGTAACGCCCACGCTCAGGCCCCACCCACACCAGCATCCGGTGCTCAATGATCTGGAGGATGCCGATGGCCAGCAGAGTAAGCTGTTTGTGGATTTCGACGAGTGGCTTCAGGACCGCCAGCCCGCCTAAGAAGGCCAGCAGCAAAAGATCCATCCAAGCGAGCGTAAGTCGTTTTTGCTCTGCCATGGAGCGGCGACTTCCCCCCACAATTTAACACGACCGGGGGAATGTGGACAGGATCAGATGAATCTCGAATGTCGAAGCCGGAGAGAGTCAAAAGAAGGCCGCAGAGAAAGAAAAACCCTGGTCACCCGTTGGAGCGGATGACCAGGGTCGTGAAGGCGAACGAAAAGCAGCCAGGCTAGAAGAGGAACTTCAAGCCCATCTGCATAATGCGTGGATCCCACGCGCTAGTGACTTGGCCGTTGCCACCGTTAAACCGCTGGCCACTAATCATTTGGTCCTGGCAAGGCCGTCCGAAGGCTTTGCTGCCGTCGGGGTTATCGCTTCCGCTGCAACCGGCGCTGATCCCCCTCCACTGCGGATGGTTGAAGGAGTTGAACGTCTCGAGGCGGAACTGCAGGGTCGAGTGCTCACCCCCGAACCATGGCAGTTGGAAGTTCTTGAGGATCGCCAGATCCCAGTTGTTGCGGCCCGGGCCGGTCAGAACGTTGCGGCCCATGTAGCCGAACATGCCGGGCTGGCCATCGGCGCGGAGCTGGTCCGCGGTGACGTTGATAGCCGCGCTGGGGTCCCACCAAGTCGGGGTCGGTCCATACTCAGGATCGTTGAACACCCCCTTCTTGATCTTGACAGCACCAGCCGAGTTGCACTTTACGTTGCCGCCGATACCCGTGCCCAGGCCGGCGATACCACAGTTGAAATTCACGGGTTGTCCGGTAAAGAAGCTGGTGATACCACTGACCGTCCAACCGCCCAGGATGCTCTTGACCGGGCCGCTGGCGTTCTTGAAGAACGGGAGCTCGTACACGTAGTTCATCACCAGGATCTGCGAGCGGTTCAAGTCCGAGAGGGCCTTCCACCGGCTCAGGTTGTGGTCGTCGATGCCATTGGGGCTGCTCGAGTAAGTGCTGGTGGAGTCGTCGAGGGTCTTGGCCCAGGTGTAGGAGGTCTGGAACGTGAGCCCGTGGCCGAAGACGTGGCGAAAGTTCACCTGGAGCGAGTTGTAGCTGGAAACCGCCGTGTTCTCCTTCACACCGATATTGCCATAGCCCCGGTAGGGCCGGAAGAAGTTGGCGTTACTGGTGGGGTCTTTGTTAATCAAGATGGTTTGGACGTCGCAATTGCCAGGGATGCCGTCGACGTTGCAGTTGTTCTTGCCAGCCAGCTCGGGCACGATCATGTTCCCGATACCGATGGGGAGCTGGTTCAGGTCGCGGTTACGCGCCAGGTGCCGGCCCAGGCTGCCAACCCAGGTTACGCTCAGCACATTGTTGCCCGGGAACTCGTGCTGCACGCCGAAGCTGAATTGCTGCACGCTTCCCCACTTCTGCCGGTACGGGATGGTCTGAATGCCGGGTGGCCCGTAGGCAGCGGCCTGCGTAACGTCGGTGATGGGCTGGATGTCGGCGAAGCTGTTCAGGTCGTACAGATTTGGCGCCAGGACGACAGGCGGGTTACCCTGGATGCCTTCCATCTGGGCTTCGTTGCCGTTGCCCATCTCGTAGTAAATGCCGTAACCGCCCCGGAACACCGTCTTGCCGTTGCCCCAGGGGTCAAAGGCAAAGCCGAAGCGCGGGGCTAAGGTCCAGTAGTAGGGCGTCTGGCAGCCCTTGAGGATCGCGCCCGTCCCGCACTCCACTAGCCCGTTGCCGAAAGTGGTGAAGTCGTGCGCGTAGCCGAGTGCCAGGGAAGCGGCACTGTTATCGATGTTCCCACCGCTATCCAGCAGCTTTTCATACCGCGGGTTGTAAAGGCTGGGCATAAACGCCGAGTCGATGGTCGGGCGCGTCACGTCGTGGATGCGGGTGAAGAGGTAGTAGCGCGCCCCGATGTTCAGGGTCAACTTCCGGGTCACTTTCCAATCATCCTGAATGTAAGGCTCGAAGGCCGTCATCCGCCAGTGGCCCTTGGCATAACCTCCCACCGGCACACCGCCGACGGTCAGCGTCCCCTCATAGTAGTTCTGGATGCGGCCCAGGAACATGTCGGCCAAGCCATTACCGGTGGTGTTGCCGCCCCAGTCGTCAAACGACATGATCCCCTGGGTCTCGGTACCATACTGCTCGTTCTTTCGGTATTTCTCTAAGAAGAACCCGAACTTCAGGGTGTGCTTGCCGACCGTCCAGGCCATGTTGTCTTTCCAGATGATGATGGGGTTGGAGTTGAACCAGGGGTGGTTGGCGGCGTCCTCGAACACACAGAATGGGGTACCGCCGCAGAGGGCGAAGCCAGGCAGCAGTGGGTTGCCCGAATTGGCAGCGAAAAGGTTCTTGGCCGTCCAGTTCGCCGGCTTGTCAATGGAGCCCGCCACCGACGACGCGCCCACCTGGTTGTAAAGCAGAATGTGATCCACGGTGTAGCCCATCACGAACTCGTTCATCAGGTTGGGCTTAAAGCTGTGGGCGATGTTCAGCACGGCGCTCTTACCCGGCCCTTCGAATGGAGTCTTGATGGTGTCGTAGGCGGACCAATTCCACAGCGAGGGAACCGCCAGGGTGTTCCAGGCATCCTGAGTGTAGCGGACGAAGACCCGCGTCTTCTCGCCAATGTTCTGGTCCACGCGGATCTGTTCCTGCCGCCAGTTGGTGGCCGTGCTGGAAGAGAGTAGCCAACCCGTCGGGGTCCCTGAGTTGGCCAAGGGGACCATGGCATCCAAAAGGATCTTGGCGTTGGCGTAGTCCGCCGCTCCGTTCGGGTCAGTGGTGAATTCCGGTATGTTGCGGACGTCGTTGTAAGTAACGCCACCGACCTTGGGCAGTTTGCAGTCGGAAATATTTTCGTTGTAGTTCGCCGAGGTCGGGTCGCATTCGGTGAAGTCGCCATCCCGCATGCGTGCCGTAGGCACTCCCGCGCTGATGACCTGGCCTTCCCGGTACTTCCGCCAGTTCTGCGACCAGAAGAAGAAGGTCTTGGTCTTGTCAGTGTTGTAGTGGCCGGGGATATAGAACGGCCCGCCGAAATTGTAGCCATAGTCATTCCACTTGCGGGAAGTCTTGTCAGCCTTCGCCTTACCGATGCTGTCCCGGTTCACGAACCAGGGGTTGGCGTCGAACTTGTCGTTGCGGACGTACTCGAAGACGGTTCCATGGAAATCCTTGCTGCCCGCCTTGGTGGCCACCTCGATGGTAGCTCCGGCGTGCTTGCCCATCTCCGCGCCGTAGTTCGAGGTGGAAATGCGGAATTCCGCAATGGTGTCCAGGCTCGGGTAGGTGTTGAAGGTGCCCGCCGAGCCTTCGTCGGTATTGGGGCCGCCGTCGATTTCCCAGTTGTTGTACTGGGTGCGGCCACCGTTAAACGAAATGCTGTTGTTGCCGTACACGCCGACGTGGGATGTGTCCAGTCCGTTGTCGGGGGATGCACCTGGGACCAGCGTCGCCAGGGTGACCCAGTTGCGGCCATTCAGTTCGAGGTTGGCAATCTGCGATCCCGTCACCACGTCGGAGATGGCCGCCGTCTCGGTTTCCACCCGCACAACATTGCCTGTGACGGTAACCTCCTGGGTGACCTGCCCGACTGTCAGTTGCAGATCCACCCGGAGGGTTTGACCGACCGTCACCGTGATGCCGGAGCGCACGAGCTTCTGAAAGCCCGCCGCCTCGGCGGTGATCACATAGTCACCGATAGGTACTTTGGTTGCTGCGTACTCTCCCGCTGTGTTGGAAACCAGGTCACGGGTAAAACCCTTGTCGGGGTTTGCGACCGTGACCTTGGCATTCGGGATCACAGCCCCTGTGGAGTCCATCACGGCCCCCACAATGTTGGCTGTGTCCTGAGCCCAACCGGAGAGAGACACAAAGAAGAGAAGCGTGCCAACTAACCATGCAAGTCTCTTCACGAGTATCCTCCCGCTGAAGATTTCGCTTAGATGATCCATTACCCGAGGAATGTTGACAGAAAGTCCACAGACCCAATACTCGAGCCGACCCTACTTCAGCACGATATTTGCCAAGAGTCAAGTGACTTTATCCGGTCTTCTACCATGTAATTACGGGAGTGGTAGGGGGACAGAAGCCGAGATCTAGTACAAATTCGTTATTCCATATTCCATTTTTGGAATTCGTTCGGGTTCGTTCAACTGGCGGCTCAATGGCCAGAGGCCAACGTGCGGCCACTCGGACTGGTCACGCCTCTGGGAATGAGTGGGAAGAACTGTGCGCGGAGGCGCCGCGGCGGTACAATGATAGGCTCCTCGGGTGAACGGGTTCGTGCCGAGGCGGATTGGGTTGTACGCGAGGCTGGATGTGAGGTTAAGAGCCGTCTTGTTCGTACTGTGTGTGCTCGCAGTGTCAGGTGCGAGCCTTGCGCAAGCTCCCCGCGGCGAGGACTTCCGAGAGCTTTCGCAAGCGGCGGTGCGCGCTCAGCGCGAAGGGCAGGTCGAGCAGGCCGTGCGGCTCTACTTGCGCGCGCTCAAAATTCGTCCCGAGTGGGCAGACGGTTGGAGAAACGTCGGGATGCTGCTGGCTGACCGCAAGGAGTATGCCCGTGCCGAGGCGGCGTTCCGAAACCTGCTGGACATCGAGCTGAAGAACGGTGCGGGATGGGCGCTCCTCGGACTGTGCGAGTACGAGCAGGGGCGTTACGACGAGGCCTACCGCCACATCCAGCACGGCCGGGCCCTGGGGGTGGAGAACGCGGACCTGGAGAAAGTTGCCCTGTACCACGCGGGGCTCATTATGATTCTGAAAGGAGAATTCCAGATTGCGCGCAAGCTCCTGGTGCGCGTGGCACGCTCCGGCGCGGACGACCCCGACTTGGTGATGGCCTTTGGACTCGGGGCTTTGCGGGTCACCTCTCTGCCGGAGAAGCTTGATGCCCAACAAAAGAATCTCGTCAACCGGGTCGGCGCGATTGAGTTCCAAGCGACGCACTCCCCTGTCCCGGAAACCATCACCGCTTACGAGAAGTTGCTTGCCGAGTTCCCGGGCACTCCCGGGTTGCACTATGCTTTTGGAGATTTCCTCATCAACGTTGCCCACTACAGTCAGGGGCTGGAGGAAATGCACAAAGAGCTGGCTTTCAACCCGGACGATGTGATGGTGCTCCTGCAAATCGCGATGACTTACCTGAAGATCAACCAGCCGGAAAAGGCTCTTCCTTATGCGGAGAAAGCCGTCCGTCTGGCCCCGGGGTTGTTTGTCACCCACTACGCCCTGGGTTGGGCACTTTTCAAGCTTGGCCAAAACGACCGGGCGATTTCAGAGCTGGAACAAGTGATCCAGCGCGAGCCGAACAGCCCCCAAGCCCACTTCGCGCTTTCGCAGGCGTATCTCCGGGCCCACCGTAAAGCCGACGCGGACCGCGAGCGCGAGATCTTCGCTCGACTGAGCCAGAAGGCTGCCCCTCCCGGCACCGCCATGGGAGCGCGCGAATACACCGCCCCCACGACGGAAAACCTACCTTCCCGGCCCGAGCCGTAACGGGGTGGTGCAGAAAAGAGTCTCTCCCGTGTCATACTGAGCGAAGCGAAGAATCTCGCGGGGAATATTCGAAAGTCGAAGGTCAAAAGTTGAATAGAAAAGCCCTTGGCATTCGACCCTTAACTCTCAAGCTCCAACTGCTCTTACGAGATCCTTCGTCGCCTGGGGCTCCTCAGGATGACAGCCTCGCCGGCTTCCGCCATGGGAGGCATAAACGAAATTGATTTGACAATCCACCTGCCTTTTCCTAGACTGGCGGGCTTCGGCTCGAACCGTCTGGATATTCTTTACACCTCGCTATCGTCCGCCAGGATCAGGTTTCTCCGGAGCCAACCCAAATCCACTAGGGAATCGAACGCATGCCCGGAATTATCAAAGAAAGGCTGTTTACACCCGGACCGACGCCTTTGCTAATGGAAGCGCAGGCCCGCACGCTCGTGGCGGCCAACGTCCACCATCGAACCGAAGCTTTTCGCCAGCTCATGCGCGAGACCCTGGAGCATCTGAAGTACTACTTCAACACCCAGAACGATGTCCTGATCTTCGCCAGTTCTGGCACCGGCGCGATGGAGGGTTCCATCTCGAATCTGCTTTCTCCTGGGGAGCGCATCCTGGTGGGAACGGCAGGGAAGTTCGGCGAACGCTGGTTTGGGCTGGCGGAGGCTTACGGCATTGAGGTAGTAAAAGTCGAAGCGCCCTATGGCCATCCGTTAAACATCGCGGAGATGAAAGGCCGGCTGGAAAAAGACGGGCCGTTCCGCGCCGTCTACATCCAGGCCACTGAAACCTCGACCGCGGTAAGCCACGACGTGAAAGCCCTCGGCGAAATCGTCAAAGCCTATCCGGAAACCTGCCTGGTGGTGGACGCCATCACGGGCCTGGGCACGACAGAGCTCCGCCCTGACGAATGGGGTCTGGACATTGTGATTGGCGGCTCGCAGAAGGCCGTGATGATTCCGCCCGGGCTGGCTTTTGCCAGCGTGAGCGAGAAGGCCTGGGGCCTGATCGCCAAGGCGAAACTCCCTCGCTACTATTTTGATTTTGCCAAGGAACGGAAGAATCAGGCCAAGGGGGAGACGAGCTACACGCCAGCCATAACACTCATCATCAGCCTGCACGCCGCGCTGGAGTACATTCGCAAGATGGGCCGGGAGAACCTGATTGCCAACGCGGCCCTGCTGGCGGAGATGACCCGTGAGGCGGCGCAGGCTTTGCGACTGAAGCTTTTCGCAGTCAGCTCACCAGCTAATGCCGCCACGGCCATCTGCGCACCTGACGGGATGGATTCCGGGGCCATCATCAAGGAGTTGCGTTCTCGCTTCGGCGCTATCGTCGCGAACGGGCAGGGCAGCATGAAGGGAAAAATCTTCCGTGTGGCCCACCTCGGCTACTACGACGCGGCAGACCTGTTTGCCGTCGTGGCGGCGCTCGAGGTCGTGCTGCTCAAGCTGGAACATAGAGTTGAGCTGGGCAGTGGAGTGCGCGCGGCAGAAGAAGTCTATCTGCGACATTGCAGATAGCTGGGCGGGGCACAGCACGAGGTGCCCCGCAACCGAATCAACGCCAGATCTATTCAGGATTCATCACTATGAAGATCCTTATTGCTGACAGCGTATCCGAACGCGCGGTGGAAGTCTTGAAAGCGGAAGGCTCCTGGGATGTGGTTTATCTGCCCGGCAAGGCAGGTGGCTCAGTGGTGGAGGAAGTCCGCGCTGCCGACGCCCTCGTTGTGCGTAGCGCCACCAAGGTGACCGCCAAGCTGCTCGAGGGCGCGGAGCGGCTGCGCGTGATTGGGCGCGCGGGCGTTGGCGTGGACAATGTGGACCTGGACGCCGCCACCAGGAAAGGCGTCGTGGTGATGAATACGCCGGGCGGCAATGCCGTCAGCGTCGCGGAACACACCCTAGCGCTTCTCCTGGCGCTGGCCCGTCGCCTTCCGCAAGCCGACACCTCCATGAAGAAGGGCCAGTGGGAAAAGAAGAAGCTCCAGGGAATCGAGCTCCGCTCGAAGACACTGGGGCTGATTGGCTTTGGTCAGATCGGCAGAGAGGTGGCACGGCTTGCCCAGGCGTTCGAAATGGAGGTGGTGGCCTACGACCCTTACGTCTCTTCCCTGGTGGCGGGAGAACTGAACATCAAGCTGGTTTCGCTGGAAGAGCTGCTGAAGACGAGCGACTTCATCAGCCTGCACGCTTCAGCTACGGCGGAAACCCGTCACCTGCTGAATGCGCGGACGCTGGGGCAAACCAAACCGGGCGTGCGCATCGTCAATTGCGCGCGCGGCGATTTGATCAACGAGGGGGATCTGCTCGCGGCGCTGGAGGGCGGCCAGGTGGCGGGCGCCGGCCTGGACGTTTTTGAAGCCGAACCACCCAAGGACCCGCGCGTGGTGAATCATCCCCACGTGATCGCCACGCCGCACATCGCGGGCTCCACGGAAGAAGCCCAGGAGATTGTGGGCATCCGCATCGCCGAACAAGTGCGTGACTACCTGCTGCTGGGCGTCGCCCGCAATGCCGTCAACATGCCCTCAGTCTCTCCCGAGGAATTCAAGAAGCTGGAACCCTACCTCCAATTGGGCGAGAAGCTGGGCGCTTTTCTGGCGCAGATCGCTGGCGAGAGGGTGCAAGAGGTCCGCATCAGTTACGACGGCGGCTTGGCGGAGCTCAACACTCACCTGGTGAAGAACGCGGTCTTGAAGGGTGTCCTGAGCCGGGCCTTTTCCGGTGAGGTCAACCTGGTGAACGCCGGAGCGCTGGCGCAGGCGCGCGACATCGAGGTGAGCGAGCAGCGCAGCGCGCGGCGGGCGGCCTTCTCGCACTCTTTGGGCATCGCCCTGCGCACGGAGGCCGAATGCGCCTCGGTGCTCGGCATGGTGGGGATGCGCGGGACGCTGCGCATCCTGGGCATCAACGATATCGACATCGAAGCCCCGCTGCGCGGCGTTATCCTTTTCATCCGCAACCAGGACGTGCCCGGCGTCATCGGGCGCGTGGGCACCATCCTGGGCAGCCGCAACCTCAACATTGCCAACTTCGCGTTGGGACGGAACCAGCAGGCGCAAGAGGCCATCGGCCTCGTGAACGTTGATAGTCACATCCCTGACGATGTTTTGAACGAGATCCGTTCCGTCCCCGCCGTGCGCGTGGCCCGGGTCGTCGAGCTTTGAGGTCTCTGCAAGTTCCCTCGCATTGGACGGCAGAAGGCGTCGCTTGCCACGTGGGTCTGTGGGAGCACCCACTGATCCTAACCTATGGCCTGACGCACGCTGGAACGCACCACCCGCGACTGAGACCGCCTTAATGACTTCGCGCGAGACGAATTCACCTTCGCCGCTGAGGCGTGGAGCCTGTCTTCGATGGCTTCTTGCCTTGGTCTTATCTCTTGGTCTTACTTCCACGGTGCGGAACCTCCTGGCCAGGGAACAACCCCCCAAACCCTTTGAATTCTCCCTGACCAGGATGGGAACGTTCTTCCGCATCACGCTTTATGCAGCGAATCAGACCGAGGCTTCCAAGCCGGCGATGGCGGCCTTCGAGCGGGTCGAGCAACTGGAAGATCTCTTGAGCGCTCATCGTCAGGACAGCGAAGTCGTACGCCTTTCGCGAGCGGCAGTTTTGGTGCCTCGACCGGTCAGTCAAGACTTGTTCTATGTGCTGGACAAATCCCTGCAAATCTCGCGGCTGTCCGGAGGCGCGTTCGACGTAACGATCGGCCCTCTGGTGGATTTGTGGCGAGAGGCACGGCGCACCAAGCGCCTGCCTAGAACCACGGAAATTGCCAAGGCAAAGGCTGCGGTTGACTACCGAAACATTGAGTTGGACTCCCAGGGCCGGACCGTGCTCCTAAGGCGGAAGGACATGAAACTAGACCTGGGGGCGATCGCCAAGGGCTACGCAGCCGACCAGGCCTTGGATCTCCTGAAGTCGTGTGGGATTCAAAGCGCGTTGATCGACGCTGGAGGGGACATCACGCTGGGCGCCGCGCCGCCGGGAAAGGCAGGTTGGAAGATTGCCATCGACGACCCCAGTCCGCAAGGCAAGGAAGCACCCTGCACCCTAGTTTTGCACGACGTTGCCATCGCGACTTCAGGTGATGCCCGTCAGGCTGTCGAGGTGAATGGGCTACGCTATTCTCATATAATCGACCCGGCGAACGGGATGGGATTACAGGACTCGGGAAGTGCTACAGTCATCGCTCCGGACGGAATCACGGCCGACGCACTGGCGACGGCCCTATCAGTTCTTCCGGTGCCGGAAGGACTCCGGCTGGTGGAGTCTATCGAAGGCGCCGCTGCTTACATCGTGCGCCGAACCGGAGGGGAATGGCGGCACTTCTCTTCTCGAAGATTCCCTCAAGAGTGTAACGACATACGAAAGCGAGGCAATTAGCTACCGCGCGTGCTTCCGGCCATTTCTAAACTAAGAACGGCTTATTCAAGACGCAAGAGTCTGGTCCTGCTGGGATGCGGAGTGCTCCTGGGCGTCCTCATTATGCTGGGTGGCAAAGCCGGCATGGAATCTACCGCCACGGACAAATTCTGTGATCAAACCTGCCATACCCACCCTGAGGCCACGCAAACCTGGATCAAATCTACTCACTTCACCACCAAGAGCGGTGTGGTCACGCACTGCATCGAGTGTCACCTTCCCGCGAGAGGGGCGGAGTACTACACCGAGAAGGCGCGGCTGGGCGCCCAGGACATTTACGGGAAGCTCTTCAAAGACGCGGCCAAGATTAATTGGCAATCCAAGCAGAGCCTCGCGCACGCCGTCACTTTTACCTATGACTCATCCTGTATCCGGTGTCATGCGAACCTGTTCAGCGTGGGATTGTCCAAAAAAGGGGTTGATGGGCACCTCCACTACCAGCGATCCAAAGCGAAGATGAAATGTGTCAATTGCCATTTGGCAGTGGGACATTACCGCGGTAAGAAGGTGGAAGAGCCTGAAGACCTCGCCGTAGCGGCCGAGAAGGAACTTGATAAGGCTTTCCCTCTCACCCCGGAAGGGTTTCAAAACTACACGCAAGTGATACCCGGCTCCGAGGTGAAGTTTAGGATGGTGGCCATTCCGGGCGGCACTTTCAAGATGGGTAGCCCCGAGTCCGAGCCCTATCGCCGCCCGGATGAAGGTCCGGTAAGGACGGTGCGGCTGAGCCGCTTCTGGATGGGAAGAGCTGAAGTGACCTGGAGAGAGTATGAAGTGTACTTGGCGCAACGGGGCTCTCGGGCAAGGGCTCGAGACGATGTCGGATCCTCCGCTCCCGATGCAGTGACCGGTCCGACTCCGCCGTATGGTTCTCCCGATCAGGGGTGGGGACGAGGTTCGCGGCCGGCCATCACCATGACGCACCATGCAGCGGTGAAGTACTGCGAATGGCTCTCCTCGATCACCGGGAAGAAGTATCGTCTCCCCACCGAAGCGGAATGGGAATACGCCAACCGGGCGGGCACCACGGGCCCTTATTTCTTCCCCGGCAATCCTTCCCGCTTCACGAGAAGGCGTTGGCTGAATCGAGTCCTGGGTGTGAAGACCGAACCGATCAGTGAATATGTCTGGTACCAGGAGGACAGCGGCGAGAGGACATGCCCACCCAACGCCGTCAAACCGAACCCCTGGGGATTGGTAAATATGCTGGGGAACGTGAGAGAGTTTTGCCTGGACTGGTACAGTCCAGACGCCTATGCGCAGGACGAGGCAGCAGAAGGAGAGGTTGTGAATCCTCGCGGGCCAGAGACAGGAGAGGAGCACGTCATTCGCGGAGGTTCTTTCGGGTCTGATGCGGCCGATTTGCGCTCCGCCGCACGCGATCATACCCGGCTTGACGACTGGCTGTTAACTGATCCGCAATTCCCGAAGAGCGTCTGGTGGTATTCCGACTGCACGGACGTAGGCTTCCGGATCGTCAGAGAGTACGAAGAGGATAAGGTGGCAGGGCCGAGCCGGCAGGCTGAGGCAAGACGGGGGCGCTGACCGTTCAGAATTCTGCTGCCCGCTTGCACAATAGATGCAAGAAATAGAGGAATAAGATCGATTTTTGTCTTATATTGTGTCGCTGTCTGTACCGTCGGATCTAGGCATCATTTGAAATCAAAGGAGAGGCGCGATGGACGAAAAGAAGAAATCCGATCTTGATCGTCGCAGTTTTATCGGGGCTATGGCGGTAGCGGGTGCGGGTGCCTTACTGACCAGTTGCGCGAAGTCATATCCCCCAGTCACCTTTGTCGACAAGGCGCCGGATGGGCCCCTGCTGAAAGCCGGCCTCATTGGTTGCGGAGAGCGGGGAACCGGCGCCGCCTTGGACTTTCTGAAAGCCGGGCCAAATCTTAAAGTGGTAGCTCTGGCCGATGTTCTCAAAGACCGTCTCGACCTGTGTCGGCAGACCCTGGCCAAGGAGGCAGAGCAGCAAATCGCCGCTGACCGCTGCTTCGTGGGCTTCGATGCCTACAAGAAAGTGATCGAGTCGGATGTGGATTTGGTACTGATGGCTACTCCCCCGCATTTCCGCCCCATCCACTTCGACGCTGCGGTGGACGCCAAGAAGCACTGTTTCATCGAGAAGCCGGTGGCCGTGGATGCGCCGGGGGTGCGCGGCGTTCTGGGCGCAGGTGAAAAGGCCAAGACGTACGGCCTGTGCGTGGTCGCGGGAACGCAGCGGAGGCATCAACGAGAATATATCGAGACTTACAACCGGATTTCGCACGGTGCCATCGGCAGGATTGTGGGAGCCAGTTGCCGGTGGAACCAGAGTCAACTTTGGTACACACCGCGCAAGAAAGGCTGGTCCGATATGGAAGCCATGATCCGCGACTGGGTCAACTGGTGCTGGCTTTCCGGTGACCACATCGTGGAACAACATGTCCATAACCTTGATGCTGTGGCGTGGTTTACAGGCATGTATCCAGTGAAGGCGATCGGGGCAGGCGGGCGCGCGCGCCGCGTGACAGGTGACCAGTTCGACTTCTTTGCCATCCAGTACGTTTACGAAAACGGCTCGCGTCTGGGGAGCATGTGCCGCCAGATCGATGGCTGCAAGAACGAGGTTTCCGAATACGTGGTGGGCACGGAAGGTTACACGAACTGCAAGAACACCATCTTCGATAAGGAGGGCAAGGTCGTCTGGAAGTACCAGGAACCGGAGATGGAACCCGGCAAGTCGAAGGTTGATCCCTACAAGCAGGAACACGTGGATTTTGTGACCGCCATCCGTAGGAATCAGCCGATCAACGAAGCGGAGAACGTCGCGAAGTCAACGCTCACAGCCATCATGGGAAGAATCGCGGCATACACGGGGCAGGAAGTGGCGTGGGACGACGTGATGGACTCCAAAGACCGACTTGGCCCGAAGGAATACGCCATGGGCCCCGTACCCATTAAGGCCGTGGTGCCGGTCCCGGGGACGGCTCAACACGCCGCGGAGAACATCCGCGAGTGACCCGGTTCTGGCAGGGGCTTGCTGCTCCAGTTGCGCTAAGGTGGCAATTGGAGTCTTGACCGCTGTCGCGCGGCGCGCCGCTTGCATGGCGACACTGCAAATCTGACTCCGGCTCCGTTGCCTGTGCCTCGCGAAACTGCCACTGGGCACGGACCCACGGGGCCGGACCCTCTCTTGACGCTTCTTCCGAAGGTCGATTAGCATCACCCACCGGACGCCTCTTTTGTTATAGCGGAATGGCGCGAAGCGGCGATGCGCGTTTGGGTTTTCAAGATCAACACGAAGCGCGGGTGGGAATTCGATGAGTATTTCCGCTCGCGCACGCGCGGTCCCTACGAGATGGGCGACGAAGGCTGGATCCGCAGCGCCTCGAGCCTGCGCTACTTGCGCGAAGAAGTGAAGTGCGGGGACTTGTTTCTCTGCTACGAAGTGGACCGCAAGCAAGTAGTAGGTGTGGCGCGCGCCGCTTCGGACGGACGGGACGTCGGCATGGGATCCCTCATCGATTTTTGCCCGCCTCGGGGAGCCGTGCGCCTGAGGAACCCTCTGGTGAGGAATCCCGACCTGGATCATATCCTCGCCTTCAGCCCCCAGCGCGGGCGTGGCACGGTGCAGAAAATCGATGCGGATGAGTTCCGCCGCCTGCGGCGTATAATGCTGCGCAAGAATGCCGAGCAGCGGAACCCGCTGCGACGGCTGCTGGGTTAAACCAGCCATTAGTGGTCAGCCCTCAGCCCGAAGCTTGCAGCTCATGATTGCTGATGGCTGGAGACTGCGGGCTGAATACTTACGCCTTGCAGCGATCGTTATGGGGAGGTGCGACATGACACGATTTCTCGCCGGAGTGCTCGTGGGATTGCTCGGCTCTGCCTTGATCGTCATGGCCCAACACCGGGCGAGTGAAAAGATCGTTCAACCGCAAACTATCGTAGAGAATCAGAAAGTAAAGATGCAGCGCTGGGTGCTCAAGCCGGGCGAGGGCACGCCGATCCACACGCATACCTTGGATCACATTTCCGTCGTGATCCACGGCTCCACGTTGCGCGACGTTGAGACCAGCGGCGCGGCAAAGGAAAACGTGCAGAAGACCGGCGATGCCGTGTACGTCCCCGGCACCGGCCGCACGCACTCCTTTGCGAACGTGGGCAAGGAAACCTTCGAGTCAATCTCGATCGAGCTCAAGTAGCGTAGCGCGGGCTTTCGAACCTCGGGGCTTTTCTTTTGCTTGGATGCAGGACGGTCGAGGAACCATTGTCGTGACCGAGAGCTATGGGTACGACACGGCTCGCCAGATCAATAGTGTGAAGCTCCATTACAGGCTTCCCGGCAAAGCCGGGGAGGTTGTCGAAGAACTGAAGGTCCGCATCTACTTCCCGCGGGAGCTTGACGCCTTGCTCAAGTACAATGGGTTCGCCGTTGAAAGCAAGTTCGGGAACTACGACGAGGCTCCCTTTGAATCGACGTCTCCAAAACAATTGTTCGTCTGTTCGGCACAAATGTAGCGCAGACCAGCTCTCTTGGTCTGCGGCTTTGCAAGTGGTTTGACAAAAAAGAAGCGTAGTGTCAGAGAACAACCCTGCGCTACAACTGGGTGAGGGACTCTTGAAGAACCGCATTTCCCGATTCTTCCAGCTTGAAGCCCATGGCACCACTCCTCAGCGCGAGGTGCTTGGCGGCATCACCACCTTCCTGGCGATGTCTTACATCATCTTCGTGCAGCCGGGAGTCCTTTCGCAGGCGGGCATGGACTTCCGCGCCGTGATGTGCGCCACGTGCCTGGCGGCAGCGGTTTCCACCTTCCTCATGGGTCTGGTGGCCAACTACCCGGTGGCGCTGGCGCCGGGAATGGGGGAAAACTTCTTCTTTGTTTACACCCTCTGCGGCGTGGCGCCTCTGGGCTTTGGCCTGACGTGGCAGCAGGCGCTAGCGGCGGTCCTGCTGGCGGGGCTCTTCTTCGTGCTTCTGACGCTTTCCGGAATTCGTACCCAGGTCGTGAACTCCATCCCGCACTCCTTGAAGTGCGGCATCGCCGCGGGCATCGGCCTGTTCATCACGCTGATAGGTCTCGAGTATGGCGGCCTAGTGGTCTCCGCTCCGGGAACACTGGTCCGGCTGGGCGATTTCCGCCATCCGGTTACGCTGGCAAGCGTGCTGGGCTTGTTAGTGATGGTGGTCCTTCTGGCGTTCCGGGTGCGCGGGGCGATTCTGATGGGCATCCTGGCCACTACCGCGATTGCCGCCGCTTTGGGGCTCGTCCACTATCAGGGACTCCTCTCGGCGGAGCTTCATCTGGCTCCCACCGTCTGGAAATTTGATCTCCGCGGGCTTTTCGCCGTTCCGCCCGTCAAGCTCTCGTCGGCCATCTTTGTGCTCTTCTATCTGGCTTTGTTTGATACGGTGGGAACGCTCGTGGGCGTGGGGCAGCAAGCCGGTCTGCTGCGCGAGGGCAAGCTTCCGCGCGTGGATCGCGCCCTGTTCTCGGATGCAGTGGGAACCACGGTGGGCGCCGGACTCGGGACTTCCACCATTACCTGCTACATCGAATCCGCCGCGGGCGTCTCCGACGGCGCGCGGACCGGCCTGGCCAGCATGGTGACGGGGTTCCTGTTGCTGGCGGCGATGTTCTTCAGCCCGCTCGCCTCTATGATCGGCGGGGGCGTCACGGTGGGCGCGGATGCCACCCAGAATCCCGTCGTCCGCTATCCCACTCTTGCGCCCGCTCTGATCGTGGTCGGCTCGATGATGCTCAAAGTGCTGCGCGAGTTCGAATGGGAGGATCCCACGGAATACCTTCCCGCCTTCCTCATCCTGGTGGGCATCCCTCTGACCTTCAGCATTGCGGACGGCATTGCCTTTGGCTTGATTTCCTACTCCGTGGCAAAGCTGGCGACGGGACGCTGGCGCGAGTGCCCCGTCCTCACCTACATCTTCGCGGCGCTCTTTGTGGTCCAATTCCTGATTCTGTAGCGGCGGGCGCCCTCACACCGCGGCTGAAGCCCGCCGCACTTCCTTCCACAGGTGGAGATAAGGCCTCAGGTCGTTCATCATCGCCCGGAACTGGCTGAAGTCGAGCGATTGCGGGCCGTCACTCATCGCTTTTTCGGGGCAAGGATGCACCTCCACTAGGAGGCCGTCGGCACCGATGGCGACCGCCGCGCGCGCCAGGGCGGGCACCAGGCTTTGCTTGCCGGTAGCATGACTGGGGTCGAGGATCACCGGCAGGTGGGTGAGCTCGTTAAGCACCGGGACGGCAGAGATATCGCAGGTGTTGCGCGTGGCGGTTTCGAACGTTCGGATGCCACGCTCGCAGAGCATGATATTGGGGTTCCCGTGGGCGGTGATGTACTCCGCCGACATCAACAGTTCCTTGATGGTTGAGCTCATTCCGCGCTTGAGGAGGACCGGACGCGGGCACTTGCCCAGCGCCTTGAGCAGCGCAAAGTTCTGCATGTTACGGGCGCCGACCTGCATGATGTCCGCGTACTCGGCGACGCGATCGACTTCGTGCTCGCTCATGACTTCGGTGACGACCGCGAGGCCCGTGGCCTGCCGCGCCTTGGCAAGCAGCTTCAAGCCTTCGATTTCCATGCCCTGGAAGTCGTAAGGCGAGGTGCGGGGCTTGAAGGCGCCGCCGCGCAAGATCTTGGCCCCGGCGGCGGCCACGCATTCGGCCGTCTCCAGGATCTGCTGCTCGCTTTCGACCGAACACGGACCCGCCATGACGACAAACTCGGCGCCGCCGATTTGGACGCCATTCACCCCCACCCGGGTCCGCTCCCGCTTGAACTCCTTGCTGACAAACTTGTAGGGCGAAGAAATGCGCACGGCGCTTTCCACACCGGGCGTGGCTTCCAGGGACTCCAGGCAGGCAGTCACGTCTCCCACCCCGATGGCGCCGATAACCACGCGCTCTGCTCCCTGGATGGAATGGACGCGGTAACCGAACTCGCGGATCCTCTCGCAGACGTGCTCGATCTCAGCCTTGGTGGCGTTTAGTCGCATGGAAATGACCATGGGTGCGTTTCCTCCCCAAACAAAAAACCCACTCACCGGAGTGGGTTGGCCTTCTTACGATTTCCTTTGCTGTTCAGACCAACGCCACTCTACCGGCTTGGAGCAAAGCTCCAAAACCGGAAAGTAAACAAGTTGGCGTAGAACCTGAACATCACAGGCGCAGTGTACACCAGGAATGAGAGCCACCGCAAGCTTTCCGTCCGGGCAAACATCACTCTTGCGGGACTGAATTGCTTCACCGCCAGCCGCCTGGGGGTGAAGGTGCGTTAGACAACGTCAGGCCTTACGCCCGCCAAGCGGTATATACTTAGTGGCTGGTCGGAGGAACCGCCGTAAGCCTAGGTGTCCTGCGTACAGGCGGGCGGTTGACAAGCGGGCGCTCCTGAACTACGTTCAGCCCAGCGCCGGTTCTGGATATGCCGTCCGTGACGCGCGCCCTCGCTTACATCCGCGCGGGCCACAATGCGCCGATCCTGCGCCGTGCCTCCGGCCAGATCGAACCCCTGGAGGTTGGTGAGTTGCCGCTGGGCATCGATCCCGGCGCAGGCTACGACACCACGGGGAGATTGCTGCACGCTCTTAACCTGGCTCTCGAGAGGATGATCCGCCGACTCGACGTTGATGAGGAGGGAAACACCTGGGCGCTCGGGGAAACATCAGGCGTTGAAGATCCGGCTCTAACCCCTGCTGTTTATAAGTATGACAGCGAGGGAAAACTCGTGGGCCAGTACGTACCCGTTGCGGAGCTTCCACCCATAGTGGCACACAACGAGGAGCGCGGCTCGGGACCTGACGCCCTTGGGCTAACCCGTGATGACGTCTGGCTTTGGGTGCCGGAGAGGCGGGCGCTGGTGACCTTCCACTGGGATGGCACACACGTCGAAATCCGTAACATCGGCGCCCCCGCCTGGACTCTTCCAGCTGGGCCAGTCGACCACATCGAAGTGGTCTTCAGCAGGTTTTGCGCGTTATCAGGGGGTGCCTATGTCGCTCAGGCAACCCTGCTGGCGCCATCCTCCGCCTACTCGGACATCTATGTTTGGAGGGAGGCGGGTGGGAGGTGGAAGCCGCTGTTGCGGGCCGGGCAGACAGGAGTTCTCGTCGGGGCGGACGCCGACCGAATGGTATTAGGCCGTGCCAAGCCAGACAGGCCTGAAATCGAATTCCAATGGGTGGATATGCCAGAGTAGTAGCGCAGAGCTGGTCTATAACTCTGCGGCTCTTTTCCCGATTCACAACCGCGCCCTCGGATTACGAGGTAGCGCAGAGTTGGTCTATAACTCTGCGGCTCTTCAGTTCGGGCCGTGCGTTAGATCTTCGCTGTCTGTTCCGCGGGCAAGCGCACCCGGTCGATGCGCAATGCCGGTCCGGCCTGTGCGTCCACGACCTCGCCGAACCCGTATTCATGCACGCTCGACCATCGCCACTCTTCCGGCCTCGCCACCCAACCGCGCCGCACCGGATTCCAGTGAATGTACTCGACAGTCTCATGATATTCCTTCACCGTCCGCAGTGCCCGGTCGAAGAATCGCCCCTGCCAGAGTCGTCCGGACTCGTTCTGTCGGGTGTTGATCCGTCGCGTCGAGGCGACCTTGAGGGATTCCAGGACAAGCGAGACGGTCTTGGGATAGCGCAGACCGATGAGCGCATGCCAGTGGTCGGGAAGGAAGACCCAGGCGGTCAGCAGAAAGCCCTGCTCGCGCCGTCGCGCCTCGATCACCCGCGCGAGGGTGCCTAAGTCACCTTCCTTCAGCGGATGCCGGCTCCGCAACAGATTGCAGGTGACGAAGAAATAGCGGTCCGAAAGCACCAGCCGCCGCAACCGCGACATGAGGGCAGGGTACGCCCTATTCCGGGCATCTGCAAGGCGTGAGGATGCTCTGATAACCGCCAAACGCCGCAGAGTTAAGAACCAACTTTGCGCTACCCAGCTACCACAGCGTCACTCGCCGCGTGGCACCCACATTGTCATCCTGAGCACAGCGAAGGATCTCCCGCCAATCCCACACACCGTAAATTGCGTGATGGATGCGCCGCCCGCGGGCCTAGTCCCGAGTCCTGAGCCCCCTGCCTTTCAAATATCCCTTGCACCCCGTTTGTCAACGCGTTACTGTTACCCTGACTGACACCCTCGCCCGACACGCGCACAAAGGGGTCGCTATGGGCGAGACCGCCGCCAGCAATGGAGGGTCACAGGTCGGTGCGAGCCGGGAGGGCCGATGACCGGGCCGCGCGCATCCTAAATGGTGGCACGTGTGTGACGCTCCGGGATGATCAATCTTGGCACAGTTCTCATACTATGCTATCTAGAACCATAAGAATGCACCGACCGAGCATCAATTCAAATCCCGTGGTTTTCCGCACGTTTCGGACCAAGCTGATTAAGGGCAAAGTGGTGCAGGGGGACGCACTCGAGTTTTTGCGCAGCCTTCCCGAAGGGTGTGCTGATTTGGTGTTCCTAGACCCCCCTTTCAACTTGGGTAAGCATTACACAGACGGCGACCGCGCTCTCGACAAGAAACCTCCAGAGGCATACGCAGCCTGGCTCGTTGGGGTTGGACAAGAGTCGGCTCGCGTTCTGAGAAAAGGTGGTGCGCTTTACTTCTACCACATGCCAATCTGGGCGATGCGACTGGGCTCTGTGCTCGAGAAGGAACTACAGTTTCGCCATTGGATTGCTATTTCGATGAAGAATGGGTTTGTGAGGGGACGGAGACTTTACCCTGCGCATTATGCGCTGCTCTATTTTACGAAGGGTGCTCCCAAGGCATTTCGCCGTCCCAAGCTTGACCCTGCGAGGTGCAGGCACTGCAACGAGCTTATCAAAGACTATGGTGGCTACCTTTCCATCATCCAGGAAAAGGGAATCAACCTGAGCGACTTTTGGGAGGACCTCAGTCCTGTTCGTCATGCGACCACCAAACACAGGAAAGCGAACGAACTCCCCAGCAAGTTATTCGACCGGATCATCCGAATGAGCGGGCGGCGAGGCGGACTTTACGTGGATCCTTTCGCAGGCAGCGGTTCGGGCGCAGTCGCGGCAACAAAAGCAGGAATGCGGTTTGCAGTATGTGATCTGCTTGCGGAGAACTGTTCGCTTGTTTGCAAGAGATTAGAAGGCTGTGCTGAAACTTACTCGCCTCGGAGGCAAAGTGCCCGAATTCGCCAACGCATACCCCACTAAACATTTCTTCTTCGAGATGTTCACGAGGGACATCTCGCTGGAAGATTGCGTTTTGGATCTTATCGATAACTCCCTCGATTCACTTATTAGACACAGGGCGATCAACCTCCCTGCAGAAGTTCTGAAGCCGCTCCGCGATCGGGTAGATGTTGCCAAGCTTGCAACGGTCGATGTTTTTTGCTCAGACAAGGAAGTGAGAGTAAGGGACAACTGCGGTGGAATCCCCGTGGACTTCGCTAAGGACGACCTTTTCACGTTTGGCCACCGGGAGGGGTTCGTGGGGGGCTTGCTCGGAGCTTACGGAGTCGGGTTGAAGAGGGCGATATTCAAGATCGGGAATAAGTTCGAAATGAAGTCTTTCACCAACGGCAAAGGGTTTCGCGCTTACCTTGAGGACGTCAAGGGATGGTCAACTAAGGATCAGACGCTTGACGAATGGAAGATTCCTATGGAACCCATGGAACGTGGGGGTCAGGGCCTGGAGGAAGACACTGAGATTATCATTCGCGATCTGCACGAAACGGTGAAGACGAGGATGAAGAGCGGGACCTTTATCGACGAATTGTATAAGGATGTGGCTCAAACCTACTCGCTATTCCTGGGTCGATACGCTCGAGTTACAGTCAACGACAAGACGGTCGAGCCGAAGGTGATCCCTATCGGTGAGTCTGAACAAGTAAAACCGGCGAAGGACGAATTCGAGGAACATGGTGTGAAGGTAACCTTGATCGTCGGTTTCGCCTCACCCCCGCGGAAGGCAGAGGATGCCGGTTGGTACTTGCTCTGCAACGGCAGGGTTGTTGTCCCTGCCGACAAGACCGATCTAACCATTTGGGTCTCTCCCACCGTGTTTCATGATAAGTACAGGCCTTTCTTGGGGCTTGCATTCTTCCAGGCAGAGGATCCATTGGCCCTGCCTTGGACGACCACAAAGCGCGCGATCAATCGGGAATCTCTAGTGTTCCAATCGGCTGTAAACAGGATGAGAACTCTGGCCAGGCCTGTCCTAAGAACGCTCAGCGATTTCTATCCGTCCGAGCCGCTGGAAAAGCCTGGAGGGAGGGCGATAGCCGAGAATGTCAAGGTGACCGACGTGAGAGAAGTGGCCGCAAAGCCTAGCACTACTTTCAAGGTGGAACCAATCAGACGACAGCTCCCTTCTACAACCCGCATCCGATACGACGCTCCGAAAGAGGACGTTGAGAGAGTCAGGACCCACTTGCGAAAGCCCCACATGAGCGCCAGCGAGGTAGGCCGGTACACCTTCGACCATTTCGTGAAGAAGGAGTGCCCAAAGTGACTAAGGAAAGTTCCGGGCTGAAGGTGCAATACGAGCTACGCCCTCATAAGCAGGTGGAGAGACGGATGCTTGTTGACGCTTTCCAGCTCCTTTCCCTTGCCGGGTTCCCGATTAGAGACTACCGATACACAGGAATGGGTTCTTTCTACTTCGTGGACTTCATACTGTTCCACAAACTCCTTGGCATAGGCCGAATGCTCAGCATTGAACGCAGCCAGAAACACTTCAGTCGCGTCCGCTTCAACAGGCCTTTCGACTCTGTAGAAATCCACATGGGGGAGGCTTCCGAGGTCATCCCAAATCTGGATCAAGGGCTAAAGCACATTCTCTGGTTGGACTATGACTATCCACTTGACCGCGAAATACTGGAAGATGTCCGTTCGGCCGCTAACTTGCTGCCCGTCGGATCTGTATTGTTGGTTACCGTTGATGTCGAGCCGCCCGGCGGACCTGAGGACGGACCCAAGGAGTGGAGAGAACACTTCGAAGCGGAAGCGAGTACCTATCTACCCTCGGCTCCCGACCCGGGCTACTTCTCAGAATCCAACCTACCGCGGGTAAACATCAATTTACTGGACCGTGCCATCCGGGCGGGTGCGGCGCCCAGAACGGGCATCGAGTTTACCCCATTATTCAATTTTCTATACGCTGACAAGAACCAAATGATTTCCCTCGGCGGCATGCTGACCACTGCGGATGAAAGGAATCGAATAGAGGCTAGCTTGCTGCCAAAAGCGATCTACTTTCGCGGCGACTTCACGAGTTCTCCGTATCAGATAAAGGTTCCGAATTTGACCCGAAGAGAACGCCTTTATCTTGATTCCGCCATGCCATGCCCAGACGGGTGGATCCCGCCCGATTTTAAACTTGAACCGGAAGAAATCGTTTCATACAGGGAGATCTACAGATTCTTTCCTGCCTACGCCGAACTGCTCCTATGAAATCTGTATCCACTGCGCGGGTGGCGCATAGGCCGCAGGCTCGCGTAGAGCTTCAGCTCAGCGCGTCGGCAGTTGCCGGGGCAAAATCGCAGACCAGGGGATGGCCTGGGCCAGCGCGGGTGCTCGTCCGTGGAGAGGGGAAAGAGGCACTCAGATGGTGCGGATGAGGAGGTGCTGGCACATCGCCCTTCTGCTGGGTCTGCTTCTTGCTTGTGACACGACGTTCGGCAGACTCGTTCCGCGACGAGACGCGCGACAAGGCGTCACTCCTCCTATATACGCCCGAAGGGGGAGGAAGGCAAGCGGTAGACGGTAGGTGGTATGTCGCGACGGAGGAGCCGGAAGAGCAGGGGACAGAGATTTTGGATTTGCGATCTGGGATTTTGGATTGAAGACAGAAGTCAGGAGGCAGAAGGCAGAAGAGCAGGATTCAGGAGCTAGGATTTAGGATTCAGCTAGAGGGGACGGGGAAAGGGGCTAGGGCTCGGGGTTGGGGATTAGAGATTGCAGATTTGAGAAGCGCGCGGAGGCAGGATATGTGACCAGGCAAACACCAGCCGGCCTTTGGGGGTGGGAATGGGGCGGCCCAACTCTTTGGCAGTCTCGATCCACTCCTGGATAATCACCTCTACGTTCGCGAGGGCCTCCTGGTAGGTTTTCCCATCCGCGGCGCAGCCGGGCAATTCAGGGACCTCGGCGATGAACGCCTGGTCCTCCTGGCTCCAGTAGATAATCACCTCATACTTGGACATCGGGCTTGCCTCCCAGTTTATACGTCAGAATAACATATCGGACCTGCTTCACCTGATAAGGTTTAGCCTTGGCTCCCTTGGGCTGTAAGTTGAGGATCTCTTCGGCCCCCGTCCTGGTGAAGATGTGATGGCTGCCGCGAACCCAGGGACTAGGGGCTGGCGGGAGAACAGGTACCAGTTAGTAGCCACGGCACGGTTGCTGTGCCGTGGGTTCTTGTGGGTCGCGACGGACCCCCGCTGCGGGATCCTGCGGAACCTTGAACCCACGAAACATCAAAAAGCCCACGGCATAGACGGCATGCCGTGGCTACCACTCCGAGGTCAAGCTACAAACCGCAGAGTTAAGAACCAACGCTGCGCCACCCAACTACGTGCTGAGATCCTTCGCCCGCCGCAGCGGGCTCAGGATGGCATGCGCGGAAGGGCGGACACAGGGGTCCGCCCCTACACAAACGGTCATGCCGGGCTGAAGCCCGCCGCTACGGCCGACGTAGAGACGTTCCGGTGGAACGTCTCGGAAGTGGTACCTACGGCCAATTCGCATTCTGAAGTAACCGTCGGTTCGTCTACGACTCCCGGATCAGCCCGAGCTTCTGGACGGCTTCATCGAGTTTCTTGGGTTCGACGAAGATTCGATTCTCGGGCAAGACCTGGTAATAATCCTGCGGCTCGTAGAGGCGCGCGGTGGTCATATCGACGCAATAGCGCGTGATCCAATCTTTCTTCCCCTGCGCCAGGCGCACACACGCCCGAAACTCGTAGCCAAGCAGGAGCTTCTTGTCCCGCCACATTCCACTGGGACTCGTACGGGCTTTCTCGATCACTGCTTGCACCAGCGCGAGGTCCGCGGGCTTGGGAATGTTCGGGTAGATGATGATGGAGGTCGCCCAGCCAGCCTGAAGCATCTCCAGGTTGAAAGTCGGCCGCTTGGCGGGCGGAATCTGGCGGCGCTCCTGGCGCGTGTATTCGGGGGCGATGTAGGCCAGCACGCGACCGTATTTATCGAAGACCTCGCTGGCCACCTGGATGTAAAGGTCCCGGGGAGTCAGGACTTTTCCGGTTTTTTCGCTGCGCCTTTCCAGACGTTTCGCCATCATGTCCTGGAGAGCCTCGGTGGCTTCAATTCCCGCTGCGCCGTGGCGGGTGCCAGCGGAATTCACCAGCCGTGGAGCCAAGTAGCGAGCCAGGCCGTCCTGCACTCGGAGTTGCTTCAGACGCTTGCTCAAGTCGGCCAGCAACTTGTCGTGCTTGGCCGGGGGCGTGTTGTAAGTGGGAAAGTGGATCTCCGGGGCATCGATACCGAGCGTCCGAATGCCTTCCTTGATGACTATCGTGTCGCCGTCTTCCACCCGGTCGAGACGCGTGGTGCCGCGCTTGACTATCTCGGGTTCGTACTGAATCTTGATCGCCATGAGAGTTCCCTCCTTTTCTCCTGGCCGAAGCCAGGAGTTGTGCTGCCGCTCTGGCGGCGTCGGCTGCGTTGATCGAGCTTGCACCGGCTGCGCGAGTGGCCAAAAGCCTGCGCGAAAACCATTCCGCAATCGCTGTGGGAAGGGCGGGGCCCACTGCGAATTGGCGTAGGCCTTGGCAGAACTACATCGCGCTTGCCATAACCTGTGCGGTTGGCAGCTCTGTGCCGCCTCCATTACCCCTGGGTTAGCTACTGCTACATACACCCCATTGCTCACCTTGGCAAGAGGAAAATGAGGGGGGCCCCCTGGGACGACAAGAAGCAAGGCTTCGAGGCTGGAAACGGTCGGCAGAGAAGCAGCGTTTGGGCGATGCGCCGCTAGCGATCAGAAGGCCGGAGTTGGGACAGGTCGGCGCTCCGCCTCTAGTTCGGGCCTGCGGCAACAACGTAGCCGCGAGCGACGCGGTATCTTGGGGGCGTTCAGATGCTGCCTCGTATAAGCGGGGCATTCCGCCCCATGCCCCGTGAGTTCACGGACAAAAACGTCCTTTCCACAAGGAGTAGCTGATGGCCGCTGGCTGGATTCCGGAGGTTCGCTTGCTTTCGGCCTGACCTTCGTCATCCTAGCGTGGTTAGGCTTGGTCGATGTAAAGCTTGAGACAGGGCGGAACAGTGGGACGGTCAGACTCACGCCACGCGGGCAGCGGTGGCGGAGCGACGCGAGTGGTAACCACTGATCAGGACCTTCGAGATCTCCTCACGCTGGATCTGGTTGGTCCCTTCGTAGATCTGAGTGATCTTGGCGTCGCGCATGTACTTCTCGACTGGATAGTCGTGCATGTAACCGTAGCCGCCGAAGATCTGCACGGCGTCCACGGTGACTTCCATGGCCACGTCGGAAGCGAAGCACTTGGACATGGCGGCGTAGAGAGTGGGCCGCTCCTTCGGCTGCTTGTCGATGTAGCGCGCCGTGGCATAAACGAGGGCGCGCGCGGCTTCGAGCTTCATGGCCATGTTGGCGAGCATGAAGCGTAGCCCTTGGAATGAGCCGATCGGCGCATCGAACTGGCGGCGCGTGCAGGCGTATTCCAGCGCCAAATCAAACGCTCCCTGCGCAATCCCCACCGCCTGCGCGCCGACGCCGGGCCGGGAAACGTCAAAGGTGCGCATGGCGGTGATGAAGCCCGTACCTTCGCGACCCAGGCAATTCTCCACCGGCACGCGGCAATCCTGGAAAACCAACTCGCGGGTGGCGGAAGCGCGGATGCCGAGCTTGTCTTCCTTCTTGCCGAACGTGAAACCCGGCGTTCCTTTCTCAACGACGATGCACGAGGCCCCGCGCGGCCCTTTGGCAGGATTGGTGAGGGCAATTACGGAATAGAATTCGGCCTCGCCGCCGTTGGTGATCCACTGCTTGGTGCCATTCATGACGTAGTGGTTGCCATCGCGGCTGGCCGTCGTCTTGACGGCTGCCGCGTCCGAGCCCGCCTGAGGCTCGGTGAGCGCGAAGGCAGCCAGGCACTTGCCGGCGGCGATGTCCGGCAGCCAGCGCTGCTTTTGCTCCTCGCTGCCTGCCAGAATGATGGGGAGAGCTCCCAGCGCCGTGCCGGCGAAACTCAGGGCAATGCCGCCGCAAGCCTTCGAAAGCTCCTCCGTCACGATCACCATGTTCATGATGGGCGTGCCTTCGGAAATGCCACCGTACTTCTCATCGATGTAAACTCGAAAGAGGTCGGTTTGCGCCAGAACCTTCACGATCGGCCAGGGGAACTTGGCTTCGCGATCATATTCCGCGGCCACAGGACGGATTTCCTTGTCGGCAATTTCCCGGGCGAGATCGCGGATGGCCGTCTGGTATTCCGTAAACCCGTAATCCATGACTCCGTAGTCTCCTTTAGGCTGTATTCGCTGTGGCCGGCTGGGCTGCGGGGCGGCGCTGCCGTCGGACCGATTGGGAATCGTACCACACCGTTCGGGCGCTGGTAAGGCTCAAACAGCCGCCACACACCTCGGCCTTGGCCAGGTTTCCGGTCCGCGTGGGCCGAACCTTCGCGCAAATCACTCTGTGCCTCCAGCCAAGGGCGTAGAACCTTTTCCTGGTGGATTTCGTCTATAATGCCGAACCGCGAAGGAATCCGAGGAACGCGTGTGTCTCCCAGTGTTGGCCTTGGTAACTAAAGGATAAAGGAGCAGCCATGAAGTTGCTGCGTTGGATGTGGGTTCTGCTTTTCCTTGGAGGGATTGCAACCGCTGCGCCGGGTCCGCAAGGGTGGACGGTGCCAGCGGTGACGAAGAAGCTGAGCAACGGCCTGGTGGTAGTGGTCTCAGAGGACCATTCCGCGCCGACGTTCGGCCTGTGCATCACCTATGCGGTGGGCTTTCGCTTGGAGCCCGAAGGCCGGACAGGCTTCGCTCACCTGTTCGAGCACATGATGTTTCAGGGAACGCCAGTCGCGCCCAAAGGGATCTTCGACCAGGTAATCGAATCTGGTGGAGGCTGGAACAACGGCTTCACGCGCTGGGACTTCACCGCCTATATCGAATCGGCTCCGGTGTCGGCTCTCGACCCAATCCTGTGGCTGGAGGCCGATCGGCTGAAGTCGCTTGATTTCTCGACGGAGAACCTCGACAACCAGCGCAAGGTCGTCGAGGAAGAGGTCCGCGTCAACGTCCTCAATCAGCCTTACGGCGGATTCTTCTGGCTGGATTTGCCGCAGAAAGCTTTTGACAAGTATCCCAACGCGCACAACTTTTACGGAGAGTTCAAGGACTTGGAAGCCGCGAACATCCAGGATGTGAAGGACTTCTTCGAGCACTACTACGCACCCAACAATGCCGTCCTCGCGATCGCTGGGGATGTCGTGCCGGAGGAAATCTTCGCCAAGGCGGAGAAGTACTTCGGAGCCATCCCGGCGCGTCAGGTCCCGCCCAAGCCCGATGTCTCTGAAGCGCCACAGGCCGCCGAGCGCCGCGCCACGCAGCAGGATAAGCTTGCCAACGTGCCGGCGCTGGCGATCGGTTACCGGATGCCACCACGGAATTCTCATGACGCTGTGGTGGGCGCCGTCGTGGGCGAGCTGCTACATAACGGGCAGGCCTCGCGTCTTTACCAGACCCTCGTAAAGGAAAAGAAGGTGGCCCTGGAGGTGTCGGGTGGACTCAACTGGCCGCTGGGCAATCCCTTTGATTACGCCGGCCCCACGCTGATGACTTCCTTCATCCTTCATCCTCCTAACCTCAAAGGCGACGACGTGCTCCGCGCCTATGATGGTGTTCTCGCTGATCTGAGCACGAAGGGCCCGACGAGCGAAGAACTGGACCGCATCCGCGCCAAAATGCGCTCGGACTGGTACGGACAACTGGAAGTCCCAGTCGAGCGAGCCGTCGTCCTGGCGCACGCCATGCTGCTCGATGGCAATCCTGACCGCGCCAATCAGATACCCGACGAACTGGCGAACGTGACCGCCGAGGAAGTGAGGGCGTTCGCAAAGAAGTACCTGGCCGCGCACAACCGCACGATCATTGACCGCGTCCCGGCGCCTCCCTCGGAGAAGAAGGCCGAAGGCGGCGAGAAAGGAGGCAACTGATGACACGCCGGATATTGCTGGTTCTCCTGATCGCACTAGGACTCGTTGCCGCTCCCTGGGCGGCTGAGAAAGAGCGCCCGCTTCCCAAGGACTTGCCGCCCTACGGTCCCCTCAAGACGGTTTCGGCGCCGCGGGTGAAGGAAGAAAGGCTCGCGAATGGACTAACCCTGTGGCTTGTTCCGCAGAAGGGGCTTCCGAAGGTCGCCGCTGTGGTGGCGGTACGGGGTGGCATGGCTTCCGACCCGAAGGATCGGCCGGGACTTTCAAAACTCATAGCTGCCACCATTGACCAAGGCACGAAGTCTCGAACCGCCAAGCAGATTGCCGAAGGAATTCAGGCCGCCGGCGGCGACCTAACAGGCGATACGCCCGCCGACGCCATCCTGATCGCAACGGACGTGCTCGCTTCTAAGGCGGATGGTGGACTGAAGATCCTCGCGGACATCCTGCAGAATGCCACTTTCCCCGAGAGCGAGGTGGACCTTGCTAAGCGCAATGCCGCCGACGCGCTCCGGGCCCAGGAAGCCGATCCGTCGTTTCTCGCCAGCCGTGCGCTGGCGCAGGCGATGTTCAGCGAGCATCCTTATGGCGTCGTCTCTCCAACGCAGGAATCCATCGCCAAGACCACGCCCGACGAGCTTCGCCGTGAGTACGCCAAGCGCTTCCGGCCCGATCAAGCCCTGCTGGTTGTGGTAGGCGACTTCGATGTGCAGACAATGACGGCCACCCTACAAAGCCTCTTCGGAAGCTGGAGCGCTCCGAAGGAAGCGCCGATTGCACCGCTCCCGGCCCCCCCGCGACAGACTCCGCACGCGGTTTTCCTTGTGGCTCGTCCCGGCTCCGTCCAGACGACTTTTGCTTTCGGGGGATTGGGTCCCACGCGGCGTGACCCTGACTACGCGGCGGCCCAGGTTGCCAACGCCATTTATGGCGGCATGTTCGGTTCCCGCATGATCAAGAATATCCGCGAAGACAAGGGTTACACCTACTCGCCGGGGGCTTTCCTTCAGACCCGGCGCGAGGTGGGGGCCTTCCAGACGCGCGCTGATGTGGGTAACGCGGTGACCGGGGCGTCGTTCAATGAAATCAGCTACGAATTGAACCGCATGGCCACAACGGTCCCGACGGAAGAGGAAGTGACACGCGCGCGACGCTTCCTGGTCGGGGTAAAGGCGCTCAGCCTTCAGTCACGCGGATCGGTCGGTTACCAACTGGCGTTGCTTTGGGCCTACGGTCTTCCGCCCGAAGAGCTGGGACGGGAGAGCGAGAAGATTCAAGAGGTAGCGGCGAAGGACGTGGAAGCAGTGGGCACCAGGTACTTTCCGGCGGCGCGCCAGACCGTCGTTGCCGTGGGCGAGGAGAAGCTCATCAGGGAGCAGTTCGCTCCCTTCGGGTTAGAGGTGAAACCAGCGCCATAGTCGGTGTCTGGAAACGGCAGACAAAGCTGCTTGCTTGGGCAGGATTTGCCTGTGGGATCCTGCGACACGGGGCCCCGTTCAGACCCGCTTCTAGTTTCGACGGCAAAGTTCGCAGGTCTTAAGGGTTCGCTGCGGGGCGCGGTATCGCAGAGCTAAGGGGAACGGAGGCCGGTTGGATTGCGGGCTCCTCGGGCATGATGATCCACGCAATGAGGTAACCGATCAGACCCCAGCCTCCGAAGAATGCCAGCATCAGCCAGAGCAACCGCACAAGCGTCGGATCCATATCTAGGTATTCTGCAAAGCCTGCGCACACGCCCGCGATTTTGCGCTCCCTGCGGGAACGAGTGAGTTTCTTTCTCGGCCCAGGTGGGGTGAACAACGCCGCACCACAGTGGCAGCAGAAGTTGACTCGCTCGGCGTATTCTCTTCCGCATTGAGGGCAGAACATACCTCCACCTCCGCTTTTGAACTGCCTCTGATCCTGAATACGCGTTTCCGTCGTCAAAAGTTTCAGCGAATCCCATCGCTCAGGTCAGGGTTCCCGAATCCAGGTGCGGGCACCGGGGCCGACGGAATTTGCTTCCCGAGACACGGTTTTGGGGTAAGATGCCTCCATCATTTAACTGCCAACCGAGCTTTCGATGAACGCCTGAGGGTTCATTCTATTCTGCTCGGGGAGATTGCAGAATGAGTTGGGTAGTTCGGAAACCGTTCAAAGTCTTCGCGCGCGGCAGTTCCCTGCGGCGACGGGTGGCCTCGAGCCTGGCCATCGTGCGGTTGATCCTCGTCCCCGTGATCTTCCTGGCCATTTACTACCTGTTTGCGATGGGATGGATTGTGGACCGGATCGTGAGGGTGGAGGCGCCGGTCGCGACGCTCGCGGAACGCATCTCCGTCGAGATGCTGGACGCCCGCCGGGCGGAGCGGAACTACTTTCTGCTGCACGACCCGGGAGATATTGACGCCAACCGCCGCTCCCTCTCAAGCCTGGACCAGATCCTGGCCACATGCCGCGAGCTGCAACCAGAGGAAGGGCCCGCGCTCGACAAGATCCAGGCCCAGGTACGGTTCTATCAGCGCCGCATGGAAGAAGCCGTGGCGCGAAGGGGAGAAGGGGCGGAAGCGCCCGTGCAGCACATCCGAGAGGTGGTCCGGGCCTACACGAAGGACCTGGATGACCTCCTGAAACGCGCGCCCCGCCAGCGGCCGGCCCAGTTGCTGGAAGAACTCCACAACCGGGTGGGCTCGCTCGACGCCCAGGTGTCAGCCACTCTCGAAGCCGAAGACCCTGCCTTTCGCCAGATCATGGCGGACCTCCGCAGCTCCAGCAATGAGATCCTGCGGCAGTCCTCGGACCTCGGAACACGAAGCTGGGAACGCGTCCGCCGCGACCACGAGAGGGCCCGTGCCTTGGTGCGCCGGGCAGAGTGGGTCCTAGGGATCGTCTCGGCGCTGACGCTTCTGCTCAGTGTGTGGGTAAGCTTTGTCTTGCCGCGCACGGCGGTCAAACCTCTGGTTGACCTTAAAGCCGCCGTCGACCACGCGGCGGCCGGCAACTACGAGATTGAGTTCGATGTGCAGGGCGAAGGTGAAGTCGTGCAGCTCGCGAACAGTGTTCGCAAGCTCATTGCCCATGTGCGGGAGAAGAAAACGAACAACGAACGAGTCGCGCCGCCCTGAGGGCGTCGCCGCAGGCTACCCGAGTCGCGCCTTCGTCCCCTTGACGAATGGGTTTTTTTCCATTATCTCTGGTAGTCCAGGGACAAATGCGTTAGTTACCGTTCAGTGAGGAGACCACCTGTCATGAAGGGAAAACCGGAAGTCCTGGAAGTCCTGCAAGAGATGCTGAAGGAAGAACTCGGCGCCATCAGTCAGTACATGCTCCACGCGGAAATGCGCGAAAGCTGGGGCTACGAACGCGTGGCCAAGCACACCAAGAAAGACTCAATCGATGAGATGAAGCACGCCGAAAAGCTCATCGAGCGCATTCTCTTTTTGGAGGGAACGCCCAACCTGAGCGAACTGCCTAAGCTCAGCATCGGGAAGGACGTAAAGCAGCAGCTCGCGAACGACCTGGTGCTGGAGAAGAGCGCGGTGGCAGGTTACAACAGCGCGATCGCCACCTGCCGCAAGGCCGGCGATAACGCCACAGCCGACTTCCTCCAGGGAATCCTGAAGGATGAGGAAGGCCACGTCGATTTTCTCGAGGAGCAGCTCGGCCTCATCGAGCAGCTCGGCTTGCAGAATTACCTTAGCCAGCAGATTGGGGAGTAGCGGCGGCCTTTCGGTCGGCACCTCGGCTCTTTTGATGTAGTGCCGTGGCCGCTCCGTCGCGCCAAGGGATCATCGGCTGCGTGGGGGCACAACATGCGGTGCCCCTACTTTCACGCGCTAGAATCACCGGCTGGGGGGCAATCCGCCAGTTGCCCTTCGCGATTGCATGCGGAGTCATTCGGGTTTCCGGCTGTCGGGGCGGCGCGGTTTCTGCTTGTCCAGACCCGGCGTGGCGGCCAACGGAATTAACAGCGCCCCCAAGAGAGCGAGGACTAGCTCGACAGTCTCGTAAGCGGGCACGTTTATCCCCGGCTCTACTACCCTTTAATCACCCCAATCGGTTTCAGCCGCGCGACGCGTTTCGAGAGCCCCGCGTTGTGGACCACGTCAACCACCGCGTCCACGTCCTTATAGGCTTCGGGGATTTCCTCCGTAATACCGTCGCGGGTTTCCGCGCGCACCAGGATGCCTTGGTCTTCCAGGCGCTGCCTGGCGTTCTGCGCGTAAGCGGATTTCCTGGCGGCGGTGCGGCTCATGACGCGGCCCGCGCCGTGGCAGGTGGTCCCAAAGCTCTCCCGCATGGCGCCTTCCGTGCCCACCAGCACATAGGACGCTGTGCCCATCGAACCGGGGATGAGCACGGGTTGGCCGACGGGTTTGTACACGTCCGGGACTTCGGGGCGTCCCGCCGGGAAGGCGCGCGTGGCACCTTTGCGGTGTACCATCACTTCGCGCTCTCGTCCGTTTACCATGTGCTGCTCGAGTTTCGCGACGTTATGGCAAACGTCGTAGATGACTTTCAGTTCTTCCTTCTCGCCGAAAATGCGCTTGAAGGCCTCGCGGGTGAAGTGCGTGATGCCCTGGCGGTTGGCCCAGGCGAAATTTGCGGAGGCGCGCATCCCCGCCAGGTACGCCTTACCCTCCGGTGAGTTGACGGGCACGCAGGCCAGTTGGCGGTCGGGCAGGTCGATGTGGTAGCGCTGCATGGCAGAGCCCATTTCGCGCAGGTAGTCGGTGCAGACCTGATGGCCCAGGCCGCGCGAGCCGGAATGGATAAGAACTACGGCCTCGTTTTCATAAAGCCCCAACGCCTGCGCAATCTCCGGCTCAAAGACCCGTTGGACGTACTGCACCTCCAAGAAATGGTTGCCGGAGCCGAGCGTGGCGATCTGGGGCAGACCGCGCTTCTTAGCGTGGTCGCTGACGGCGCGGGGGTCACCGCCGTCGATGGCGCCGTTCTCCTCACAATGGGTGAGGTCCTCGGGGTAGCCGTAACCCTTCTCCACCATCCACGCTGCCCCTTCGGCCAGGACGCGGTCGAGGTCGTCATAGGAGATCCGGATGAAACCCTTTTGCCCCACGCCCGAGGGGATGTCGCGGAAGAGCTGGTTCACGAGCTCCTTGATCTTCGGCCGGACTTCGTCCACGCTCAGCGAACTGCTGAGCAGCCGGACCCCTCAATTGATGTCGAAGCCGACTCCGCCGGGGGAAACCACCCCGCCTTCGCGCGGGTCCGTGGCCGCCACACCGCCAATGGGAAATCCGTATCCCTGGTGGATGTCGGGCATGGCCAACGAGCGGCCCACAATCCCCGGCAACATCGCCACGTTGATCGCCTGCTCGAGCGAGAGGTCTTTCAGCAGATCCTTCAATAGGCGATCATCCGCGTAGATCAGAGCGTCGGTCAGCATGCCAGGCTTGGTGCCGCGCGGCACGAGCCAGCGGTAGTCATCGAGCTTCTGAAGTTGATGCATTTCGAGAGGCATGAACGCCTCCTTCCAAGCGAGCAAAGGTCAGACAACCTGATTATAGCAGTGTTGCGTTTCAGCGGCCCGCGCCAATGGGTGACGGCCGTCGGGACTCAGCCTGCATCCAATCCCGCACCAAAAGACGCGCGGACCTTGCGGGACGGCGTCCATCCTCCTATACTGGCGGCGCGGTTTCATCGAACCTTCCAAGGAGGACATATGGCTCCGATTTCCCGTCGGGATGCTGGGAAGCTTCTGCTCGCAGGCTCTGCGGGCTTACTGGTCGTCCGTCGTCAGGGCTGGGGCGGAGAGTACATCAACTCGGTAGTCCGCGGAGTGCAGATCGGTGCGCAGAGCTATTCGTTTCGCGACCGACCCCTGGACGCCTGCATCGAGGCCTTTCGGGCCGCAGGCTTGGGCGAGTGCGAACTCTGGCAGGGGCATGCTGAGCCCCCGAACATGAAGTGGGCAGAGCTGAAGAAATGGCGGCTCACCGCGCCGACCAGCTACTTCCACGACGTGCGCGAGAAGTTCGACCGCGCCGGTATCCTCCTTTACGCCTACAACTTTAGTTTCCGCCGAGAGATGACGGACGAGGAGATCGAGCGCGGCTTTGAAATGGCGAAGGCGCTGGGCGTTGAGAACATCACCGCCTCGGCCAACGTCAGCACGGCGCCACGCGTAGATAAGTACGCCCAGAAATACCAGATCACGGTGGGCTTCCACGGCCACGACGACACCCGCAACCCGGATGAGTTCTCGACCGCAGAGACGTTTGCCCGCGCTATGCAAGGGGCCTCGAAGTACATCGGCGTCAACTTGGACACGGGCCACTTCGTGGCTGCCGGGGGCGATCCGGTCGAATACATCCGGCAGAACCACGAGCGGATCAACATGATCCACCTCAAGGACCGGAAGAAGAACCACGGCGCTAATCTCCCCTTCGGCGAGGGCGACACTCCTAACGTCGCTGTGCTGCGGTTGCTGCGCGACGAGGGTTGGAAGATCCCTGCTAACATCGAGTACGAGTACGGGGAAGGCAGGCCCGGCTTGGACGCCGTCACCGAAGTTAAGAAGTGCTTTGAGTACTGCAAGAAGGCCCTGGAAAGCTGATTAAGAGACTTACTTGCTTGCCACTCTCGGGGGCGCGACAGGTTGCGCCCTCGCATGGCCCACGGATGGTTGTCCTGTCGTCACGGTAAACTCCCTTGACCGCTCAGGCCGGTCTGTGCCGGGTACCCACCATGAAAGGCAGAGCGAGGTCACCGTAGCTGCCACCCGGGGACCGATTGATGAAATGAGGTCAAACCTATGAAGCACAGGAACTACTTGGTACTTCAAAGCGTTGCGCTTTGCCTGATGCTTATCGTCCCCATAGCATTCTCCACTCCGATCAAGGAGAAGGATGCGGGCGGTGAAGCCGCCGGGGCGGCAAAGCCCGAGGGCCGGAAATCCGTTCCACCGTATCCAAGAAGTTCTCTGATCACCGGAGTGACCTTCGACAAATATCGCCTCCACAAGGGCGATGGGGACATGTGGCCCCTGACCTGGGCATCCGACGGGGACCTGTATGGTGCGGCTGGCGACAACATGGGCAGTCCGATGAACTTTTGGAAGATCACCGGAGAACCAGGGTGGTCGTTGATTGTGGAACGGGTTGACAACCTCCCGATGGATCCGGCGGTCTATTGTCAGAAGCCCAATGTGGATCGCAAGAACGGGATAAAGCCAGCCAGTCTCCTGAGTCTGAACGGCATGCTCTACTTTGCCCTCGAGAATCACAACTACGGGGACAATCCCTCGTTCAACCGGCAGCACAACATCAATGCCTGGATCATCACCTCGACTGACTTCGGAAAAACCTGGAACCGGAGCGCCACACCGGAGGATTTCTTCACGGGCAGACTGGCTTCGCCGCACTTCCTTCAGTTTGGCAAGGACTACAGCAGCGCGCGCGATGAGTATGTATACGCCTATTTCCCGGCTGCGGACGACGGGAACAGTTACTGGGAGAATGGCGATTACCTCCTCCTGGGAAGAGTCCCAAAGGACAAAATCCTGGCGAGAGGCGCGTGGGAGTTTTATACGGGCGCCGACAAGTCCGGCCAACCCACCTGGAACAGGGACGATAAGCTGGCTCAACCTGTCTTTCGCTACTACCACATGACGGGGGAGAATCACGTTTCCTTCAACAGAGGTATCAAACGGTACTTGATGGGGAACTACGGGTTTATGGACGACAATGGGAACCCACGTCCTTATCATCAAAGCTGGCCACAGTCTGTTTATCCAAGCCAGTTGACACTCTATGAGGCGCCAGAACCGTGGGGACCTTGGTCATTGTTCTATCAGGACGACAACTGGGGCACCTATGGCGACTACCAACCCAGTTTTCCCACCAAGTGGATGAGTGAGGATGGGAAAACATTGTGGATGGTGTCGGCGGGGACTTATGACGATTACAACTTCACGGTCCAGAAGCTGACTCTGGTACTGCAGAAGTAAGAACCCTCTCGCGCAGAAGTATGCTGAAATGATGGATCGTTTCTCTTAAACTTGTCCGCTCGGTGTGGCTTTCTGCTCTTGTCTTTCCATGCTCCCGTTTTATGTTATCCTCCACGTTTCAGTTCGGCTGCACTGGTCACCCCTAGGGGGGTGCGCCACGCTATTGCTGCTCCCGCCGGAGTAATTCGGCCTGCGGAAGCCTCATAAAACCGCGTACTCTTCGGACTGGCCAATGTAGAGAACGCTGGAGCAGCCCATCGTCCAACGCAAGATCACTCCATGATTCGTTCGGCGAGAAGGGGAGAGAACCCATGAAAGAATACAAATTCACCCTGACGGAACGGGAACTGCCCAAGTCCTGGTACAACGTTATCCCGGATCTTCCAGGGCCGCTGCTACCCCCCTTGAACCCTGCGACCGGCGAGCCGGCAAAGCCGAGTGACCTGGAAGCAATTTTCCCGCCGGGACTGATCGAACAAGAGGTGGCGACTGCCCCGACCATACCCATACCTGAAGCCGTGCTTGACATCCTGCGGCTGTGGCGGCCAACCCCCTTGTACCGGGCGTACCGTCTGGAAAAGGCGCTGGGGACTCCGGCAAAGATTTTTTACAAACACGAAGGAGTCTCCCCCCCCGGCAGCCACAAGCCAAACACCTCCGTCGCCCAGGCCTACTACAACAAGATCGCGGGCATCAAGCGCCTTTGCACCGAGACCGGAGCAGGCCAGTGGGGCAGTGCGCTGGCTTTCGCCTGCAACCTGTTTGACATGGAATGCATGGTGTACATGGTGAAATGCAGTTTCTTCCAGAAACCGCATCGGCGCACCATGATGGAGTGCTGGGGCGCAACCTGCATCCCTTCTCCCAGCGACCAGACTGAGGCCGGCCGGCGAGTCCTCGCGGAAGACCCGGAGTGTCTGGGCAGCCTGGGCATCGCCATCAGCGAAGCGGTCGAGGACGCTGCACACCGCAAAGACACGAATTACTCTCTGGGGAGCGTTCTTAATCACGTCCTCCTGCATCAGACGGTGATCGGTCAGGAGGCTATCGCCCAAATGAAACTCGCCGGAGCTTTTCCGGACATTGTTGTTGGCTGCTGCGGCGGCGGGAGCAACTTCGCGGGCATAGCCTTCCCGTTCGTTCCGCATAAAGCCGCGGGAAAGAATATCCGCCTCATCGGTGTGGAGCCCGCCGCGTGCCCCACCATGACGAAAGGCGTGTACGCTTACGATTTTGGTGACAAGAGCGGCATGACGCCGCTACTTATGATGGACACACTGGGGCACGATTTCGTCCCGGTAGGCATTCATGCCGGCGGCTTGCGATACCACGGCATGGCGCCGCTGGTGAGTCTTCTGCACCGCGAAGGCGTGGTCGAAGCTGTCAGCTACCCACAACTGAAATGTTTTGAAGCGGCGGTGACCTTCTCACGAGCCGAAGGCATCATCCTTGCTCCAGAAACCTCGCATGCGGTCCGTTGTGTCATCGACGAAGCCTTGAAAGCCAAGGAGGAAGGAAAGGAGAGGACTATCCTCTTCAACCTGAGCGGCCACGGACACTTCGACATGGCCGCGTATGACAAATACTTTGCCGGCGAGCTCCTGGATTACGAGCATCCAGAAGAAAAAATCAAGGAAGCGCTCGCGCACTTGCCCAAGGCTTTTTGAGCGCAGAGTGAGTGGGCATCGTGGGCGCAACGCACTGCGTTGCCCCCGTTTCGCGTAAGGCAAACCTGCGTGCCGCCAGGAGGCCAGAGGCTTGCCCTACTTATCGCTTCCCAGGGCGATGACGAAGTACTCCGCGTGGGTGGTGCCCGCGTTCCGGATGCCGTGCTCGTCGTTCGATCCTATGAACGCCACGGAGCCTGGTCCCAACTGTGAGCTGCGCCCGCCGATGGTAACCTCCAACGCTCCCTCGCGCACCAAAAACACCTCCTCGTGCGCGTGGCGATGCGCCGGGTGGGGCGTCCCGCCGGGAGCAAGGTCCGACCCATGCATTTCGATCCGATAGCCCTGATGAGTCACGCCTTCCAAGATTGGGCGAAAGCGGTTGTTCCCACTGGTGCGAACGGGAAGATCCTCGAAGCGATACGTCTTCGAGGGTAGCGAAGCGTTCTGCGCCGCCAGGCCTGCCGAAGCCATCGGTGCGGCCAGCATTAAACACCACTCCCTTCTCGAGCAATTCATTCGAGTCCTCCTGGGCCAAATATCAATCCTCTGGCGAACCACTGTCTGCGTGGCGTTTTGAATAGTGCAACTCAACCTTGTAGCGCCAAAGGTCGTGCGCCAGGCAAGCGAAGCACCGGCGTTCCCCGTTTTACTCCAGTAGATTCACTTCGCGTATTTCCCCGCCCACGAGCGGCACCCGAAGCGTTTTAATCTCGGACGCCCGGAATTTCCCCACCCAGCGCCGTTTCACCAGTGCCAGATCCAGCGAGACCCCGGTCGGCCGCCCGGCGGTCTCATAACAACGAACAATCAGGTCTTCCCCCTTCTCCGCTTTCTTGACGACCGACACCACCACGTTCGGCGCGTTTACCGACAGGAAAGAGGCCGCGAGCGGCAGCCGGCCGGGATGGATTCCCTGGTAAACGATCGGGACCGGCGCCGTGAACTCTTCCGCCAGGCGCACTACGCCTGCATCCTGCCAGGCGCCCGCGTGGGGCACCAGGAGCATGCGAAACGTCTGCCGGCCCTGGTCCTGCCAGATGTATTCGCCGTTGGCGTCCAGCTTCCGAGGGTCATGATGTGCGTACACAACACCTCGCACAATGGAGATCCGCAGGTCGTTCCCGTGCACGCTGTAACCGTACTTGGCATCGTTAACGATGGCTAGACCGTACTCGCGCCGAGCATGCTTGCCGGACAAGTCAGTCCAGCGCTGCCCGGGGTCTTCTTCGCCCTCGGCTTTGCGCGTGATGTGGCCGTACGCGACTTCATAAGTCGGCCGCGGTTCTTCGACGTCCAGAGGGAAGGAGAACTTCAGCATCTTGAGATGCTCGCGCCAGTCGAGCGCCACGCGGGCTTCCAGGTTCCGACTGCCGGCGTAGAGCAGCCAATCCATCTCGAGTGACGATGCGCCGTAGCTGGAACGTACCCGCACCCTGGCCCGCAGCGGGCCGCTTTCCAGCACCCGGAAGCGGGCATTGCCGAAAGCCCCGACTTCCTTCGTATAGGCGCGGACGCCATGGCTCCAAGTATCGCTGGGGTCGTCCAACACCACGGCGCGAGCGCCGCCCGTGCCGGCGCGCAACACCTGCTGTCCGGTGTCCTTATCGAAGATCGCGAGAGCGCCGTCATCTAAGAAGGTCACGCGGAGATGCTCGTTCTCTAACTCCCTTTCGCTGGCGCGCACCCTTGGGGGCGGTGGCGGGACGGCCGGAACGCGCCGCAAGCGGAATTGCCGGTAGCCAAATGCCGGGACCGAAGCGCGAAACGCGAGTTTGTTACGGTCCCCAGCCGTGGCTGAACCTTGCGTCCATTGATGGGGGACGGGCGTCCCCTTCTCATCTTCCAGCAGTGAGCGCGTTTGCGGCGCTTGGCTGCCGCCGCATTGCGCTAGCTCCCAGTCCAGATCGTATTCAACATTCAGTGTCGTGTTCCAGGCATGCGGGCTGAACACCACCAAGTACTCCGAGTTGGGGTCTTCGGCAGGAATTTGCCAGGCGATCTTCTGCGCCGCCCGGTAGATGGCCTGATTGGCCGCTTCCATCGCGTAGCCGTACGCGTCGCGCGCAGTGATGTAATGGTCGGGGAGCGACGTGCCGGCCAGGCTATCGTGGAATTGCTGGAAGAGGACTTTCTTCCAGGCGGCGGTGAACTCTGCCCGCGGATATTCGAAGCCCACTACGACCGCACCCAGCGACGCCAGCTTCTCGCCCGTCACCAGCAGCATCTCAGCCAGCCGGTTGTTCTTCTTGATTTCCGATTGCGCCGTGTAGCACCCCACCGCGTGGTGCTGGAGGTCGTCGCGAACGACGGGGAGGTTGGGTATTCTGCGCGCTTCATAGAAGTAGCGATCCGGCGTGCTGAAAAGCACCATGGGCGCGCCTGGTTGCTTCTGTACATCGAGAATCGACTGGATATTCAGTTTGGTAGGGCCGCCGCCGTGGTCGCCCGCTCCATAGAAGGCCATCAGGTTGTTCGTGGGTTCGCGTAGCTCAGAGATCATGCGTCGCAGCCGGCCTTCCACCCGTTCGTCGTCGTTGTAGCTGAAGGGAATGCGGTACGTGAGGACGCGCTCGCCGTCCGGCCCCTCCCACCAGAAGAGGTCCGACGGAAGATTCTTCTCATGCGCTTGAGGCCGCATGAAGACGTAGGCATCCAGGCCTTGCAGTTTGAGAATCTGAGGGACGGTGGCAGGATGGCCGAACGAGTCCGGGTTGTAGCCCACCTGTGCCATGCGTCCGAACAGCTTCTGAAGCAACAACTGGCCATAAAGCCCTTGGCGCACCAGGGATTCCCCGCTGGGGATGTTCATGTCGGGCTCGACCCACCAACCACCCACCAATACCCACCGTCCTTCCTCGACCCGCTGGCGGATTTCCTCGAGCATCTTCGGATCAGTCTCAGCCACCCACTCGTAGAACTGCGCGGAACTGGCGGTGAAAGTAAAGTCGGGTGTCTCCTTCATGCGATCGAGGGCGGAGCGAAAGGTGCTGTGCACCACGGCCAAGCCTTCCTCCCAAGGCCAGAGCCAGACCGGATCGATGTGCGCGTTGCCGATCATGTGGAAGCGGAACTGCTTCGCTTCCGGCAGCCAGGGCGTCTGCGCCGCAGTCTTCGTCATGAGCACGAAGAGCGCGCAGAAAAAGCAAAGCAAGCCAACTGAACGCATGGAAGGTGGCTTCACGGGATTGCTCCTGTTCGACAAGAGATGTTCGCCAGGACACAGCCGACTTCCCGACGCGCCCCCTTGATTAGCACGAGTCGTCTCGCCTGGGCAACCGGCATCTCGTCAAGGGCCGCGCATCTAATGCGCTTGCGTTCACACTCCGAACGAATCCCCAAGCCGCGGTTTGTGATCGGTTTGTGGGAAAGGCTATTCTCCCCATTAGCATTTCTGGTTATAGTAAGCAACAACTCCCGATTGGGGAGGACAAAACCCTTCCGTGCCAGTGGCATCAAAATGCGTAGAGCCCCAAACCGATCCGCGATGAAAGAAGAAGGCAAAGTATTCGTCGGCATCGACATTGGGGGGACGAAGACAGCGGTGCTTCTTTCCGCTCAGCCTCCCGACGTCCTGCTGCGCGCGGAATTCCCGACGCGACCTTTCAAGGGGCCGGAACAGGCCCTCAACTTGATCAAGAGGGCGATCCGCGAGCTGCTCTCCGAGGAGAATCTGCAAATCTCCGCGATCCGTTGTCTGGGAGTGAGTTGCGGCGGGCCGCTTGACCGCATTCGCGGCATCATCCAATCACCACCCAATCTCCCCACCTGGGACAACGTCCCCATCAAGGCGATCCTCGAGGAGGAATTCAAGGTGGAATGCCTGATCGAGAACGATGCCAACGCCGGGGCGGTTGCCGAGCATCGCTTCGGGGCTGGCAAGGGATGCCGGAATATGGTTTTCCTCACCATGGGGACAGGTCTGGGGGCGGGCATCATTACGGACGGGCGGCTCTACCGCGGCACAGACGACCTGGCAGGTGAGGTCGGCCACCTTCGACTTACCCGCACCGGACCGGTGGGTCACAACAAAGCCGGCTCGGCCGAGGGGTGGGCCAGCGGTGGCGGGTTGGCGCAGGTGGCCGGGCGTGTCGTGGCTTCAGCAATTCGGAACGGCAGGAGAACTGTGCTGGCCAAACACTTGCGCCCGGGCAAGCAGATTACTGCCCGGGAGGTGGCACTGGCGGCTCGAAAGGGAGACACAGTGGCGCGGGAGATTCTCCGCTCAACGGGCGAACGGCTCGGCGAGGTCCTGGCGATTCTGGTGGATCTACTGAATCCTGAGCGCATCGTGATTGGCGGATTGGCGATTCGCCTGGGCGATCTACTCCTTGAGCCCGCCCGTCGTGTGATGCGGCGAGAAGCGCTGGAACTACCTGCGCGGAGCTGCCACGTGGTTCCTGCAGCGCTGGGCGAAAGAATCGGTGACGTCGCCGCCCTTTGCGTCGCTATGGGAATCTAGCCCAAGCCGACCAGGCGAGGCCACCGAAAGCAAGCAGCCTACTGCCGAGTTGGTTCCTGGCTTGGAGCCGTGGGCTGCGGCGATGTAAGCTGCTTGTACACGGCTTGCACAGCCTCCGTGGCGAGCTCCGGGGCGTGCCAGTGGTAGGTCGACGAAGGAACTAGTTCGCGTTTCACTTCCACTAAGAACTTGCCCTGCTGAAGGCGTGCCAGCACCTCTTTTTGCAGCCACTCGAGGAACTGGCGGAACTCAGCCAGTTCTTTCTTGCCACTTGGTGGCCCGTGACCAGGGACGTAGGTGTCCACATCCCAGGCTTCCACCTGGCGAAGCATTTCAATCCAGCGACGAACGTTCCGCGAGCCGACACGAGGGAAGTAGCCGTTTTGGTAGAGTTCACCGAGGAAGAGAACCTTTGCTCCAGGGACGTAGACTGCCGCGTTCGCATTGTTGAGCAGGCTAAGGAGCTTGATCTCCTCTCCACCTAGCCGCAGCGTCATGTCACTAGCGAAGGTCTGGGTAGGCAGCGTGACGTGGAAGCCGCGTACACGAGCTTGCAGGCGCCAGCCCTCGTCTTCCTTCAGGCGGCGGGCGAGTTCCTGTTGATATTGGCGCACTTCCGCCTGGGCCACCGGAGTTGAGATGAGAGTGGCCTGTTGGTCCACAAAGACCTCGTTTCCCAGCATGTGGTCGCCAGCGGAATGCGTGTTGATGACGTAGCGCACCGGGGTTTCGGTCCGCCGGCGAATCTCGTAGAGCAGCTCGCGGGCATGGAAAGGACTGTTGGTGGTATCCACCACCACGACGCCCTCCGGCGTGACGATGAACCCCGCCGTCCCCGCGCGGCTGAACAGCGGGTCACTCTCCTGGTCGAGAACATCCTCGGGAATCCAGATGAAGACCTTTGGCTTGACTTCCCGGACTTCGTAGAGCCCGTTCGCCCCAAAAAGACAGAAAGCAGAAAGCAGTAAGGAGAAAGGGGCACAAAGGCAGGCAAGAACAAGTGCCCGGCGCCAGGCGGAACGGAGCCGACGAAGGCTGCGCAGCGCACTCTTCCGTGGGCGTCTTTCTACGGTGCCTACGCTCTCAACTTCGGACGCCTCGGCTTTCAACTTCCGACTGTCTTCAGATATCGACATAAACCTGTGCGCGCCAGCCCCGCGCCGTCTTCTCCAAAGCGAGCTGATGGTAGGTGATCGCTTTCACTAACAACTTCGCTTGGTGCCGCGCCCGGTCGAATTTTTCACCGGTCGCCACCGAAGCGAGGGAGCGGTCATCCAGCCTTCTCACCTCGAAGTCTCGAAACAGCCAACCCTCGGCGTCATGGAGATAGAGAATTTCGCTGAGCCAGTTCACCAACAGGCTGACCGAGTCAAAACCGTCGACCTGAATGTGCACTTCTTCGCGGGCCGCGATGGAGTCCTGATCGACAATCAAGTGCATTAGCGCCCGAGCCGCGTTAGCAAACACCTCTTCGCGTGTCACGCCAAAGGCTTCAAACCCGATATCCGCCGTGTGTTCGAGAATTCGGAAAGGCTGCATCTTTCAGCAGTCCGCAATCGGCCGTCTTTCGTCGCGCTGAAAGCTGACGGCTGATAGCCATTCATCATACTGAAGAGCGACCGTCTTGTGTAGCAGGACGCCCGGGGACGAGAATCTTACCCGATTTTCTTCTCCAGGGAAGCCGGCTCGCCCTGACCGGGAACTTGTAGGCTGTTCATCTGGACTTTTGACAGCCGCTTGAGTAGGATGGGCGGCTCCAGAGCGCATTGATATGTCATCCAGCAACTCAGATCCCACCTTTGCCCTCGTGCTGGGTTTTGGCGCAGGTCTTTTCTTCTTTTTCAGGGGTTTTCGCATCTACCGCAAATACCGGATCCTGGCTGACACGCCCGAGATGCCCATACGCAGCATCCCCATGGGCTTGGTAGAGGTCCACGGTAAGGCGAAGGGGGACCAACTCGTCACCAGCCCCGTGAGCAAGACCCCCTGCTTCTTTTACCAGGTGGACATCGAAAAGTGGGTGCGCGATAAGAACCGCGGCCACTGGGCCCATGCAAAAACTGACGCCGACGGAGCGAAATTCTATCTCGACGATGGGACGGGCAAGGTGTTGGTGGACGCTCACAGCGCGGAGTACGATTTGATCAGAAGCGCCCGACGCGAGACCGGCCGCGGTTTCGGCAGCTCCTGGGGTCGAACCCTGTGGGGCAAGAAGGACCCGACTCTCACCACCGGTCCGCGGGCGACGGATTCCGAGCTCCTCGCTTACGCGCAGTCGGTCCTCAGCAGCAGCCGCCCCTCGGTCTCTTTGGATGCGGGAAGCATCCTGGCGAACCTCGCCGGTGGGTCGCTCAGCTTGGGAGGCAGCTCTTCGGATCGATATCGCCTGACCGAGTATTGCATCCTTCCCGATCATTGGTACGATTTGACAGGCACTTGCGTGGAGAACCCGAATCCCCAAGACGAACATGACCGCAACTTGATCGTGAAGGGAGAAAATGAGCCCACGTTCTTGATTTCCTGGCGAAGCGAGAAAGAAATCGAACGGACTCTCCACAACCGCGCATTGTTCCACATCTTTGGAGGCGCAGCACTCTCCATCGTTTGCCTGGGAATCCTGCTCTGGAAGTTTGGCTGGTTTTGAGCTAGTAGGGTGCGGCTGATCCGTTACGGGATGGAACAGCTGCTTGCAGCGCCCATATCGGCGAAGTAAGATTGCGCGTCGGAGGCTCTCGGGCCATGGCACATTACACGGTGGGATTTTCCCTCTTCTTGGCGTTTGCCTCCAGTGGGGGGGCTTTACTTATTTCTCGTCCTTTCCGCTGGCGTCGGATTTCTTCTGTTTGTCGCGGGATTCTACGCCTACCGTGAATACCTGGTTGTGGCAGATACGCCGGAGATGCCTCTGCGCAGCATTCCCATGGGACTGGTGCGCGTCCGTGGCAAGGCGCAAGGTGAGGACCGCCTGACCAGCCCGCTGACTCGAACCCCTTGTTTCTATTACAAGGTGGAAGTTGAGGAGCGGACAAGAGACAGGCAAGGCCATGAGGAATGGTCTCCCTACATGCCGGATGTCGCCGAGGTGAAGTTCTATTTTGTGGACGCTACAGGTAAGGTGCTCGTGGATCCCCACGCTGCCGAGTACGACTTGCCCGAATACTTCAAGGCCGAGACGGGACCGCGCGGGACGAAGAGGCGGCAAGGTGATCCCTCGCTGGGCCCTGAGCCGGGGCCCCCGGACAGCGAGCTGCTTGAATATGCGGCCAAGTGCCGGGCGAGAATGCAGGCGAAAGTATCGTCTCTCCCAGGCGGCGACGTTGTGGGTAAGGCTTTGGACTTTGAACGGAAGCTTGAGGCGAGGAACGTTGTGCTTTCCGTGGGGGGAGTCTCGCTGGGCGCCGGCGAGACGACGTTGGGCTACCGCTTCGCTGAGTTCTGCCTTCTGCCGGACCGCGAATACACCGCAACGGGTACCTGCGTTGAGAATCCCGACCCCAAAGATGAGCACGACCGCAACCTGCTCATGAAAGGGCAGAACGAACCCACCTTCTTGATCTCCGCGAAAACCATGAAGGAATTGGGAGGAAGTCTGCGGCGCAAGGCGTTCTTCCTTATCCTTGCAGGCGCAGTGATGATGATCGGGTGCGTGGCTATCTTACTCGCAAAGCTCGGCTTGTTCTAGGCAGCCAAGGAGAAGCGCAACTATGGGGGTCACCATCCTGGTAGGTCTGGTCGTAGTCCTGGTCGTAGCGGGCTTCATCATTTACCTCATCACCATTTACAACAGCCTCGTGCGGCTGCGGAACGACATCAACAAGGCCTGGGCAAACATCGACGTGCTGCTCAAGCAGCGGCACGATGAGTTGCCCAAGCTGATTGAGACCTGCAAAGGCTACATGCAGTATGAGCAGAAGACGTTTCACATGATTGTCGAGGCCCGCACCGCTTTCATGAAAGCCACCTCGGTCGGCGAAAAAGCTCAGGCTGATAGCCTGATCAGCGGGGCGCTCAAAAGCCTCTTCGCCGTCGCGGAAAATTATCCCGAGTTGAAGGCCAACAACAATTTCATGCAGCTTCAACACCGCATTTCGGAGCTTGAGGAAAGAATCGCGGACCGGCGTGAGTTTTACAACGACGACGTAAACACATACAACATCCGCATCCAGCAACTCCCGGATGTCTTCGTCGCTCACATGATGAGCCTGCAACGCAAGGATCTCTTCAAAGTCGCCGAGGAAGACCGCCGCGACGTCGAAGTGAAATTGGCATGACCTGACCTGTTGCGGCATAGATCCAGGATGTAGAAGGAGCACCCTATGACGCTCGCGATGTTTGTGGTCGGAACCGCCATTACCCTGGCGGTGCTGGCGGTTCTCGGGGTTATCGTTATCGGGATCATCGTGTACTTCGTAGGGATCTACAACCAACTCGTGACCCTCAAGAACGACATCGACCGTTCGTTCGCCAATATCGACGTGCTGCTCAAGCAGCGACACGACGAGCTTCCCAAACTTATCGAGACCTGCAAGGGCTACATGCAGTATGAACAGAAGACCCTGCAGGCTGTCACCGAGGCTCGCACGGCCTACATGCGCGCCACGACGCCTGCGGAGAAAGCTCAGGCCGATAATATGGTCTCAGGCGCGCTCAAGACGCTGTTCGCAGTAGCCGAGAAGTACCCCGACCTGAAAGCCAACAACAACTTCATGCAGCTCCAGGGTCGCATCACCGAGCTCGAGACCAAGATCGCCGGGCAGCGCAGCACCTTTAACGAGGACGTGAACGTTTTCAACATTCGCATTGCCCAAATTCCCGCCAACCTTGTCGCCGGCTTCATGGGTCTCCAACCCCACCCGCTGTTCCAGGCCGCGGAGGCCGACCGCGAGGACGTGAAGGTAAGCTTTACATGAGGCACCGCACTAGCCACCCCTCTCGTCCGGCGCGAGCGTGCCATGAAGATACGCGACCCATTGACGAGCCAGCACTGGCCCAAGATTGAGCCTGCCGTGCCAACCCTACGTCCTTTCTTTCAGCTCTGAACGGGCGTGAGAAAAGAGCCGGCTTCTATTCTTAGCCCACGTCGGGTCAGCGCGACCAACCTGCCCGGGCAGAGCGCTGCCCCCAGGCGGGTGCTATCTGTTTGTGCCAAAAAAAGGCCCGCTTGGGGAAGCGGGCCTGGGGAAAGGAGGAAACCTGGAATGGGAATCGCTTACTTCTTCTTCTTGGCCTTTTTCTTCGCTGCCATTCTATTCTCCCCTCCTTTGCGGAAAGATGGAAATCCGCGCGGGGGCCACATCTGGTGGTCAGGCACGTCGATGCCCCAATATGTAGTAGCCCCTGGGCAGTTTGTCAAGCGAAATCTTTAGCTCGGGACAGAAAAGGCAGAGGCCAGGCACCTCAGGAGTCAGGGCCTATGGAACTGCAGGTCGCACAGAGGCTGTGGGTTAGCGATCTGCCCAATCGCGACAGTAACGACATTCGCAACTATAGAGCCAAGACTTGCCCCGACCTCCACGGTCAGTTTGACCATTCCCCTTTGAAATTGCTATATTCAGAGATTACATCCTTAGACCAGGGAAGTAACTGAGCAATGCCCAATATAGCTATCACCTTCCCCGATGGGACCACGAAGGAATTCCCGCAAGGGATAGCAGCTCTCGAAGTGGCCAAATCGCTTGGGCCTCGGCTGGCGGCGGAAGCGCTGGCCGCCAAGGTGGACGGCCGTCTGGTTGACCTGTCGACCAAGATCGAGGCGAGCGGTCCCATCCAGTTCGTCACGCCGTCTTCGCCCGAGGCGCTGGAGATTTACCGACACTCCTCGGCGCACCTGTTGGCCACCGCCGTCATAGAGCTTTTCCCGGATGCGCATCCGGGCATCGGGCCGCCGACCGAGACCGGCTTTTTCTATGATTTCTATCGCGAGAAGCCCTTCACGGAAGACGATCTGAAGAAGATCGAAGCGAAGATGCAGGAGCTCGTGATGGCCGACCTGCCCAACGAGCGCATCTCTTATTCCAAAGAAGAAGGTGTGAAGGTCTTCCAGCAGATGGGCGAATTCCTGAAGTGCGAGCTCATCCAGGAAAAAGCGGAGCCGGTCTTCTCCGCCTACCGGACTGGCAGGTTCCTGGATTTCTGCCGCGGCCCGCATATCCCCTCCACCGGACGCATCAAGGCCTTCAAGCTGCTGAGCGTGGCGGGAGCGCACTGGAAGGGTGATGAGCGCTCGCACCCCATGCAGCGCATTTACGGCACCGCCTTCTTCAGCAAGAAGGAGTTGGATGACTACCTTGCCCAGATCGAAGAAGCGAAGAAGCGCGACCATCGGCGACTGGGCCAGGAGTTGGACCTCTTCAGCATCCAGGACGAGGCTGGTCCGGGCTTGGTCTTCTGGCATCCCAAGGGCGCCCTGGTTCGGAAGGAGGTGGAAGATTTTCTCCGCGACGAGCTGCTGCGACAAGGCTACCAGTTGGTGTACACACCGCACGTCGCGCGGCTGGACCTGTGGAAGACCAGCGGGCACTTGAGCTTCTACCGCGAGAACATGTTCCCGGCCATGCGCCTGGAGGACGCGGAATATCAGCTCAAGCCCATGAATTGTCCATTCCACATTCTGATTTACAAGGACAAGCGGCGGAGCTACCGCGAGCTCCCCATGCGCTTGGCAGAGTTTGGAACAGTCTATCGCTACGAGCGTTCCGGGGTGTTGCACGGTCTCCCGCGGGCACGCGGCTTCACCCAGGACGATGCTCACATCTTTGCCACGCCCGAAACCGTGGAAGCCGAAGCCGGCGCTTGCGTGGACTTCGCTTTGCTGATCCTCCAGACTTTCGGCTTTGACCAGTTCGAGGTGGACCTCTCTACCTGGGATCCGGCCGACCCGGTGAAGTATTCCGGCGAGGCGAGCCAGTGGGAGATGGCGGAGAGGTCGCTCGAGTCGGCGCTTTGTAAACGCGCCCTGCCGTTCAAACGCATGGTCGGTGAAGCCGCCTTTTACGGCCCCAAAATCGATATCAAGTTAGTGGATGCTCTTGGCCGGCCCTGGCAGTTGACCACCGTGCAGTTCGACTTCTTTCTCCCAGCGCGCTTCGGCCTGGAGTACATGGGTGCGGACGGCCAGCCGCATCAACCCATCATGGTGCATCGCGCGCTGCTCGGCTCGATTGAGCGCTTCTTTGGCGTCCTGATTGAGCACTATGCGGGGGCATTCCCAGTGTGGCTTGCACCTGTTCAGGCAGTGGTGTTGCCCGTGAGCGACAAGCATCAAGTCTATGCGGGCAAAGTGGCGGAGGAGTTGCGTCGGGCCAATGTGCGTGTCCACCTGGATGACCGCAACGAGAAGCTGAATGCACGCATCCGGGACGCCCAACTGCAGAAGGTTCCCTTGATGCTGGTGGTGGGCGACCGCGAAGCCCAAAGCGGCAGTGTGGCGGTCCGGAGGAGAGACACCGGCGACGCGGGGTCCCGCCCCCTCTCGGAGTTTATACAATGGGTCCGCCAGCTTATCGACACCCGGGCCGCGAAATGGTAAGCTGGAACCCGCCTTCGGATGGGGCGGTGGCTTGTCTACGATCGGCTAACCGAAACCGCTTATCGGCCCCGCAGGGGGCAGGAGGGAAGACTTATCGCCGACCGATCTGCTCGCGTGAATGAAAGGATCCGAGCCCGGGAAGTCCGGGTGATTGATGAGGAAGGGAAGCAGCTCGGAATCATGCCACCCTTCGAGGCTCTGAAGATCGCCAGGAATCAGGGCCTGGACCTGGTAGAAGTCGCTCCCACCGCGAACCCGCCGGTTTGCCGCATTATCAACTACGGGAAGTATCTATACCAGCTCAGCAAGCGGCAACACGAAGCCCGGAAACATCAGAAGTCTATCGGGCTGAAAGAGGTAAAGCTCCGCCCCCGAACTTCGGCGCACGATTTTGAGACGAAGCGGAACAGGGTCATCGAGTTCCTGCAAGAAGGAGCGAAAGTGAAGGTCACCATCATGTTCCGCGGTCGGGAAATGGCGCATCGAGATCTCGGATTTCAGATGATAGAGCGGCTGGTGCAGGAAGTAGGCGAGGTAGGCGCGGTGGAGGTTCGGCCCAAACTGGAGGGACCGAATCTCTCCACCATTATTGCGGCGAAGAAAGCTGCGGTGAAGATCCCCCCTAAGACCCCACCGCCGGCTCCGCGCCCTGGTGGGCCTTCGCCCGAGGCGCCCCTCCCTGCCAAGCTGACACCGCGTCCTGCCGCCGGGTCCGCGTCAGCGGCCGCCGCGCCGGAAACCTCAGACTCTTCGGAATCATAGGGAGGAAGGATTTGGCTAAGGCCAAGAAGGTCAAGCTGAAGTTGAAGACTCACAAAGGCGCCGCCAAGCGGTTTAAGCTGACCGCAACCGGCCGAGCGATGCGCCGGCGCTCGTTTGCTCGCCACATTCTGACCTCGAAGCCGAGCAAGCGAAAACGTAGACTCAGTCAGGCCGCCGAAGTGTCCACACCGGACGCAGCGGCAGTGAAGAAGATGTTACCGTACGGCTTGTAACAGCAGGTGTCAGGTATCAGGTGTGAGGTGCCAGGTGTAAAGGACGAATTGAGTTTCGGAAATCTGAAGCCTGGTGCTTGAAACCTGTTCTTCACGGGTGCGGGAAGGCTTCGCCGAGGCGAATTGGGTGCCTTCGCCCTGTACCATATGATGCAGGGCTTCGCTGCCCCGAAATTCTTGGAAAGGAGAAAAACCCATGCCTCGAGTCAAGCGCGGTACGGTGCGCCGCGCTCAGCGCAAGAAGCTCGCTAAGCTCACCAAAGGCTATTTCCTCACCAAGAGCAAACTCTACCGTTCTATGAAGGAGGCCGCGGACCGCGCGGGCCGGTTCGCGTATCGCGACCGCCGGCGCCGCAAGCGGGATTTCCGCCGCCTCTGGATTATCCGCATCGGCGCGGCTGCACGCGTGAACCAGTTGACGTACAGCCAGTTCATCCACGGCTTGAAGAAATTGGGCGTGGAGCTCGACCGTAAGGTGCTCGCGGAGATGGCCGTGCACGATCAGGCGGCGTTCGCTGAACTGGCAGCCAAAGTCAAGATGGAAGTTGAAAGTCGACAGTCAACAGTGGAGAGTCCAAAGCCCTAGCAGCGAAGAAGTGCGCTGCCTCCGGCGCAGAGTGAGTTCTTCCTGTCAACTGTCAACTGTGAGCTGTTAACTCATTCATGACCATCGAGGAGAAGGTCCGGAAGACTCTTCAGGAGTTGGGCGTCTCCGACGCGCCAGGCGTGGAGGCGCTCTTCGCCGACGTGCGCGCCGCCATGGAAGCTGAAAGGAAAGACCTGGTTTCACGCGGCGCGCCCAGCGAAGCCGAACGTGACAGGCTCTGCAAGGGGCTCCGCGACCGCTGGCTGGCGCGCCAGAACGGGCTTGTGTCCCTAATCGATGAGAACTGGCTCAAGAAGGCCTCGAAAGAACTGAAGCCTGTTGTCGGCCGGCTATTCAATGAGCTTCGCCAAGCGACTGCGACGGTCGAAAGCGAGTCACTCCGCCGCGAAGTTCATCTAGGCCGCTTTGTTCTCACCGCTGAACCAGGCTCTTATGTGATTTCGGGCGGTGAAGCGCAAATGCTGGTCACACCAGCTTCGCCGGCCGATCTCACCCTTCCCGGCTACCGACGGCCGGTGGGTTCTATTCATCCCGTCACCAGGGTGCAGCGGGAGATTGAGGAGATCTTTCTCGGCCTGGGGTTCTGGATCGAATCAGGCCCCGAGATCGAATCCGCTTACTACAACTTCGACGCCTTGAACATCCCCGAGAGTCATCCGGCGCGCGATGACTGGGACACGCTCTATGTGGACTCTCAGACGCTTTTGCGCACTCACACCTCGCCCGTGCAAATCCGGGCCATGGAAAAACATGGGGCGCCGCTCTATATCCTGGCTGCCGGGAAGTGCTACCGGCACGACAACCCGGATTCGACTCACGCGACGATGTTCCACCAGGTGGAGGGGCTGGCGGTTGACAGGGACATCAGCTTTGCGGACCTGAAAGGGACACTCGACTTCTTTGCCAAGAAGTTCTTCGGGGAGAAAATCCGCACCAATTTCTTTCCCAGCTTCTTCCCTTTCACCGAGCCGAGCGGCGACGTGGCCATCAGTTGCGTCATTTGCGACGGCCAAGGCTGCCGGGTCTGCAAGGAGAGCGGCTGGGTTGAGGTCATGGGTTGCGGGATGGTCCACCCGGAAGTCTTGCGTCAGGGCGGGATCGACCCCGACAAGTATTCCGGCTGGGCGTTTGGATTGGGCGTGGAGCGGTTCGCCATGATGAAGTACGGCATCAACGACATTCAGCTCTTCTACCAAAGCGACGTTAGGTTCTTGGAACAATTTTGACAGGACGAGTCCATGGTTGGTAGTCGACAGTCGAAAGCGAAACGCGGAATTTTTGACTGTTGATTGTCAACTGTGGACTTACTTCAATGAAGATTTCGCTCAACTGGCTCAAAGAGTTCGTCGACGTCCCGTCTGCGCCGCGCCAGCTCAAGGCGGACCTCACGATGATGGGCTTGAACACCGAGTCCTTCGCGGCAGTGGGGGATGATTGGGTCTTAGAGGTCGAAGTCACCACCAATCGGCCGGACTGCCTCAGCCATTACGGTGTCGCGCGGGAACTGGCGACGCTCTATCGCAAGCCGCTGAAACGCCTGGAAGTTTTCGTGAAGGAATCAACTGTGCCAGTGTCCGGAGCGGTTTCGATTGAAATCGCAGACCCGGATCTTTGCGCGCGGTATTGTGGGCGAGTGATCCAAAACGTGCGGGTGCAACCTTCGCCAGAATGGCTTGCGAAGCGTCTGGAAGCCATAGGTCAGCGCCCCATTAACAACGTGGCGGACGTCACCAACTATGTGCTGATGGAACTTGGCCATCCTCTCCACGCCTTCGACCTCACGCAGCTGAAGCAGCGGAGGATCATTGTGCGGCGCGCCCGGCCCGGAGAGCCGCTTCGCACGCTGGACGGCGTGGACCGCACACTCAAGCCGGAGAACCTGGTAATCGCCGACGGTGAGCGCCCCGTGGCATTGGCGGGCGTGATGGGCGGTGAGGACTCGGAGATTTCCTCTGCAACGCGCGCGGTGCTGCTGGAGAGCGCATGGTTCGATCCGCTCTCGATCCGCCGCACGTCAAAGTCCCATGGGATGCACACCGAAGCTTCACACCGGTTCGAGCGCGGTGCGGATATCGAGATGGCCCCGGTGGCGCTGGACCGCGCTGCGGAGTTGATCGCAGAGCTTGCCGCTGGCGAAATCCTTCGCGACGCCATTGACGTCTATCCTCGTCGGCAACGGCGTGAAGACTTGGCACTCCGCCGGAGCGAGATTCTCCGCATCCTGGGCGCTGAAGTTCCTTGGGAAGAAGTCGAGCGTATTCTTCGCTCCCTGGGTTTCCAAATGGAGCGGCGGGGGACAGACGGCTGGCGCGTGACACCGCCCTCGTTTCGCCCGGATGTAGGCCGCGAGGTGGATCTGATCGAGGAGGTCGCCCGGCACTTTGGGTACGACCGTCTCCCAGCCCGACTCCGCCCCGCGCCGCCCCGCCTCGAGCGGGATACAACCCGCGACAAGGAGCTGGCAGTTTCCGCCATTCTAGTGGGCCTGGGCTATCGCGAGATCATCCCTTCCTCAATGATTGACCCCGAGGAGAATGCCCGGTTCGCTGAGTGTCCACCCGTCGTGCTCGCCAACCCACTCAGCCAGGACGCCTCTGTCCTGCGTTCGTCAGCGGTCCCCAGCATGCTCCGCGCCCTCCGCTGGAACCTGGACCGGGATCAAAGCGAGGTGCGCCTCTTCGAGATGGGGAAAACGTACACCGTGCGCCTGGATGGCTCACCGGAAGAACGCCGGGTTCTGACTTTGGGTTCCACCGGCCGTCGGCGGCCGGCGTCGATCCACGATAGCGAGAGGATGCTCGACTTCTTCGACCTCAGGGGCGATTTGGAGGCGCTGCTGGAGGCATTCGATATCCCGGAACTCGGATTTGAACCGGCAGGGTGCCGATATTACGAGATCGGCCTTGCTGGCCACTTCACTTCGGCAGGCGAGGCGATTGCGGTCTTCGGTCAACTTAGCCGCGACCTCGAGCGGGAATACAAGTTGCGCCAGAAAGCATGGCTGGCGGAAGTAGACCTCGAGCGGCTTCTGAGTCTATCCCTAAGATCGCGAGAGTTCCGTCCCTACTCGAAGCTCCCCGCCGTGGAACGTGATTTCTCGCTCGTGGTGCCGGATGAGATACCCTACTCGTGTCTCGAGGCAGCCTTGCGGGGCTTGGGCCTCGATGAGATTCAGGAATTCCGGCCGTTGGATCTATTCCGGGGTGGCTCGATCCCAGCCAATCATTACAGCCTGCTGCTGCGGCTGACTTTCCAGAGCCAGACCCGTACGCTGACTAGCGAAGACCTTGCTGAAATGAGCCGGCAGGTCCTTGCAGCACTCGAGCCCCTGGGCATCCGCTTGCGGAGCTGAGAACAAGTCGAAGGTCAGCAGTCTAAAGTCGAAAACGAAGACATCTGACCTTCGACTTTGGACTGACTTGTGACCGATTCGAACGATCACTTCCAGAAACTGGAAGAGAAACTCCTCAGGGCCGTTGAGCTCTTCAAGCAGACCCATGCGGAGAAGCGCGCCCTTGCCCGGGATCTCGAGAAGCTGCGGATGGATTCGAAGGAGCGCGCCAAGCTCATCGATAAGCTGGAACGTGAACTCCTTGCCTTGCGCCGCGAACGTGAAGATGTGCGCGCCCGCATCGAGAAACTCCTCCGCCAGATCGACGTATTGACAAGCCCTGATTCCGAGGGATAATCAACTCGCAGCTTGAACTCCGGCGAGCTCCGGGGCTGCTCGTGCCTGCGCGGCGCGGATGGCAAAGGAGGCGGGAAATCAGCGTGGCTAAGGAACCTCAGGGTGTCCGGGTCGTGATCTACGATCAAGAATACCTGATGCGCGGCGACCTGGACCAAGAGTACATCCAGAAGCTCGCCGCGTACTTGGACGCCAAGATGCGCTCGATCGCCGAGCGCACCCGGACTGTGGACTCGTTGCGCGTGGCCATCCTGGCTGCCCTTAACATCGCCGACGAATACCACCAAATGAAGGCTAAGTACGAAGAAACCACGAAACGCGTGGACCAGAAAGTGGGCGAGTACAGCCAAGTGCTCGACGAGCTCCTGAAGGAAGCAGTCTGAAGTGGCCGGGCGTTCGGCCCTGGCCGAGCTACGCAGACGAGATTCAAAGTCGGCGGAGCAAGCTTGCGCGGTGAGTCCTGACGCGACGGCGGTCTTGAACCGACACGCGCAATGCTATCCACGGGTTTCATTCGCATCTTCGGCGTCTCATGTTTTACCCCATGGACGCAAGTAAGGAAACGGTTGGTATTTGCGCTGGGAAGACGAGAGCTGGCGTCCAGCGGCCGCAGGAGGCCGACGGCGCCGCGGGAACACCGCTATGAAGGTACTTTTCATTGGAGACGTCTTTGGCCAGCCGGGCCGGAGGATGGTGAAGGAGTCGCTCCCGCGGCTGGTAGAGGAGTACTCACCCGATCTAATTCTGGCCAACGTTGAGAATGCCGCGGCGGGCTTCGGCATCACACCCCCGCTCGTTGATGAACTGTTGGACCTGGGGATTGCTGTCCTGACCTCGGGAAATCACATCTGGGATAAGAAGGAGATCTACCCCTACCTGAGCGACGCGGGCGGCCGGCTACTGCGCCCCGCCAACTACCCCGCCCAAGCGCCCGGCCATGGACTGTACGTGGGCACGACCCGCGCCGGGATCGGCTACGGTGTCATGAACATCCAGGGCCGTGTCTTTATGCCTTCCATCGACTGCCCGTTCCGCACGGCAGACGCTCTACTCGCCCAGATTCCTGCGGAGGTCAAGATCCGGATCGTCGATGTCCACGCCGAGGCGACTTCCGAGAAGATGGCGATGGGTTGGTACCTCGATGGTCGAGTCACCGCCGTGCTGGGGACGCACACCCATGTCCCCACCGCCGATGAAACCCTCCTGCCGCAAGGCACCGCTTACGTCACCGACCTCGGAATGACCGGGCCCTACGACTCAGTTATTGGAATCGAAAAGCAGTCAGTCATCCAGAAATTCCTGAACCAGATGCCCGCGCGCTTCGAAGTGGCCAAAGGCGATGTGCGCCTCTCCGCCGTCCTCCTCGAAGCCGACCCCGAAACCGGCCGCGCCCTCTCGATCCAGAGGATTGTGCGGAAGTAGTGCGAAGCTATTCTCTAGTTCCCCGGCTTTTCTTGGTAAACGTCACGTGCGCCGCAGACCACAGAGCTGGCCTACGCAAGGCGTTCTCATAAGGAGGAATCTACATACGGACAACCGTCCTGACAGTCTGTTTGTGCTTGCTCCTGGCGAGTCCGGCGCGGCCGTAGACCGCGCTTGCTCCAGTAGTGCGGGAATTCGTGAAAGTTGACGCGCCAGTCGTGGCGCTGACTCACGTGCGGGCGATTGACGGGAGCGGAGCCGCACCACTGGAAGATCAAACCATTCTGATCGAGGGCGGACGGATTCGAGCCATCGGGAACGTCGCCAAGACTCCCACGCCGGCAGGCGCGAAGGTTGTCCATCTGCCAGGGTACACCGTCATTCCCGGTCTTGTAGGGATGCACGGGCACATGTTCTATCCATCCTATGTCACACCTGGGCTCTACCTCGCGAACAACCTGGCCTTCAGCGCCCCGCGGCTCTACTTGGCCTGTGGTGTGACGACCATGCGCACGGCGGGGAGCATTGAGCCCTATACCGATCTGAACCTCAAGAAGCTGATCGATAAAGGGAAAATGCCGGGGCCGCAGATTTACGTCACCAGCCCCTATCTTGAAGGTCCCGGCGCCTTCACGCCGCACTTGCACGAGCTGAGCGGCCCGGAGGAAGCTCGCAAGATGGTCGAGTACTGGGCGGATCTGGGCGTAACCTCGTTCAGGGCTTACACGAACATTACTCGTGCAGAACTGGCGGCTGCCATCGATGCAGCCCACAAGCGCGGCCGGAAGATCACTGGCCACCTCTGCTCGGTCGGCTTCCGCGAGGCCGCGGCCATGGGGATCGACGGCCTGGAGCACGGCCTCATCGCCGACACCGAGTTCTTCCCCGGAAAAGCTCCAGACGTTTGCCCGCCGCGCCGAACTACCGGCCCTCTATTTGCCCAGCTGGACATGGAAAGCGCGCCGGTCAAGGAAGTGATTCACGACTTAGTGGAACACCACGTGGCGATTGCCTCGACGCTGGCCGTTTGGGAAAGCGCTATCCCTAATCGCCCACCACTCCAACAGCGCTTGCTGGACGCCCTGCTGCCCGAGGCGCGCTTCGATTACCTAACCGCGCGGGTCCGTTTCGCGGACAATCCGACTACCGCTCCCCCAGCCGTAGTGCTCAAGATGGAGTTCGAGCTTGCTTTCGTGAAAACGGGTGGGTTGCTCCCGGCGGGCAACGATCCCACCGGCCACGGTGGTGTCCTGCCGGGATTTGGCGACCAACGCGAAGTGGAGCTTCTGGTCGAAGCGGACTTCACACCTCTCGAGGCCATACATATCGCCACCGCCAACGGCGCCGAATGGCTCGGAGAAACCAGCCGCATCGGCACCCTCGCCCCCGGCAAGCAGGCCAACCTTGTGGTGATGCACCGTCACCCCTCCAAGGATATCTCTGACATCGAGAAAGTGGAGATGGTTTTCAAAGATGGGGTTGGCTACGACTCGGCTAAGTTGATTGAATCGGTTCGGGGCATGGTGGCCTTGCGTTAAGCAGGCTAAAACGCTAGGCCCCTGCGGAGATTGTCGCCAGACCAGGGCTGTGGTTCCTCATGTGGACACCCACACTCTCCGCTGAGAGCCCTTGCTACGGCCGCCGCGCTACCCCAATCCACGGAGTTATGTTACTCTAGGGATTGCGTCCCACGGAGGCGGGGTTCACCGTGGGACGGTTCTTATGGCCCTGGTTGCGCCCTCATTGCTCGCGGCGGACTTTGCTCACCTGGCAGAGGCACTTCACCTCATGAAGGAAGCGGGCGCCTCGATGGTCCACGTGGACGTGATGGACGGCCACTTCGTCCCGGATATCACCGTGGGCCAACCGGTTGTTAGAAGCCTGCGGAGTGCCACGGACTTGGTTCTGGACGTTCACCTTCTGGTCGAACGGCCGGAACGCTACACGGCAGAGTTTGTGGATGCGGGCGCGGACCGCGTCACAGTGCACGCCGCGGCGACGCCCCATTTGCACCGGGTTCTAGAAGAGATCCGCGCGTGCGGCGCGAAAGCTGGTGTGGCCCTGGACCCCGCCACGCCTGTGGAGTCGCTGGCGGATCTGCTAGAGGAGATCGACTTCCTTTCAGTTCTGGCTGCTGACCCGGGATTCCCGGAGCAAGCTTTCATCCCGAGGTCCGTAGCGAAAGTCGAAGCTGCCTGCTCGGCTCGGGAGGAACGCGTTTTGGATTTCGCTATCCAGGTCGAGGGCGGCATCGGCCTTGACCACTTGGAGGAACTCCTTCGGGCAGGAGCAGACATCCTAGTGGCGGGTTCCGCCATCTTTCATACAGATGACCCGAAGGCGCAACTGAGGGAAATGATCCGTCTCGCTTCCACCAGACGCCAGACGTTCAGAGTGTAACGGGCGCTCATTGGGAATCATGAAAGTGTTGGCAGTAATGGACAAACTGACGGTGAAGCGTTTCCTGGCCGTATCAATCCTGGCCACCCTAAGCGCCCTTTCCCTACCCGGCTGCCTTTTCCGTCGCCACCGGGGCGCCGACTTGGCAACTCAGGTTAACCCAGGGGATCAGCCTGACAAGATTCTGTACGAAAAGGCGACTAACGAAATCAAGCACGGCCGTTACGACGTGGGCCGGCTCACGCTTCAAACGCTGATCAACACTTACCCGGATAGTGAATTCCTAGCCAAGGCAAAGCTCGCCATCGCCGACTCCTACTACAACGAAGGCGGGGTTTCCGGCCTGACCCAAGCCGAAGCGGAGTACAAAGATTTCATCACCTTCTTTCCCACCGCTCCGGAGGCGCCCGAAGCCCAGTTCCGCGTCGGCATGGCCCACTTCCGCATGATGGCCAAGGCCGACCGCGACCGCACCGAGGCCAGGCTGGCGGAGGCCGAATTCAAGGAATTCTTGCTGAAGTATCCTGACAGTCCAATGATGCCGCGGGTGAAGTCGCGTCTCCGGCAGACGCAGGAAGTCCTGGCTCAGGGCGATTATAAGACCGCGAGCTTTTACTATATGCGAGGGGCATACCCGGCGGCGAAATCACGCTTCCAGGAAATCGTCGAGAAGTATCCCAGCTTCAGCCGCGGGGACCAGGCGTTATATTATCTGGGACAGTCTCTCGAGCGCCTGAGGAAGCCGAACGACGCTACTCCCTATTACGCCCGGATTATCACCGATTATCCGCTCAGTCCGCTGGTGGACACCGCCAAGGAAAGGCTGACGGCTATGCGCCAGCCGATTCCGCGACCCACGCGAGCGGTCCTGGCCCGGGCGCAGGCTGATGCGGCCCGGCGCCATCGCCGGGACCTGTTCGAGAAGTTGGGAAGCATGATGTCCAGCTCTCCCGACACCAGCGCTACGCTCCACGGCCCGGTCCGCTTGGGCGGCCCGCAACCGGGTGAGGTCGAGGTGGCGAAGACTGCGCCCGCCTCCGCGCCATCCACTAGTGCGGAGATCGTCGCCCAGCCCGTTGGTGACGCAAGCTTGAGCACAGGAAAGGCTGTGGACCCGAAGGCCACACATAACAGCTCGGCCGAAAGCGGCAACTCCAAGGCGCAGGACAATCCAGCCAATTCGAACGAGCAGAACTCCTCTAGCGCTCCCACTCCCCCAAAGAAGAAGGGGCGATTGCACCTCTTTAAGAAGCTGGTCAAGCCTTTCTAATCCCGCTGAAAGGTTCTGAGTCTGTCGATAAGTCCTCATCGAGCAGAGGTTCCCAGTTGGCCGGCAGCTCTGCATGCCTACTCCCCAGCTCCGTTGGCCGCGCAAGCCGAAGATCTCCAATCCTTTACGCCTTGACTTCAAGGCGTCAAAGTGGTATTCGTGAGCGAATTGAGATGGCCGAGGTATCAAGGGGGATCATGTGGCGCGGATAGTTCTGGTCGCGGACGACAGTCCCACCATTCAGAAAAGGGCCCAGGGTATTCTGAAGGGTGAGGGGTTCGATGTTGAGACCGTGTCGAACGGCGTCGCCGCGATCAAGAAACTCTCCAAGATCCAGCCCGTCGTCGTGCTCGCTGACGTCTCCATGCCTGGCAAAGATGGCTACGAGGTCTGCGACTTCATAAAGAATTCTGAGAACCTTCGCCACGTACCGGTGCTGCTCGTCGCCAGCGACCTGGAGCCGTACGACGAGGAGCGCGGCACGCGCGTCCGCGCCGATGGAATCATCAAGAAACCGTTTGAGCCCGGAGAATTGATTTCCACGGTGATGAAGCTCGCCGCCCAGGCCGAAGCTGCCGCGCCCCAGCCCGAGACTCCCCAACCGGTTGTTGCGTCCGCTGAACCTGCCGCTGAGGCTCCGCCGGTGGAAGAAGTACCGGAGATGGAACTGAAGCCAGCAGCTCACGATTTATCTTCGCTCTCGGAAGGGATCGCCTTTGCCGAGCCCGCGCTTGAAGAAATGCCTGCCCCGGTGCCCGCAGCAGCGCAGCCCACTGCCGAACCGTTGATGGAGGCGGAAGTCGCGGCGGTGCCCGAGCCGAGCGTAGAAGCCGCTGCAATCTCGCCTGAAGCCGTTCCCAGTGCCGCGGCTCCGGGCGCTGAGGGGCCGCCGATTGCGGCTGAACCGGTGCTGGTTGAAGAAGCCGCGGCGGTGCCGCCCGAGCCCTCACCCCGGCCCACCACTGAGCAAACCTTGATGTTCCGGACGCCCGCCGAGATTGCCGAGCCGGTGTTCAGTGACGAAGTGGCTCCCACACCCCCTGCGGAAGAGCCGCCCGCTGCTCCCGTCGAAGCCGAATCCGCCCCGGTGGCCGCCACAAGTCTGGAGAGCTTTTCGCTCACCGAGGCCACGACGGGGCAAGTGCGTCTTGCTCCCCTTGAGTCTGAAGTTGCGCCCCCCGCTGAACCCGTATCTGCTGAGCCCGCAGCCGCCGTCGCTGCTCCACTCGATCCGCGGTTAGTTTGTTCCATCGTCCACAAGGTTGTCGCAAAGATGGCGCCTCCCGTGTTGCCGCCTCAGGTGGTTGAGGAAATGGCCAGCAGACTCGCCGAGGAAATCATCACTGAAATCAGCCCTGGATCGACTCAGACCCAATAGCAGTCCAAGGCATTTGGACCAGGCGCTATGGTCCGGCGGGCCCGTATATTCTCCAACCGTGGCGCGGGAGGAAGGCATAGAGTGCTGTTGCTTGCCGTGAATTCAGGCCGCCGGCGTTTGACTCACTTCTGCCCAACCGCTATAGTAAATTGATTTCAATACCCTTACGGGCTCGTTCAGGAGAGAGCCGAGTTGGAAACAGAAATCCCGACGGTCTACTCGCCGGAAAGCATCGAATTACGTTGGGCCCATGCTTGGGTCGAGCAAAAGCTCTACCGTCCTTCCGGCGACCCCGCGCGTCCCCGCTTCTGCCTGGTGATCCCGCCTCCCAACATCACTGGGTCGCTTCACATGGGGCACATGCTGGAGCACACGGATATTGACATCCTCATGCGGTGGCGTCGCATGCGCGGCGAAAACGTGTTGTGGCTGCCCGGTACTGATCACGCCTCAATCGCCACGCAGATGATCGTGGAGCTCGAATTGGGCCGCGAGGCGTTACCGGATCTCGAGCCCAGCCCCACGGCAAAGAGCGCTTTCCGGCGAGAGGGTCAAAGGCTGCGACTCCAAATGGGGCGGGAGAAGTTCTTGGAGCGCTGCTGGAAGTGGAAGGAAGAAAGTGGGGGGACGATCCGCAAGCAGATGGAACGGCTGGGAGCCTCCTGCGATTGGACCCGTGACCGCTTTACCATGGACGCCGGCTATTCTCGCGCCGTGATGGAAGTCTTTGTACGCCTCTACGAAGAGGGGCTGATCTATCGCGGGAAATACATCGTCAACTGGTGCCCACGCTGCGGCACCGCGGTTTCTGATCTGGAAGTGGTCCATGAGGCCCGTCCCGGCAAGCTCTGGTGGATCCGCTATCCTCATGAAGACGGCTCAGGCTATCTCCGCGTGGCGACCACACGCCCTGAGACCATGCTGGGAGATACGGCGGTGGCGGTGAATCCTGCCGACGATCGCTACCGGGCGGTCGTAGGGCGGAAGGTTGTGCTCCCTCTGCTCAAGCGAGTGATCCCGGTGGTCGCAGACGATTTCGTAGATCAGCAATTCGGCACCGGAGCGGTGAAGGTAACCCCAGCACACGACGCGAACGACTTCGAAATCGCGCAGCGCCATGGCCTGCCCCGCGTGGTAGTCATCGACGAAGCCGCCCGCATGACCGCCGAAGCGGGACCCTACCAGGGCCTCGATCGGTACGAGGCACGGGATGCTGTGGTTCAGGATCTGCGCGAGCAAGGCTTGCTCGAGAAGATCGAGGACTACGCGCTGAGCGTGGGCACCTGCCAGCGCTGCAAAACGGTCATCGAGCCGCTCTTGTCCACCCAGTGGTTCATGAAGATGAAGCCGCTGGCGGAACCGGCCATCCGCGTGGTGGAGGAAGGTCGCATCCGCATCGTCCCGGAGAACTACAAGAAGATCTATCTCGACTGGATGACCAACATCCACGACTGGTGTATCTCCCGCCAGCTCTGGTGGGGACACCGCCTTCCGGTCTGGTACTGCAACGCTTGCGGGGAAGTGATGGTCGCGCGGGAAACGCCCAGCGGTTGCCCGAAGTGCAGAGCAACGTCTCTGCGCGCCGACACAGACGCCCTCGACACATGGTTCAGCTCCGCGCTCTGGCCCTTCGCTACCCTGGGGTGGCCCGACAACACGGAGGACCTGCGGCGCTTTTACCCGACCGATTTGATGATCATGGGTTTTGACATCCTGTTCTTCTGGGGCGCGCGCATGATCATGATGGGCATGAAATTCATGAAGGACGTGCCCTTCCGTGAGCTTTACATCCACGCCCTGGTGCGCGACGCGGAAAGGCAGAAGATGTCGAAAACCAAGGGTAATGTCATTGATCCCCTCGCGGTGACGGAAAAATATGGGACGGATGCGGTGCGCTTTACGCTGGCGATCAGCGCCGCCCCAGGCACGGACATTGCCTTCAGCAACGAGAAAGTCGAGTCGTACCGCGCTTTCGCCAACAAGATTTGGAATGCCGACCGGTTCATCCTGATGAACCTGAAGAAGCTGCCGGAATCCCTGCGCGATCAACTCGCGAACGCCCTCCAGCCCATCCCCGGCCTGGGTTTGGAGGCCGTCGCTGCCCCGGAGTCTTTGGCCCTGGCTGACCGATGGATTTTCTCGCGCCTACGGACGGTTACGGGTGAGATGAACGAAGCCCTCGCGAACTACCGCTTCCACGAGGCCGCCTTCAACATCTATCACTTTTTCTGGCATGAGTTCTGCGACTGGTACCTGGAATGGGTGAAACCGGAAATCACTAGCGCGCCGGAGGGCTCCAAGGTGTCACCCGCGTGGGTCAACCTAGTGCGAGTGTTCGAGGCGGCTCTTCATCTGCTCCATCCTTTCATGCCGTTCATCACCGAGGAACTTTGGCACCAGCTTCCTCATAGAGATTCCGCCCCTTCCATTTCCCTGACGGATTTCGGTCTGGTCGGCGAGCGCGTGGCCGACCCCATCTCCGAAAAACAGTTCCAAACCATTCAAGATTTGGTCGTGGCGGCTCGGAACGCCAAGGCTGAAATGGGTCTGCCGAAGCAGAAGCCCAGCATGCAAGTGGCGTCTGATGATTTGCGATTACTGGAGCTGTTCCGTGCCCATCAGGAGACCATCCTTCGCCTGGCGGGTCTGCAGGCGCTGAACTTTACGCGCGGGCGGCTGGCGGCGGATGTCGCTGGGGCCCGTGCGACCGCCAACTTCGACCTCCGCATTCTGCATGAAGAAAAGGTGGACCACGCGGCGGAACGCACCCGCTTGCAGAAAGACAAAGAGAAATTGGAGCGGCAGCTCGCCCAGGTCAAGGGCCAACTGCAGAACCAGGAATTCCTGACCCGTGCGCCGCGGGAGGTGGTGCGCAGCGTTGAACATCGACACGCGGAGCTGACCGAGCATTTCCTCAAAGTCATCCAGTCTCTTGAAAGGCTGGGCTAAACCGTGGGCGGATACCTCAGTCCGACAGCCACCGGCGAGCCGCCAGAACCGCTGGACCTTTCTTCCGAGGAACTCCGCGGGCTCATTATCCACGCGCTCGCGGAGGACCTTGGCCAGGGAGATCTGACTACTCGTGTGACTGTGCCGGAAGGCATCAAGGCCCGCGGGACCTTCTTTAGCAAACAAGACCTCGTAGTCGCTGGATTTCCGGTCGCCGCCAAAGTCTTCGAGGTTCTTGACCCTTCCATCGAGTGGAACGCCGCCGTGGAAGATGGAACGGAAGTCAGCGCCGGGACTCCACTGGCAGTCGCGAGCGGGGCCGCCGTGACGCTGCTCGCTGGCGAACGCGTGGCATTGAACTTTCTCCAGCATCTCAGCGGCATTGCCACCTTTGCGCGACGTCTCAAGGAAGAACTAGCCGGACTCCGGGCTGAGTTCTTGGACACCCGCAAAACGACGCCCGGCCTGAGGAGCCTCCAGAAATACGCCGTCCGCGTCGGCGGAGGTCGCAATCACCGCCTACGCCTCGATGATGGGATTCTCATCAAGAATAATCACCTCCGCTTGGTGGGCGGAATCCGGAAGGCGATCGAGAGCGCACGCCGCCAACGTCCTCCGGGCTTCCACATTGAAGTGGAGATTTCCAGCCTCCCGGAACTCGATGAGGCTATCAACGCCGGAGTGGATGGCGTCCTGCTAGACAACATGACTCCAGAGGAGGTTCGCGAGTGCGTGGCGCGCACGGGGGGACGCGTCCGGGTGGAGGTATCAGGGGGCATCACTGCCGACAACATCCGTAGCTACGCCGAGACAGGCGTGGATTACATTTCCGTGGGTGCGCTGACGCACTCTGCCCCCGCCGTGGATATCAACTTCCGCATTGAGCCTATGTAGCGGCGGTTGGATTTACCCGCCCAGTGCGAGACTGCTGACTAGGTTCGCCGCAGCTAGAGCGCCGGGTGGGCACTTCAAGGGCAGGAACCAAATACATGTCCGCCGGAAGCACTGACCGCAAGATTGATAAGCTGATCCACTTGCTGGTGAAGAACGCCACCGTCGTGGTTCCGGGCCCCAAGATTGCGTCGGAGATTGGCGTCACACGCTCGACGGTTTGGATGTGGATTGAGAAGTTGCGCTCGCTGGGAGTGGAGATCAAGGGGCATCCCGCGCGGGGCTATCAACTCGTGAAGATTCCCGACGTCCTGGCTCCGAGTCTAGTCCGGCCCGAACTGGGCGAAAATGAAATCGGACACAGCGTAATTCACTACTTCCGAACGGACTCGACCAACAACGTGAGCTTGGAGTTGGCGGCGCGAGGCGCCCCCCACGGGACCGTGGTAGTAGCCGAGGAGCAGACCGCTGGACGCGGACGCCTGGGTCGAAGCTGGTACTCAGAGAAGTCGAGCGGTATTTACACTTCAGTGATTCTCCGTCCGCCACTTTCGCCGGCCGCTGCCCCCGTGCTCACCTTGATGGCGGGGGTGGCGGCGCAGCGGGCCATCCGCGCCACCAGCGGGCTGGCTGTAGATATCCGATGGCCCAACGACCTGCTGGTCAATGGTAAGAAGGTTTGCGGTATCTTGACGGAGATGAATGCCGAACTCGACCGCCTGCACGCGGTGGTGCTGGGCATCGGCATCAATGTCAACCACTCTGAGATGCCCGCCGAGTTGAGGGAAATTGCTACGTCATTGCGGATTGAGAGTCGCAGGGCCTGGTCGCGCGTTCACCTCTTCGTTGCCCTGCTGAACGAACTCGAAAAGCACTACCGTTTGCTACTGGAGAAGGGCAGCACAGCCATCGTCGAACGTTGGGCAGCCGCCTCGACTTTCGCCCGAGACCGGCGTATTCGCGTCCTGTCGAGTGCTGGCGAGTTTCTGGCAACGACCGCAGGCCTTGACCCGAGCGGAGCGCTTCGCGTTCGTTACGAGGATGGCCGCGAGGAATCCTTGGTCGCCGGAGAAATCGTCGCAGTGAAGTAGAGCAGAGGCTGCCGCGGCGGTCACGGTCTACCGGCCCTGTGCGGGACGGCCAGCAGGGGGCGGCGCAACAAAACCATGCTACTGGTCATTGATGTCGGTAACACCAACACGGCACTGGGAGTATTCGACGGCAAGGAGCTGCGCGCACAGTGGCGTCTCGCGACCAGCCGCGAGCAGACCGCCGATGAGTACGGCATCCTGACCCGCAACCTCTTTACGCTGGATGGGATTCAATCCCATCAGATCACCGGGATCATGATTGCCAGCGTCGTACCGACGCTCAACGCGGTGCTGGAGGAGATGGCCGGGAAGTATTTCCATCTCAAACCCTTTTTTCTCGGCCCCGGAACGCGCACGGGGATGGCCATCCATTACGAGAATCCGCAGGAAGTGGGCGCCGACCGCATCGCCGACAGCGTGGCCGCCTTTGAGAAGTATGGCGGGCCCTGTATTGTGGTGGATTTTGGCACCGCCATCACCTTCGACGCGGTTTCAGAGAAGGGCGAATACCTGGGAGGAGTGATCGCGCCGGGCATCGGCATTTCCGCCGAAGCGCTCTTCGAACACGCCGCCCGGCTTCCGCGCGTGGAGATCCGCGAGCCTCAGCGCGTCATCGGAACGAACACCGTGGCCAGCATGCAGTCCGGGCTTTTCTACGGTGCGGTTGGACTGGTCGATGGGATTCTGGACCGCCTTTGCGCCGTGCTGGGTGAGAGAACTAAGGTGATTGCCACCGGCGGGCAGGCAACGCTAGTCGCAGGGGCGTCCAAGTACAAGCCTCCAGTCGACCTCTCGCTGACTCTCGAGGGTTTGCGGATCATCTTCGAGCGGAATCAATCAAGCTCCCGGCACAAGTAGGTTCGCGGCGGTGGAGAATTACTTTAACTATTTCACTGAAATCGAGGAGCGCTTTCAGCAGTGTCGCGGGACGAAGACACTGCTCTCACCTCTTGACTGGGCTCTCATAGAATCGTGGAAGGAGCAAGGCTTTTCCCTCGAAGCGGTCTTGGCGGGTATTCAACGGTCTTTCGAGAAATTCAAAGCCCGCCCGCAAAAATTCCGAAAGGTGAACAGCCTGGCTTATTGCTCCCAGGAAGTTCTCCGCGCAGCCGAGGAATCAAGAGCAGCGGAGGTGCAAGGCGGTACGCGCAGGGACCAGGAAACAGCGGCTGCGCCTCCCTTCGCTTCCGAGGAAATCCTGAGCTTCCTCCACCGCAATGTCGAAGCCGTGGAAAGAGCTTCGCAGCGAGCTAAGGAGAGTAGCCAGCAAGTTCTGGCGGAAGACTTGGCGTTGGCGGCCGCGGCGCTCCGCGATATCGCCGGGCGGCATGCCGTCGAGGCCACAGTCAACCTCCAGGAGCTGGAGACTTACTTGACGGCTCTCGAGGAGAAACTGACGGCGTCGCTCACCCGCGCTTCCTCAGTCGAACTTCTGGCGCAATTCCGCCGCGAGGTGGAGGGGGGGCTAGCCCCGTACCGCCCGAAGATGTCGGGAGCGCAAATCGAATCCCTGGAGCGCCAGTTCCTGAAGAAACGCTTGCTGGAACATTATCAGATTCCGCGCTTAAGCCTGTTTTATCTTTGAAGCGATCCTCACCGCTGTCTGTTGTGCCCCCTGCGGAGGGTCAATTGTCCGCAGTTGAAGAGCGGAGGGACTCCCTATGGACCGCAGACAACGGACTACTGACCATAGACAACGGACCGCTGGTTTGACTGTGCCATTCGAAATCTCCCCCGTAAAGCTGGTTTACGGCGGCGACGCTCTCGGCCATCACGCGGGCCGCACAGTACTACTGCCGCACGTCCTTCCCGGAGAGCGCGTGGAGGCGGAGGAGGTTCGCACTGCCAAGGGCGTCGTCCACGCTCGGCCTCTGCGGATTCTGCAGCCCGCTCCTGAGCGTATCGACTCCCCGTGCCCCTACTTCGGCCGCTGCGGGGGCTGCCAGTACCAGCACCTCAGCCCTGAGCATCAGATTGCTGCGAAGCGTGAGATCTTGCGCGAAACTCTGCGCCGCTTGGGGAAAGTCACGTGGGAGGCTGAGCTTCCTCTTCACGCAGGACTGCCATGGAACTATCGGAATCAAGCTCAACTGAAGGTCGCTCCCCAGCCGGACGGCAAGGCTGTGCTCGGCTTTTTTGAGACAGAGTCGCACCGCGTCTTCCCGGTGGATGTCTGCATGCTTCTCTCTCCGCGACTGAATGCGCTTCTTGGCGAATTGCGACGAGCGGATTGGTCACCGCGCCTCAGCGCGTGCCAGGAAATCAAGCTTCTAGCCGACGACCGGGACAAGCAGGTAATGCTCACCCTGCGAGGTAGCCTGAGCCCCAAAGAAGGCGAAGAGCTGGCACGGGAGTGCCTGGCTCGATTGCCGGGTGTGGTGAGCGTCGGTATCAAGCGCGACGCGAATCTACAGCTCTTCGGCGAACCCTCACTGGACTACTGCGTCGGTGAGTTCCGCTACCGAATCAGCCCCTCGGCATTCTTTCAGAGCTCCCGGTTTCTGTTGCCGGAGCTGGTTGCTGCGGTGACAGGCGGAGAATCTGGTTCGGTCGCGCTCGACTTATTCGCAGGGGTCGGCCTCTTCACGCTGCCTCTGGCACAGCGGTTCACCCGGGTGGTGGGGGTGGAAGCTCATCGCCCATCCGCGGCCGACCTCGCTGCGAACGCGCAAGGTCACGCGATGAAGAACATCCGACCGGTGGCGGAAACGGCCTTTGACTTTCTGCGGCGATGCGCCCAATCGGAACCGGACGTGGTAGTTCTCGATCCGCCGCGCGCGGGCGTCGGCGTCAAGACCCTGAAACTCTTGCTCACGCTGCGCCCGAAACGTCTCCACTACGTTTCCTGTAGCCCGCCCACGTTGGCCCGCGATCTCGGCTATCTCGTTCAGCAGGGCTACCGCCTGAATTCCGTTGAATTGTTCGATCTCTTCCCGCAGACTTACCACATCGAGTCGCTAGCTAAGCTCACTCGGAGCGACTTCGCCCGTCCATGAAGAGTCCCTTAGCTGCATTGGCGGTGTGTTTTGCGCTGGGGATATTCTTTGCTCGCCCCGAGTACGCGAGAGGTCTAAGCGTTGCGTTCCTGCTTGCTGCCGCGGGCGTGTGCCTGTTGGCAGGCTTGCTCTTCCTGCGCACAAAATGGTGGCGGACGTCGTCCCTCTTCACCCTGGCCGGCTTTGTCGCCGCCGGCGCCGCGGCGGGTCCTCTATTTGAGTGTCGTTTCCCACCCAACCACGTCAGCCGACTAGCAGCCTTGGGAGTTGACCTAGATGACCCTGTGCGCCTGGAAGGCGTCGTCGCTTCAACCCCGCAACCCACTTCGTACGGCCTGCAATTCGATGTGGAAGTACGGCGCGCCGAAAGCCGCAGGTACAGTCACGACCTGACCGGTAAGGTTCGCTTGCGCGTGCAAGCTTCTGATGATCCTGAAGTCGCGGCCGTCGCTGACTCGCTTCATCTTCAGTATGGTGACTCGATCCGTGCCCTGGTTCGCCTGCGCAAGCCGCGAATTTACCAGAACCCAGGTAGCTTCGACTTTCGCCGCTGGATGGAGTCCATCGAAGATCTCACCTGGGTGGGGACAATCAAGAACCCCTTGCTCGTCGAGAAGCTGCCGCATTCCAACTCTTTCAGGCTCGCCACGCTCCTCGAACGCACACGTCACCGGCTGCTGCAGAGTATCGACGGACTTTATTCTCCCTGGTCAGCGCAGGGGCGTTACGGGGCCGTGCTCAAAGCGGTGCTGTGGGGTGACCGGTCAACACTGAATTCCGAGACGATTGAGAATTTTCGTAAGACCGGGCTCTATCATCTCCTGGTTATTGCCGGCCTTCACGTGGGGCTGCTGGCCCTGCTGGCGAGATTCCTCCTTCGCCTTTTTCCCCTGGGTGAATCGGCGCGGACTGGTCTGTTGCTGCTATTCCTCCTGGGCTATGCCGCGCTAGTGGAGCAGCGGGCACCAACGCTGCGGGCCACGATCATGATTTCGGTCTACCTGCTGGCTCGCCTGCTTTATCGCGGTCACTCGTCGCTGAATGCCATCGGTTTTGCGGCGCTCGTCCTGTTGTTCCACCGGCCAGTGTGGTTGTTTGAATCCGGCTTCCAACTCTCTTTTGCTGCGGCCCTCCTTATCGCCGGGCTGGCCGTACCCATCGTCGAACGAACTACGGAACCTTACCGCCGGGCTCTATGGAAGTTGAACGAAGTGAGTCTCGACGCCGGCCTTGCTCCGAAGCAGGCACAATTCCGCCTGGACGTGCGGGCCCTGATCGCCGGGCTAAGAGCGCGGGCGCGATTCTTGGATCGACACCCGTCGTTGGCCGCCGCGTCGGTGAGAGGACCGATAGGTATAGTGCTGTGGGCCGCAAACCTATTACTGTTCTCGGCGGTGCTGCAACTCGGCTTGTTGCTGCCCATGGCGGAGACCTTCCATCGCGTGACGTTTGCCGGCATTGGCCTGAATGCGCTTGCCATCCCCGTGATGACCGTACTACTGGGATTGGCGTTGCCCACTGTGATCCTGGGGGCAATCGTGCCCGCGCTCGCGGTCTGGCCCGCCAAAGTGCTGGCCCTGGTCATGGCTGCGCTCTTCGCCCTAACGGACCTGCCGCGATTGCCGGCCTGGCTTTCATATCGTGTGCCCGAACCGTCGTCTTGGGTAGCGTGGGGCTTTGCCGGCTCGGTGATCCTTGCGGCCTTTGTCCTGGGGCGCCGTCGGCGGACTCTGTGGGCCACTTTGGCTGCGGGCGCCATTTTCATAGGCCTTATTTCGTTTCACCCCTTTGCACCCCGGCTCCCCCGTGGGATTCTGGAAGTGAATGCTCTTGATTGTGGCCAAGGTGACGCGCTCTTTCTGGTGTTTCCTAATCGGACCACGATGTTAGTGGACGCGGGGGGAAGCCGGGCACGTGGCACTCGCGAAGGGGCCTTTCAGGGACGCCGCTGGGATCCCGGCGAAGACATCGTTTCGCCTTACTTGTGGTCAAAGGGAATCAAGAAGATTGACATCCTCGTCCTGTCTCACGCCCACGAAGATCATCTCGGCGGCCTTCCCGCCGTGGTGGGGAACTTTCAGATTGGAGAGTTCTGGCACGGTCGGAACCCCGCCACTCCAGAATTCCTGGCCTTGCTGGATCAGGTGCGACAACGCAGGATCCCCACGCGAGTGCTGGGAGCGGGCGATGTGATCACACGAGGCGGAACATCCGTCCGGGTCCTCTGGCCCCCGCCGACGCGGTGGCCGTCGCGCGTCCCCTCGAATGATGATTCATTGGTAATACGCATCACCTGCGGTGCGACGAGCTTGCTGCTTCCTGGCGACATCAGCGGAAGCGTAGAGCAGGAGTTGATGACCTCCGCTGGCCCCTTGGCCAGCCAGGTTCTGAAGGTGGCACACCACGGCTCGAAGTCATCCTCGAGCCCCGCGTTCATTGCCCGGGTAGCGCCCCGCGTGGCGCTGGTTACCGCGGAGTATGGCGGCTTTGTGAACCTGCCAAGCCCAGAGACGCTCACCCGCCTGCGCGCCGCCGGTAGTCGGATCCTACGGACGGACCTTGATGGTGCGATCACGGTGAAGATGAAGGGGTCGTCGTTGGCTGTTCGCCACTACGGCGGGGCTTCGGCCGATTCGGCCACAGGCGAGGCGGGCACACAGCCGGTCGGCGCGGAGAGCCTCAGCGTGCCATAAAGAGCGCGAGACACCTGGGCCCCAAAAAGCATCACCGCGGAGGAAATATACGCCCAGGTCATCAATGCCACGACCACGCCGATGGATCCGTAGACTTGGCCGTAATTGAAAAAGGGGAGCAGGAGAGTAAACAAGGAGCGCGCCGCCTCCCAGAAAAGCGCTGTAAACAACGCGCTGGGGAAGACGTGGCGAAAACGCATGGGGCGGTTGGGTAGGCGCTCAAACACAACGACAAACATGGCCAGCGTCATCCCGAAGGTAGTCCCGACCATCAGGATGTGATAGGCGAGTTCGACCAGCGGAAGGGCAGAGTGCCCTACCCGATTCCGCAGCCAGTTGTGAATATATACGTTCATGCCAACCAGGGCTGACGACGCCAGCAGCAGAAAGCCGAAGTTCAGCGCCATCTCGAGAGCCAGCAGCCGGCTACGCCACCAGCTTCGTCGTTTCTCGACCATCCAGGCGCGGTCCAGTACTTTCTCAAGGGGAAGAAACACGCCGGAAGAACTCCACAACAGAAGCAGAAATGAAATAAGGCTGATCTTCCCGTAGGCCCGCGAGATGCCTACCAGATTCCGCATGATGAAATCTGTCTTGATGGGTAGGTAGCGCTCCAGCACCAGGGCCAGCCGGCCGGAAAGCTCGTACTGGCGGATGTAAATCCCGCTCAATCCCAGCAGGAGAAGCATCAGAGGGAAAAGCGCGAGCAGGCTGTGGTAAGCGATGGAGGCTGAAACCATCAGCGAGTCCTCGCGGTAGAAATTCACGAGCGAGTCGTGAAGCACGCGGCGGGCACGCCGCCAGCGCCCGGCAGGTATTGCCGTTTCTGCGCCCGCAACTCCAGTAGGTATCGTCCCAGAATGGTCGTCGTGGCCCGCCATAGGAGATTCTCGGAATCTGGACTTGCAAAGCTGGCTTCTAGCTTATACTAGATTTCTGCCTGGCAGGGTGAACTGTATCGGACCCAGGCCTCGCGGAGGGTGGGACTGTGGCCACCGAGGCAGAAATCCTGGAAGAGAACCGCAAGGTGCGGCGTCTCCAGGTAGTCGTGAACTTGGTGATGAACCTCCTCAGTCAGTCCAACATTTCTGTGGAGGAAGCCGCGGAGCTCGTCGCCCAAACCCGCCGCTTTGCCCTGAACCTTTTCCCTGACAAGGAATACACCTACGACCTGATCTACCAGCCGAGGTTCAAGCGGCTGCTGGCCGAAAAATTCAAGATCGTCTAAACCTCTCGGTGCTGTCAGCGTACTTTAGCGTTTCTCGGGGGAGGAATTCGCTTGCTGCCGCGTGACGGACTTCAGCGTGCCGGTGATCGATCCCACTGAGATCATGGCTTTGATGCGCAAAGGCAGGTGCTGCTCATCGTCGCTGAACCAGATCAACATCCGCCCTTTCCTCTTGAATAGGCCGCGGAATACTTTGGGCTCTACGCGGAAAGCGTCTTGGGCCCCAAGCGGAGTTTGTATCCGCTCGCGGGCCTGGACTTCCACGGTGACTTCGTACGTTTTCGAACCGTCATTGACCGGGAGACGGATGGGCTGACCAACCTGGAAATTCTGCCGGCGGACGAAATAGAAGGCTGTCACCACATCTTGGACGCAACTCGGGATTTCATTCTCGGCGTGCTTGGGTGGGGCATTGGGTTTCGACAGGTCTCGCTCGTCAAGGATGGCCAGCTTGCGATCGCTGTCAAAAACGATCGCGGTTTCTTTGTGTCGCCGCCCCTCGTTGACCCCCTTGAGAATCCGGTGGGAACAAACGGTGACAGGATCGAAGAGCGAACGGAACTCATTCTGGACGTTGAAAAGGAGTGAGACAAAACCTTTAGATCGAGCTGTGGTCGTGACCTCGTAGGCGTCCTTCGGGCCCGCGTTGACGCTCTGTAGGGTCGCGGAAACCTCCCCAGCGTGGAAGACAGACCACGTGACGTCGTAGGTCAACTTCTCGCCAGGCGCGAAGGGTGGGGCGGGTTCTTCCGCCAGCCCGAGGTTAAGGCCCGCCAGGGCAAGCGCGGCCAGCGCACGGCTGACGATCCTGCGGCCTCGTCGAATCTCCATACACAGAAACTAGATGCACACAAGACTGGAAATGGATCCCTTTTTCACTCTAACGTAACCAGCTCTTCAAAGCCAGAAAAACCATGCCGGCCACGTACCCGAGGGCCGCCTCGTACTCGCGGTTCTTACGATACCGATCCCACCGGAATTTTTCGGCGGCGGCGGAAGTCCTGCGCCACCTGGGAAAGAAGAAAGGAACCGTCGCTGCGTATCGAACATAGATGTCTCCGAACTCCCGCCGCAGGAACTGCTCTTCGCGACGCATCACAGGCCAGTACACCGCAAGGAAGAAGGCCAGAAAGGCCACTCCCAGGCTCCAGGACCCACCCGCCAGCGCGAACCCCAAACCCATCAGCGAGCTTCCCAGATAGAGGGGGTTCCGCGTATGCGCATAGGGCCCACTCGTCGCGAGACTCTGGTTCTTCGTAAGGTACCCCGCGGAGTACGCTCGCAGCAGCAGCCCGGCGAAAGCCACCGAACCATCCGCCGCCAGAAGCGTGAGAGTGGGCTGGGAGAAGATCAGATACGCGATGCCGAGAGCAAAGCCCAGTGGCACGCGCCAGCGCGCGGCCCACGCTGCGTAACCGCTATTCATACGCCCTCGCCAGGCGTTCGCCCACAGCCGCGAGCACCGACTCAACGGATACACCCGGTAGATAGGTGGGGTTTGGGGTTCGTCGAGTGTAATCGATAGGGCCACGGTTGGAAAGCGCGATATCCGCCGCTGAAAACGGGCCGTTGCGCGCGGGATCCGTGGGCCCGTAAATGGCCACGATCGGGGTGCCCGCTGCCGCCGCCAGGTGCAAGGGCCCGGTGTCCCCTCCTACAAAGAGTCGCGCTCGCCGCGCCAGAGCAATAAATTGAACGAGTGTGGAGGGAAAGTAACAGGCCTGTTTCACCCCCGCGCAGTTGAGGATCTCCGAAATCAACTCTTCCTCTTCCCGCGACCCGGTAAAAAGAATCTTCACAGGAAGCTTGGGCTCCAGATGGCGGATGAGTTCGGCATAATTCTCCGGTGCCCAACACTTGCTCTTCCATCCCCCGCCCGGATTGATCAAAATAAACTCCTGTGCGCCGAGGGCGGCAAGCTGACGCTCCACATAGGAGTCGTCTTCGGCTGTGCGTGGCAACGGGAACTGCCAGCGCTCCATGCGGGCTCCCAGGCGTTCGACCAGCGCCATGTTCATCTCGATTACGTGTCTCCGCCCGCCGGGCGAAACGCGTTCTGTATAGAGAACACCTGCGCTCGGTTCACGCAGCCAATACTCAGCAAAGCCCAGCCGTTCTTGAGAACGACTAAGCCAGGCGATGACCGCCGATTTCCACAGACCCTGAAAGTCGATGGCAGCCGCGTAAGCGACTTCGCGAACGGCCAAGATCCCTCTCACGACCTCTTCCAGCGTCCCCCCCGAGGCCATCTTGCCGCGCCAGCCGAGCGTATCGAGCGTCAGCACGCGGTGGACATATGGGTTTCCATCCAACAGAGGGGCGTAGCGGCGCTCGATGGCCCAGTGGATCTCAGCCTCCGGGTACGTCTGGCCTAGCGCCGCTACGGCCGGCAGCGCGTGCATGATGTCGCCGATCGAACTCAGGCGAACCACCAAGAAATGTGCCGTGAGCTCAGGCATGTCGTAGTGACCAGTGACGAGTCATGAGTAATTCTTCCTTGTCCCGCATCACTTCTCACCCGTCACAGCTTTTGATCGCTTAACGATCTCCGCCAGTAACTCCCGGGTTGAATGGCTCTTGACGTCACCGACGATGCGCACCGTTCCCCCCAAGCTGTCCATCACGGCGCGCTCGGGAACAGCCTGGGGGGAATAATCGGTTCCCTTACACTGCACGTCGGGCCGCAGGTCGCGCAGGATTCCTTCCGCCGTCACGTCGTCAAAGACAACCACGTAGTCAACCGCGGCGAGTGCTGCCACAAGCTCCGCTCGCGCTTCCGCAGGGAGCAGCGGCCTTCCTGGACCCTTGAGTGCCGAGACCGCGCGGTCGCTGTTCACCCCCACCACCAGGACATCCCCTTGCTCGCGCGCGGCTTGAAGATAGCGCGCGTGGCCCACGTGCAACAGGTCAAAGCACCCATTGGCGAACGCGATACGGCGGCCTTCCCGGCGCAAACGATCGCCGAGGGCTGAGACTTCCTCGCGGGAAATAATCTTAGCGCTCATGCACTGCGGATGGCTTCTGCGATCTCCTGCGCGGTGGCAGTGGCGGTGCCGCGCTTCATGACCACCAACCCCCCGGCACAATTCGCCAGCATGGCGGCATGGAGGAAGCTCGCTCCCGCCGCCAGGGCCAGGGTGAATGCTGCAATCACGGTGTCACCGGCGCCGGTAACGTCCACTACCTGGTCAGAACCAAAAATCGGAAGGTGGCGGGGCTCGCGGCGCGGCTCGAACAGCACCATCCCATCGCGGCCCCGGGTAATCAGCAGGGCCTGAAGGGACTGCCGGCGCAGCAGCTTCCTACCCAGGAGGTGAAGCTGTTCCAAATCATTGTCGATGCGTTGCCCGAACGTGGCTTCCACCTCAGGTTCGTTCGGCGTTGTGGCCGTGATTCGCTTGTAGCTCAGCAGGTCATACCGCGAATCAACGGTCATGGGCAGCGGCCGTCGCCCGGCTCGCCGGCGCAGGAATTCCACCTCGCGCGCATCCGTTGACCCGTACCCGTAGTCCGATACCAGAAGGGCGGAAGCCGTGCGGAGTAAGAGGGCGACGCTGCGCGTCAGTCGCCTTCGGACTTCCCGCACCAAAGCCTGTGCCGGCTCGCGATCGACGCGAACAATCTGCTGCCGCTGCCAGTGAGTCAGTCCGCCCAGAATGCGCGACTTGGTGGGAGTCAGGTAATTACGCAGGCGAACCACGTGGCGAGTGGAGACGCCTTTCTCCCGGAAGTAATGGAGGAGTGCCTCGCCCGCCGCATCGTTGCCCACGACGCCCACAGGAGTAACACGCGCTCCCAGGTCGACCAGGTTGTTGGCGGCGTTGGCTCCGCCCCCAGGAACCACCTGCTTCTCGCGCTGCTTCAGGATCAGGACGGGGGCTTCGCGGGAGACACGGGCAATCTCGCCATAGACGTACTCGTCCGCTACCAAGTCTCCCAGCACCACAACTCGCTGTCGGGGAAACCGGTCGATGATGGAGAGGAGTGTAGCGCGGTCTTGGGCAGTGATTTTCATAACTTGTGCGGCGCGATCCGCCTCGCCGGGAGATCCTGCAGAATGTGCTCGACGGCCTCGAGCAGGTTTTCTGCCACTCGATCTGGCTGGCGGGGCCACCGGCTGGCTTGGTATTCGAACTCGCCGCGTCCATACCCGGTCAAGACCAGGACGGTCCGAGCACCCGCGTTGAACCCCATCTGCATGTCACGATAACTGTCACCGACCACGTAGGAGGAGGCAAGATCGATGTGGAAATGCCGAGCGGCTTCTTCGACCATTCCCGTCGCCGGCTTCCGACAACGGCACTCCTGCCGGTAAGCCGCCAAGGGCGCATGCGGGTGGTGAGGGCAGTAATAGAACGCATCCACGCGCGCTCCTTGGGCAGCCAGCTCCCGAGCGATCTTTTCGTGAACCTCATGCACCAGTTCTTCTGTGACGTATCCGCGCCCCACCCCGGACTGGTTCGTCACGGCAATGACCAGCACATTCGCTTCGTTCAGCTTGCAGATCGCTTCGGCTACCCCAGGGCAAAGCCGCACCCGGTCGGGATGATTAACGTACCCAACCTCCTCATTGATGGTTCCATCCCGATCGAGGAAAACTGCAGAAACCCTTCGGTCATGCGTCGCAGATCCTTCTCGGTCTTCGACGCATTCCCTTCCGCTCGAATCAGGAGGTCCGCTCATGAGTGATTCCCCATTCCTTGACCAACTCCAGAGCGGTTCTGTACGCATCATCCACCGAAACACCTTGCATACACCGAAAGTCGATCGGGCACTCGCGCAGCCCACAGGGGCTGCAGGCCACCGGATGCTTAAGGACGCGCACCCGAGAACCCAACGGTCCCGTGGCGCGCTCGTTCGTAGACCCGAAGATGGCCACCGTCGGCAAACCCAGCGCCGCCGCCAAATGCATCGGACCGGAATCATTCGTCACGATCAAGTGGCAGCGTTCCAGCAAAGCCATCAGTTGTCGCAGCGTCGTCTCTCCCGCGACGAGCGCCGGCGTGTGTTTCATCATGTGGGCGATGGTCTCCGCCAACGGACTCTCCGCACGGGAGCCGAAGATTAGCACATCGGCGTTCAACCCACCAATCAGGCGATCCGCCAAGGCAGCGTAGCGCTCCGGCAGCCAGCGCTTGGCCGGCCCGAACGATGCACCGGGGTTCAGGCCCACCAAGAACCGCGGTCCCCCGAGTCCCAGTGCCTCCAACCGCTTGGCGGCCCACTGCTTTTCGTATTCCGCCAAATGCAGACGGATTTCTTGGACCGGCTCGGGCTTGTCAGTCAATCCGGCCCGAAATAGCAGGTGCAGGTAGTAGTAGGCTTGGTGTCCGAAGGCAACCGAAGGAGGAACCTCCACCGGCTCGTTGAGCAACGCTCTGCGGCCGTCACGCGCGTACCCGATGCGCACGGGAATGCGCGCACACCATGCCATCCAAGCGGCGTGAAACGCGTTCTGAAGGAGAATGGCGGCATCAAAACGCTCCGCCCGAAGTTCTCGCACCAATTTCCAAGAGCCCCGCAGGCCCTGGTGCTCCCCGTCCGGATTGTAAACAATCTGCCGGCTCACCGCGGGGTGGTGCCAATACAGCTCGCCGACCCAAGGTTTGGCCACCAGAACGATTTCCGCTTGCGGGAAGCGGGCATGAAGAGCCTCGATCGCCGGTACGGACATCACCGCATCGCCGATCCAGTTGGTGGCTCGCACCATGATCTTCCGCGGATTGGTTAGTCGGTTCCTTTGCGCCATCAGACTGTCTTCTTTGCAGCTTCCAGCCTCTCCAGCAGCGCCTTCTCGAAATCCCCGCCTTCGACGACCTCGGTTTGGATGGCACAGGCCAGGATAGGCACCTCCGAGTCCCAGAAGGGCGGGAAATTCACGGCATCCTTTTCGGTCGTGAGCAGAGCGGCTGCGCCTGCTCGCCGGGCCTTCTCGCTGAGACGACTGAGATCCTCCTCAGTGTACGTGTGGTGGTCCGGAAATGCATCCTCGGCGACGACGGTGAATCCCCACGTTCGCAAATCCGCGAAGAACGCACGGGGATTCCCAATCCCGCAAAAAACCGTGACGGCCTTGCCCCGCAGCACCTCTGGAGAACAGGTCCTGCCGCCTTCGACATCCACAAGCCTGCAAAGCTTCGTGGTGCTATGGAAGATTCCGGCTTGTGGATTGATTTGCTTCACGATTTTCTCCGCAGGTCGGGGATCGCCCAACTCAACGCGTGTGAGCACCACAAGCTGAGCCCTGGCGAGCCCCGAGCAGGGCTCACGCTGGCGGCCCGCAGGCAGCAAGGCACGATCAGAAAGTTCCTGCGTGACGTCGAGCAGAACAACGTCCACATCCCGCGCCAGCGCGAGATGCTGGAAACCGTCATCCAGGATGTGCACGTTCACGTGGAAGCGTACCTCCGCCACACGCCCAGCCCGGTAGCGGTCAGCGCAGACCACGATGGGCACCTCCGGCAGCGCTCGCGCAAGGAGGGCGGGCTCGTCGCCGACTGCGCGAGCATTGGCCGGGCGTGGCGAGCGCGGCTCCAACGCCAGGAGGTCGCTGCCGCGACGACCATAACCTCGCGTGAGAATGCCAGGTGTCCACCCGCGCTGCAACAGACTTCTTGCTATCCAGGCAACTAGAGGAGTCTTTCCCGCCCCACCTACCGTCAAGTTTCCGACGCTCACCACCGGGCGGGTCAAGCGTCGAGTCCTGAGCCAGCCTCGTCGGTAAGCGGCGTGGCGAACCGCCACTCCCAATCTGAACCCTACGGATAAAGGCAGAAGAATGGGATTCACCATGCCTAGCGTCTCACGGCCCGGCGCGAAAGGGAACTGCTGCTTCCAGTGACTTCCGGATGTGATTCAGGACACGCGGGGTCGCTCCGGATTCCCGTTCCAAGACCTGCTTAGCCCTCTCGCCCAACTGACGGCGAGTCACCCCGTCTCCCCAGAGTCTGAGCACGGCTTCGGCAAGTCCGTCGGCGTCTTGGACTTGCATGGCCGCACCTGCCTGCAAAAACAGCTGGGCAATGTCGTGAAAATTGTCCATGTGGGGGCCGAACAAGATGGGCTTCGACCAGTACGCTGGTTCGAGCAGGTTGTGGCCTCCGGTAGGAACGAGACTGCCACCCATAAACACCACATCCGCTAACTCGAAGATTCCCGCCAACTCCCCAATGGTATCGAGTAAAAGGATTTCGACCCCAGCAAGTTGCTGCGCCAGCGCGTCTTCCCGGGCTTCCAGCGCCGTCCGACGAACGAAGCTGCGCCCCGCACCCGCGAGGATTCCCGCGACCTCCTCAAAGCGCGCGGGATGACGCGGAGCAAGAATTAGCAATGCCTTCGAATGGGCGGCTCGTATCTTCTCCCAGGCTTGGAGAACCAGGGGTTCCTCTCCCGGCATCGTGCTGCCAGCCACGATAACCGGGCTGCGTTCGATGCTGGTCAGGACTCGTCCAAGCAGACGCGTCAACTCGGCCAGTTGCGGCGGCTGGGCATCGAACTTGAGGTTTCCTGCCCACTCCAGACCCTCCGGCCTCGCCCCGAGCTGCCGAAAGCGCTCCAAATCTGTTTGGGTTTGGGCGCAGATCCCATCCACATGTTCAAAAACGTACCGCATGAAAGGTCGCGCAAGACAGTAGCGCCGGAACGAACGCTCCGACATCCGGGCGTTCACCAGGAAGACTTGAGCGCCGAATTCGTGGGCGGCGCGCAGGAGGTTGGGCCACAACTCGGTTTCCGCGATCACCAGGACCGTCGGCCGGATGCGCTTCAATGCGGCCCGCACTGCCCAGCGCCAGTCCAGAGGCAAGTAGAATCGGCCCGCGACGGACGGCATGCGCGTCTCTCCTGCCTCCCGGCCTGCAGGGGTCACATGGCTCAAGAAGATCTTCCGCTCGGGGAAAGTCCGCTGGAGCTCTCGGACCAATCCTGCCACCGCCAGCGTCTCGCCGACCGAGACGGCATGAACCCAAATAGCACCTGTCTCGGTCTGCTGAAATGACTCCGGCAGGAACCCGAACCTTTCACGCCAGCGAGCAGCGCCGTGCTTTCCTCTCAACCGCCAGAGGTAATAAGGGGCTGCCAAAATCACGCCGAGAGTGAATAAAAGGCTGTAAGCCAGAAACATGTCAGGACGGGCAGCAAGCGGGCTCAAAGACCAGAAACACAACCGAGTTTAATTATATGTCGAAACCGAAGGTCCGACAATTGTGTTCACTCGTGCGGCAGATTAGTGACAAAGGAGAGCCGAAGCTTTAATCAGCGCCGCCTGGGCGGTAAAGTCCCACTCAAGTCAGCATGTCTGGGAGAGCAGCGGATTCATACCTCCCGGCGAAATCCTTCCTCGCCGCGCCTCCCCCTGGCTGAGGCACTCAAGGTGGGCAAAGCCGCATTACAGCCACGTGTCATTCGCTCCGGGGTCCTTTAATTCCATCTCCCCGTATGCGAACTGCGCCAACAGGGCATGAGGATCAAGCTCCGTGGGGTGCCCCCTCAAATCTTGGCTACACTATTGGATTGTTCCACATGATCGGCAAGACCGTTTCGCATTATCGCATTCTGGAGAAGCTGGGCGGCGGTGGGATGGATGTGGTGTACAAGGCCGACGACGCCAAGCCTGGCCAGCTGGTGGCGCTGAAGTTTGTGCCGGACGTAGCGGCGGGCGGAACACATCCCAGTGAAATCCAGAGCCCGGCAATTGCTCCTGCAGGCCGGGGCGCTACGTTTGACCATCAACCGCTGGAGCGTCTGCCGTGTCGTGCTCAGGCGAACAGGGCTGGGCGTCGCTTGTGGCGTGCTCACCCAGCCCCTCGTGTAGAAATGCCTCAGTGCTTGGGACCGTGGTCTGACGAGTGACCACCACCGCCGCCAGCGCCACTAGAACTGTGCCCACCTCCCGAACTGCCGCCGCTCGAATAGCTCCCACCACCTGAGCTACTCGAGTGACTGCTGCTCGAACTACTAGAGTGGCTGCTACTCGAACTGCTCGACTGGCTGCTCCCTCCACCGGAATCGCGACTACTGCTCCGTCCTGAGTCAGACGACCAGGAGCCTCGCCCAGACGATTGGGAACCTCTGTCATAAGAAGGCGAGCCGCTATCAGAGCGGTGACTTGCTGCGGGGGCAGATCGGGACGATGAATGAGAAGACGTCTCATTGGAGCGTCCCGACGCACCCCGGGAGCTATAGGACGGGGTTTCGTAGTCGCAGCTCGATCTCGACTCTCCCCAGCCAGATCGCGACTCGCCACGTTGGGGCCTGTATCTTTCCTCCGGTCCGTAACCACTGCGGAGCGACTCGAAAGCTGGCGTGGGGTAACTCTCTCGCGGCCCAGGGCGCACCATGCGACCCGCCGGCTCCGCAGGCCTGTTCGAACTCGAGGCAGCAGGCGACACTGCCACCGGTGTGGTTGGCCGTACCTCTCGATCAGTAATCCCCGTCGAAGCAATGGGGGCCATCGGCGCTTGCGTACCGGTACGCGACCCAGGAACATTCACCGGCCGGCGGGGCTCAATGTCCGAAACGTTTCCAGCCTGTGCGGTAGCCGTTCCCCTGCTGCCGGCAGGTCCAATCACAGGAACAGCGGTGCGAACGCGACCTGCTGTCGGCGCACCATTGGCAACTCCCTGGGTTCCGCCCGGAGGGGTCTGCGCGCCCGCTGGAACCTGACCCGTTTGGCCTGTAGCTACCGCCGGACCAGACTCAGGCCACGGACGAGGGACACCTGGCAGCATCGCGCTCCTTTCAGGTCGAATGTCGGGCCGATCAACAGGCCGACCCCGCACAAGGTCGAAGTCTCCGGGCCGGCCAGGGCGCACGGGCCTGCCATTCCGAAGATCGTCCTCACTCACAATGATTGCGCAGCCCGTGTGCGCGCAGGGGAGCCGGGACCCAGCCTGCTCGGGTGACCGTGGCGCCCAACCGACCCATCCCGGTCCCCGATACCAGTTGACCACCGCCGGCGACCAGCCTCCGAAGTTTCGCGGGCTCCAAACCCAACCCCAACCGTTCACATAAATCCATCCCCCGTGGTGATAGGGCAACCAACCCCAGGGCTCTGCTGAAATCCAGGTGTATCCGAAGCCGGGATACCAGCGCCATTGGCCGGTCACGTAAGGACCCCACCCAGGGTTGGCGTAGGGATACCAGACGTAGCCGTAGTCGGGATGAGAGTACCAGTCACCATGGAACATGAGATCCAGGAAACCGAAGGTGAGGTCACTCATGCCAGCGGAGGTGGCAGTCGGTATACCGCGTGCTCTCGCCAACTGCGCGACCTCCTCGCGACGCTCAACCCATTCGTCCCAAGCATCTTTGGTGATGCCCTGCGCGACCTGAAGGTGCTGGCCCTCGCCGGGGCGAATGACGAGCACGGCATTGCGCCCCACCGTCCCATTCCCCTCGGCGCTCTGAAACTCAACAGCGCCTTTGAAAACCTTCACCTGGAGAAATCCTTGGTCAAGGTCAACCCGGAAGCGCGATATGCCCCGGGGAGTCAGCGTGGCGGTTCCGGCCTTTACTTCGTAGAAATCGTCACGCTGTGGGATCACATTGAAAGTTCCGTACCCCTGATGGAGGGTCATGCGATTCACCTTGCCGCCGCTCGGCCGGAGCGCAAGCTGAGTGAACTCGATGAGCGAGAGTTGCCCCAGCCGCGCCGTGGAGGCGTTCTCAAATTCCACTTCCGCATATCCACCGTCCGCGGTGGAGATTCGGAAGCCTTCCTGAATCGGCGTGTTCACCAGACCTTCAGCCCATTCCGAAATGTCAGGTCGCTGGAGGGTTACCGTCCCCTCCACAAAGCTCAAGCGCACAATTCGCGCGTGAGATAGGTCTTCTGCCCGGCAGATCGCCAGAGCAAAAAGGAAAATGAGACCGAAGCATACGCCGTAAAGTGTGACGCGAACTGTACGTGTCATGATCCACCTCCTTGGCCGGGAACCCCGGCCAGACTACTCGTTCCGTGCCCCACGCTAGAGGTTTCCGCCGCATCAAACGTCACGTAGCACCTAACCCTCCGCGTCGCGATCCACATGGTTGCCTCTCTACGCACCCGACCTTACTGCTGCGTGAGCAGACACCTCAATGCATGGCTGCGCAAATAAAACTCAACTTTAGGTCAACGAAAGGTCAGTGGCTAATTCATTGAATGGAAAGGCGTTGTGTGGCAGAGGCCCGGTTGCGAAGGGCCTTTGATGTGGGCTAACGGAGTGCTAAACTTCCCCCAAGAGGGGAACCCGCTCATGTCCGACTCTGTCCGACCAGCGCGAGTAATCCGCTTCGACGCCTTCGAGATTGATCTTCACACCCGTGAACTGCGCAAGCATGGGCTGAAGATCAAGCTGCCCGGACAGCCGTTTGAGATTCTCGCCATGCTGCTCGAGCACCCGGGCGAGATGGTGACGCGCGAGGAGCTGCGCAAGAAACTCTGGCTCGAAGACACCTTCGTCGATTTCGATCACAGCCTCAATACCGCCATCAACAAGATCCGCGAGGCGCTGGGCGATAATGCGGAGACGCCTCGGTACGTCGAGACGCTGCCCCGGCGCGGGTACCGTTTCATTGCGCCTGTCGGGGGCGCGGAGAGCATTTCCGCAAGGGTGCATGGCCCCGCCCATGCCGAAGACGTTGCATGCCCTTTACCTCCCCAAAAGATCGAGGAACCGCTGCCTCACACGCCTCCGCGCAAGACGGACCGCGTGCGGGTTCTTGCGGCAGTTGTAATCTGTCTGGTGCTGCTCACTGCGGCGGCCTCGATTTATCTGCTCACTTGGCGCGGCAGGGCAATAGATTCAGTCGCCATCTTGCCATTCGCCAATCCTAGCGCCGATCCGAACACAGACTACCTGTGCGATGGGATTACCGACAGCCTCATCCTCAACCTCTCCCAGCTGCCCAATCTGAGAGTGATGTCCTATAGTTCGGTGAATCGCTACAGGCGGCAACAGATGGACCCGCAGGCGGCAGGACGCGAGCTGGGTGTACGAGCCGTGCTCACGGGCAGGGTCACTCAGCGTGCTGATACTCTGGACATCAGGATGGAGTTGGTCGATGTCCGAGACAACAGGCACATCTGGGGTGGGCAGTATGAGGGGAAACTCGCCGACATTCTCATGGTGCAGGAGGAGGTCTCTCGGGAAATATCGGAGAATCTGCGACTGAGGTTGAGCGGCGATGAGAAGAAGCGAGTGGAAGCTTACCAGCTCTATCTGAAGGGCCGCAATTACTGGAACAAAAGGACAGCCGAGGGACTGAATCAGGGCATGCAGTACATTGAGCAGGCGATTGAAAAAGACCAGAACCACGCTTTGGCCTACGCCGCTTTGGCCGATTCTTACAACATGCTGGCGCGCTACGGTGCGCTGGCGCCCAAAGAGGCTTTTCCCAAAGCCGAGGCGGCGGCTCGGAAGGCACTGGCACTTGATGACCGGCTGGCGGAGGCTCACACCTCCCTGGCCTTCGTGAAGCACCGATTCGAGTGGGACTGGTCTGGCGCAGAAGCGGAGTTTCGCCGAGCTATCGAGCTCAATCCCAATTACGCGCCGGCCCACCAATGGTATTCGAGCTTCCTGGTGGCCATGGGCCGCACCGATGAATCCATCGCGGAGGCCAAACAAACCCGAAAGCTTGATCCGCTTTCCCTCGCCACAAACTCCCACGTGGGCTGGGTCCTCTACCTGGCGCGCCAGCATCGCCAGGCCATAGAGCAATGCCACATGACACTCCAGCTCGACCCCAATTTCTTCGTCGCGCGCAGGTACCTGGGACTGGCTTACGGGCAAGCAGGGTTACACGAGAAGGCTATCGCTGAGTTGCAGAAAGCGGCTGTCCTTTCCGGAGGCAGCCCGCTGACGAAAGCAGAACTTGCGTACGCCTACGCGATGTCGGGAAGGAGAGCGGAGGCGCGGAAGGTGCTGGAAGAGTTGAGCGAGCGAGCAAAGCGAGAATATATCTCGCCATACTTCGTCGCCACAATCTATGCAGGCCTTGGAAACAAAGATCAGGCCTTCGCCTGGCTCGAAAAGGCTGCTGAGGACCGAGCTATCGAGATGGTCTACCTCAAGGCAGAGCCAAAGTTCGACGCTCTACGCTCCGACCCGCGCTTCCAGGACCTCCTGCGCCGCATGAATTTCCCGCCGTAATCAGTACAGCACCGCCCCCTCGCCTTTCTGGGCAATGAGCTTCTCGAAATAGGCCACAATCTTGTCCCGCCGCGCTATCAGCGCCTTGACCTCCGACTTGGCGAGGTGCGGCTTGGTCTTGTCCAGAACCTCGTCGTAGCTCAAGTGACGTAGCTTCTCCAGCAGCTGCCGGTCGCACTGCACCAGGTCCTGGGGGTTCTGCAGGTCGTGGTACTGCCGGAAGGCGCGGGTGAAGTCAATTCTCCAAATCTTCCAATCCTCGGTGATCAGAACATTTCCGAGGTTGGGGTCGGTATCATAGATGAGCTGGTCAAACACTCGCACCTTGTACATCTGTTTGTTCCAGGCCTCCGAGTCGGGCGGGTGGAGGTTCTCCTTCAGGCGCGTGCCCTCCATCCACTTCCAAGGGACCCACCAGCTCAGGGAGCCACTGTTACCCTGCCATCTCCGTTCCACCGTTACCGGAAGCATGTCGTCTAGGCCGAGCAGCTTGGCCAGCTCGCGGGCTGCAATGTTGAAGTGGTAAGAGTCGCGGAAGTTGAGTTCGGTGCGGCCGCTGGCTAACGGCATGACGCTTTTGCGTTCCTCAACATTTTGAAAAGCAGCATCGTGTGTCAGCGTACCGTCGCTGAGTGTCAGCCGCCAGGGGTGAGTGATACCTACTCCGAGCTGATGGCTGTCCACGACCTTGGCGTGCAGCAGGAAGTCTTTCTTCTGCTCCTCAGTGAGGTTCGGTTCGTTGCCCAGGTTCTGCGTGTTCGCCGCTGCCAGGACGCCTGAGGTAGCAGCAAGGCACACTACTGCGGCGAATGCCCGTGAAAGGCGGCCGTAAAACATGTTTCTCTCCTTTCAGTGTATTCTCCCGGAGAACCTTGTTGAGGAAACTCTACTCCTGCTGGGGGGAGACTGCAAGGCCGGTTCGGCCATCAGAACCCATGACATCTACACCCTCGACTGGCAGGCCCCGTAGCCGACAGCCGTTTCATGGGAGGCTGAGTAGTTGCGAGAGTGACAGAAGTCATTGCTAGCGCAGCTCGCGTTGTGGGAAAATGGATGAGGCTCGCCAATGTGGAGCCAATCAAGATGGATACTCGGACTACGGCTCCCATTCCGGAATTGTTCATCCCTCATCCTAACTTCAGTAACGAGGTGAATCGGAACATCGTGCAGTCGGAGATCGAAGGTGGTGTGTACCTGGACGATCTCTCAGAGGGCGCGGTGTTGGAAGTGGAGACGCAGAATCGTTGGTACACCATCGTAATTCGCGGTCGCGGCAAGGAATTGATCTCGGGCCACCCACAGTACTGTCCCGATCCCGTCCCGGTGAGAATCGAGGGGTCCACGTGGGGTGGCTCGATGCTGAAGGTACGGTTTATCGGACGAGGAATGCGCCTGGAATTCCAACACCCGACATTTCGGAGAATCGTAACGTCACGTATTGTGGACATCCGGGCTGCGGACCAGCTCGTGGCTAACGCCTGAACAGGCAAGAAACTGACCTTGCGCCGAAAAAAGACCAGTTAGATCCTTCGCTACGCTCAGGATGACATGCTCGCAGGCTTTTTCAGCAGCCTGCTAGGATCTCCTGCGTCGCATGAACTTGCCGCCGTAGAAACGGCCCGGTGGGCCGTCTGACGCAGGGGACGTTCCAGCGGATCGTCTTTACGGCGATGCGGACACTGCCGCCATAGCCCCCACTATGCTCTTGACAAAGGTAGCTAAGTGTGCTAGCCTATACTTTTGGCTGGCTGGAGCAGGCTCGGGCCAAGCGGCTGCCGATTCCTCTCCGGGGCTCGCTGCGGGACACGCGCGGGAAAGGGCGCCGGGTCGTGCGCAGCAGGCACTGGTGGGCAGTGAGCGGTCACTGGTCAGTAGTCCGTTGTCAGTGGTTCGTTGTGACTAAGCCGCTGGGGGCTTGAAGGTCGAGACGGGAATCTGAAATGGAAGATCGGAGATCTGAGAAAATGATGAGTGCGCCCCGAGAAGGCAGAAGACTGGCGGTCGTCTGCAGGGAGGCGGCGCAGCGGGTCGCCGCCGAAGCATGGGTCGGAGGAGAGGAAACGCGCATGAAATAGAGACGTTAAAAATAGGAAAACGAAGCTGCTATCTTATTGAAAAGACAGGGAGAGTGCCCAAAAAACGAACCCAAAACGAACGCACAACGAACCCTTAACGAAGCCATTTTCCCAGACAACGAAGCCATCTTGCGGCCGCACGTGGTCGCGCCTTGCATAAGCAAGAATGGCAAGGCTGGAGGCTGCTCACTAACTGGACGCGCTCTTGTATCTTGGTTTTTTGATGTTCTTTTGCGCAATTGAGTGCTTGGAGGGGGAGGAGGTGTGCCGCTGCCTTGCTGGGGGGGGAGAGCAAGGCAGCGGCCAAAAATCGCCTCGGCGGTCGCGCTTTGGTGTAGAAAGCTTCGGTGGCTGTTGTCCGGCGGGGAGGCCGATCTGCGCTGAGGCCCGAGGCCGCCCAGCGGCATCGAGAGC
>Ga0315280_10000218_pt1 | contig 112631 bp, 108 predicted proteins | sample YL17G06_40_MG_FD_203697 | JGI IMG/M metagenome (GOLD analysis project Ga0315280, IMG submission 203697) | Sediment microbial communities from Yellowstone Lake, YNP, Wyoming, USA - YL17G06_40 | ecosystem: Environmental > Aquatic > Freshwater > Lake > Sediment | place: USA: Wyoming | collected... | reverse complement strand
TCTGCCATACAGTCCTCCTTCTGGTTTTTTGGTTTTTTTCCAATTCCAATTATAACCAGATCGAGGACTTTTTTTGAAAGTGCGAAAGATATGATACGTTATCTGCGGCGTTCTTTGCTCCCTTGGCAATCCTCGTTTATATCATCTATCGAATAATCCGCCGCGTTTTTAAAAGAGCGGGCGCGAAAAGAGCTGATTAGCAGCCATCTCTGCCAGATTTTCAGCTTTTCCATAATAATCTATATTCCTGTCCAAAATAATGCACAATCCCGCCAAATTGTTGACGAAATATGTCATAGTGGTATAATAAAGTGTATAGGCAAGAGGAAGCAGAGCAAGGGAGGAACAAGTCTTAGGGCTGCTGAGCTGAAGGCTGATTGGCGCAAGCTCAAGGCGGAGGGAGAGCGGTCTAAGGAGAGGGAACTTGCGCTCAAAGCTGCGCTGGCAGCCGCTAATAGACTTCTGGACAAAAGTCCTTCTCTTATCATCCGCGCAGGTTCAAAAGGCAGAATCAGTTATGTGAATGCCTCGCTGCTATCTGCCAGCGGTTACTCGAGCAAAGAGCTACTTGGCAAAAACTTGTTCCGGATTTTGTTTCCCTCCAAATCCGGCAAGAACGCGCAAAAAATGATTGAGGAGTTCAAACGCGGCCGGGAGGTCTCTCCATTTGAGCTGCCGCTCAGGAGAAAAAACGGCTTGCTGCAGGAGGCGCGCTGGACCAGCCAGAACCTGCGGGACCGGCGGGGAAAGCTGATTGAAATAAACCTCATCGGCCAGAGCTCGCAAGCCGGCGCCGGCGCGGGAACGGATTCGGCTTTATTCCGCCAGGATGTGCTCCAGGTCTATGAAGGCTTCAAAAAGCTGCGCAGCAGTCAAACCTTATGGCTGGAGGTGGTGGATGAAAAAGGAAATGTCATTTTCTGGAACAAGGCTGCGGAAATTATTTCCGGGTATAAACGAGAAGAAGTGGTCGGACACGACAAGGTCTGGGAATGGCTCTACCCGGACCCGGACTACAAAAGAGATGTTTTCAAAAAAGCTCTGGAAGTCATAAGCGGAACGCCAGTGACAAACCTGGAGACCACTATCCGCGCCAAGAACGGCCGGAAAAAAGTTATTTCCTGGCACTCCGGCAATTTTTTTGATGAGTCGGGTAAAATTGGGGGCCGTATCGCTGTGGGCGCGGACATCACGGAGCGCAAGCGGATCGAAGATCAGGAGCGGCTGGCTCAAAAAATGGAAGGCTTGGCCAGATTTGCTGCGGGCATCGGGCACGATTTCAACAATATGCTCAGCATCATCCAGGGCTACCTGGAGCTCACTCTTGAGGATATGGATTACGCGGACCCTCACCGGGAAAACCTGCTTGAGATTGGGGACGCTCTGGAGCGGGGAGGCAAGCTCACCAGCCAGCTGCTCTCATTCAGCAAAGCCCAGGTTATGGAGCCGATTGCCTTTGACATAAACCAGTCAATCAAGGATATGTCCCGGATGATAAAGCGGGTGCTGGGAGAAGACACCAAGCTGGTGCTCAACCTCGGCGAGAATATTCCGACCATAAGCGCGGCCCCGAATTTCATCGAGCAGTGCCTGCTCAACCTGGTCGTGAACGCGAATGAGGCAATGGCCGGTTTCGGGACCCTGGCCATCTCAACTTCGCTCACCAAAATTGACTATCCTTATGTGCACACTCCGCGGCTTTTGCGGCCCGGGGATTATGTCTTGATCTCGGTCTCGGATTCCGGTCCGGGGATGACGGCTGAGGTCAGGGAACGGATCTTTGAGCCGTTTTTCTCCACCCGGGAACACGGAACGGGGATGGGCCTGTCCGCGGTTTATGGCATCATCAATCAACATAACGGTTACATCTGGGTTGAGAGCGAGCCGGGCCAGGGCACGACCTTTAACATTTATCTGCCGGTCAGCAAAAAACCGGCCGAGCAGCCGAGGCAAAAAGAGGTCAGGACCGAGATGCCTCACGGCACCGAAAGCATCCTGCTGGTTGAAGACAACCCGCAAATGCTGGCGCTGGCCGCGAAAATTTTGCGCCGGCTCGGCTACATTGTATTCGAAGCAAACAATGCGGGCGAGGCGCTGCTGGTTCTGGAGAAATACCCGTCACGGATTGACCTCCTGCTCACCGACATCATTATGCCGAAAATGAACGGCATTGAGCTCGCCAGGCGCGCGACCGAGATGCGGCCTCGCTTGAAGGTGCTTTACATCACCGGCCATCCGCTGACCGCGGCCTCGGATAAAATCGTCATTAAACAGAAAGCCGAAATCCTGCTCAAGCCTTTCCCGCCCCGCATCCTGGCCCAGAAAGTGCGCGAAGTCCTGGACCGCAAATAGTTCGAGCTGGGAGCCTAAGAGCCTGCCGGCTGAAATGAAGATAGAATTGGAGCGCCGCCGTTTTTGGCATAAAATATGTTGAATGGCGCTGATCTACAAAATTGTTGAAACTTCCACCGTGACCGACGAGTCGCTGGAAAAAATTATAAACGAGTTTGTCAGCCAGGGCTGGCAGTTCGAAGGCATCCAGTTTTCGATGCGCGAGGCCAGCAAGCGGCCGTCCATGGCTTTTGTTATGTTCACCAAAAGAACGGACAAAAGCGGCAAGGATGACGATCCCCGGTCTGGATGACCTGGGCTAAAATCCGTTTACAAGTTATTGAAGGTAATACCCGGCAAGGCCCGGGCATAAATAAATTTTTGAAAAATATTCGCGCCCGGGATTTTTCTGGGGCCGGGCGCATAGGGAAACAGCGAAAAGCCCGCGTTTGGTCTGGGAACAAAATCGCGGCTCGCAGCATCCAAAGGCTTTGCCGGGGCCCGGGGATTTCTGGACCAGGTGGGGTGGATGCCCTAATTGCAGGATTGATGTGGCGGTCGTTTGCTGAGCGGGGCAGTTTCTGTTAATCTATCTGAAAAGTTTTGGGAATGTTAAAGACTGGACTTATAAAGGCCGGTTTTACAATCGGCCTTTTGATTATTTTTTCAATTCCTGGTCTTGCCTATGGCCAGGTGGTGAAAGCGATAAAGCTCGAGGGCTTACGAGCTTTGGAGGAAAGCACTATCCGGAGCTACATTGATTTGAAGCCGGGCGAAGAACTATCCCTTGACACCATCGACGGGGACATCAAGCGGCTTTATTCCTCAGGGCTGATCGAGGATGTCAAGGTTGAAAAGACGCCGGTTCCGGGCGAGCCGGATCAGGTCATCGTCACCTATGTCATCACCGAGAAGTGGATGGTGAACTCGGTGAAGTTCGAGGGCAACCACAAGATCAACAAGGATGACTTGAAAACCATGGTCAACATTCCGGAGCGCAGCATTTTCAATCCGGTCAAGCTCTCAGAGGCGGTTGCGAAAATCCGCAGGGAATACGAAGCCAAAGGAATGTTTCTTACCCAGGTCCGGCCGAGCATCGAGGAGCTCAAGGAGGGGGTGGTTGACATCGTTTTTGAAATTGAGGAACACCCGAAGCCGCTTGTTGCCAAGGTCCGGTTTTACGGCAACGAAAAATTCAAATCGCGCAAGCTGCGCAAGATTATGATCACAAAGCAGGAGTGGTATCTTTTCACCGCCAGCAAGTTTCAGGAGGAGCTTCTGAACGAGGACTTCTACCGCATCTATGAATTCTATCTTGACAATGGGTTCCTTGATTCCAAAATCCAGCCCCCCCAGGCTTACCTCGATATCGACCAGGAGCGAGTTTATGTCACGACCTTTTTGGAGGAGGGCGACCAATATCGGGTAGCCCAGGTGAGGATTCAGGGGGACCTGGTTGCGCCGGAGGAAAAGCTGCGCCAAGGCCTGGTCACCAATGAAGGCGAGATCTACAGCGAGAGCAGAGTTCGGAGAGACATTCAATATCTTACTGACTATTACAGCAACCTGGGCTATCACTTGGTGCAGGTTGACCGGGAGGTGAAGACGGAGAAAGAGCTGAGGCTCGCTTATCTCAAATTCAATATCCGAAAGGGGCCCAAGATCTATCTGGAGCGGATTGAGATAAGGGGCAACACGCGCACTTTTGATCCAGTGATCAGGCGTGAGCTTGCGGTCAAAGAAGGTTATTTATACTCGGATGCGCAGGCGCGGAGGAGCAAATCCAGGCTGATGAGGCTGGGATACTTCGACAGCGTGGACAGTTTTGACCGCCCGGGCACGGAGCCGGACCGGATGACCATGGAGCTGGCGGTCAAGGAGGGCAAGAGCGGGACCCTTATGGCCGGCGCGGGATACAGCTCGCTGGAGCAATTCTTCGCCAATGTGCAATATCAGCAGCGCAATTTCCTGGGACGGGGATGGGACATCAACACGAATTTTAGGGCGAGCACTTCGTCAACGGACTTCTCGGTCAACTTCAGCGACCCTTATTTCCTGGGCAGTGAATACCACTTAGGTCTGAGCGGATACTCATACAGCACCGCCTATGTTTCTTTTGACGAGACGCGCCGGGGGGCAAGCGCGACCACAGGCAGAAAAATTCCTCACACCGAGTATTCATACGCATACCTGACCTACAAATGGGACCTCGCGAGCCTGGAGCATTTCTCGGAAAGCGCGCACATTTATCACAACCAGCCCAAAGATTTGTTGACCAGCTCCTTAACCTTTAGCTGGAAGCGCAACGCGCTTAATAACTATATGGACCCCAGCCAGGGAATGTATTCGGTTTCCAGCCTGGAATATGCGGGCGGAGCTCTAGGCAGCGACAGCGACTTCACCAAGTGGCTGGGCGAAGTCCGCTACTACCACCCGCTCCCCATCAAACGCCTCGGGCATTATTTCGGTTTAAAAGCCAAAGCCGGGTACCTCTGGTATCCAGACACCGACCGTCTTCTTGTCAGCGAACGGTTTTTCCTCGGCGGCCCCGGCAGCTTGCGAGGATACAACGCGGGAACCATCAGCCCTTTCTTCATTGAAAGTGACGGCTATAAGTCAAGAATCGGCGGAAACAAAATGGCGCTTTTCAGCGGAGACTACATAATCCCGCTCGGGTCCAGCGGATTCAAGCTCTCGCTTTTCTACGACGCGGGAAATGCATACAATGATAATGAGCCGTTCGATCTTGGCCGGCTGCGGCAGGACTGGGGAGTTGGTATCCTTTGGGCCTCGCCAATGGGCCCCCTGAAATTCGAATTGGGATTCCCCATCAACAGGCAAAAGGACGAGGACGCCTCGGTATTTAATTTTGGGATGGGCTCAGCATATTAAACTTTTCAAAAAGGAGGAATGCGATGAAAAAAGTTTTAACTGCCATCATTATGGCCGCGATTTTGGCTGCGGGACTGAGTCTGCTGGCGCAGGCTCAAACTCCGGCGCAGACGACAGCGAGCGGTCCGGTCAAGATCGGCTTCATCAATCTTCACCGGGCGGTGACTGAGAGCAATAAAGGAAAATCAGTGATCAACACGCTCCAGGCTGAAGTTGACAAATCCAAGGCCAAGCTTGATGGCAAGAAGAAAGAGATCGAAAGCCTGCAAACCGCGTTCATGGCTAACAAGGACAACTGGGATGTTGCCACCCGCTCAGCCAAGCAGGGAGAGATCGAGCAAAAGGCCAAGGCCCTTCAGCGGGAAGCCGAGGACCTGGAGGAATATTACAACAAGCGGGAAAACGAGCAGCTTAAGCCCATCTTCGAGTCCTTGAGCCGGGTGATCCAGGACATCGGCAAGAATGAGGGCTACACCGTGATCTTTGATGTGACCGGAGCGATCGTGTATAAGAACGCGGCCGTGGACCTCACCGACAAAATAATCAAGAACTTCAACCTCAAAAAATAAAATCATGGCTAACATACATCCAACCGCGATCGTTGACGGCAAGGCCGAACTGGCCGAGAGCGTGGTTGTCGGTCCCTATGTGGTGATCCAGGGCAAAGTCCAAATCGGGCCGGAAACCACCATCGGCCCGCATTGCTTTCTCGAGGGGCCGTCCGTGATCGGAAGCCACAACAAGATCGGCGCGTTCGTGAACATAGGAGCCGCGCCCCAGCATGTTCTTTACCGGGGGGAAGACACAACCCTTGAGATCGGAAACGCAAACCAGTTCCGGGAGTTCGTGACCATCCATCGCGGCACGGTGCAGGGCGGGGGCAAGACGGTAGTGGGCCATTTCAACCTGCTTATGATCGGATGCCACATCGCGCACGATGTTTTGTGCGGAAGCGGGGTGATTATGGCGAACTACGCGCAGATTGCGGGCCATTGCAAGATCGGAGACTACGCGGTTTTTGGCGGCCTGGCCGGATTGCACCAGCATGCCCGGGTCGGGAGGGCCGCGATGGTGGGAGCGCTCAGCGGAGTAGCCCTGGACGCGCCGCCCTTCAGCATGGTGATCGGCGAGCGCGCCAAGTTCGTCAGCCTTAACAAGACCGGGATGAAACGGCTCGGCTTCAAGGAAGAGACGGTGGAGGCGATTAAGAAGGCTTATCAAATAATTCAAAGCGGCGACTTGTTGGTTGACGAGGCGTTGAAGAAGGTGGAGCAGGAGCTAGGCCAGGTCGCGGAGGTCAGGGAGATCATCGACTTTTACAAAACATCTGAGCGAGGGGTCATAACCCGTTGAAATCTCCGGAACAGAGGCTCGGCCTGCTCGCAGGCGCGGGCCGGTTCCCGATTTATCTGGCCACGGTGGCCAAAGCCCAGGGCTACAAGGTGATCGTAGTCGGGCCCAAAGGAAGGCTCGAACCTGACATTGATAATTGCGCGGACAAGGTCCTGACCTACCAGTTCGGCCATACCCGGGAAGTTTTGAAAATCCTTAAAGAGGAAGAGATCAAGAAAGTTGTAATGGCGGGCAAGGTTGATAAGCGCTGGCTGTATGAGCCTGATATCTCGTTCGATGACCTCACCAAAGAAATCTTCAGCAGGCTCTCGGACCGGAAAGATGACACGATTATGAACCAGATCGTGAAAATTCTGGAAGAGATGGGCATCGAGATTCTGCCTTCAATCGAATTCATCCGCGACTGGCTGGCGCCCCAAGGCTCTTTCAGCGCGGCTAAGCCCAGCCCGAGCCAGAAAAAAGACATCGAGTTCGGCTTCAAAATCGCCAAGGAGATCGGAAGGCTGGATATCGGCCAGACCATCGCAGTTCTTAACCGGGCGGTGCTCGCGGTCGAGGCCATTGACGGCACCGACCTGACCATAATCCGCGCCGGCCAAATCAGCCCGGGCGCGGTGGTGGTAAAAATTTTGAAACCGGGCCAGAGTCTTAAATTTGATGTGCCGGTCGTGGGCAAAAGCACCATCCAGTCGATGATCCAGGCGAACGCGGCCGTGCTTGCGGTGGAAGCGGGCTCTTGCCTGGTGGTTGAGCGGGAAGAGATGCAAAGACTCGCGGACCAGAATAATATAGCATTGTACGGCATTAAAAATGTCTGAAGACAAGGTCAGGGTCGGAGTTATCGGGGTCGGCTATCTCGGGCGGTTCCACGCCCTCCGATGGAAAGAGGTCCCTTCCGCGGAACTGGTCGGAGTCGCGGACGCCTCCTGGCAGCGGGCGGAGCAGATTGCCCGGGAGGTCGGCTGCCAGGCTTTCGCCGCCAATGAAGAGCTGCTCAAACAGGTGGACGCGGTCAGCATCGTGGTTCCCACCGCTGACCACCACGCGGTGGCCAAGCAGGCGCTTCTTATGGACAAGGATATCCTCCTGGAAAAACCTGTCACCATGGCCCTGGAGGAAGCGGATGAGCTTATCGAAATCGCAAAGCAAAGACGGAGAATTTTTATGGTCGGCCACCTGGAGAGATTCAACCCGGCGGTGCGCGCTCTCATCGGCAGCCTCACCAGGCCGGCTTTTATAGAGGTTCACCGGCTGGGCTCTTTCCAGGAGCGGGCCGCGAACATCGATGTGGTGAGAGATTTGATGATCCACGACCTTGACATCATCCTGAGCCTGGTCAAAGCCAGGCTGGAAAGGGTGTCGGCTATGGGCATTGCCGTGCTTAGTGATAAAATAGATATAGCCAACGCCAGGATCGAATTTGAAAACGGCACAGTCGCGAACCTGACCGCCAGCCGGGTGAGCCTGGGGGAAGCGGTAAGGAAAATCAGAATTTTCCAGACGGAAAATTATGTTTCGCTCGACTATCAAAAAAAGGAGATGGCGGTCTTCACCTTGGGCAAGGGAGAAAACGAGGACCCCATGAGCCGGATCAAGATCAGGAAGGTTGAGATCGGGGACGAGGATGCGCTTAAGGCCGAGCTTGCCGCCTTCGCGGAATCAATCATAACCCGCGCGCCTCCTCCGGTGACCGGCGAGGATGGCCGGAGAGCTCTTGAGACCGCGCTCCTGGTCAACAAGGAAATCGCCAACAGCTTGAAAAAGTTTTTCCGGGTCTGAAATGCAGGCGGAGAAGAAAAAGCTCAGCGAGTTAAGGGGCATGGCCCGGCTGGCCTTGGCCTTAAAGTACGTTATGCCCTATTTCCGGCCCTACAAGCGGTCGGTGGTGATGGTGATGTTTCTTTCGGTTCTATCCAATATTTTTGAGCCGGCCCTGGCTCTTTCCACGAAGCTCTTTATAAAATTCGTCTTTGAAGACAAACTCTTGATAATGGTGCCCCTGGTTCCGGTCTGTTTCCTGCTCCTGATTCTCATAAGAGAGAGCACGAATTTTTTATACGAGTTCAACCGGGAAAAGCTGAGCATAAAAGTCGTGCAAGACCTCCAGTGTTCAGTCTATGAGCATTTTATTCATCTGAGTCTGGACCATTACGACAAGATCAGCACCGGCGAACTGATGTCCAGAACCGTCCGAGATGTCTCGCATATGCAGAGCACGGTTCCTATGGTAATCGACTTGGTCAAGCATCTCCTCAAACTCTTGTCCCTGGTAGCTGTGTGCCTGATTATGCAGCCGGTTCTGACCGGGATAACATTCCTCATCCTGCCTTTCGCCGTCTGGCCAATTACAACCATCGGTGGCCGAATGAAACGCTACACCAAGAAAGGCTTGGAACAGGCCGCATTCATCAATGTTCACATGCAGGAGACATTTTCAGGCGCGCGGATTGTAAAGGCCTTCAATCAGGAGAAGGAAGAGGTGAACCACTACTGGGACAATATGCTCAAGATGCTCGGAATTCAGATCAAATACGCAAGGGCTAAATACCTCCAGGCCCCGTTCACCAACATCATCGCAGGACTGGGCGCCGCGCTGGTTCTAGGAATCGCGGTGTGGTGGGCGCTTCAAACCGCACCGACAATGGTCAGCGCGGGATGGTGGTTCTTTGCCGGAGGAGTGCCGGTCAAGCAAACCCTGGAGCTTCTGCCCAGAATGTCGCAACCAAACTTCTTCGCCTTTTTTGCCGCGCTCGGGATGTTACTCGTTCCCCTCCGGGACCTAGCCAAGGTGCAGGGAAACATCCAGACCACTTATGGCGCGATCGAACGCGTGATCGAGTCTTTTGAAAAGCAACCGAGCGTGGTGGAAGCAAAAGACGCGGTGGAATTGCCCGCGATGACTAAAGAAATCCGTTACGAAAATGTCAATTTCAAATACCAGGACCAGTGGGTGCTCAAGGATTTCAATCTGGCAGCCCGCAAGGGAGAGCTGATTGCCCTGGTCGGCCCCAGCGGAGCCGGAAAGACCACGGTTGTCAATCTCCTTCCTCGCTTCTATGAGGCAACCCAGGGCCGGATCTCGATTGACGGCGTTGACATAAAGAAGGCCTCTTTCAAGAGCCTGCGCCGGCAGATCGGAATCGTCACCCAGGAGACCTTTTTGTTCAACGAGACCGTGGAGAACAACATCAAGTACGGCTCGCCCGAAAAAACCCGCCAGCAGGTGGCTGACGCGGCCAAAGCCGCAAACGCGGACAAATTCATCAATAAGCTCCCTCACGGGTATGACACCTTTATCGGCGAGCGGGGGGTCAGGCTCTCGGGCGGAGAACGCCAGAGAATAGCGATCGCCCGCGCGCTTCTCCGCAACCCCCCAATCCTCCTCCTTGACGAGGCCACCAGCTCGCTCGATACCGAGGCCGAGCGGGAAGTGCAAAAAGCGCTCGATAACCTGATGAAAAATCGGACCACCATCGCCATCGCGCACCGCTTAAGCACCATCCGCAACGCAGACCGCATCATCGTCTTGAGCGAGGGACAAATTGTGGAACAGGGAACGCACGAGCAACTGCTCAAACGCTCCGGGCTTTATCGCAAACTTTACGAGATGCAATTTTTGGTCGGCGAAGAGGTTCCTGCCAAAGAAGAATCCAGCCCGGAACTCGCTCAAAACAAATAATGGATCGGTTTGAAGACTGGCTGTTTGAACCGCGGCCCGGACTGCCGGGCCGGATCGCGCGTCTCCCGTTCTTGATTATGTCCGCGCTTTATTTTTTGATCGTCAAAGCTCGGGCCTTTCTCTACCGGAAGAATATTTTCAGGAGCTTTAAGCCCGCGGTCCCGGTTGTCTCGGTTGGGAACATCACTCTCGGCGGAAGCGGGAAAACCCCGTTGGTAATCTGGCTGGCGCAGGCATTGCAGGAAAAGGGCATTAAGCCCGCAATCAGCATCCGGGGATACCGCTCAGCCGCGGAAAAGGTTTTGGCGGTGGTGGAGGAGAAAAACAAGGAGCGGGTTACGCCTGAGATGGTCGGAGATGAGGCCTGCCTGATCGCGGGCAAAACCAAAAATTTGCCGGTCCTGGTCGGGAAAAACCGAGTCCGGGCCGCGGCCCAAGCCGCTGAGCTTCCCGCGCAAGTTCTCATTCTGGACGACGGATTCCAGCATCTGAAGTTGAAAAGAGATTTGGATATAGTTTTGGTGGAGGGGAGGAGGCCGCTTTTCGCGGAAAGGCTTTTCCCGCGCGGGAGACTGCGCGAGCCGCTATCCGCGTTAAAAAGAGCCCAGATAATTGTAATCAGCCGACCTGATGAGCAAAGCGAAAAAAGAATTTCGGAGATTAAAGCGATCAATCCCTCTGCCCCGATTTTCAAAATGCGGTACCGGGTTCAATGCCCCGAGGCTTTAGCGGGCAAAAGAGCTTTCGCCTTCGCAGGCATTGCGGACCCGGCAGATTTTTTCGAAACCGTATTAAGCTGTAAAATAGAACTCAAGGGTCAAAGGGCTTTCTCCGACCATCATAATTATAGCTGCTACGAGCTTAAGCAGATTGACCAGGCGGCTGAAAACTCGGCCGCGGAGATAATCCTTACCACGGAGAAAGACTTGGCGCGGCTCAAAACTTTTGAAAGTAAAACGCCGGTCCTGGCCCTGGAAATAAAGCCGGAATTTTTCGGCCAGGAAAAAGAAATGATTGACCTGGTCGTGAATAAAATCCGGGGAGCGGAGCAATGATTTATAAAATTTTGAATTACACTGTTTACCTCGTAGTCCGGGGACTGCACCTGGCAGGAAAAATTTTGCCCATGAGGCCGACTTTTGCCGCGGCCTGGCTTTTCGCAAACATCGCTTATTATGCGCTGCCGGGCCTGAGAAAGGTCGCGCTTAAGAACCTGGAGATAGCGTTCGGCAAAGAAAAATCCTTGCAAGAGCGCAAGCGCATCTCAAGGCTGGCAATGGTCAACCTGGTCTATTCGGTCACCGAGTTCGTATTCTTCGACCGGATCGCCAAAAACTGGCAAAAATACTTTACCTTTGAAGGCGACGATATGATTGAAGCGCATATCATCAACAAGAAGCCTTTCTTTGTCTTCGGCGGACATCTGGGCGGCTGGATGATGATCGGAATGGTCGCGGAGCGCTGGCAAAAATTCGGCGTGAAAGCCGCGGTAGTGATCCGTCCCCAGCGCAACCCCTACATCGATAAATACATCCGGGACATCGCCAAAAGATTCAACGCAACCGCCATCGGCACCAAGGGCACGGGCAAGGTGATTGAAAAGATGATTATGGACGGCGGCCTGGTCGGCTTTTATATGGACCAGGAATCAAGGCACAAGCAGGGAATCAAGGTCGACTTGTTCGGCATGCCTGCGTTCTCCCATGTGGTCCCCGGCTATCTCGCGTGGAAACACCGGATACCGATGTTCCCGTTCTGGATGCCCAGGACAAAACCGGGATACTTCCGTGTCATCTACAAGCCGTCCATAAAATTCGACTACACCGGCGACAAGGAGAGAGACATCCAGGAGGTCACCCAGCGGGTCGTCAAAGAAGTTGAGGATACGATCCGGGAGTATCCGGAACAGTGGCTCTGGTTCCATAACCGCTGGAAGCGGACTCTGGGCGAGGACGAGTTTGAAAAGAATAAAAAGAAGGGCAGGAAAAAACTCATCCGGGAGGGCCAGTATCTCACCAGCTCCCAGCTTTTGAAAATGATGGACGAGGAGATCGGAGAGAAAAAGGATGATCGCTCAGCTGGAACAGCTTGAGCAGAAGCTGAACCGGGTGCTGCTCGGAAAGCCGGAAACGGTGCATCTTTGCCTGATCGCGCTTTTGGCCCGAGGACACATCCTGATCGAGGATATTCCCGGAATCGGCAAAACCACCCTCGCCCAGGGACTTGCGCGCTTGATCGATCTCAAGTTTCAGCGAATCCAGTTCACCTCCGACCTCCTTCCAAGCGACATCCTCGGGGTCGCGGTCTATATGCAGAGCAAAGAGCAGTTTGAGTTCAAGCCCGGCCCCATCTTCAACTCCATCGTGCTTGCCGACGAGATCAACCGGGCGACTCCAAGAACGCAAAGCGCGCTTTTGGAGGCGATGCAGGAGCGCCAGGTATCGATTGAAGGCCGGACCTATCAGCTTCCGGACCCCTTCTTCGTCATCGCCACCCAAAACCCGCTCGAGCACTACGGCACCTATCCGCTGCCCGACAGCCAGCTTGACCGGTTCCTGCTCAGCCTCCACATCGGGTACCCGGCTGACCGGGGGGAGCTTGAGATTCTAAAGACTAGGAGCTACGGCTTCATCTTTGACGAGCTTAAGCCCGTGATCAGCGGAAAAGAACTGTTCGCGCTTCAGCAGATGGTTGAGAAAGTCAGGATTGATGATGCACTCTTGAATTACATCCTCAAGATTCTCCAGGCCACGAGGGAGCGGCAACAAATACGCATCGGCGCCAGCCCGCGCGCAGGATTGGGCTTGAAGCAGGCCGCAAAAGCCGCGGCGTTTTTGGAATCCAGGGATTATCTGATCCCGGACGACATCAAGCGAATGACTCTTCCCGTTCTCCGCCACCGCCTGGTCTTGAAGCAGGAAATCTTTGAGCCGGAAAAAAGAAACCAGCAATCTGAAGCCCTGATCCACGAAATCCTCGACACCATCCCGGTGCCGATTTGATTCAGGGCCAGATATTAAATTCAAGTTCATTCGTCCTTTACTGTTCATTTGTCAACGCCTGCTTTAGCAAAAGGCCGTATATCTTAGCTTCATCCTCTGGCCGCGGACCCCGTTGTTGGCGGAAGATGGAGATTCTGGTAGAATTAAGTTGAGCGGATGTGGAGAATGTGGAGGCGGTGTTTAAGATGCGGAATGCGCATAAGCTGAGTCTGGTTGTTATAGCCGCGCTCTTGGCCGGCCGGGAATCTTTTGCCGCCAATAACGGCGTTGCCGCGTTCCAATCCGCTGACCAAAAGGCCGCAACTTTTCTCAAAGACAAAACCAAAACCAGCTATCACAGAAACTGGGAGATGGTAATCGCGAGGTTCGAGCGCATTCCCAAATCATATCCGGGCTGCGACAAAGCTGCCGATGCGCTTTTTAAGGCGGGCAAGCTCTGGCTCGAATGCTCAAAACTCTCAGGCTCGAGCGAGGATCTGAAAAGCGCAATCGCGGATTTTGAGCGGCTCGCGGCGAAATATCCCAGAAGCGCGCTGGCTGACGATGCGCTTCTCTTAAGCGGCCAGGTTTATCTCAGGCTGAACGACCAGCAGTCCGCGCAAAAGGCGTTTTTGAAATTGAGCGATCTTTATCCCGGCTCGGATTCGGCCGCGGAGGCAAGAAAATATCTCGGGACCGCGAACGCGGGGGCCGCGGCAAAAACGCAAAAGCCTGAGACCGAACAAAGCGCGACCGAGCTGAAGCCCATTTTTTCTTCCGCCTCCGGTGATGAAGAACGGCCTGCGGCCCCGGCCAAGGCTCCGCTCAGGCAAAACGATGCCATTGCTCTGCTCCTGGGAAAAAACGCGACGGTTTCCGGGGCAGCGACCATGACCGCCGTTCAGCTGCTCAATCTCCGCTACTGGTCAGCGGCGAGCTATACCAGGATAGCGCTTGACCTGGACCGACAGGCCGAGTTCACCGCGCCCCGCCTGCTCAAGCCGGACCTCGCAATCAGCACCCCGCCTCGAATCTATTTCGATCTCATCAACACGCGGCTGAGCCCGGGTTTCAGGTCCAGCTACGCATACAATGAAAACTGCTACGAAATTCCCATCGGCGACGGCCTGCTCCGCAGAGCACGCGCGGGCCAGTATAGGCCGGATGTGGTTCGAGTTGTCCTGGATTTGCAATCGATCCGGGAATTCAGATACTTTGAGCTTCCCTCCGGCGAGGACAGCCGCTTCCGCCTCGTGATCGATATTTACGGCGAGCAAAAGGCCGCGGCGCCTGCTCCGGGTCTGCAGCCACCAGCACCAACCGCGCCAGGCGTGTCGGGTACTCCCTCCAGGCCGGAAGAAAGACCGCTCCAAAAGACCGTGATCTTCATTCTTGATCCCGGGCACGGCGGCAAAGACCCGGGAGCCATTGGCCGGAAGCGCACGCGAGAGAAAGACATTGTTCTCGCGGTTGCCCTGGATTTGCAGAAGGAACTCAGGAAGAAGTTTCCGGAGGCGAAGATAATGCTCACCCGCAAGGACGACCGGTACTTGTCTCTGGTCGAGCGCACGGCCAAGGCGAACGCTATCGCCAGCAACTACTCTGAGAGCCAGGATGTTATTTTCATCTCGCTCCACTGCAATGCCAGCCCGGACCGGAGCGCAGCGGGCATCGAGACTTACTACCTGGATAACACCGCGGACCGGGCCGCGCTTCGTCTGGCTGCGCAGGAAAACTTTGTCAGCGAGGAAATGATGAGCCAAGCCGGCTCTTATACCAATCAGATTCTTGCCGACCTGGCCACAACCCAGAAGGTGAACGAGTCGATCCCGCTGGCGGGAAGCATTCAAAGGAACCTGGTGACAGCTATTTCCGGGAAATATAACGCGGTCAACAACCTGGGCGTGAAGAAAGCGCCTTTCTGGGTTCTTACCGGCGCGATTATGCCCTCGGTGCTGGTCGAGCTGAGCTTCATCTCGCACTCCCAGGAAGAGCGGCGTCTTGCCGCGCCCAGCTATCGCCAAGCGCTGGCGAAAGGTGTTTCGGAGGGAGTGGAAGAATACCTCCAAAAAATTGAAAGCGGGAAAGTCATAACCAACTGAAAATGGCGGAAAGGGTTTCACCAAAAGAAATCCGGGCGATGATCCTTGCGGCCGGATTCGGAATCAGGATGCAAAAAGGCGGCGAGCAAAAGCCAAAGCCGCTTGCCGAATTATGTGGCCATCCGCTCATAGCATATCCTCTTGCGGCTCTGCGCGGGGCCGGTTTCAAGGAAGTGATAATCAATCTTCACCATCGGGGCGAAGAGATTAAGAAGGAGCTCGGAACCGGGAAAAGTTACGGAATTAAAATAAAGTATATCTGGGAGCCGGAAATTCTGGGCACGGGCGGCGGGATCAAAAACGCCAACCAGCATTATCCGGCCAGGAGATGGCTCACGATCAACGCGGACACCATCATCGACCTTGACTTGAGAGCTCTGGTCCAGTTCCATCGCCGCTTCTATCCGATTGCGACCATGGTGCTCACGCCCGCGACCAGTGATAAGTTCAACCCGGTTTATGCGGACTCGCTGGGAAGAGTTAGAAGAATTGGCACCGCGCCGGAGAATGTTTCGGGAGAGATAACTTTGAGCAAATTTTTCTACTGCGGAGTTCAAATAGTTTCCGCCGCGCTGCTCGAATATCTGCTCGAAGGTTACAGCAAAATTATTCAGGACGGCTACCTGAAAGCGCTGGCAAAAGGCAACCCGGTCCTTTCCTGTGTTTTTCGCGGGTTCTGGCTCACGGTCGATGACCCAAAAACCAAGTTGCAAGCGCAAACCGAGCACCAAGACCGGCTGGAAAAATTTTTCCGCTGAACAGGTTTGACCGTTGCCGGGCTATGGTCGCGCGGCTGTGCCCCATCGATTCCGGTGTTCTTGACAGCCAAGCGCAAGCCGATTATATTCTAATCGATAAGCGGGAGTAATTCAGTGGTAGAATGCCAGCTTCCCAAGCTGGACGGCGCGGGTTCGAAGCCCGTCTCCCGCTCCAAGAATCAACAAGTCCCGCTCCTGAGAAAGAGCGGGTTTTTACCGGAGGCTAATCTTTCCAGGTGAACGAGAAACTATACGGAAACATCTCGGGGCTGGCCAAGGGCGAGCAGAGGGAGCTGGAGAGACTATATCGGAGAAAAATAGAAAGCCGTTCAATTTCCACGCAAGCTTTTAACCGCGAGCTTTGCGGACTTTGCCATCGTCTTTTGAAAAGGATCCGCGTGCTGGTAGACCGGGACGGCTCGGTCCAGTATGTAGTTGTCGGCGATGACCGGCTGATCTTTTTGCCTGAGCTTAAAAATCACGCAATCGCTCCCACTGAGCTCAGCGGTCTCAGGCTGATTGAAACCCAGCCCAAGCCGGAGCCGGTCACAAACCAGGACCTGGCGGACCTCGCCTTGCTTCGGCTGGATTTGATTCTCAAAGTGGAGACCAGCGAGGACGGCTACCCGGGCAAAAGCTATCTTGCGCATTTAAAGCCGAACAATCTGGGCCGGGAATCGTTTGAGACCTATCCGCCGTTTGCACCGGGTCAAATTGCTCTCGATTTCAAGGAGTTGCTCTCGGCTTTGGAGGAAGAGTTTTCCCGCGGCCGTCCCCAAAAGCAGACCAAGAATCAAGAAGGCGTTATCCTGGTGAAGGTTGTCTTGAGCAAAAAGAAAGGCGCGCGCATTGACAGGTGGCAGATCGAGCGGGAAATGGATGAGCTCAAGGCGCTTGCGACCAGCGCGGGCGTGATGGTTCTGGACGGAGTGGTTCAGCAGCGGGAGAGTTATCATTCGCGCTATCTGGTGGGGGGAGGCAAGCTTGAGCAGCTTACAGCCAGGGCGATGCAGGTCGGAGCCGCTACCCTGGTTTTTGACCACGAACTCAGTCCCGCGCAAGTCCAGGCGATTGAAGAGTACACGGGCTTGAAAGTGGTGGACCGGACCCAGCTTATCCTCGACATTTTCGCTCAGCGGGCGCAGAGCCGGGAGGGAAAGATCCAGGTGGAGCTCGCGCAGTACCGGTATATGCTCCCGAGGCTTGTGGGCCGGGGGGCTGAAATGAGCCGTCTGGTCGGAGGCATCGGCACCCGGGGTCCGGGCGAGACCAAGCTGGAGGCTGACCGGAGAAGAATCCGGGCGCGGATCAGCCGCCTGGAGAAAGAGCTTGAACAGGTGCGCAGGAGCAGGTCTCAGCGGAGATTTTTGCGCAGGCGGCGCAATGTGCCGATTGTGAGCATCGTCGGCTACACCAATGCGGGCAAGAGCACTCTGCTCAACAGCCTGACCGAAAGCAAGGTGGCCGCGGAGGACCGCCTGTTTGCGACCCTGGACCCTTCGAGCAGAAGGCTTCGGTTTCCGCGCGAGCGCGAGCTCATCATTACCGACACCGTCGGCTTTATCCGGAATTTGCCCAAGGATCTATTCACCGCGTTCCGCGCGACCCTGGAAGAGCTTGAGGATGCGGAGCTTTTGATCCATATCGCGGATGCGACCAGTCCGGAGATGGAGAGCCAGATCCTGACGGTGGAGAAAATTTTAGGCGAGCTGGGCTTGAGCGATAAACCCTCAATCCTTGCCCTCAACAAAATTGATCTTGTCGATGAAACCGGCCGGCGTCATCTTCAAAATCTTTTTCCGGCCGCAGTCATTATCTCAGCGCCGGACCAGAAAACCTTTATTCCGCTCTTGATGGCGATAGAGGAGAAGCTGTGGCTCAGCCGGACTGAGGAGCGGGAAGCGTGGGCCGCGCTGGGCTATTCGGGCAGGACTTGAGCCGCGCTCATAATATCCTGCTCGTCAAATTGGACTTTTGAAAAATCTACCCTCTGATACCTGGCCTCTTCTTTGAATTTGAGAAAAAGCTGGACATTGGTTCTGGGGATATTCTTGATTTCCAATTTCTCTGGTAAAGTCTTGCCCGTCTTTTCGTCCTCAAGTCCGAGCATAAAAGCCAGTTGATCCCTGGCAGCTTCCAGGACCGGCTTTTCTTCGGGAGTAAACTTGCCCATCTCCCATTTTCTGTTCGCGGCGAAAAGCGCGGCTTCGTAGAGCCTGGCTTGCACCCAATCGTACTCTTCGAATCTCATATGTTGGCTGTCCACGCCCTCTATCAAGGCAAGCTTAAACATAATTCCGCCGAAACCGTAAAGGGCGGCCAATTGGACGAAGTCATCCTGTGCTACGCCTACATAGGTTCTTCTGAATTCCGACACTCTATCCCAGCAATAGACCACGACATTGTGGTAGCGGTGAATCTGGTCTTCGGTTAAATGGTTGTCCGGAGGAGGCGTGAATTGGGGGAGACGGTTTATGTTGTTCTCGTGTTCTTGATAGGTGGGCTCCGGGTTTTTGAGCTCGGCTTCGATATCCTCGGACGTCCTTTCGCCTATCTTTACCGGCGGGCCCGCGTATTTCTGCGCTTTGACCGGGAAATGGAGAATTACATCAAAGAGTAAAATCATCCCGGCAAAACAGACCACAATTAACCCGATCGCCTTCACCAAATCTTTTGCTTTCATAATTTTACATTTTATGTCAACAGAACGGAATTGCAAATTTCAGTTCCCGTCTGGGGATGAATAGCAGGGGTCGCAGAAACGCCCCCGAATTTGTGCGGGGCGGGAAAGTATTATTGGCAGGATTGAGTCCAGGGAATCGGGGAGCGCCGCTCATAAAGTAAATGTGAGATAAAATCGTTCCTCTATGCTTGACTCGCCTCTAAATTCTTATTAGAATTTTAAAACATTGGTCCCGAAGAGCAAAACCGCGGGTGTGTGGATGGGCGCGGCTTTTCTCCTGTCACTCCATTTCCTGCTCGCATACACGAGCAGCTCAAGAAACTCGGTGGTCGCTGATGAGCCGTTTCACTTGGCCCGGGGTGTGGGCGAGCTTTTCTTCAGGGACTTGAGCTTCGGGGTCTCCCATCCGCCTTTGATCAACTTCATCAATGCCCTGCCGCTTTTGACTATTCGAGATTTAAAGCTGCCGCCTCGGGATCTGGTTTTAGGTTCCCGCGGGCTGGATTCTTCGGACCGGCGGAAATATTTCGCCGACCTGTTGCTGGAAAAGCTGAACCCGGACGCGAAAAAGCTGATCGAGCGGGCGAGAATCGCGACCATTGCGCTCTCGATTATCCTGGGGCTGCTGGTTTTTCTATGGGCCAAGAAGATCTACGGCCCGGGTTCTGGGCTTTTCGCTCTGTTTTTATATAGTCTTGATCCCAACATCCTTGCTCACGCCTCGCTTGCCACGAACGACCTGGGCGCGGCGTTGTTCATCTGCCTCGCTCTTTATTTTCTGGCCCGATTGCTGAAAAGCCCGAACGCGATCAATCTCTTCCTGGCTGCATTCTTTCTGGGGCTCGCGCAGTTGAGCAAACATTCCGCCATCCTTCTTTATCCCTTTTATCTTTTGGCATTGTTCGCGGCTTTTCACAGATGGAGAAAAGAAAAACCAGAGTTGAGCTGGATCAGCCTGAAGCCGCCCTCGGTTTTTCTTAATCTCTGGTCTTTTGCAATTATTCTTGCCGGGTCTCTGATTGTGATCTGGGCCGGATACGGATTTGAGACAGGAATCAATTGGAACTTCAGGCCGCTTTTTTCCTCGGACATCTGCGGATTCGGCAGGATGAGTTCAAGCGTCAAATGCGCGGCCATCTGGCTGCTCTCCGTCATCCCGCTTCCGCCGAGGACTTTTTACTATGGAATCGCGCGCACGCTGATCCTGAGCGAGCAGCATGAAAACCTGCTTTACTTTATGGGAAAAAACAGCCAGACCGGCTGGTTTTATTACTATCCCGTCCTGTTCCTGGTCAAAACGCCGCTGTCTTTGCTTGCGCTGCTCGGGCTTCGGATTGCGTGGCGCAAGAAAATTAAAAGCATAGATTATTTCACGAGTCTTATCCTGGTCTGGGCGCCGATCTGGTTCGCGGCTGTCTTTATCGCTCTCAATCGCAAGGAGATCGGCATCCGGCACCTGCTGATGATCTATCCATTGATCTTTGTATTTGTCTCCGGGCTGGTTTCGGGAGAACTTTTTGCCGGCCGGTCAAAGCGGATTTTGCTCGGCGTGCTTGTTGTCTGGCTTCTGGCAAGCTCGCTCGCCAATTGGCCGCGCTATCTTACCTACTTTAACGAGGCGGTGGGCGGGAGACGGGGAGGCTTAAAAATTTCGGTCGTGGGAGAGGATTGGGGCCAGGATGTCTCCGCGCTTTCGAGCCTGCAGAAAAAACACAACCTTTACCCGCTTTTTTATCAGCCCTACATCTCGACCAATCCGAAGTCATGGGGGCTGGAGTATGAAAATTTAAACTGCAGCCCCGCGCGGCCGGGGTATTACGCCATTCACCTGACGCAGCTGAAAAGAAAAGTGAGAAGCGAAGGGCTTATCGACTGCATCAATTTGCTCAAACCATATCCGCCGAGGTACAAAGTGAACGGCACGATCTGGGTCTGGAAAGTCGGCGAGGACTCTATTCCGCAGTCTTCAGGGAATTGAGCGTGTGAACTATCCATTTCTTGATCTCAATATCGACCGGCAAAGTGGCGTCCATTGGAACCAGATGATGCTTATAGTCAAAGGGCAAACTAATCTTTTCCAGCTCGGATTTGGTTCGATCCCGCTGTTTTCGCAAATCCAGATATTTCGCTCTCGCTTCTTCCTGGTTTTGAATCCCGCCTTCCAAAAGGCTCATTTGCGCGTTTAAGCGAAAAAGCTGATCGCGAAGTCTCGCGGCTTCGGGTTCCTTGCCTTCCAGCCCCCGCTCCGGATGATAAGTCAGCTCAAGCTGGCCGAGATATTTGCCGCCCGGGCCGGCCTGAACCAGGATGCATCTGCCTTGAAGCTCCGGCGTCCACAAATATTGGGAAGCGCCGCTTACCACTACAATGTCAATGCCGGGAACTTCCTCACAAATCTTCTTGCTCTCTTCCAGCCCCAGATTGAAAAGCCCGACCACTAGGTCAACTTTTTTTTCTTTGCGCAGCTTTTCCACCATTGTTTTTGCGCTGGCTCTAGCGTCTCCCACCACCAGATTTTTCGGGCCCCAGTCGCTCTCCCGGCAAAGACCGAAAATTCCGATCTTGACCCCGTTGCGCTCGACTATTTTTTCCGGATCGAAAATCGACTCCGAGTTGGTCTGGTCAAAGAGATTGGAGGAGATGAGATTAAGCTCGCCGTCCTCTCTCGCCTTTTGTTTGAGTTCTTTCAGCAGCGGCAGGCCCGCGGCAAGATCGAGCGCGCCCACATTCACCGCATCCACTTTGAGCCTGGCCGCGCCTTTGGCCAGCAGGAGCGCGAATGCCTTTTCCGGTTCGGCCAGCGGAGAGCTTGGAGGCCGGTCGCGGAGAAAGCCGTCTCCCGCATCAACCTGGACGACCGGCTCTTTAAGGTCGATAAATCTCTCGATGTATTTTGCCCTCCTGGCAATCCCCCCCATTTTCCTGCTGGGACAGCCGCACAGGTCGATTTCGCCCTGGAGGTCGTTTGTAAAAAAGAGAAGGAATCTTTTTGCCGGCTCTTTTCCCTCCCGGGTCTCAGCGCTTTTCCGCTTGCAGCTGGCGGGAAGAATCAGCGCGATCAGAAGGCCGGCGATAATAAGTTTTTTCATCACCTTTCTCCCAGTTTGAGATTAAATTGGAAACCTCTTTTTCCATTCCAGCCGAAACCGTGAAAAATGCAACTCCCGCATGGCTTCTTTCCGGGATCTTGCCGATTATTCGTTTAAGCTCGCCCTCCGGAATCGACTCCCCGGTCTTGAAATCTTTGGTCATCAGCTTGATCAGCGCGGCGCAGGGGGAATTGACTGCGGATATGAAGTTCCCGGCCGCGGACGCGACCGCTGAATCAAGCTCCTGGTCATCCAGCTTAAGCTCATCCGCGATTTGCCGATGGTAGAGCATGAGGGAATAGAAGTCATAATTTCTCGCCGCGGCCAGTTTCACATCCTGGCTGAACCACTCAAGCGCCTGGCCGGGCTTGAGCCCGGTTTCATAATAAAAATTGAATCCAAACTTGATCCCGGGATTTTTAGACCGGAGGCTTTCCCGGAGACCGTCCGCGAGTTCCAGCAGCTTGGACGCTTTCCACTGCGTCCATTCCCTAAAGTCATTCGTGTATTTGCCGACCAAAACTTTATCGCCCCTGAACTCGACCTTCTGGTAAAAGGCGGAAGGCGACGCGGCTTTTCCGCGCTCTCTCAAATAGTCCCGGACAGCCAGCGGATGGAAATCCTCGTTGTGCTTCATCATCAGATCATCCTGAACCAGGACGCCGTCAACCGGATAGCAAGCCAGGTCTTCAAAAAGCGAAAAAAGCCGCGCCCGTACCTCGGGATGAAAAATGCAAAGTCCCGGGCTCGGCCTGTATTTTTTGCTCGCAAAGTCGTAACCGCGGCTGTGGAGGTCTGTGCGGTTTTCGATCCCGTAGTCAGCGTATCGGCTGTTCATCCAGGCATAAAATTTCAGGTCCGCGGCGTGCGCTTCTTCCGCGATGGTTCCGACCAGGTCGCAGACCACGGGCGCGGAATTGGTTTTGAAATAATACCCGGTTTCCGCGGCCGGCGCGCAGAGCTTGTGAAAACCGTCTTTGGGATTTTGAAACACGCGGACAATGACGGTGTTGATCCCGGCTGATTTCAGGTTCTTGAAAAAGCGGGCCAGCTGGCCGCGGTTCTCGAAGTCCAGAGAACTGATCTGCGCGGCGCGAATCGGCTCCGGTTGCAGGGGCGATGATCTCGAAGCAACACTCTTCTGATTTAGAACCTGAGCCTGGATTGAGAGTGATGTCAAAAGCAGGGGCAGGAGGAATTTAGATCTCATCTCAAGCCAGGTTTTTGGCGAGCAGGCTTGTAAGGTCCTGGACCAGGACCCCGCGTTCCTTGCCGGTGCGGGCAAACATCCGCTCGCACATCGGGCACGCGGTCGCGAGAATTTCTCCCCCCAGCTCCTTGAACTCGTCGAGTTTGCTCTTGGAAACGCCGCGCGCGATGCCCGGATGCGCAAGGGGCAGGCCCCCTCCTCCTCCGCAGCAGCCCGCTTGCTCCCGGTTCTCCGCGAATTCCGTAAATCCGTTCCGGGTGACTTTGTCCAGTATTTTCCTGGGCGCGTCATAAACCCCGAGATACCTTCCCAGGTGGCAGGGATCGTGATAGACAATCTTTTTGGCAACCCCGGCTTTGAGATTGATCCGGTCAAGACGGGCTTCCATAAACTCGGTTGTATGCTGGATCTGTTCTGCATCCACGAGCCCGGGCTTCTGGTAAAAAGTTTTCAGAAAATACACGCAGGTGGGACAGGCTGAGATGATGGTCTGGTACCCGCTGATTTTTTCCGCCAGCCATTTTTTGTGTTCCTCAAAAATTTTCCAATGCCCGGTGGCGAAAAGCGGATAGCCGCAGCAGATGTGGTCTTCGGTGAAAATCTCGTATTCAAACCCGAGAAGGTCGAGCACAAGGAACAGGTCCTTGATCGTGTCCGGGAAATAATGGGTCATAGTGCAGCCCGCAAAAATGAGCGCGGGCTTTTTCTCAAGATTTTTCCCCAGCGAGAGCTCCTTGAGCTTAAAACTTAAATTGTTTCCATAGGGGTTCCCGAACCTGGTCCAGAGCTGCCCGAATTCCAAGACCCTTTTGGCCGCAAGGCCTTTCTCAACCGCGATTGCCCTGGCCGCTTCAAACGCTCCGATCACCTCGATCCGGTGCTCGCAGTAAGTCCGGCTCACCAAGCAGCCGCTGCACTGATACATAAGCTCCGCGACTTCCTGGCTGAAATCCATAGCCCCGTCGCGCGCTAGCTTCAAGATGGTCATTTTGCCGGTCGGGGTGCTGGCCTCGCTGCAGGTTATTCTCGCGACCGGGCAGGAAAACCTGCACATCTTGGGGCAATAACTGCAATATTCGATTTCCCGGTCATAAGCTGCAAGCCGTTCTTTCATTTATTCACTCCGCCCGAAAAATCGATCTCGCTCATTCCTTCCGCTCCCCCAGACCGAGCTTGCCTGGGTTAAAAATTGATTGCGGGTCGATTTCATTTTTAATTTTGTTAAGGATTTGGTGTCCGGCTCCCAATTCTTTTTTCAGCCATTTTGCCCGATGAATTCCTATCCCGTGATGATGGCTGATGGACGCCCCCATCTCAAGACACGCATCCATCGCGGCATCCCAGGCCTGCGCGTGTTTCTCGATAAGCTTCTCCTGGTTCTCGCCCGGCTCCTTTACCAGGAAACTGAAATAGATGCACACGCCGTCTCTCCATCCGTGGGAAAAATGCGCCATCACCAGGCCCACTCTGCTTATCCCGGCCATCACTTTCCGGGAAAGCTCGGCCGCGTCGCGCCAGTTGACAGAAACCTCGATCGTGTCCAGAAGATTCGCCGGCTCAGCCAGAATTTTGCTCTGGTTGTAAGAAACCGAGTAGCGGTGAGTGAGCCACTGCTTCCCCGGCTCTTCTCCCAAATCCTTACCGCCTTTATCCTGCAAAAGCTTGAACCCGAGCCTTGCCTTAAGCTCGGTCAGTTCCTTATTTGCGCCTTCATACCCGGCCACGAGCAGGCAGCCGGTTTCCGGGCCTGAGAGCTTCTTGGCGTTGAACCTGGTGTCAAGCGGGTCGTAAAGCCTGAGCAGCGCGGGCACGAGTTCCTTCTGGATGAGTACCCGCATCGCCTCCAGGCCGCCGTCGACATTGTCAAATCCAAAGCCTCGATAAATCTGCGCGGCCGGCAGCGGGCTTATTGAGAGCAGAGCAGCCGTGATGATCCCAAGCGTGCCCTCGGCTCCCACCAGCACCTGGTCAAGGTCAGGCCCGGTTGCGGCGCGCGGGGTCGCGCGGGTGCGGAACACGGAGCCGTCCGCAAGCACGCCCTCCAGCGCAATCACCATATCCTCAACCTTTCCGTATTTCGCGGAAAGTTGTCCTGCTGACCTGGTTGAAAGCCATCCTCCCAGGGTGGAGCAATAGATGGAGGACGGGAAATGTCCGAGCGTGAATCCGGCCTTGTTCAGCTCGCGCTCCAAATCCTGGCCGATGATTCCGGCCTCGGCCTCGCAGGTGTGATTGACCCGGTTTATGCTCCTGACCTTGTTCATCCGCTTCAAGTCCAGGATAACCTCGCCATGCACCGGAGCCGCGGCAGCCAGCACTCCGGAACCTGCGCCGTAAGCAACAAGCGGGATATTATTTTTTCTTAACCGGCTCACTATCTTTGCGACTTCTTCCGTACTTTGCGGGAAACAAACCGCGGCCGGCAGAAGGGTGCGGGGAGTCTGTCCCAGGCGGAGGTCCACATAGCCGGGGATGAAAATATCTTTGGCGTAGATGATCATTGAGGTCTGGTCGAATTTCACGCGCTCTTTGCCGACCAATCCGATCAGGAGGTTGATCGCTTCCAATATTTTTTTCTGTTCCATTTCAGAGCCCGAGCTTTCCCGGATTCATTATATTTTGCGGATCGATCGCCCGTTTGATCGCCTTGAGCAGAGGGCTGGCGCCGCCTTGTTCCATCTCCATCCATTTGGCCTTCAAAATGCCGATTCCGTGGTGATGGCTGAGCGCGGCCCCGGATTTCATACAGGCATCAAGCGCGTCTTTCCACATCGCATCATACAGCCGAAGCCGCTCCTCCAGGGTCTTGGCCGCGGCCGCGATGCTGAAATAAATCGAGCAACCCTGCGGGTAGGCGTGCGAGAAGTGAGCCATCACCAGCGCGTGTCTGCTGATCGCGGCCTGCATCGAATGGTAAAGATTTTCCACGTTGTCCCACACTGTGGCGACCTCGATAGTGTCAACAAAAAAACCCAGGTCAAAGGCTTGGGACATCGTGTAGCTCACCCGGTAGCGGTGCTTCCACCAGTTGCGGGCCGGCCATTCGCCCAAGTCAACGCCGCCGGCTTTAAGGCAAATCGCGTTTGCGAGCTTGTGCTCCAGCGCGGCGATCTCCGGCTCGCCTTCAAAGACAAGAATCATCTTGGAGGATTTGGCCCGGCTCTGGAGAAGGCGATTGGGAAGCGCGGGATGGTAAAGGTAAGGCAGAACCTGCCTTGCGAAATGGATCAGGCCGCGCCGGCTGGACAGCCCCGGCTTTTTCGGCTTGGGTTTTTCTTCGAGCGTGCCCTTGCTCGAGAAATAAGTGTCAACCGGGTCGTAAAGACGAATCACCGCGGGCTTAAGCTCGGCCTGCATCATCAGCCGAATGGCCTCCAGCCCCTGGCGCAGGTCCGGGAACATAAAGCCCTGGAACTCTCTAGCCTTGGGATATTCCCAAAGGCGCAGCGCCGCGCTTGTGATTATTCCCAGTGTGCCCTCGCTGCCGATGAAAATCTGGTTCAGGGACGGCCCGGTCGCGCTTCTCGGCACCGTGCGCGTCTTTAAGATTTGTCCGTCTGGAAGCACAACCTCAAGCGACACCACCATATCCTCGATCTTTCCATACTTGGACGATAACTGGCCCGCGCTCCGGGTCGCAATCCAGCCGCCCAAAGCCGAGCAATACATCGAGCTCGGAAAGTGGCCGAAGGTAAAACCTTCCCGGTTAAGCTTGCGCTCGAGGATTTCGCCGATTGCTCCGACTTCGACTTCAGCAAGCATTGACTTCTTGTCAAGGTTTAGGATGCGGTCCATTCTTTTGAGATCAATGGTGATGCCGCCGGAGAGCGCAACGGTTCCTCCGCATACCCCGCTGGCCGCGCCGAGAGGAATGATCGGGAAGTTTTTCTTCGAGGCAAGGAGGACGAGCTTTTGGACTTCCTGGACGGAGCCGGGCCAAACCACGAGCTGGGGAGGACAGGGCAGTTTTCCGGCCTGCATCTCGATGGTTTCGCGGGGCCAGACATCACGCGAATAGCTTACAAGCTGGACCGGGTCTTGGGATAGATGCTCCTCGCCCACAATCCCGGCTATCTCCCGTAAAAATTCCGCGGACACGGGTAAATATTGGGCGGCGGCCATCCAGCTATTCATTATAGCATCCGCAAAGCCATGCTTGTAGCCCGCCAGAATGCTCTCTCCGCAAACGCCGCACTCTCATTTTTTTCTGGACAACAAACGACTCAAACTTATAATATTCGAAGATGGAAAAGAGGGTGAGCAACCAGGAAATTGCCGGGGCGTTCTGGGAGATTGGCGACATTCTGGATCTGAAGAATGACAATGTTTTCAAGATTCGGGCCTACCGCAGAGCCGCGCAGCTGATCGAAAGCCTGGAAAAGCCGCTGAGCGAAGTTGAGAATCTGGAGAGCCTTCCCGGCATTGGCAAAGAGCTTGCGGAAAAAATCAGGATTTTGCTCAAGGGAGAGCCTTTGCCCGCGCTTGAGAAACTTCGCAAAGAAATTGAGCCGGGAATGCTTGACTTGCTCAGGATTCGGGGGCTTGGGCCCAAGCGCATCCGGATGCTTTACGACAAGCTCAAGGTGAAAGACCTTGCGGGCTTTAAAAAGGCGGTTGAGGGCCCGGAAATACTGGAGCTTCCCGGCTTTGGCGAGAAGCTGGTGGAAGACCTTAAAAAGAGCCTCACCGAGTTCCAGGAGTATTCCAAGCGCGTCCGGCTCGATGTCGCGAAAACCCAGGCGGAGGAGCTGGTCGAATATCTGAAAAAAGGCCGCGACATTGACCGGATTGAGGTCGCAGGGAGTCTCCGCCGCCGTCTTGAGACCATCGGCGACATCGACATCCTGGTCACGGGCAAAGACCCGGGGCCGGTGATGAAACGATTCACCGGATACCCCAAGGTGCGCGAGATTTTGTCCGAGGGAGAGACCAAGTCCTCGGTGGTTCTGGACAGCGGCATCCAGGTTGATGTGCGTTTTCTTGACCCGGACAAGTTCGGCGCGGGGCTGGTCTATTTCACCGGCAGCAAGCAGCACAACATCGCGATTCGCACGATTGCGAAGCAGATGGGCCTGAAGATAAGCGAGTACGGCGTTTTTAAGGGCGAGAAGATAATTGCGGGCCGGACCGAGGAAGAGGTTTACAAGACGCTCGGTCTTCGCTACATTCCGCCCGAGTTGCGCGAGGACCACGGGGAGATCGATACCGCGCGGGCCGGCCGGCTGCCGCATCTCATCGAGTTGAAAGACATCAGGGGAGATCTCCAGGTTCATTCCACCTACACTGACGGCCGGAACCAAATTGCGGAGATAGCCACCCGGGCCAAAGAGCTGGGCTACAAGTATATTGCGATAACCGATCATTCCAGGTCCCAGCGCCAGGCCCGGGGCCTTGAAGGCAAAGAGCTTTTGGATGAGTTCAAGGAGATAGACGCGCTCAACAGAAAAATGAAGGGCTTCGTGATCCTGAAAGGCGTTGAGCTGGACATCTTGAAAGACGGCAGCCTGGACTTGCCTCCCGAGGTCCTGCGCAAAGCGGAGGTCGTGCTGGGCTCCATCCACGGAAATTTCAACCTGAGCGCTGGGGAGCAGACCGACCGGGTTATAAAGGCGTTTCGCACCGGGCTGGTGCATATCTTCTCCCATCCGAGCACAAGGCTGATCGGCGAGCGGGAGCCGATCGGCCTGGACTGGAAGAGAATCGCTCCGGTCCTGGTGGAAATGAACGCAGCCGCGGAAATAAACGCGAGTCCGCACCGGCTGGATGTGAACGGAGACACCGCGAAATATCTGAAAGACCAGGGAGTGGTTTTTTCGCTGGGCACGGACGCGCACGCGCTGGGCGGACTCAAGGATATGGAATACGGGGTTTACACCGCGCGGCGGGGTTGGCTCGAAGCCAGGGAGGTGATAAACTGCTGGCAATTTGCTAAAATCAAAAAGTGGCTCGGCATGAACCGGGGCAAGTGAGGCAAAAATTTTGTTTGCGGCTTAGGGAGGAAAGATGGCCAAACTGGGGATAGTGAGAGAATTTTTTCAATTTTTGCGCGAGAAAAAACTCTGGTGGATCACACCCATCGTCGTGATCCTGCTTTTGCTTGTGCTCATCATCGTGCTGACCGAGAGCAGCGCAATAATGCCTTTTATTTACGCGATTTTTTAGCGGAGCTGGAAGATAAAGTCTTTCGGGCCGAGCTTTCGTAGCGAAAGCTCGAAGATCTGCGAGCGGCCGTCCGCGGTTGCTACCGTAACCTGATAATTTCCGTAGAAGCCCGAGAATTTGAATCCGCCCTGGTCATCGGTCCTGCCGCGGGCCCGAGTCCACCATTTTTCGCGGATAAGATGCCGGAGGGTGAAATACGCGGGCTTGGGCGATAAATCATTGCGAAGCAATCCCGCGGGCGCAGGCGGATGCGCGAAGCGGTCCGTGAAATCATTCCAGATTATTGCCGAGACCTCGGGCCGGCTGAAAAGCAAAGTATAAAATTTCTCCGCATACTCGGCCTGGGACTTCTCCTTCTCGGGATTCCTGGGCCAGTCGTTGCGGCCATACTGCTTGGCCCAATCGATCAGGAGGGGCGGGCCGCTCAAGATGGTGATCTCCGTGAAATAAACGGGCCTGCCGATTTTCCTGTATTTGTCAATCACGCGGTCCGCAAACCATAGAGGCCACTCGATGGTGTGCATATGGCTCTGGATGCCGATTGCATCCGGCAGCGCGTCCGCATCTTTGAGCTGGGTCAGAAATTCAAAATAGCTCGGCCGCCTGGGCAGCCGGCGGAACAGACGGAAGCTTTCAATCACCCCGAATTTGGAAATCACTCCGATTATGTCAAGCAGCTGGCTGGAAAGATAATTATTGACGATGAGCGTGGCGTGAGGATTCTTTTCCCGCGCCCAGCTGAGCGCAAGCCGGGTGGCTTCCACATTCCCCCGGTGAATCACCCAGGCGTCGGTGGGAAAAGGGTCCCAGCCCACGATCGGCTCGTTCATCACCACCCAGCCTTTAACCTCGGGAAAATCCTGGACCACCTTTTGCACCCGGGTTTGAATCTGGTCCTCAAGCGCTGGCGTTATCTTGAGCCATTTGGGGTTTCCGATCTCGTTGGTGTCGATCAGAGGATGCCCGAGAAGAGCGACTTTGTTCTCCAGAAAAGGCTGGAACTCTGGCCGCATCTCGCTTTCTCTTGACCGGCCCGGCTCAGGCTCACACGGCTTCCAGTAGACCGGCACAACCGCAAGATTAAAAACATCCTTCCACTGCCGAAAGTAAATGTCCTTTTCCTTTGGGTCCTGGATCTCAAAATAGCTGTGCGCCGCGCATCCGAAAAGAAAATCGTGCGCCTGCTGCTCAACCAAAACCTGCGCGGATTTAAGCGGATTGCCATCTGCATCAAAAATCCGTATGCTGGCATCGGCCATCCGGTATTTCTGGATTCTTTGCTCCGCGCCTGCAAGCGGGTCTTTCGCGAAAATGCTGAAAATAGATGCTGAAAAAAGAATGGATGCCAGCGCGACTGCGGCCAGCAAAACGGCAAGAAACCTTTTGACCATACCGGATTTGAATTTTATCATACATTCTGTCCTGCTTCGACCCAAGGGGCAGGAACACCTTGGCCGCGAGCGCGGGGGACGGAAAGAATTGATCCCGGTCCGGATCAATATGGTTTGGATGAGGGGTTGCGCTTTTGTGCTTGACCGCAAAAATTTTTGCTAATTTTGCAATTCGGGTGCGGCCCACCAGCGATAATATATCGAGTATGCTCCAGGACATCAGCTCGGGGCAGAGAACAGAGATTGACGCGGTCAAGGGAGCGATCATGCGGGAAGCGGGAAAGCTTAAAGCGCTTGTTCCTGTCAACTCGGTGCTAACCATGCTCGTCAAAGCCCTTGAAAAAAGCTATGATGGTCGTAGCGCGTAAAAAATTCCGGAGGTGCAGATATGGCGGTTAATGTTGTGGCCAGGATTGACGATTTGGTGCCGGTAAAAAATGTTATTGTCAGCGTTTCCAACAAAGCCGGGCTGGATAAACTTGGGCCCGCGCTCATTGAGCTCTGTCCGGGCGTGAAAATCTATTCCACCGGCGGGACCTACAATTCGCTCAAAGACCTCCTCAAGGAAAAAGCGGAGAAACATCTGGTGCAGGTCTCGGAATACACCGGCCAGCCGGAGATGCAGGGCGGCCTGGTCAAAACACTGGACTGGAAGATTTATCTCGGCCTCCTCAGCGAAACCTATAATCCCGCGCACCAGAAAGATTTGAAAAATTATAAGGCTGTGCCTTTTGACCTTGTGGTCGTGAACCTCTATCCCTTTGAGCAGACTGTCGCCCGGCCGGAGGCCACAGCCGAGGAAGCGCGGGCAAACATTGACATCGGCGGGCCGTGTATGATCCGGGCAAGCGCGAAAAATTTCATCCGGGTCTGCCCGGTGGTTGATCCTGCTGATTATGGTGCGCTGCTCGCGGAGTTGAAAAGCAGCAAAGGCAAACTCGGCCTGGCTTTCCGAAGAGAAATGGCCCGAAAAGCCTTTGAGCACACCGGCCGTTATGACCGAGCGATCGCGGATTATTTCGCCAAGACAGGAAATGATAAAGTGCGCAAAGCTTACAAGGAAATAGTCTGAGGAGGAATCTCGATGCCCGAAGACCTTAAAAAAATGTATAGGACAATAATTGAGGACCCGTTTCCGGCCAAAATGGAGATCAGCTTTATTGACGAGTCCGGCTCCCGCCAGACTTTGTTTTATGAAAAGAAAAGCTGGCTGATTCCGGGCGAAGGGTCAAAGGGGCTTCGATACGGCGAGAACCCGGGCCAGCCCGCGGCCTTATACAGGCTGATCAACGGAAACCTTGAGCTCGGCCAGGTTGAGACCATCAAGCCCGGGATGTATCTTGCCAGCGACATCGAGCTTCTCCAGAGCGGAAAGCATCCCGGAAAGATAAACATCACCGATGCGGACAACGCACTCAACATCCTCCGCTATTTTCCGGAAAAGCCGACGGTCGTTATTGTCAAGCACAATAATCCCTGCGGAGTCGCGCGCTCGGATAGCCTGGAACAGGCATATCGCCGCGCGTTTTTTGCGGACCGGATCGCGGCTTTCGGAGGATGCATCGCGCTTAATCGGCCAGTGGACAAGGCAACCTGCGAGGCCATCCTCGAGCAGTATGCGGAGGTCGTGATCGCGCCCGAGTTTGAGCCGGGAGTGCTTGAAATGTTCGGCAGGAAAAAAAATCTGAGGGTAATGCGGGTGAAAAATATGAGCCGGCTTGAGCAGTGGCAGAGACAGGTCTTTGTTGAGTTCAAGAGCCTGGTGGACGGCGGACAGATCGTCCAGCAGTCTTTCCTCTCCCAGGTCTGGGACCGGGAAGACCTGAAGCCCGCGGAGGCCGAATATAAAGGAAAGGTTTACAAGATCAACCGGATGCCGACGGAGAAGGAATACCAGGATATGCTTTTTGGATGGTTCGTGGAGCTGGGCGTGAGCTCAAACTCCGTGATCTATGTCAAAGATGAATGCACAATCGGAATCGGCGCGGGCGAGCAGGACCGGGTGGGCGTAGCTGAGATTGCGCGCGACAAGGCCTACAAAAAATTGGCGGACTTATACTGCTGGCAGGAGCTAAAAATTCCTTATAACGACTTGAAAGATGAGGAAAAGAAAAAGGAGTTTGACCAGCGCGCGAAAAAAGAGCACGGCGGACTCATCGGAGCGGCAATGGTCTCAGATGCCTTCTTCCCCTTCAAGGACGGCGTGCTGGTGGGGCTTCGGGAGGGCGTGACCGCGGTCATCCAGCCCGGAGGAAGCGAGCGTGACTTTGAATCAATAGAAGCCTGCAATGAATTTAAAGCGACAATGGTTTACACCGGGCAGAGATGCTTTAAGCACTGAAAGTTCTATCCTGGCCTCGCCTAGCTCGGTGCGGAAAGAGGTTTTCACTTATCAGAAGATTTAGTTCGGGTTCAGGCGATATTGGGTTATCAGGTTGTGCTGGGCAGGACTGTCTTTCAGGAAGATAACTATTTTTTGGTCCGCATAGACCAGGCCCCAATTCGGATTGGTGAACAGGTTCCTAGCCAGATACCAGCCATTATCCAAGCGGTAATTCAGAAGCGCGGCGTCAAAATGATACAGCTCATCCTGATCCAGGAATTGCGAATAGTTATATTCCGCCTCAATGGTTTTTAGCGCCAGTTCCGGGCCGTAAAGTTCAAGTCTTCCGTCGGTATAGACTTGCCAGTCCGGATAGCCGGCCCAGATTAAATATCCGGCCATGGCCATCTGGTTGAAGATTTTTCCCTTCCATTTTATGTTTTGAAGAAAATTGCACGCAGAAACCGGATATTTTTCAAAGGCAAATCCCGCGCCCAATTTTCGATAGGTTCGTTCCTGGACATAAAACCTGCCGCTCAATATGTCCACCGCGAAGACAAGGCTCAAAGCCATGCCCAGGGCGAAAAAGATTTTCTTGATGACGGCGAGCCTGCGCTCATTGCTTGCGGGCTTTCCCGCGCTCAAAAACTCATTAACATTGTACGCGGTGAAAACCAAAGACGCGACGCAAAAAAGCGCAATGTGTCTCATCGCGGCCAGAGCAAGCAACAAAAATACCAGCCAGAGAATGATATGCGCGGGCCGGAACTTGCGCGGGTTGAAAAAGAAGCTCGCGCCCGAAAGGAAAATCAACACCATGAAAGGCGCTCTTAGAAACCAGACTTCGCCATGTCGGAAAGGCGGCAGCAAATCCGAAATCATATGTTTAAGCGCGCTCGAGCCGATCACCGCCTGCTTGAAAAGAACAACCGGGAAGAAAAATCCTCTAACGCCATAGGGCGTGACAAAACCGGCGACAACGCAGACGGCGAGCGCAATTGAAAGTCTCAACGCTTGGGCCTGACGCCGCGGCTCACCAGCCTTCCCGGTGAAAACGCGGCTGAGCAAAAAATCGTCAAGGAGATAAACGCCGATTATGAACAAGCCAATCGGCCAGAGCCCCTCCATATTGACCCAGAAAAGTTGAAAAAGCGGAAGCAGGAAAAGGCCCGCGTCCGGCTTTCGGCGGTTCCGCTCAAGAACAAAAAAGAAGACCGCCATAAAAAAGAAACTGAAAATCTCCGGCCTGACATTGAACCTCTGCTTGGCGGCCCAAAGCGAAAGCAGGGCGGGCAATAAAGAAAACACGCTGCCTTTCCGGTCATAGCCGGTTGTGAACAGCAAAAGCCAAGTCACCATAACCGTAAGCGCCAGCAGCCAGCTAAGACCAGCAAAGCCGAAAGCGCGATAGACCAGATAAATCAAAAGCTGAAACAGCCACTGAGCGTCAATCCATTCCCGGCCCTGGGCCACAAAAGAGAAGCTGTCCTGATGAGGAACCCCTTTCTGAAAGATAAGCTCTCCGGTCTTGAGATGCCAGAGCAGGTCTGTGTCATCAAGAACATGCAGGGACAGGAAACACGCGCTCAGCGCAAGCAAAAAAAATGAGACCAAAGCAAAAAGTCTGTCCCTTGAATCTTCGGCCGCGGAAGATGGCATTATTTCAGAATTTGCCCGGGCGTTTTTCGGCCGCGAGGCGTTCGGTCGAAGTCGGAGTCGAAGCTGACGATGGTGAGGTCATATTTTCCGCGACTTGGTATTGATAGGCATCATCAAAATCCAGATTAAACCGACCAGAAAGCTCAATGCCATTCTGCATATCTTCAAGGGAAAGTTTTTTAATTTCCATGTCAATTGGTCCCAGAATATCGCTCAAAAAATTTTGGAATCCAGTTTTCAAGTTCTTATAAAAGAGGATGATTCCGATTGAATGGATGGAAAAGTCGGTGATAAAAAAATTGTGTTCATTGACCCGCGTCAGAAGGTTACGAGCCTCTTCCGCTTTTTCCTGTTCCAGAATGATTTCGAGGGCGATATTGGTGTCAATCAATAAATTCACTTTTCTCCGGCTCTCCACCTGGAAATCTGGTGCTGGAGCTCGACGGAAGTATATTGATTGCGCAAATCTTTAAGACTACCCGCCCACTTGAATTCAGGCGTGCCTTTAACTTTCTTCTTTCTTGCCATCAAAGATTTTGCAAACTCCTTGACCTCATCCTGCAAATCAGGCGGCAGTTTTTTAATTATCTTTTCAAGTTCTGTCATTTTGGCTGCTCCTTGGCCTTCAATAAAATTCTAGCTCATGAGCCCTTAATTTCATTGTTTATTGTTAATGAGCATTTGTCAAGTTTCAGGAAATTTCTTGGCCGCAGGAAAAGTATATAATAGGATTCGCAAAAGAATTCAAAACGGGTCAGGGAGGTTGGAAAATGGCCGTGCATATCGAGCGCAAGGGCAAGGTGATGACGATAATTTTAGACCGGCCGGAGCGGAAAAACGCGGTTGACGGTCCCACGGCTTCGGCTCTGGCCGAGGCCTTCCGCGAATTTGAGAAAGACGAGAGCGCGGCTGCGGCTGTGCTCTGGGGCGCGGGCGGAAACTTCTGCGCGGGAGCGGATTTGAACGCGGTTTTTTCCGGGGTCAATGTCAACCGCCTGTCTGAACAAGGCGACGGCCCAATGGGGCCTTCGAGGCTTGTGCTTAAAAAGCCCGCAATCGCGGCTGTTGCCGGCTACGCGGTTGCAGGCGGGCTTGAGCTCGCTCTTATGTGCGATCTCCGGGTGGCCGAGAAAAGCGCGGTGTTCGGGGTATTCTGCCGGAGATGGGGCGTGCCCCTGATTGACGGCGGGACCATCCGCCTGCCCAGGCTCATCGGCCTGAGCCGGGCACTGGATATGATCCTCACCGGCAGGCCGGTAACCGCGGAGGAGGCGCTCGCTTTCGGACTTGCCAATCGGGTGGTGAATGACGGAGCGTCAAGAGAAGAAGCGGAAAAGCTGGCCGCGCAAATCGCGGAGTTCCCGCAAATCTGCATGCGCAACGACCGGCTAAGCGCATACGAACAATTTGACCTTGATTTCAAAGCCGCGCTCAAAAACGAATTTCGGCGCGGGCTGAAAGTCATCCAGAGCGGCGAATTTCACGCGGGCATTGAGCCCTTCATAAGCGGCAAAGGCCGGCACGGTGAGTTTTAGCCAGCGGATAGAGGCTTGAGGCTATTTTATGAACTGGACGGCCACAATTTCGCAGGTTTTCTGTCCCTTGCCGGTTTTGATTAGGACATCATCACCGAGTTCTTTTCCGATCAGGGAACGCGCCAGCGGGCTTTCGTAGGAAATTTTCCCGGACCCCGGGTCTGACTCCAGGCTACCCACAATCTGGTAACGCTCGCGCAGCTTGGTCTCGATGTCTTCAAGCTCAACCGTGGCTCCGAAAGTAACGCGCTCCCCGCGCAGCTTGGCGATGTCTATGATGTCCGCGCGGGACAGCTTGTCCTCAAGGTCCCTGATCCTGGCTTCGATCTGTCCCTGTTTGTCCTTGGCATACTGGTATTCCGCGTTCTCGGTGAGGTCCCCGAAGGAGCGCGCCTTTTCGATCTCAGCCGCTATTTTCACCCGCTCCACGGCCTTAAGCCGCTCCAGCTCAACCTTGACCTTCTCATAACCTTCTCTTGTCATCGGCTCGCGCATTACAGCCATCTTTACCGCCTCTCGCCCTCCCTTAGAGGTTTGCGCGCTCTAAACTGAGATTGCAGACAAAAAATCCGGGAAAGATTATAACCTTTTTCGAGTTTGTTTCAACTTTAGAGCAGCTTCAGTTGCTTGGGCCGGTCCATATAATAGTCCTGGAGAGGCTTTACCGAGAGCTGGTTTAAGCGGAGCCAGGCAATGGCGCGGACTCCCGCATACGCGCCGGGTATGGTTGTGAAGTAGGGGATTCCGCGCAGCAGGGTGTTGCGCCGGATAGGGAAGCTGTCTTTGATTTCTTCTTTGCCCTGGATGGTGTTGATCACGAGATGCACTCCTCCCCGCTGGATCAGATCAACGATGTGAGGCGAGCCTTCCTTGTATTTGTTTATGGGCTTGATTTCAGTAAGACCGGCCTGGCTCAAAAATTTAGCGGTGCCCCGGGTTGAGACAACCTCAAAGCCTTCTCGGAGAAGCATTTGCGCAAGCTTGACCACCAAAGGCTTATCGTGGTCCTTCACGCTTAAGAACGCGGTGCCCGAGGTCGGCAGTTTCATCCCGGCCGCAAACTGGCTTTTGGCGTATGCCGCGGGGAACTCATAGTCAATGCCCATCACTTCTCCTGTGCTTTTCATCTCCGGGCCCAGGATTATATCGACATTCGGGAACTTGGTGAACGGGAACACGGCTTCTTTGACCGAGATATGCTCCGGTATAACCTGCTCGGTGAAGCCGATTTCTTTCAGGCTCTTTCCAGCCATCACCATCGCCGCGATTTTGGCCAGCGGCCGGCCGATGGCTTTGGAAACAAAAGGCACGGTGCGGCTGGCTCTGGGATTAACCTCCAGCACATAAACCTCCCAGTCCTTGACCGCGTATTGCACATTCATCAGGCCCTTGACTTTGAGCTCCAACGCTAGCTCTCTGGTCTGCCGGGAGATTTTTTTGACGATGTCCCACTCAAGCGAATAGGGAGGAAGCGTGCACGCGCTGTCCCCGGAATGGACGCCGGCCTCTTCGATGTGCTCCATAATCCCGCCGATCACCGCGGTCTCACCGTCGCACACGCAGTCAACATCAACCTCAACCGCATCCTGCAAAAAGCGGTCGATCAGGATGGGATGGTCGGGCGAGACCCGAACCGCCTCCTTCATATAGCGGCGGAGGTCATCCTCGTCATAGACAATCTCCATCGCTCTTCCGCCCAAAACATAGCTGGGCCGGACCAGCACCGGGTATCCGATTTTCTGCGCAATCTTGGCCGCCTCCTCAGCCGAGCGCGCGGTGCCGTTCTCGGCCTGCTTCAAACCAAGCCTGGTCAAGAGCTCAGCAAAGCGCTCCCGGTCTTCCGCGCGGTCAATCGAGTCCGGACTGGTGCCGAGAATAGGCACACCCGCCTGCTCAAGCGGAACCGCCAGCTTGAGCGGCGTTTGTCCTCCAAACTGGACAATCACCCCCATCGGTTTTTCCTCGCGCACTATCTCAAGCACATTTTCCAGGGTGAGCGGCTCAAAATAGAGCCGGTCCGAGGTGTCGTAGTCCGTGGAAACCGTTTCCGGGTTGCAGTTGACCATAATCGCCTCATAACCAAGCTGGCGCAGCGCAAAAACCGCGTGCACGCAGCAGTAGTCAAACTCGATTCCCTGTCCGATGCGGTTGGGTCCCCCGCCCAGGATGATGACCTTCTGCCGCGTGGTGGGGTTCGCCTCGTCTTCGAGATCGTAACAAGAATACAAATAAGGGGTGTGCGCCTCGAACTCGGCCGCGCAGGTGTCAACCGTCTTGAACACGACATTCATCTCGCTCTGCTCGCGCATCTTTCTCACCTGCTCTTCCTTTTTGCCGAGCAGCTTTGCAATCCGTATGTCCGAGAAGCCCATCTGCTTGGCTTCCCAAAGAAGCTCTTTTTTGATCCCGGCTTTTTTATTCGCCTGTTTCTTCAGCTTGTTCTCGAACTCGACAATTTCCTGAATCTGGCTCAAGAACCAGCGGTCAATGTATGAAAGCTTGAAAATATCTTCCAGGCTCATTCCGGCCCGGAACGCATCAGCAATATACCAAAGCCGTTTGGAGTTGGGCGTTCTCAGGTTCTGCATAATGAGGTCGAGCATTTCCTTCTCCAGCTTGCCGTTCAGCTCGACCTGCGGGTCAAAGCCGCAGCTGTCTATTTCCAGCGAGCGGATGGCTTTCTGGAGCGATTCCTTGAAAGTGCGGCCGATGGCCATAACCTCGCCCACGCTTTTCATCTGGGTGGTGAGCCTGTCCTCGGTGCCCGGGAATTTCTCAAAGGTGAAGCGGGGAACCTTGACCACCACATAGTCGATGGTAGGTTCAAAGCTGGCCGGGGTTTCGCGGGTGATGTCGTTGCGGATTTCGTCGAGCGTGTATCCGACCGCGAGTTTGGCCGCGATTTTCGCGATGGGGAACCCGGTTGCCTTGCTGGCCAGCGCGGAGGACCGGCTCACCCTCGGGTTCATTTCAATCACGACCAGCTCTCCGTCATCCGGGTTCACCGCGAACTGGATATTGGACCCTCCGGTGTCAACTCCGATCTCGCGGATGATGGCGAGCGCGGCGTTGCGCATAATCTGGTATTCCTTGTCGGTGAGGGTCTGCGCGGGCGCGACCGTGATCGAGTCTCCGGTGTGAATCCCCATGGCATCGAAATTTTCAATCGGGCAGATGATCACGACATTGTCTTTCAAGTCCCGCATAACCTCAAGCTCGTATTCTTTCCAGCCGGCGACGCTCTGCTCGATCAAAATCTCGCTCACCGGGCTTTCCTTCAATCCCCACGCGGCATATTCCGCAAACTCATCGTCATTCCCCGCGATGTTCCCGCCCGTGCCTCCCAGGGTGAAACTGGGCCGGATGATTAAGGGGTATCCGATCTCTTCCGCGATCTCCCAGGCCTTTTCCATTGTGGTTGCGAGGCCGGATTGGGGAAGCTTGAGCCCGATGTTTTGCATTGCTACCTTGAACAGATCCCGGTTCTCGGCTTTTTTGATCGCATTCACGCTTGCGCCGATCAGCCTGACCTTGAACTTGTCCAGCGCTCCCATCTCAGCCAGCGCGACTGCGGTATTAAGCGCGGTCTGACCACCGAGCGTGGGAAGGAGCGCGTCGGGCCGCTCCGCCTCGATCACTTTGGCGACTATTTCCGGCGTGATGGGCTCGACATAGGTTCGGTGCGCGAACTCCGGGTCGGTCATAATCGTCGCGGGATTGGAGTTCACAAGCGCGACCTCGTATCCTTCTTCCTTGAGCGCTTTCACCGCCTGGGTGCCGGAATAATCGAATTCGCAGGCCTGACCGATCACGATGGGCCCGGAGCCGATGATCAGAATTTTCTTTATGTCGCTTCTTCTCGGCATTAGCGGAATTATTTTGCCTTTACATCCATCTGACTATTTTATGCTCGCATGGTACTCTTGCAGGGACTTGACCGTTCCGTGCCCTTTGCGATAGGCATCAATGCCTTCCGCCGCGGTTATGGCAGCCGCAATGGTCGTGATGTAAGGTATCTTGAACTTGATTGCGGACTTGCGGATGTATGAGTCATCATACTTGCTCATCTTGCCCACCGGGGTGTTGATCACAAGCTGGATTTCCTTGTTCTTGATCGCATCCACTATATTGGGCCGGCCCTCGTGAAGTTTCTTGATCAGCTGCGTCTCTATCTTGTTTTTTGCGAGAACATCGTGTGTGCCCTTGGTGGTCAAAATTTTGAAGCCCAGGTTCTTGAACCGTGCCGCGACCTCAACTCCCTGCGACTTGTCCTCGTCGTTCAGCGTTATGAGCACCGCGCCTTTCAGGGGCAGACGCTGGCCTGCAGCCTCCTCGGCTTTGAAAAAGGCTACCCCGAAATTATCCGCAAGCCCCAGAACCTCTCCGGTTGAACGCATCTCCGGGCCCAGGATGGGATCAACTTCCGGGAACATATTGAACGGGAAAACCGCTTCTTTAACCCCGAAGTGAGGAATCTTTCTATTCTTGAGACCAAGCTCGGATATCTTTTTGCCCATCATAATTTGCGTCGCGACCCGCGCCATCTGGATGTTGCAGACTTTTGAGACCAGAGGCACGGTCCGGGAGGCGCGGGGATTGGCCTCGAGGATGAAGACCGTGTCTTTGGCAATCGCATACTGGATGTTCATCAGCCCCACCACATTGAGTTTGGTCGCGATGTCCTTGGTGTATTTTTCAATTGTGTCGAGATGTTTTTTGGGGATGTTCACCGGCGGGATCACGCATGCGGAGTCGCCTGAATGCACGCCCGCGAGCTCAATGTGTTCCATCACCGTGGGCACGAACGCGGTTTTGCCGTCCGCGATGGCGTCGGCCTCGCACTCGAGTGCGTTTTCCAAAAACTTGTCAATGAGGATTGGCCGCTCGGGCGTGACCTCAACCGCGCGCTCAAGGTAAAACTTGAGCATCTCCTCATCGTGCACCACTTCCATGGCCCGGCCTCCAAGCACATAAGAGGGCCGCACCATCAAGGGGTATCCGATCCTTTTTGCAATCGCAAACGCCTCTTCAAAATTTTTCGCCATCCCGGAATCCGGCTGGGGAATGCCGAGCTTGCGCATGACCAGCCGGAAGCGGTCGCGGTCCTCGGCCAGGTCTATGGTCTCGGGCGTTGTGCCCATAATTTTGACCCCGGCCCGCTCCAGCTCATTGGCGATGTTGAGCGGGGTCTGGCCTCCGAACTGAACGATTGCACCCAGCGGCTTTTCCTTTTCATAAATGCTCAGGACATCCTCAACCGTGAGCGGCTCAAAGTAGAGCTTGTCCGAGGTGTCATAATCGGTTGATACCGTCTCCGGGTTGCAGTTGACCATAATGGTCTCGTAGCTCATATCCCGGAGCGCGAAGGCCGCATGCACGCAGCAGTAGTCAAACTCGATTCCCTGTCCGATGCGGTTGGGACCTCCGCCCAGGATCATAATTTTTTTCCGGTCCGTGGTTGAGACCTTGTCCGGAGCGTTGTAGGTGGAATAGTAGTAAGCCGCGTTTTCCACGCCGCTCACCGGCACCGCGTCAAAAGTTTTGATCACGCCCAGCGACTTCCGCTTGTCCCGGATTTCGGTTTCGGAAAGACCGACCAGCTGCGAGATGTATTTGTCCGAAAAGCCGTCCTTCTTGGCCTGGATCAGAAGCGCATCTGGCGGAACTTTGCCCTTGAACTTGAGTATCTCCTGCTCAAGCTCCAGGATTTCCTTCATCTGCTGGATGAAATAAGGCTTGATGTAGGTCTTTTTGTAGAGGGTATCAATGTCCGCGCCTTTTCTAAGCGCCTCATACATAATGAACTGACGATCGCTGCTCGGCTCGGCGAGAAGGCCGTAAAGCTCCTGAAGCGAGAGCTTGTTGAAATTTTTCGCGAAGCCGAGGCCGTCCCGGCCTTTCTCGAGCGAGCGGATGGCTTTCTGAAAAGCCTCCTTGTAAGTCTTGCCGATGCTCATCACCTCTCCCACCGCTCTCATCTGCGTGCCCAGCTTGTCTTCCGCGCCCTTGAACTTCTCAAAATCCCAGCGGGAAAATTTGACCACCACATAATCTCCCGAAGGCGTGTATTTATCCAGCGTGCCCTCGCGCCAGTATGGGATCTCGTCAAGAGTCAGGCCGCCCGCGAGCAGGGATGAGACGAACGCGATGGGGAATCCGGTTGCCTTGGAGGCGAGCGCTGAGGAGCGCGAGGTTCTGGGGTTGATTTCAATGACCACGACTCTCCCGGTCTTGGGGTCGTGCGCGAACTGGATATTGGTCCCTCCGATCACCCGGATCGATTCCACGATGTCATAAGAATATTTTTGCAGCTTTTTTTGGAGCGCCTGATCAATGGTGAGCATGGGCGCGGTGCAATAGGAGTCCCCGGTGTGTACGCCCATGGCGTCAACATTCTCGATGAAGCACACGGTGATCATCTGATTCTTCTTGTCCCGCACAACCTCCAGCTCCAGCTCTTCCCAGCCCAAAACCGATTCCTCAACCAGAATCTGGCCGACCAGACTCGCGGACAAGCCCCGGCTGGCGACAACCTGCAGCTCCTCCTGGTTATAGACCAGCCCTCCGCCGGTTCCGCCCAGAGTGTAAGCGGGCCGGATGACAACCGGGTATCCAAGCTCATCCGCGATCTTTTCCGCCTCTTCCACTTTGTAAGCTATTTTACTTTTGGGCATATCGATGCCGAGGCTGGTCATAGTCTTTTTGAAAGCCAGCCGGTCCTCGCCCCGCTTGATCGCGTCAATCTCAACGCCGATCACCTTGACGCCATACTTGTCCAGCACGCCCCGCCGTGCGAGTTCAGAGGAAAGATTCAATCCGGTCTGGCCGCCCAGATTGGGCAGGATCGCGTCCGGCCTTTCCTTGGCGATTATTTCCGCGAGATAGTCGACATTGAGAGGCTCGATATATGTCTCATCCGCCATTCCCGGGTCGGTCATAATCGTCGCGGGGTTTGAGTTGACCAGCACGATCTCGTATCCGAGCTTGCGCAACGCCTTGCACGCCTGGGTGCCGGAATAATCAAACTCGCAGGCCTGGCCGATGATAATCGGCCCGGAGCCGATGATCAGGACTTTTTTAACATCACTTCTTTTCGGCATTTTTTACTCCTGAATTTTTATATTCCCTGTCTCCAGCCTTCACCCAGACCGGCCGCGGCCATAGCCTGCTCCGCGATCAGGTATTCGCTCTGATCGACCCGCCGGCAAATCTCCGGGAACTGAAAAGCGCGGTGAGCCGGGAAATACTGGCTCATCAGGCTGATTGCGGCGCTCCTGGAAATTTGTTCCGCGATGAATTTCATAACGCCCTGGGTTCCCGCCAGGCCTTGGGGCAAAACCAGGTGGCGGATGATTAGCCCGCGCAAGGCTACTCCGGCTTCATCGATGACCAAATCCCCGACCTGGCGGTGCATCTCTTTGATGGCCGCGCGGTTAAACTCAACATAATCTCCCGCATTGGAATATTTTTTCGCGGCTTGATTATCGTTGTATTTCATATCCGGGAGATAGATGTCGATGATTCCGTCCAGGAGCTTCAATTCTTCGATGGAGTCATACCCGCTTGAGTTGTAAAGCAGCGGCAGCCGCAGCCCTTTTTCTCTGGCGATTACGACCGCTTCAATGATCCAGGGAACCATATGGGTGGGAGTGACAAAGTTTATGTTGTGCGCGTTGTCCTCCTGAAGCTCAAGCATCATTTCCGCAATTCCTTCCGAGTCGGTTTCATTGCCGTGGCCCAGGTGGCTGATGGGATAGTTCTGGCAGAAAACGCAGCGGAGATTGCAATGCGTGAAAAAGATCGTGCCTGAGCCGCGCCACCCGGAAAGCGGAGGCTCCTCGCCAAAGTGCAGGTTGTGGCTGGAGACCTCAGGCTTTGCTCCGGCCTTGCAAGTTCCTTTCTCTCCTTTCAGCCGGTCAACCCCACATTGGTGCGGGCAGAGCCGGCAGGGAGAAAGAAGACCGAAGGCCTCTTTTATTCGCAGCTTGAACTCGGCTTTGCTCAGCTTCAAATAAGACGGAACAAACTGGTCGCGCTTGTCTTCCCTCATCTCGCTCATTGGTAAAATTCTTCCAGCTTCATTCTCGGATAGCGATATGACTTCATCGCGGCTCCCCGCAGCTCTTCAATAAAATCGTCTCTCTTGATCTGCTGCCTGCGCGCCATTTTTGAGCGGCGCTCATAAAATTTCTTGAGAGTCCGGGGCAAAAAGAAGCTGGCCTCGCTGAAGTAGAATTTTTCGTTGATGGTGATGAGCCGGCCCAGGAAAAAGTCTCCGAGATGAAGCCCCGGGCTCAGCTCGTGCACCGGCTTGTATTTGGTCTTGGAAATGAGGTCAAAGACCGCGGTTTTTTCCGGGCCGATTTTCTTGACCAGGAACAGGCTGTAGTTCTGATGATTGAGCTGCTTTAAGACATCCAGCTCTTCCGGCGAAACTTCCGCTCCCTTGTATCTCAGGAATTTGGCCCAGAGGTTGATTGCGTCTGAAACGGGCCAGTTGAAAATGAACCACTCGATGAAGTTGGCAAGCTCAACCTCCGCATTCGCTCCCTTTCCCCCGGGCGCGCCCACCGGATTGAAAAAATTTTCCTTGGCCCGAGCCAGCTCGCCTTCAAACTCCGGCCCGCCGGCGTAGGCCTCGATCAGGTGCAAAAGTTTAAGCAACACTTCCTTCATTTTTCTTCCATCAACTCCACAAACTTATTAAACAGATGCCTTGCGTCGTGAGGTCCGGGGGACGCTTCCGGGTGATACTGGATGGAGAAGACGGGGAGCTTCTTGTGGGCCATACCTTCACAGGTGTTATCGTTCAGGTTCAAGTGGGTGAGCTTCATCGGGAAATCGGGCTGGTCAAAATATTCCATCGGCACCGCGAAGTTGTGATTCTGGCTTGTGATCTCAACTTCCCGCTCGGCCAGGTCCATTACCGGATGATTGGCGCCGTGATGCCCGAACTTGAGCTTGATCGTGCGGCCGCCGAAAGTATGCCCGAGAATCTGGTGGCCGAGACAAATCCCCATAACCGGAAGTTCCGGCCTTTGTTCCACGATTTTCCTGACCGCCTCCGCCGCGTAGGTGCATGCGGAGGGGTCGCCGGGACCGTTGGAGAGCAAAATGCCGTCCGGCTTTTCTTTTAAAATCTCCTCCCCGGTTGTTTTCGCAGGCATCACCCGGCAGAAAATTCTCCGGTCGGAAAGCATCCGCAGGATGTTGGTCTTGATGCCGAAGTCAAGCGCAGCCACCTTGAAGCGCGGCTCAGGCAAATTCTTGTCATAGCCGGAGCCGTGGCGCCAGGTTCCCTGGTAGAAGTCATAAGGCTTGGGGCAGGTGACCTCGCTCGCCATATCAATGCCCAGGATGCCGCGGTCTTTTCGAATCTTTTCCAGCAGGCTTTGGCGGTTGAAATCTTCGCTGGATATGATTCCGGGCTGGGAACCCTGGGTGCGGAGCTTTCGGGTCAGAAAGCGCGTGTCAATCCCTTCAATTCCGACCACATTGTTCTTGCGCAGAAACTCATCGAGGGTCATCTTGCACCGGTAGTTTGATGTGAAATCCTGGTATTCCCTGACGATGTATCCCTCCACCCAGACCCGGCCGCTCTCCATATCCTCAAAGTTGATGCCGGTGTTTCCAATCTGGGTGCAGGTCATTGTCACGATCTGGCCGTGGTATGACGGGTCAGTGATGATTTCCTGGTAACCGGTCATTCCGGTGTGGAAAACAACCTCGCCGATGGTTTCGCCTTCAGCGCCGAAGCCGAAACCTTTCAGTTCGGTGCCGTCTTTTAGAACCAGAACCGCTTTTTTCTTTTTCCTGCTCATCCCTGATCCGATTTGATATGTTTGCCCCCGACAAAAACTTTTATTGCCCTGCCCAAAAGCTCCATTCCGTCAAAGGGCGTGTTCTTGCCTAATGACCTAAAATTCTTGGCGGAGACCGTCCACTTAAGCTCCGGGTCAATCACGGTGATGTCTGCCGGAGCGCTCGGCTTCAAGGTCCCGGCTTCGATCCCGATTATTTGCGCGGGGTTTAAGCTCATAAGCTCGATGAGCCGGATGAGCTTGATCTTTTTTTCCTTTACCAGCTTCAGCCCAAGCGCAAGGCTGGTCTCAATCCCGGAAATTCCTGAAGATGCGATTATAAACTCAACTTCCTTTTCCGCAAGGTTGTGGGGAGCATGATCCGAGGCGATGGCATCAATCGTGCCGTCCGCAAGCGCGGCTATGATCGCTTCTTTGTCCTCAACGCTTCTGAGCGGCGGGTTGACCTTGGTGTTAGGGTTATACCCGCTTTCCTTGACCGCGGCCTCGGTCAGAGAGAAGTAGTGCGGACAGGTTTCGCAGCTGATTTTCACCCCCCGCTGCTTGGCCTTGCGCACAAGATCGACCGAGCCTTTGGTTGAGAGATGTGCGAGATGCACCTTGCCCCCGGTGAGCCCCGCGAGGATTATTTCCCGGGCAACCATCACTTCCTCGGCCGCGGTCGGAACCCCGGCAAGGCCGAGTTCGGTTGAAACCGGGTTTTCATTCATCACGCCGCCCGCGGTCAGATTCAAATCTTCCGGGTGAGAGATAACTACCCGGTCAAACGCTTTTGCGTATTCAATCGCGCGGCGCATAAGGTTTGCGTCCATTACCGGCTTGCCGTCGTCCGAAAAACCGACGCAGCCGCGCTCCGCCAAAGACGCAATTTCCGCAAGCTCTTCTCCTTTCAAGCCTTTGCTGATCGCTCCGACAGGGTAAACCCGGCAAAGGTCGGCCTGTTTGGCGCGCTCCAGGATATATTCCGTGACCGCGGGGCTGTCATTGACCGGGTCCGTGTTCGCCATGCACGCGATAGAAGTGAATCCCCCGGAAACCGCGGCTTGCGCGCCGGTGGCAATGGTTTCCTTGTATTCATACCCCGGCTCTCTCAGATGGGTGTGGATGTCCACAAGCCCGGGAGTTATGATCATCCCGTCAAGCTCGATGATTTTTGCGTCAGCCGCTTTTTCTCCGGGCTTGAGAATCGCCGCCACCCTGCCTTTCTCAATCAGCAGGTCTTTGAGCTCATCAATTCCCTGGCTCGGATCAACGAGCCTCGCGCCTTTAAGCAGTTGCCACATCTTGCCCTCCCGAGAAAAGGTAAAGCAGAGCCATCCGCACCGCGACGCCGTTCTCCACCTGGTCCAGGATTACGGAGAAAGGCCCGTCCGCGACCTCGGGCGAAAGCTCCACGCCCCGGTTGACCGGCCCCGGATGCATAATCAAGACATCTTTTTTCGCGTTCGCAAGCTTGCTCAAGCTCATGCCGTAGAACCTGGAGTATTCGCGCTGGGAGGGAAAGAACTTTCCGCTCCCGCGCTCCATTTGGATTCTTAGCATCATTATGACATCGCTCTCAGGGATGACCGGCTCAATATGGTAGCTGACCTGGCAGCCGAGCTCTTCGATCCCGGGTGGAATCATGGTGGCCGGGCCGACAACCGTGACCGAGGCGCCCAGCTTGGAAAAGCCGTAGATGTCCGAGCGCGCGACCCGGCTGTGGCGGATGTCTCCCACAATCGCGATTTTCAAGCCCTCTATTTTTCTCTTGTGTTCCCGGACCGTGAACAGGTCAAGCAGGCCCTGGGTTGGATGCTCATGGAATCCGTCTCCCGCGTTGATGATCGGGGTTGACACCAGCCGGGATAAAAGCTCGGGCACGCCCGAGGCTTGAGCCCGGACCACAAGCAAATCCGGTTTCATGGCCTCCAGATTTTTCGCGGTGTCTGCGAGCGTTTCTCCTTTGGTGATCGAGCTCTGGCTGGCGGAAAAATTCACCACATCCGCGCTGAGCCGCTTTCCCGCGATTTCAAAGCTGGTTTTGGTTCTGGTTGACGGCTCAAAGAACAAGTTGATGATGGTTTTGCCACGCAGGGTCGGCACCTTCTTGATCGGCCGGTAGTTGATCTCTTTGAAGCTTTCGCTCTGCCCGAGAATGAACTCGATCTCCTCGCGGGACAAATCCCTTAAGCCAAGCAGGCTCTTAACGCTCAGCTTCACTCTTTCTCCTTTGCTTCTTCGGTTTCTATAACCTCAACCTTGTCTTTTTTGCCCTCGGGGTCCAAAGCCGCCTGAACCAGATCGGTCCTTGCCGTCGGGATGTTCCTTCCCACGAAGTCCGCGCGGATGGGAAACTCGCGGTGCCCGCGGTCGATCAGCACCGCAAGCTGGATCTCGCGGGGCCGGCCCAAATCGATCACCGAGTCCATCGCGGCCCTGATGGTTCTTCCCGTGAAAAGCACATCATCCACCAGGATGACCACCTTGTCCTCAATCGGGAAGTTGACCTCGGTCTTGTGCACCTCGGGCTGAACCCGCAGATGGTATAAGTCGTCGCGGTACATGGTGATGTCCATAAATCCGCAGGGAACCGGCTTGCCTTCAATCTCCTCAATGATTTTTCCCAGCCGGACCGCAATCTGCTCACCCCCGCGGCGGATGCCGATCAGAACCAGACTGCCAACGCCTTTGTTCCGCTCCAGGATTTCATGCGCGACCCTTAAGAGCGCTCTTCGGATCGCATCCGAGTCCATCACTTTTTTCTTTTTCGGCATTTTTACTCCCTGGTCAAAAAAAACCTTCTCCCTGGGAGAAGGTTTTCTGCACATTTTCGGTCTTTTCATATCTACCGCCCTTTCCAGCCTCACCGGGCTAGATTAAAGGTCGGATAAAAAATAGCACTTTTTTGAAAGGTTGTCAACACTTTTTTTAAAATCATAATGGGAAACGGCATTCCGGGAATCCCGCGGGAATTGACAATTCAGCCCCGGCTTTCTAATATTAGTTGTTTGAAAAATGAGGAAACGGATTGAGCGCGGAAAAAAGGCGATAAAGAAAAAGCGGAAACGAGAACAGAGAATAAGCTCGACTCGTGAGCCTGCCAGGGACTCAAAATATCGCTACCCGGGCGAGATTTTTCTGGACAAGGAAGGCCGCTGGTTCCATGAGGGCGTGGAGATAACGCATCCAAGAACCATCGAGCTCTTCAGCCGGAGCGTGGTCAAGGACGATGACCGCGGCTATCTGCTTAAAATAGGCAAAGAAAGGGCTAGGATTGAGGTTGAGGATACGCCGTGTTTTGTGCGCTCGGTGGAGTTCAGGAATAACGAGGTCTTTCTTGAACTCAATGACAAATCAGTTGAGTCCCTCAACCCGTGCTCGCTCCGGGTGGGCAAGGACAATGTGCTTTATTGCGATGTCAAGTCCGGCCAGTTCCCGGCCCGGTTCTTGAGACCCGCATACTACCAGTTGATGACCCGGCTTGAGCAGGATGAAAAAGGATTTTACCTTGAAATCGCGGGCTCGCGCCGCTACTTTGCTAAACCCGCGGCTTAGAATTCAGCTTTGACAGTTCCGGCCAAATCTGGAAAAATCAACAAGCGGCTCAAAAAAGGCCTGAGAGGGTCATAGATTAACCGAATCTGAGCCAAAAGCTGAAATGGACAAAACCATACTGGTCATAGACGACAGCGAGGTTGCGGTGGAAATCATCACTGATGATTTAACCGACGCCGGGTTCAGCGTTTTGTCCGCGGGTTCCGGCTCGGATGCCGAAGAAATCCTTAAAACCGGATACAAGCTCGACCTGATCCTTCTCGATGTGATGCTGCCGGGAATGAACGGCGATGAATTCTGCAAAAAGATTAAGAGCAGGCCCGAAACCAAAAACATCCCGATCATCCTTGTGTCCACCAAAGAAGAAGACGAGTTGAAAGAGATGGTCGTCCGGGCCGGCGCGGATGGATACTTGAGAAAGGCTTTTGTTACTTCCGGAAAACTGGCCACGGTAATCGAAAAATTCCTAAAATAACAGCCCCGTAAATAAGGATTCGACATTACAAGGGATTCGAAGGACTTTTTTAACCGCCCGCCAAAAAGCACACCGCTCTCTGGCTCTGGGGGTCCGCGATTACTTCCACAGATTTGCCATCGGACAGGGATGAGGTATCAATTACCTTGATCAGGTTTTCGTGCCGTTTGGCTTCAGGGATCAGCTTTCCCAGGATGTTGGGAGCCTGATTGAAGAATCGGGCATTGAATTCAGCCTCCGGGTCGTCAGGATAAACCGGCAGATAAATAATCTGGTCTTCCACCAAGTCCTGGAAGAAATGAGTGCCGTATGAGACTTCCGGCACATGGCCGGCTTCCTCACGGGCAATCTCGACCAGGGCTGAGGCATTGTCAATATCCGCGTAGGTGACATTGACTCCCAGGTTCAAATCATTTGAACCCCACCTGCCCGGGCCCATCATAATGATTTTTCTCTCCGCAACTGACGGGTGCTTGTTCACTTTCCCCACCACCCGGCCCAGCGATTTCTTGACCTCGATCTCATCAATCTCCGCATACCCCCTGGGGTCTATGTAAAGTATGTAGCGGATGTTTTTGACCACGCCGCCGTTTATCATCCGGCCGGAACGGAACAAAATCTTTTCCGCCGGAATATTCTTCGGCATCCGGACTTGGCCCTCCACGCCCGGAATCTTCATCGGACGGCACTGCAAAAGATTGATCCGGATTTTATCGCCCGGGTCCACGAAAGCCGTGAACTCGGTGTCAATCGGATAGCCGTAAACCCGCTCCAATAGAGAAAGCATTTCTCCCAGCCTCCCTACCAAATTGGTCCGGGTGATGGTGTTGTTGAAGGTCAACACCAGCTGATGGCCCCCGCAATCGATCAGAGTGGTGTACGGGTCTTCCAGGAATCCGTCCTTGAAAATCGAGACCAGGTAAAAAAGATTGGGATAGTCGCACTCTTGAAGCACCTCCGCGATGTTCGCGGTCAGGAATTTATTGGTTTTAAGGTCCAGGATGTCCGCGTTGCGCTGCGAATACTTGGCCGCTTTCGCGCCGATCTCGGGCCGAAGCTCGGGATGGCTGACCGCAATCATCCTCGGATAATCCCCGCCCACCCGGTTCACAGCCGTGGTTCCCAGGCCGAACACCAGCCGGATGATGCCCTGCCTGGGGTCAATCCGGTCGTTCCAGACATAAAGGTTTTTCGAAAACGCCACCCCGGCCATAGGCGGGAAAAAATAGTTCTTATACGGCATCCCGGACACCCGCTGAACCAGGATCGCCATCTGCTCATCCTTATCGCCCAGGCCTCTCCGGCACCGGTAGGAAAGCGCATCCGGATTGAGCGCGCTTGCGTAAACCAGCTTGACCGCGGATAAAAACGCATTCAGCCGCTCTTCCGGGCTGCCCTGGTTCGCGCAAAATTCGCTCCGATACTTTCCCGCGAAAGCGTTCCCGAAACTGTCCTCCAGAAGAGAACTGCTGCGCACGATGATCGGCGCCTGGCCGAAATAATCAATCATATACCTGAACTGCTCCATAATCTCATCCGGGAATTTCCCGGCCAGAAAGCGCTGCTCAACCTCGTCAAACTCCTCGTGCGATATCTGGCAGTTGCGGGTGAGCTGCAACCGAAGCCGGAACAAGTCGTTGTTGACTAAAAAAGTGAAAAACACATCCGAGCCGATGTAGAAAGAATCGTGCTCATCCAATATTTTCGCAAAATCGGTCTTTCCCTTTTCCTGGAGCAGAATCGCACGCGCAATTATCATCCCCGCGGCCTTGCCCCCGATCCTTCCCGAGCCGATCATCCGGTTCCTGATGCTGAACAGTTCCTGTAAGCTCAGGTATCGCTCCGCCAGCCGACTCAAGCTGGGGTCCGAGCCGATCAGCATCCGGCAAAGCTCCTGCTTGAGCGCGGCTATCTCGGTGTCCTGCTCGGAAATAGGAATGCCAGCTTCCTGATACTGGGAAAGCCTGGCATAAACGCTCTCCCAGGGCGCAATCGAGTGGGTGTTCAAGCCCAGCGGATGCTTGTAAGCTGAGGAGCTGACCGCGCTCGCATCCCCGCTCCTGAAAACCGGGCTGATCGAGTTGCCCTTGACAATGTGCGGCAAAAACATCTGCGCGGAGTAGCGGTCCTCAACCTTTACCGGGTGAATGTAAAGCTCGTCGTTGGCGCGGTAAACATCAATCAAGAGCTGGGTCGTCATCTTTATCCTTCCGATCGCGCCGTGCGCGTGCCGGCCGCGGGTGAGCGCAAAATAAGCCACGGTATCGAGCTCATAGAGGAACGGGCAGGTTACCTGGAAAAAGTTGGCGAGTGCCTCGTCCGTCGCCCAGTCAACCGCGAGCACGGAAAGATTATCAAACACATAAAAAGCTTCCCGGCCCTGCTCTTCTATTATCTTGTGGACGGTCGAGCTGAAGATATCAAACCCCGGGATCGGGTCCAGCTCAATTATTTGCAGGCCGGGCCCGGGCGCAAGCACCGGAGCATGGGGCGCAAACCGGAGATAGATGCATTTGCGCCGGTCAGCCAAAGCCTGGTTGATAAACGGCTCCGCAAAATGCAGATAATCATCAAGCGCATCAACCTGCCAGACAACATTATCCCCCAACCGAAGCCCTTGAAGAACCTGGTCAAGCGCGTTTATGCCGCTTTGAACTTTTCCTGCCATCAAATTCATAATACCCCAATCATTGCCAAACTTCCATATATGATTTAATGCCCGGAATGATCAATTTTAGAGCAAGCCTGTGTCCATGTCCGCCTCGGTGACCAGCGGCTAATACTCTCTCTTAGTCCAAACGCCCGGTGGCCATACGCGCTCCACTCCCAGGCGGCATTTCGGTCTTTTGTTGCGTTGGTTGCCGGCACGGAGAAAAAACTGTCGAAAGCGGAATTGCGCGGCTGCGCGGCTTCCGTTTGCTGCTAGCCGCCGACAGGAGAGTCTGTTTCATAACCCAGCATCCCTCCCCCTTGACGGGGGAGGGTTGGGGTGGGGGTGATGTTGACTAAGGTTCAAAACTCTGATCGCACCTTGAGGAATAAGGCTCAAATCACCCTCCCCTTCATCTCCTCTCAAGGGAGGGGAGAATTCTTTAAAAGAACCGGGGAAAAACCAGTTATGAAACAGGCTCTAAAATGTGGAATAAAACATTCTGCCTTTGCAGCTTTAGGCAGACTGTATAATAATAGTCGGGTTTTGAAAACAATATGAACCTGAACAGGACATTATACGGCTTGCTCGCTATATTCCTGCTGGCAGCCGCTTTGCGGCTCATCAACATAACAAACCCCCTTCTGGGGCATCATTCCTGGCGGCAGACCGACACCGCCGCCATAGCCAGAAACTTCATCGAGGAGAGATACAACATCCTCTACCCAAAGATCGACTGGCGAGGCGCAACCAACGGTAATGTCGAGTGTGAATTTCCCGTCTACCAGTTCACGCTCGCCTCAATCTACAGAATCTTGGGCGTGCACGAGATAATAGGCAGACTCCTTTCCCTGGTCTTCTCGCTCGCGACAGGCCTTGGCGTGTATCTGGTTTCCAAGCGCGTCGCAACCCCATCAGTTGGTCTTTGGGCCGCGTTTTTCTTCGCAGTCCTGCCAATGCCCATCTTCTTCGGCAGAACCGTGATGCCGGAAGCAATGCTGGTCGCTGCTTGCACCTACGCGGTTCTCTGGTTTCTCGAGTGGGCGCGCACGAACTCCCTCACTTTCCTCTTCTTGTCGGCTGCCGCGCTGACAATAGCCTGCCTGATAAAGCCGCCCACACTGTATCTTGGTCTTCCCCTGGCCTATTTTGCCCTTCGAAAACATGGGCGCCGGGCTATGACACGGCCGGAACTGTGGCTATTCGCAGCCGTGGTCTTTGGATCGCTCATCCTTTGGTATACCCACGCCCACCAGTTTAAACAAACAACCGGGCTGACTTTTACTTTTTTCGTTTGGGAACACGGATCAGGCCAGTGGTGGAACCGGGAATTGGTATGCTCGTGGGAATTCTGGGAGAAAATCTTATTGCATAGAATTTTTCACGATTCTCTCTCATACTTTGGCCTGCCCCTCCTGATCATCGGTCTCCTCACGGCGCCTCATAGTGAAGACGAGAAACTGTTTCCGCTTTGGCTGGCGGGGATGCTCGTCTTCATTCTGGTCGCGCCCATAAGAGTATTCGTACACGATTACTATCTGCTTCCTGCCGCGGTTCCTGTCTCATACTTTATGGGCAAGGCTGTTTCGTGGGGCGCGAGCAAACCTCATCCGAAAGCTCCCTGGATTAGGATTGCCCTTGGGGTGTGCTTGATCGGGATTGTGGTTGTCTCTCTTAATACTTATGGGAAGTGGCTCCGCAGGGAGGACCCCTCCAAGAAAAAAGCATTCCAGGCTGCGCAAATCGCGGATCAAATGCTTCCAAAGGGGAGCCTTGTTATCGCCGTTGACAAAGAGAATCCCTTGATGCTGTATTACTCCCACAGAAAAGGATGGCACAGTTCTCCCCAAGACCTTACCCCCGAGTTCATTGCTGATCGCGCCGGACAGGGCGCCGATTACATTCTCGGGGTCAACAATTCCTTCACCAAAGACGGTGCAACCGAGAATTTTCATCGCCTTCTCAGGCAATACGAGGTGGTCGTGAACAATGGGGTGTTCTTCATCGTGAAAATAACTGAAACACCCTGAAAAAATCCAACGAATGACTCGAGTGCTAATTCGTCTTAGTCCGCGTTGCTCACGCCAGAACCGTAAGCCGCTGAGAAAAAGTGTGAGACAGGGAAAGACAGACAAAGAAAAGAGGAATCTCAAGACAGTTGGGGTCTGCCAAAGATAGAGTTGGCTCAAAACCAGAAAATTGACAAGCAAGCTTAAATTGCTATCATATCTTCAGTTTCCTCGGTAGCTCAGTCGGCAGAGCGGGTGGCTGTTAACCACTTGGCCGGGGGTTCGAGTCCCTCCCGAGGAGCCAGATTCCTTTAGATGCCTTATTGGGTTTATATCCTTCAAAGTCAAACAAGCGGTAGGTATTCTTGCGGCTCAACATCCGAGCTGGAGAAAAGAGTTCACCAACATAACGACCCACAATATACTCTGACCAGAACAACCAAACATTTCCCGGGACCATGGCTTATGGTCTATAAAGAAGATCTCCAGACAAGAACAGATGCCCTCCGAAGAGAAAAACAAATAAAGCGCAGAGGAATAAAACGGTTTTTAGAAAATTGCAGTTAACCACTTGGTCCCGCATTCTGCGGGATTCGCGTCCCTCCCGAGGAGCCAGATTAGGCGGTACCTTTTATTGGTTTCTGTTCTTCCAAATTAACTCATTATCGGTCCCACCGCTTGAGCGAACCTTAGTTTTTGCCCGCTCTTAAGCCCCATTGCTTTTGATGCAGCCTCGTAGCGCGCGAAGGCAAACCCGCAGGAGCCGAGACCGAGCGCGGCGGCTTGAAGATAAACATCCTGAACCATGCAGCCGATTTCAAGAACCGCCATCCAGTCGTCAGCGCCGGTTAACTTCGATGGGTTGATCACATAGAGCAGCTGCAAGGCTGCTTTGTTTAAGGCCAGCTGGGCCGCAATCTGATCCCTGATGTCCTGACCGGAAACCCTTTTGAGCTTATGTCCATCCGGCTGGTAAAGGTAAACCCCTTCCTTGAGCGCGGCGTAAACACTGATCGGGTAAAGATGGAGAGCGGAAGGCGTGACCCGCTTACCGTCCGGCCGGTTCACTCCGTTCGCGGCCCAGAGGATGCGGGAAAGCTGCTCCCGGGTGATGGCCGCATCTTTGTCAAAGTTCCGGCTGGTCTTTCTGGCCATAAGCGCGTGGTCCAGAGTGAACGCGCTGTTCTTTTCAAACGCGGGAAGCACTATCTCGCCTGGTCCTGAGGCCGCGGTCTTGGCTTCCTTGTCCGAGGGAAGGTTTTGCGCGGTTGCTTTCATTCCCCGCATCAGCGCAACCAGCCCCGCGGCTCCGACCAGGGTTTTTTCCAGAAACTCTCTTCGTTCAATCTTCATTTTCCGCCTCCTATGAAAAATATAACAATTTATGGGCCGTTGATAAAGAGAAACGGCTTTTTTTGGGGCACTCGGATATATTCAATAGAACAGGCTGCCGCGTGATTTTTGATCACACTCGCTTAACTTATTATTCCCTTTATGTATTCCCGGGTAAGTTCTTGTTGGGGATTTTCAAAGATTTCCTGGGCCGGACCTTGCTCGATGACCTCGCCGAAATAAAGGAAGACCACATAATCCGCGAGTCTTTTGGCCTGGCGCAGAATGTGGGTGACGATCACGATGGTGTATTTGTCCTTGAGCACGAGAAATTTTTCTTCGATGCGTTTGCTTGAGAGCGGGTCCAGGGCCGAGGTCGGCTCGTCGCCAAGAATAATTTCCGGCTCCACCGCCAGCCCCCTGGCCAGGCAAAGTCTCTGCTGCTGGCCGACTGAAAGCCTGGACGCGGGCTCATCCAGCCGGTCCTCCACTTCCTCCCAGAGGCCTACTTCTTTCAGATGATACGCGACTATCCGGTCAAGCTCTTTCCTTTTCTTGATCCCGTGAATTCTCGGCCCATACGCGACATTGTCGTAGATGGACATCGGCAGCGGCGTGGGCTTTTGCGAGAGCAGTCCCATCTTTTTGCGGATTGCGGTGGGCTCGGTCTCAGGCGCGAGGATGTTCTCTCCGTCGACCAGAATCGAGCCTGAGAATCTGACATCCTCCGCGAGTTCGATCAGGCGGTTGAAGGATTTAAGGAGCGTGGTTTTTCCGCACCCGGAGGGGCCGATGATCACCGTGATTTTTTTCTCCGGAATCTCAACATTGACATTCTTGAGCGCCTGCTCTTTGCCGTAAAAGACATCCAGGTTCTTAACCACAATATGACTCTTAAAACTCATTTTCACTCCTATTTGACAATATAACTCCTGAATCTCCGCATAATCAGCCGGGTCACAATGCTGATCGCGACCACAAGCAAGGTCAGGATCAGCGAAGACGCGTAAGCCCGGTTTTGCACCTCGGGAAACGGGGTCCCGAGCTGGTAGAAAATCGCGAGCGGCAAGGTCGCCACCGGACGGAAAAGCGAGAAGGAAATGTAGTCGCTGAACCCGGCGGTGAAAATCACCGACGCGGCATCCCCTATTCCTCTCCCGAACGCAATCAGCACCGCGGTCAGAATTCCGGGCAGGGCCTGACGGGACGCGACTTTGAGCGCGGTCTCCAGCCGGGTGGTGCCCAGAGAGTATGAAGTTTCAAGCAGCTCGTGCGGGACCATCTTCATCACTTCGTCCATTGCCCGGCTCATAATCGGAAAGATGAGGAGCGAAACCGCGATGATGCCTCCCAGCAGCGAGGCCTTAAGCCCGAAAAAAAGCATAATCGTAAATCCGAAAGCGCCGTAAACAATTGAAGGCACGCCCCAGAGCACATCCAGCGAAAAACGGATAAACGCGGCAAAACGGGAGGTCTTTTTCAGGTACAGGTTAATATACAAGACCACCGGCAGGCTCAAGAAAAAAGAAAGAACGGTCGCGGCGCCGGCAAGAACCGTTGACCCCACGATTGCATTCAGCACTCCGCCTTCCTTGCCCAGGTAGAATCCCCCTTTGGGAACCTGGGTGACCATCGCCCAGCTCATCGCTGGCAGGCCCTTGATGAAAATGTCGGCCAGGATCAGCACCAGGCTTAAGAATATGACCAGGCTGGAGAAAATCATCAGACCCTTGAAAAAATTCTCTTCCGCTTTCCGAAAGTCCATCACCCGGTCCTCCGCTCAAGCCGCACCAGGATAAGCTGAGACATAATGTTGAAAACCAGGGTAACCAGGAGCAGGATCAAAGACGCGAGCAAAAGCGCGGAATCATAAAGCGGTATGGATAGCATCTCGCCGTAATTGTTGGCGATGAGCGCGGGCAGGGTGTAAGCCGGATCGAAAACCGAGTGCGGAAGCCTGGCAACATTTCCCGCCACCATCAGCACCGCCATGGTCTCTCCGAATGCGCGCGAAAGCCCGAGCACGATAGAGGCCAGGATTCCGGGCAGGGCTTTTCGCAAGAGCGCATGCTTCACCGTCTGCCATTTGGTCGCGCCCAGAGCAAGAGACACCTCCCGCACTTCAAACTTCACCGCGCTCAAAACCTCGACCGAGATATGAATGATCACCGGAAAAATCATTATCGCCAGCACGATTCCTCCGGCCAGAACCGAGTAGCCGGTTATGGAAACCTTGAACAGAGGCGCAATCCGGTCTTTGATCAACGGCACCACCACGATCACGCCCCAGACCCCGTAAACCACGGAAGGAATGCCGGCAAGAAGATCAATCGGGGGCTTGGCCCATTCCCGGACCAAGCGCGGCGCGTACTCGGAAAGATAGATTGCGGTCAAAAGACAAAGCGGAACCGCAATGACGATCGCGACGCCGGTTACCCAAAGGGTGCCGGCGATGAAAGCAAGGAAGCCGAACTCCCCTCTTGAAGGTCCCCAGCTCGAGCTAAGCAGCAAATGGCTGATCGGCTTCATCGCTAAAATCGGCCGGGACCTGGCATACAGGGCTATTACCATAACAAAAAGCAAAAGCCCCGTGAGCGCGGTTATGACCATCATTGATTTGCTTGCCAGCTTGTCTTTTAACAGCCGGTTCATCTTGCCATCTCCAACACTTTCATCAGTCTCAGCAAAATAATGTGCGAGGGACTTTAGTCCCGGCCCGTGGCGCAGACACTCTTGTCTGCGCGCAACGCGCAAACAGCTTTAGTTGGACTTCATTATTTCTCTCCCAGCTTTTTTAATTGCTCCTTGATCTTCTCATCACTCAGTCTGATGTAGCCGCTTTCCGGAATATATTTCTGGCCGTCGGTCAGAATCCATCTCAAAAATTCGCGCACCAGCTCTTTTTGCGGCTTGCCCTGACTGACGAGATAAAGGTCGCGGCCGGGCGGCGAGGGATATTTGCCCTCCGCAATCGCCTTATCAATCTGATCCAAGGTGCCGTAAAAATTTTCCGCCCGGTCTATAATCCCGTTTCCGTTTATGTCCAGGGGCAGCACCTTAAGGCCCGGAAGCTGTTTCCTGGTCTTGGCGTCATACGCGAAATTGATGTTGTTGTATCCCAGCCCGAGAGCGTCCCGGCTCACGGCCTGGGCAATGCCCGGGTCCCCGTAAACACCCACGCCCAGCAAATTTTCCTGCTTCTTGCCCAGATAACCCGCCCATACTTCAGCCGCGCCGCACGCATCCGAGCGGGTGTAAACATTGATCACCGACTTTTCGCCGTTGCCCGTAAGCTCGCCCCAGGTTTTTATTCCGCCGGTGATCCAGATGTCAACCAAGGACTCCTTTTTCACGCCTTTGGTCAGCAAATCCTTGAGCGCAGGATTGTTTTCGTTGATCGTGGCCACCACCGCATCCTTGGTCACCGCGACAAACCACGCGCCTTTCTGAACCTCTTCCGGGTAGATCGAGCGGGAGACCATTCCCAGGTCCGCGATCCCGGCCAGCGCATCCGCCATCCCCTTGCCCGCGCCTCCGGCTGAAATATCGATCCTCACCTGCGGATGAATCTTCTGGAACTCTTCCGCCCATTTCACTGCCATCGGATAAAGCGCCCACGCGCCGGAAATGGTGATGGTTCCCGAGAGCGTGGCCGCGCGGGACTTAAACCCCAAGCCCGTGGCGGCCTGCACCACTCCCCCGGAAAAAACAAGCAGCGCACAAACAACTAAAATCATTTTTTCCCGTTTCATTCTCGCATCCCCCTCGCCGCACCAATCGCGGCTTTTTTTCTGAGATATGAAATCTGCGATCTGAGCTTTGAGATTCCTCACAAATACCCCAGACTCTTCAGCCGCTGCTTGATGTTCTCAATCTCCGCCTCTTTGGACTGGCCTGAACTCGCCGCGCTCATAATCAAATCCCTGAGCACAAAAACGATGAAGTCCGTGACCGAGTCATAACCGGATTCCGAAATCACGATTTTCAGCTTGTCGTAAAGCGGACGAGGAATCTTGATCGTCACCTTGTCTCTGGATTTTTCACTTGCGGCATCCTTTGGCCGCGCACCGGCCTTGGGCTCGCGCTTTCCAGCCAGCCTTGCTTTCCCTTGTCTCAAAGCCTCGCTTCTCTTCCCAGCCATCTTCTATCCCTCCTTGCCCGGCTTTGCACTCTAATTTTACTCTATTTAAACTCTTATACCACTCTTATAAGGATTTGTCAAGCCGAGAGCGCGGCCTACGCCAAAAAAGGCCCGAACTTAAGACCCGCAGGTAATGCTCAGAAGCACCAGGCGGTTTTTGCTGTTCAGGAAGCGGCCAGCCGCGGCTTACTCGAGCTCATACAGCGCATAGGGATAGTCTTCTTCTGAAGCTTCCGGATTTTTGCTGACCAGTTTTAAAGGCGCGGTCGCGGCTTCTCCCGTTAAAAACTTTTTCACATAGGGATTGGCGGCTGCGTCGGTCTTGTCCACAAAAATGTACCTGACTCGTTTAAACCGGGCATAGCTGATGATGTCATCCGGCTCTGCGACCGGCGTTATCACCATCTGCCAGAAAGGAAGTCCCAGGAAATAAGTGAATGGCGCGGGGAATCCCCTGCAGAGAATTTTGGTTCCAGGGTCGATTCGGGGTTTAAGCCATTCAGCTAGTTTGCGCTCGGTTTTGAATTTGCTTTCCACTTCCGGGTTCGGCTTTATTTTTGCCGCTTGCTCGAGGTTGAAGCCCAGAAACCATAAAATAAGCGCTCCGGCCAGGCCCCAATTCAAGACCTTCCGCGTCTTGGTTTTCAAGGAAAATCTTGCCGCCAGCCAGTCAAAAGCAAAAATGGTCTGGTCCAGCCCCTTGGCCGAGATGATAATTGCAACCGGATAGAGCGCGTACAAAAATCGTGTCCATGGCTCAAATACATTCAGCGCGAGGATAAACCCGATTCCCCAAAGCCAGAGCCATAATTCGGCCTTCGCATACTGACTCCTGGGTCTGGCCCAGTAAAACAGAAAGAGCAAGAAAGCCCCGGGAAAAATCTGCCTCCAAACAAGGGGCAGCAGAGTTACCACCGTGTATTTCAGCTTTCTTAGGTACATCCCGGATAAAGGCCCGAAATTTTTCCGCACAAACAGCCATTCGGAAAGCGGAATCGCGTTTTTATCTCCTTCGATGTAAACCCGCTGCCCGTAGCTATATAATCCCCGCGCGTCAGAACGCAGCCCGTAAAGAAACAACTGATAGTGAGCGGTCGGATTGTGGATGAAAAAGAGGGACTTGGATTTGGGATTAGGGTTAAAATGGCCTGTCTCCCGGTAATAGTTGACCCAGAGCGGCGATGAAAAAACAAGGTAAACCGCGCCCGCAGCAGCCAGGACCAACAACTTCCTGGTTATGGCCTCCCGCTTGTCCAGAAAATAAATGAGGCTGAAAATCAGAATGAAAAGCAGCGATTCGCTTTTGACCAGGCTCGCAAAAGAGGCCAGCACAATTGATGAAAGATAGTTTTTCCAGCCCGCGTTCTTGCGCAGCACCAGATAAAATCCCCAAAAGACAAGAAAACCGTAAACAGGTTCCGGGTCGCCCCCCAGGCTGATCCCGGGCCAGGATAACGACCAGAAAACAGCCGCGAAAAGCCCGGCCCTTTTACCGAATAATTCCCTGGCAATCAGGCAAACCGGAAAAACGGAAAAGGATCCGAAAATAATATTCAGCCAGAAGCCGGCGTCGATGAAATCCAGCCCGAAAACCTTGTGCATAAGGGCCATCATAATCGGGTAACCCGGGTAAAAGTGAAAATGCCGGAAATGACCCCAGTCTCGATTCAAAAAAGCCTGGGCCAGCCCCTGGTAAAAATAAAGGTCGTCAAAAGGCAAAATCCCGCTTTTCTTCCAGAAGACAAATCTCAAAAAAACGCCTGCAACAGCCAGGAGCAAAACAAACATAAAATATGATGTGGATGAAAACTCCCGCTTGCTCTCTTCAGCCGGCTGGTTAAAGGGCTTATCAACAGCCTTTTTGCCCGGCTTCTTGCCCGGTTTATTGACCGGCTTCAGTTTCTTTGCCGCCACGACCATTCAATCTAACCAATTTGTCTATAAAAAACAAACGACTCAATTGATGAGCCAATCCCGGGCCTCGGATTTTACAATTCCGGTCTTGATTGCTAATATCAGCATCGGAAAAATTATGGAGGAGTTGGGATGAAGGATATGCTTAAAGGAGTTCGTGCGCTTGTTACCGGCGCAGGCTCAGGAATTGGAAGAGCTATTGCTCTCAGGCTTGCGGCCGACGCCGCGAAGGTGGCAGTAGCGGATGTCAAAGCCGACCGGGTTCAGGAAACAGCCGAGCTGATCAAAAAAGCCGGCGGCGAAACCCTTGCCCTAACCGCAAATGTATCTTCCCAGGCCGATGTTGACCGGATGGTTAACGATACCGCGGTTGCGTTCGGAGGACTGGATGTTTTGGTCAACAACGCCGGCGTGAGCTCGGCTTCCTTTATTGAGACGTGCCAGGATTCCGAGATTGACCGCGTGATGAGCGTGAATCTGGTGGGCGTGATGAAAATGACCCGCGCGGCTGCTCCCCATCTCAAGAAAAGCGGCAGAGGAAGGATAATAAACCTGTCCTCAGTGGAAGGCATTCGAGGCTCAGGACTTTTGCCTGTGTACAGCGCGAGCAAGGCGGGAGTCATCGGCCTAACCCGGGCCAACGCGATTGAATTCGCACGCTTCAAGTGCACGGTAAATGCCATCTGTCCGGGTCCCATCCAGACCGAGATGCTCGCGCCGCTTATCGCTGACGAGGCTGCCAGGCAAAAAATGATCAAGGGCGTGCCCATGCGCAGGCTCGGGGTGCCGGAAGATGTCGCAGGCGCAGTCGCTTTTCTCGCCTCGGAAGAAGCATCTTTTATAACTGCCAACACCATCGTCATCGATGGCGGAATGACCGCCAAAGCCTTGTAGCGCCTTAAATTGAGTCCCGGCCGGGAAAACGGATGCCGATTGGACAAAAATTGCCCAACCGATAAAAAAGAAGCTCTTTTTTGCCCGCCCCCTTTTTTTGTTGACAACAATATAATTTTAAAATATAATTTAAGACAGAGGTAAGATTCAGCTTGGATCCAGCATTATCTGGACCGAGACCGAGAGGAGCAGTTAAGGAACGGCGGAAAATTGGCGGTAGCTGACCTCTTCGGCAGCTAACCAAAGTTGAAGCAAGCAAAGCCTCCCGGCAAGGTTCGGGAGGCTTTTTAGTTTTTTAAGGACGGGTAAGTGGCGGACAAAAGAAAAAAAATAACCGTTCCCGCGATAGTGGCGATGAAGCCTGCCCGGCAAAAAATCGCGATGATCACGGCCTACGATTACCCCTTTGCCAAAATCGCGGATGACGCGGATGCGGACATCATCTTGGTCGGTGACAGCCTGGGAACGGTTGTGCAGGGAGTCAAGAACACCCTCCCGGTCACGATGGAGCAGATGATTTACCACTGTTCAATGGTTGCCAGGGCCGTGCAAACCGGCCTGGTGGTTTTTGATATGCCGTTTATGAGTTACCAGGAGAGCATTGAGCAGGCAAAAAGAAACGCGGGCCGCGCGCTCAAAGAGGGCGGCGCGGAAGCGGTCAAGCTCGAAGGCGGCGCGAATATGGCCGCGACCATCGAAGCCATAGTCAATATCGACATTCCGGTTATGGCGCACATCGGCCTGACCCCCCAGTCCGTGCATCGGATCGGCGGATACAAGGTCCAGGGCAGACAAGAGGCCGAGCGCCGGAAATTGACTGATGACGCGCGGGCGGTTCAGGAGGCGGGCGCGTTCGCGGTTGTGCTTGAGCTGGTGCCGGCCGAGCTCGCCGCGGAAATCACCGGGATGCTCAACATCCCGACCATAGGCATAGGCTCCGGGGTCAATTGCGACGGCCAGGTGCTTGTGATTCACGACTTGCTCGGAATCTATCCCGAGCAAAGGCTCAAATTTGTCAAGCAGTACGCAAATCTTTATGAGCAGTCGAAGAAAGCTATAGAGCAGTATTGTCAGGAGGTGCGGTCGGGCAAATACCCTGACCAGGATCACAGCTTTTTTATGGAAGAAAAGAAAAAAAATGAAAAAGCCTGAAATCATAAAAACCGCCTCCAGGATGCAGGCGGTTTCGCAGAAGGCCAGACGGTCGGGCAAGCGCATCGCGTTTGTGCCCACAATGGGATACCTGCACCAGGGACATCTGGCCCTGGTCAAAAAAGCCCGAAGGTATGGGAACATCATCGTGGCGTCGATCTTTGTCAACCCGGCCCAGTTCGGCCCGGACGAAGACTTGAACCGCTACCCCCGCGACTTTGAAGGCGACCGCAAAAAGCTCGCCTCCGTGGGCGTGGATTATATTTTCTATCCTTCGCCTGCGGAAATTTATCCGCCGGGGTACCAGACTTATATTGAGGTGGAAAACTTAAGCAAAGGACTCTGCGGCGACTTTCGGCCCGGCCATTTCCGGGGGGTGGCAACGGTCGTCGCCAAGCTTTTCAATATCGTCCAGCCTGATTTCGCGGTTTTCGGCGAAAAAGATTTCCAGCAGCTTAAAGTCATTGAGCGGATGGTCAAAGACCTGAACTTCCCGGTCAAGATAATCGGGCACAAGACGGTGAGGGAGAAGGACGGACTGGCGATGTCCAGCCGGAACAGCTACCTCTCTCCCGGGGAGCGCAAGGCAGCGGCCTCTCTTTCCCGCGCGCTTTTTGCCGCGCAAGCAATAGTCAGATCAGGAGAGCGGTCTCCCCAAATCCTAATCGACAAGGCCAGGGAGTTGATCCGTGATGGCTCCGATGCTCGCATCGACTATATCGAGGTCCGAAGTGCGGACACCCTTGAGCCGGTCGTTGAAATAGATCGTCCCTGTCAGATGCTCTTGGCGGTGCGGCAGGGTAGAACCAGGCTGATTGACAATATCCGCCTTAACCTGAAAAATAGTAACAGGGGGTAGGGACTATGCAGAGAAGTATGCTCAAGTCCAAGATTCACCGGGCAACCGTAACGCATTCGCTCATTGACTACGAAGGCTCAATCGAAATCGACCAGAAACTGCTTGACGCGGCAGACATCATCCACTATGAAGAGGTCCAGATTTGGAATGTGAGCAACGGCGCCAGGTTCTCGACCTACGCGATTCCGGCTCCGGCCGGGTGCGGAAAAATCTGCGTCAACGGCGCGGCCGCCAGGCTCACCCAGCCCGGAGACATCATTATCATTGCCAGTTTTGTCCAGCTGGACGAGAAGGAACTCAAAACCTACGAGCCGAAGATAGTGTTTGTGGACGAGCGGAACCGGATCAAGTCCATCGCGGGAAAGAAAAAGCGGCTGAGCTCGGTCAACTGAAAAAATCCGGATGAAGCTGGTCAGCGCGGAGCTGATTTTCCCGGTCACCCGGGCCCCGCTCAAAAACGCGGCGGTTGCTATCGATGAGGGGAAAATAGTCTCGCTCGGCCCGCGCAATGAATTTAAAAAAAAATATCCTGGCGCAAAAGAACTCCATCACAAGCTCCTGATCCCCGGCCTGATCAACGCCCACACCCATTTTGAGCTTTCATCCATACCGCCGATTCCCAGCCCCAAAGATTTTGTTTCCTGGCTGATCAAAATAGTCGAATTCAAGCGCGAGCTTGACCCGATAAAAATCGAGCGGGCCGCCAAACAGGAAATCTCCGACTCACTTCGCCTAGGCATCACCTCGGTCGGAGACATCGCGAGCGAGCCGGTTCTGCTTGAAGTCCATAAACAGAGCCGGCTTTTCTCAACAGTATTTTTCGAGCTGATTGGAATTAGGGAGGAAAATGTATCTTCAAAAATCGATTCAGCTAAATCCATTCTTGGCGAATTCAATTATCAGGCCGGCAATTCCAGGCTGGGCTTAAGCCCTCACACTCCTTATACCGCAGGCAAAGAGCTTTACCGGCTGGCAAGAGAGCTGGCCGCGGAGCGCGACCTCGGCTTGTGCACTCACCTCGCGGAGAGCAGGGAAGAGGTTGATTTTATTATGTCCGGCCAGGGACCAATCGCGGAGCGGCTATATCCTTTTGTGGGATGGCTGGATTTAAAACCCAAACCCAACTATCTTTCGCCCGCGCAGTATCTCAAGGATTTTATTGATGAGAATATTACGCTGGCGCACTGCACAGAAGTTTCCGATGATGACCTTGAAATCGTCGCGCGCGCGCGCGCCGTTGTTCATTGCCCGCGCAGCAACCTGAATCTTACCGGAAAATTAGCTCCTGTGCCCAAGATGCTCAAGAGCGGGGTCCCGGTCGCGCTCGGAACCGACAGCCCCGCGAGCGCGGGCGACTCCAATCTTTGGAGCGAGATGCAAAAAGTTTTCGAGCTCAGAGAAAAATATCCGGGCGGCGAAATCAAACCTTTCGATATTTTTAAAATGGCCACCATCAACTCGGCCCGCGCCATTTTCCGGGAAAACGAGCTCGGGGCCATAGAGCAAGGCAAGATCGCAAACCTGATCGCACTCAACCCGCCTGAACTTCCGATCACTCCGGATCATTTGTCAACTCTTATAATCGATTCCGGTCCGGAATCGATTGATGTTGTCTACCTCGCGGGCGGAAAGATATAACATCACCATCAAGGGAGGAGTCAATTGTTCTTTTCGCTTTCGCTGGCCTGACATTTTTCAACACCCTGTTAGATTATTCAGTCCATTCGCTAACCGTTAGTTGGATTGCGCGAAGAAGAGGATAATGTTCAGGCACCATTTGGCTCATTGGATTCTTTTTCTCGAGCTCTGCGCAAATTTCTCCAATAAAGCTTGATATAGATTTGACTTCAATATCGCCGCCAAATGCCTTTTTCTTAGGCTCACCACATCCAACAATGGCGATCTTTTTTATAGGCATTTTGGCAAAAGGAAAGAGCTTGCTGTAATGTTTTGAGGCACTTCTAAATTTCCTTGTAAATCTTTGCTCTCTTTCTTTCCAGGAGTCCGCGGCACTCGATGTTTCTATATGAAAAGTCTCTTTACTTTCAGGATGAAATGCGACTACATCCATTTCTCCAGCATACCCCCCCATGTTTAAGCTTATCGAATTTGATGTTCGTTCTGGCGAAATATCCGTTGTATTCGTACCATTGAGCAACAAGTTCTTCTAAAAAATACATTTTACTTCCTCCTTTCTGATGTATGGATTCTACTTTTATGCGTCCTTTATCGGCGATATTTTTACCCCGCGCTCCTTCAAATATTTTTTGAGATCGGGAATCTTGATCATTTGAAAATGGAACACCGAGGCCGCGAGTAAAATGCTCGCGCCGGCTTCAACCACCTCGTAGAAATGCTCAAGCTTTCCCGCGCCTCCGGAAGCGACCACCGGCGCTTTGACCGCTTGCGCGATCTGGCGGATGAGCGGCAGGTCATATCCTGTTTTCGCGCCGTCCCCGGCCTTGCTGGTGGGAAGGATGTAGCCGCCGCCGAAGCCGTCAACCTTTTTGGCCCATTCAATCGCATCCGCTCCGGTTGCGGTCCTTCCGCCGTCTATGTAAACCTCGTATCCGGAGGGCAGGGAAGGATTTCGGTCAACATCGATTGCGACCGTGACTCTTTCCGGGCCGAACTCCTTGACCATCTCGGCTATGACCGAAGGCTTACGAAACGCGGCCGAGCTGGTTGATATCTTGTCCGCGCCGGCCTTGAGCACAGCCTCCGCGGATTTAAGATCAGAAATACCGCCGCCCACGGTGAAGGGCACGGTGGTCACTTTAGCCACTTTTTTGACCACATCGATCATCGTAGCCCTGCCCTCGACCGTGGCTGTGATGTCCAGCATCGCCAGCTCATCCGCTCCGGCCTGGCAATACGCGATTGCAGACTCCACCGGGTCTCCCGCGTCCCGGATCTCAACAAAATGCACTCCCTTGACCACCCGTCCGTTCTGCATATCCAGGCAGGGCATAATTTTAACGGTTTGCTTCATTTGATCTCCCCTTCATATTTTTCTTCCCCCAGCCAGAAAACCAGACTATATATTATTGCTTTTCGCAATCAAAACCAAGCCAAAACTTCAGCTCGATGATTGCAGAGACAAAAGCCGCGCTCTGATATTTTCCAGCTTCTCGGAGAGGCGCGCGCGGGAAAAATTGAATAAAAAGGGGCGCCTTGGACAGCGCCCCTTTAGGATTAAATTTCGTTCCGCTATTTTCTCAGGTATGTAAAACTGGGATCGGGTCTGCCCACGAAGCAGGATTTGTTAAAGCCGTATTTTTTAATGATGTTGAGCGCCTGCCGGGCCTCGGATTCCTTGTCTTTAAAAGAAAATACCCAGTGATTTCCGTCCACAATTTTCCAATCATTGCTGACATATTTCACTTCGCTGGTCGCGGGATTGAGAGACACGCAATCCTCTCCCTGGAAACTGCCAGCCGGGGCTTGGCCTGAAACCAGCATATACTGGAAAGAGGGATCTGGCCGGCCCACATAGCAAACCTGGTTCATCGAATAATACTGGATTGTTTTCAGAGTTTGCTCGGCCTCGCCCTGTTTGCCGCCAAAATCAAAAATCCAGTGGCTGCCATCCACCACCTTCCATCTGCCGCCGACATTCTTGGCCTCGGTGGTTTTCGGATTAAAAGAAATGCAATCTTCCTTGAGGAGCGGAATTGGCTTAATAAGCGACGGAATCAGCGGTTGCAGTTTTTGTATTTGCGGTTTCTCCACGCAATTAATAGAGAATGTGGCTTTGTTAAATTCCAACTCCTGCGGATACAAAATTTTGATGGCTTCCCAGCCCGAATAGTTCAGCCCCAGGTCCCAGGTAGTGTACACATTCCTGGTGCCGGAGTCGACGAAATTTATGGTTTCGATCGGCGCCAGCGCTCCATCGCTGCGAATGAACTTGTATTGAACTTTCGCGGGGTGGTCAACCGAAATCTGGCCCTTGAATGTAATCCGGGTCGGGCATTGGCCGGAGTAAGATTCCGGGTCTGCCTTTAATGAGCCGGTGATGGAAACCTGTGCTTTCGCGCCGCTCATTGAGAAAAACAATAACAAAACACCCACTAACGCCGGTAAAAATTTCCTCGCCATTTTCCTTCCCCTCCTTTTAGGTTAGATGGTTTGGTCTTGAAAATTCCTCCCTCGAACCCTGGCTGTAAAATACAGGATTGGATTGGAAATGTCAACCGCGATCAAAAAACGCCTCCCTTTCCCCAGGGAATGTTCCCGGCAATCTGAACGCATCTGCGCTATTTCTTCCTGATTCCGAATTGGTCTCCGGGGTGCAGCTGGTGTCCGGCAAGGAAAGCTTCCGCGCTCATTTTCTTTTTACCAGCTGGCTGAAGCTCAAAGATTCTGAGCGATCCTTTGCCGCAGGCAGCCTCAATCCATTTGTTGTGCGCTTCCAGAACTCTTCCCGGCTCGCCTTTGCCTGACGCGGGTTCAGCCCGCCAGATTTTGATGAGATGCTCGCCCTCCCCGACATACGCGGCCGGCCAGGGGTTAAAGGCTTTTACTTTCTGCCAGATGGTTTCAGCCGGCTCCTGCCAGTTGATCAGGCCCTGCTCTTTTTTGAGCATACGCGCATAGCTCGCCTTGCTCTCATCCTGAGGCAGAGGCTTGACTGTGCCCGCCTTTATGCCGTTGATGGTCTCAACCAGAAGCTCGGCGCCCAGTTCCGCAAGTTTATCGTGCAGGGTTGCTGCGGTATCGTTCGGCTGGATTGCTATCGCGCGCTGGAGCAGGATCGGGCCCGCGTCCAGCTTTTCGGTAATTTGCATACTGGTGACCCCGGTTTCTTGGTCGCGGTTCAATATTGCATAAGCAATGGGGCTGGCCCCGCGGTATTTGGGAAGAAGGGAGCTGTGAATATTGATTGCGCCGTGCCTGGGAATCTCTATCAGTTCCTTGGGCAAAATCTGGCCGAAGGACGCAACCACGATCAGGTCCGGATTGAGCTTCCGAATCTGGTCCACGAAATCACGGTCCCGGCTCTTTTCCGGCTGCAAAACTTTTATCTTGTTTTCCTGGGCCCATTTCTTGGACGGGCAGGACTCGAGCTTCTGTCCCCGGCCCTTGGGCTTGTCCGGCTGGCACACGACCGCAATGATGTTCTCTTTGTTCTCGGCCAGCTTTTTAAGTGAGGCGAGCGCGAACTCGGGCGTGCCCATAAACACAACCCGGAAGGCTCTTGCCTGGCTATTCCTCATCTTTTGCCCAATGACCTGTAATCTGCTCTCTACCCAGCCTTAGGGAATTTTGATATAACTTATGAATATCTCAGGGCTGGATGCTTGTCAAGCAGGCGGTTTTATTGGTTATCTGCCGCCAACTTCCCGGCGGCCTCCAGCTTGCTATGGCGGTTAATATCTGCTATTTTTATTTAAAGTTTTTTCCAAGGGTGGTGCAGATGAAAAAAGCAAAGTGGATAATCATTGCGGTCCTTGCAACTTTGAGTTTAGGCTTAGGCTGCAAAAAAGGCGTGGACACCGCGTCCGACCCCATCAAAAAACAGGCCGAAAGCCATTACACCAAGGCGAGAAGGCTTTTCCTTTCCTGCGACCCCGATAAATATACGGAAGCCATCAAGGAATACCAGTTGGCGCTCAACCTCTGGGACGAGTACCCCGAGGCCCTGGCCGGCCTGGCCGAGGCGGTCTCAATGTGGAGAGGGTTCAGCATCAGCGAGCAGGAGTTCGGAGAAGCCTACCAATACGCGCAGAGAGCGCTCCGGCTGAATCCTGACCTGGCAGCCGGCTATCGCGCCATGGCCGACCTAACCCGGCACCGAGGAGATTCCGAGCGCTCCTTGCGCCTGGCTGATATGGCGCTCAGGATCGAGCCCAAAAACGCGGAGAACCTCTATGTCAAGGGAAGCACGCTTTTGTTCCTCAACTCGGAGCAGGCCTACAAGGTTTTGCTCGAAGCCAAAGCCCAAAATCCTGAACTTGCCAAAATATACTTCAACCTGGGCAGCGCGGCTCAGAAGATAGGCAGGTACGACGATGCTATCAAATATGTCGAAACCTACCAGCAGATGGTTCCATCGGACATTGCAGCTTACAGCTCCATAGCTGTGAACAAGCTGGGCAAGCGCGAAAAGGAGAACTCGGTTGAGGCCAAAAAGCAGTTGCTTGGAGAGGCCGAAACCCTTTTCAAGCTGGCCGTAGCCAAGAGCGATCTGGAGAGAAAACCCTGGCAGGCCCCCTGGTTGCTTCTGGCCTACAAATCCCTAGCCAGGCTCTCTATAGACAAGAACGACTACGCGGGAGCAATTGATTATTTGAAAAAGGCCGAAGAGATCAACCCCCAGGATGTGGAACTGCAATACCTTTTCGGCATAACCTACAAGCAAATGGGCAACCGGACCGCGGCAAAACAGCGCTTCCAGAAGGCGCTCTCAATCGACCCCAAGAACGAGGAAATCAAGAAAGAGCTCAAAACGCTTTGAGCCTCAGCTGTTCCTGCGCACCCGCTTTTGGTTCAAGTTCCGCGGCTTCAGCTTGAAATCAATTATTCTCCAGCCGAGTTTACGCGCCTCCCTTCGAAGAAGCGGGTCCGGATTGACCGCAACCGGATGGCCGAAGCCCTTCATCGCCTCCAGGTCCGTGATGCTGTCCGAGTAGTAAAAGCAATCCTTCAGGCTGATGCCGGTTTCCGCCTCAAATCCCCGCGCGTGTTCGAGTTTATGCCGGCCGTAGCAGAGCGGCTTCAGCATCTCGCCGGTGAAAATACCGTTCTCCACTTTCAGCCGGTTGCAGTAGTATTTGTCCAGCTTGAGGTGCCGGCACATCGGAGCGCATAGGTAAATGGTTACCGCGGTCAAAAGGCAGAGCAGGTCTCCTGATTTTCGGTGATCCTCAATGAGCTCCACCGCCTCGGGATAGATATAGTGCTGAACCTCTTCTTCAAACCAGCGGTTGCACACCTCGATCATATGCGACTCCGGCATCCCCTTGTAGCGCTCGCTCGCCTTTTCCATGATTTTTTCCATGTCCAGCAGGTTCAGCTTATACCGCGCTAGGTAGTAAAAACCCTTCATTATGTCCCAGCCGGTGTATTCGCCGGTTTTGCGCATATAATTCGCATACAGCATCATCGAGCTTTTGCTGATTATCGTGTAATCAACATCAAAGAAAGCCGCGCGCTTTTCGCTGTTTTCGGCCATAAAATTCAAAACCTCCCGCAGCCTGCCCGGGAAAAGCTTGGGCGCCGGCGCCGACCCAAATTCAATCTCAACACAACCTTTGTCAAGGCAGGATTTTGCGGATCAAAATCTCATCAAAGCCCGGCTTGACAAGATCAGGCAAGGCCGCAACTTCTTTGAATCCCTGCTTTTTATAAAACTCCCTGGCTTGGGCATTAAAACTGGAGACCAGGGCCCAGATGTTTTTGTATTTGCTCCCGGTTTGCTCTTCAAGCCAGATTAAAACTTCCCCTCCGATGCCCTTTCCCTTGAACCCCTCAAAAATGGCGAGCAGCCCGATATAAGCGCCCCTTAGCCAGGGATATTGCACGCAGATAACTCCCGCGCTTTGCCCCGAGTAAATAATCAGATACCTCCGGCAAGACGGCTCCGGCTTACGCAGGAAATCCGCCAGCCTTTTCCGGCTGTATCCGAGCGAGCGCCAGGGGTTCATTGAGCTTATGGTGGAAGCGAGCGTGGACACCTCGTTTTTTCTGATCAGCCTGAGCCGGCAGGTCTTAAGCTTGTATTGGCTTTTAGAAAACGGCTTGGACGCGCTCATTTTGATCCCCCGTAAATCTTATCGTAATTGTAATTATCACCCGGCTTCAGCTCGTAACAGTCCCTGGTCGCGAAAACCGGGCCGTAGGTGAGAAGCTCGCTAACGGTCACGAACTCATAGCCCCGTTTTTTAAGCTTGGGCACAAAAATCGGCAGCGCCTTCGCGGTTCCCTTTCCTCGGCCGTTCGCATGGCAAATAATTATCGCGCCCGGCTTGATGCTCCTTACAACCCGGTTGGCGATTTGCTCTGGCGTGCGCTTCTCCGACGGGTCCGCGGTGACTATGCTCCACTGAATAGCAGGCAGGCCGGTCTGGGCAAGGAAATCCAGTGCCTCTGAATTGCAGACCCCGTAGGGAAACCTGAAGAGACAAGGGATTTTGGGAATTTTTTTCATCTCCGCTTCGCCGGCCCTTTGCGCGCAGGGCTTTGATTTCAGCTGTTCCCGCAAAAGCTCGTACTCGGCCTGGGGCCAGAGAATCTGGTCTTGCATTTTGATCCCGCGCTCCAGGCGCAGATCATCATGAGTCCAGGCATGGTTGCCGATCTCAAAAAGCGGGTCGGCCATAAGCTGCATGGTCTTTTCCGGATGATCGAGCATCCACTTGCCGCCTGCAAAAAAGGTCGCCTTGATTTTGTTCGCACGCAGGTAATTAACGATTTCCGAGTCATACCCGGTAATTTCATTCGCTCGCTCGCACAGGTCAAAGGTGAGCGCGGCGATTTTTTCATTTTTGTCCGGCGTTACATCGCGGATGGAGTTTTGCAGTTTGGCCGGCAGCGCGGCTATGGTATTTCCCGGGAACAGCCTCAGGGGCGGATTCAGATATGTTTTAGTCCTCCGGATCAGCTTGTCTGTCGCCCTGCCCGCAAGCTCCTGCGCGGTCCAGCAGCTTTCCACAATAGCCCGGCTGCCGAAGCTTAAACCCAGAACCGGAATTTCCGGCTCGGGCGCGGGACAATATGGCTCAGGCGGATTCCCTTCAAGGTTTTGCCCCCGGGCTATAGGCGAGGAAAAGGCCACGGCTCCGGCAACCATAAAGCCGACAAACTTATTTAGCGCTGTCCTGATCACTCTGGCTTATTTTGCGTGCTCCAGGATTGTCTCAGCTATTCTATCATAACTTCCTCCAATTGGAATGAGGTCAAGGAGCTTTAATGCTTGACAAAATGCGCACCAGCCGGATAAAATTTGTCCCAGAGAAAATCCCCCCAAAAAGATTCGTCTCCGAAATAAAATTCTAATTGGATGCCAGGAGGTGGTTGAGAATGGTTTTAAAACCGAGCGAGAAGGAAGAGGAGCACTTTGCGAGACTTGAGTTTGAAAGGAAGAAGAAGTTAGAGGAAGAGAAACAGTCCCGGCTGGCCGCGGAAGAGAAAAATAGGCTTAAGGAGCTCCACTATATGAGATGTCCCAAGTGCGGAATGCAGCTGGTGGAGATTGACTACAAGGGGATCAAGATCGACCGATGCACCGGCTGCACCGGGGCCTGGCTGGATGCGGGCGAGATCGAGCAGGTCTCCGCGCTCGAACACGCAAATTTGAGCAAATTTTTCAAGGTGTTCAAAAAATAATCCGCTCATAATTCGCGCGCAGATCAGAGGATTGAACCGCTCTATCGCATGAGAGCGCGGGCCGCGCTCAGAATTCGGTCACCATCTCCCAGATGGTTTCAATGTGCACGCGCAGGCCGAATTTATAGCCTTCAAGCGGGATGCGCTCGTCTTTGTTGTGGAAAAGCTCCTGAAAGCTTTCGCCCGGCTTTAGCTTCAAAGGGGAAAACCCGAAATATTTGATTCCCAGCCGGGCATAATTGGAACCATCGGTAAATCCCGGCACCATATAGGGCAATACGATTGCCCGGGGGTCGTGCGCCTTGATCCGCTTTTCAAAAATTTTCAAAACCGGATCATCCACATCCTGCACCGCAGGTTGCATACAATGGATCAGTTCCACAGCCAAATCCTCGCCGATTATTTCCCTCACCTCGGCCAGGAGACTATCCGGGGTCTGACCGGGCAGGAGTCTCCCGTCAACCTCAACCGTGGCTTCTTTCGGGATGACATTGGTTTTCTCCCCCCCGCTAAGAACCGTGGGATTGGCCGTGTTGTGGAGAGCGGCCCAGAAAGTTCTCGCCAGTTTCTTGTCCGGCAGAACCCTGTCAATCACAAAATCCGCAAGCGTCTCATTAAGCAGAAGTTTTAAAACCCGTCCCTTTATGCCCCCCAGATTATCGGCCAGAATGGCGATGAACTCCTTGGCCGGAGCCGTAAGATGGTAGGGCAGCTTTTTTTTGCCCAGCTTCTCAACCGCAGCGGCAAGCCTGATCACCGCTGACTCTGGCGCAGGAATGGAGCCGTGCCCGGAATCTCCTTTGGCTCTGAGCCGAAACCAGCAGAGGCCCCTCTCCGCAACCTCAACCGGATAGAACCTCTTTCCCTCCATCTCCAGACAGAAGCCGCCGATCTCTCCAAGTCCGTATTCCGCACGCACCAGGTCCGGATGATTTTCAACCAGAAATTGCGCGCCCAGCTTTGATCCCTCTTCCTCGTCAGCCACCGCCGCGAAAATCAGGTCCCGCTTCGGCCTGCCACCCGCGCGCTTCAAGACCAAGAGCGCCATCAGGTTCATAATGACGGTTTGCTTCATATCAAGCGCGCCCCGGCCCCAGATGCAGCCCTCCGCCACCTTGCCGGAAAAAGGCGGATATTTCCAGTCGCTTTCCGGCTCGGCTGAAACCACATCAAGGTGGCCGTCAAGAAGAATCGGCGGCTTCTCGCCCGTGCCTTTGAGCCGGGCGATGAGATTGGTCCGGCTCGGAGCCGCCTCCAGCATCTGGCAGTCGATGCTGTTTTTGGCGAGAATGTCCGCGAGATATTGAGCCGCGGGCTTTTCGTTTCCGGGCGGGTTAACGGTCTTGAACCGGATCAAGTCGCAAAGGTATCCGACCGCTTCCTGAAACAGGCTCTCCCAGTCCAGATTGGCAATGGCCATAGAAATGCCCTCGCAATCCCGGTGAAAACGATTCTTCTTTTACTTCGCCTTTTTGCCCTTTTTGCGCGGACGGGTTTTTCCAAAAGTTCCCCGGTAAATCTTGCCTCGCTTGGTCCGCTTGTCTCCCTTTCCCATTTGCCCCTCCTGGCTTTTTCCCGACTGATTATAGCAAAATCCGCAACCGGTTTAAACCCGCCTTTGCCGGCAGCCCTATGTTTGCTAGAATAGAGCGCAGTGAAGAGAGTGATAAAGATAGCCGCGATTTTCGGCCTTAGCGCTTTATCCGCGTGCGGCTATCAGCTGGTGGGCAAGGAAGCCCATCTGCCTGCTGGTGTCGGCCAGGTCGCGGTCGCCGCGGCTCGAAACAAAACAATGGAAGCCTCGCTCGAGATAACTATGACTCAGGACTTGCTCCAGGCCCTCAAGTCTGACGGCCGGATAAGAATTACCAGTCGGAAAGACGCGGATGCCATTTTGCAGAGCGAACTTATTGACGCGGTTGACCAGCCGCTCGCCTTTGACAAGTTCGGAAGGGGCACCCTTGTCCAGGTTACGGTCAGAGCGAGGGTTTACCTCACCCGGCCCGGAAGCGGCAAGGAAATCTGGTCCTCGGGCTCAATCGCGGAGGACGAACAATATCCGGTGGGGGATGACTATCTTGCCAACGACCGGCTGCGGGACATTGCGCTGGGCCAGGTCTGCCAGCGGATCAGCCGGATCGCGGTTGAGAAACTGGCAACCGGGTTTTAATTATGGCCATCTACAAATACCAGGAGTTCATAAACCGGCACCGAGTCGGGGAGTTTCCATCTCTCATCTGTCTTCTCGGTTCGGACCTCTATCTGCGCGGCCAGCTGGTGGATATGGCCGCGGAAAGGTTCGGCCCCGGCAAAAAGGTGGAGCGGGAAAATTTTTACGCAACCGAGAGCAGCCCGGAGAATGTGCTGGCATCCTCGCAAACCTGCTCGATGTTCGCGGAACGGAAAATAATCCTCGTCCACCAGTTCCAGGCCTGGCCTCAGAACCAGAGAGCGGTAATCCTGGGCTATCTGGAAAAACCCAGCCCGGACACGATCCTGATCCTCATTGCCGACGACCCTCCGGCTGATTACTACGAAAAACTGAGCTACGGCAAGTGGTTCAAGTCCGCCTCAAGCAAGATCGAAGTCGTGGACATAGCCGGTTTAAGAGCTGAAGAAGTCAGAGAAATAATCAAAGAGATGGCTAAAAGTTTTGAAAAGAGAATCACTCCCGAGGCCGTGGACTTGCTGCTTGAGACCATCGGCCCCAGACCCGAGCTGGTTTGCCAGGAGCTTGCCAAAATTTCTCTTTACCTTGCCTCGGCCAAACTGATCAGCCCGGAACTGGTCTCGGAGCTCACCATCGGCAGCAAGCTGCAAAATATTTTCGAGCTGGCCGAGGCCCTGGGCAAAAAGGACATTGATCGAAGCCTTAACATTTACCACCGAATGTACGAGCAAAACCCGGTCAGCGACGCGTTCTGGTTTCTGGGAATTCTCGCCATCGTCCGCAGGCAGTTCCGGATTATGCTTGAGCTCCAAGCCGCGCTGGGAGCGGAACAGACAGTGGGAAAAATCGCGGGCCGGTACAATATCCCTTATGCGCTTCGAGGCGAGTATGAGCAGCTTGCCGAGAGGTTCGACAAAAAGCGGCTGCTGGAGGTCTTTGATGACCTTCATCAAACCGAATTGGAAATAAAGTCATCCGCTCATGAGAAAAACATCATTATTGAAAGCTTGATTATGAGGCTCTGCCAGCCCTGAGACTATTTCCTGGAAAGCTGGTTCAGCTTTAGGTTCAGCCTTGAGATGTAGCGGCTGGCCGCGTTCTTGTGGAGGACGCCCTTGCTCACCGCGGACGCGACCGCGGCCATCGCGGCTTTGAAAGCCTGGGACGCGCTGTCCCTGTTGCCCGAGGCAATCGCCTCCCGGCATTCCTTGATCTTGTCCCGATAAAAGGTGCGGACAGCCTTATTGCGCGCGGCCCGTTTTTCGCTTTGCCGGGCAGCCTTTCTCGCGGATTCGCTATGAGCCAATTTGCTCCTCCTCCGTTTTCTAGGCCGTTTATACTAATGAATTCCCGGAGTTTGTCAACTGAAAGCGATGTATAGTCTCGGCTCTTCGGCCCCCAAATCGGTTTCAATTCGCCCTGATCCCCATTTCCGGCAATTTGACTTTTTGGCCCAAACTCGATAAACTGAACTTTCGAACTTGCTGACCAAATAAAATTTGTCCAAAAGCGGAGAACAAAATGCCGGAAGACTTTAAATTTAGCGATGACAAGCAGGACAAGGGTGTAGAGGCCTCGCTCGACGATTTTTTCCAGCCCCCAGGCCCGGAAACAGCCGAGAAAAAGACGGCTAAAGACAAGAAGGCCGCGGCTCCTTTGGGCAAGCTCAAAGAAGAGCCGGAAGTGAATGTGTTCGGGGAGGAGGGCGCTCAGGCGGGCGCCAAAAAGGAAGCGGAAACCAAAGACAAAGGTAAGAAGAAGACCATGGGATTTTCGATCCCGGGCTCGGCCAAGACCGGGATTATAATCGGGTTGGTTGTCCTGGCAGTGGCCGCGCTCGGAGCAGCCGGCTATTATGCATATACGAAAATTTTCATGAAGGCGCGGGAAGTCACCATCGGCGTTCCGCGCAAACCCCCGGCTCCGCAAGCGCAGCCGGATCAGGCGGCCGAGGCTGCAAAGCCTGAACAGCCCGCGGCTCAGCCAATGCCTGGACAAGCCGCCAAACCGGCTGCTGGGCCCGCAGCCGGCGCAACCGCGCCAGCCAAACCGACAGCTGAAAAGCCTCCAGTTGCTCTTGCGCCCGGCGCCGCATCCCAGCCCGGACCCGGGGCGGCAAAACCAGGCGCGAGCTCGCCGCCGGAAAAGGTGGCGGTCAAGCCCGTAGCCGAACAGGGCAAGCCATCTCCCGCGGCCCCTGCGCCGGGGGCCGGAAAGCAACCCGTGGCCGCTTCAGCAAGCAAGCCGGTGATGCCTACAGCAAACTACGCGAACCTGCCGATAGGAGCTCCAGGCAAAGGCTGGTCCTGCCAAGTGGGCGCTTATATGCTTCGTGAAAGCATTGATGACCCACTGCAGGAGGTCAGGTCGCTCGGATATAAGAGCCTTTATCTGGTTGACAAGGATCAGAGCCTTATGGTTTATCACCTCTACCTCCGGGGCCAGTTCGATCTGGCCGCGGCAAACGCGAAAAAAGCCTCTCTCGAACAAATCGGCTTCAAGCCCAGGCTCGAACCTCTGGGAACTCAATACCGGGTGAAGGCGTACAGCTACGGCTCAAATGCGGTGGCGGCCAAATCCAAAAACAAGATCGAGCAGGCAAAGCTGGGCCCCGCGGAAATTATCCCCAAACGGGAAAAGGTCACACTCCACCAGCTTAGGGTCGGACCGTATGTGACTAAAAGCGACGCTCTTTCGGTTTTGCAGAATCTCAGGGCCAAAGGCTTGAGCCCGGTACTGGTTCAGGAGAAGTAATGGGCCGGCTCGAGCAGATGATGTTCACCGTGCCGCCCGCGCTTCTGAAATTCGTCGGCCCGGAAATTCCCAAGCCCCTCCGACTTAACGCGGCCCGCGGGACTATTCCCCTTCCTCCCCGCGACCTGCTCACCGCGGTCTTCGCGCTCGCTAGGGACCGGGATGACGAAATCCGGAACACGAGCAGCGAAACCCTGGTTAAAACGCCGGTTCTGATCTTGAAAGCCGTGCTCGCGGACAACACCGCGCATCCTTTGATGCTCGATTTCTTCGCCAAAAACCTGGGGCACGACTCCGAGCTCCAGGAGGTCATTGCGCTCAACAAAGCCACAGACGATGAAACCATCGCTTTCCAGGCAACGCTTACCAATAAAGGATTGATCGATATAATTTCCAACAACCAGATCCGCATGCTTCGCTCCCCCTACATTGTGGATAAACTGGCCGAAAATCCGCTGACCAGCCCCGCACTTGTTGATCGGCTAATGAAATTTATGGAACTTGAGGCCAGAGCCAAGCCGGAAGCGGCCAAGCCCGAAGCCGGCGAAGGGATGGAAGTGGAGATCGAGGAGGTCAGTGAAGAGCCTCCCGCGGTGACGGAAGAGCTGGGCCCGGTTACCATCGAGGGCGAGGAAGTTGAGAACGCCTGGAAAATGCTCACCTTCAACCCGGAATTGATTGCGGACAAGGAATTTAAATCAACCGAGGAGCAGGAGGAAGAGGAAAAAAGTCTATCGGTAAAGATTCAGAATATGACCGTGTCCGAGAAAATAAAGCTTGGGTTGATGGGCAACTTGTCCGCGCGCAGCATCCTGGTCCGGGATTCCAACAAGCTGGTATGCTCCGCGGTGATGAAGAGTCCCAGGATCACGGACTCCGAGGTCGAGGCGCTCTCCAAGTCCCACTCGGTTTCCGAAGAGGTGATCCGGCTTATCGCGCACGGCAAGGAATGGACCAAAAGCTACCCGATCAAGGTCAACCTGGTCAACAACTCGAAAACGCCGCTGGGAGAGGCGCTCAGGTTTATGAACCATCTCCACGACAAAGACCTGGCATCAGTCGCGAAGAGCAAGAATGTGACGCAGCCGATTCAGACCGCTGCCCGCAAGCTGATCCAGACCAGGCAGGAAGCTGCTAAAGGCAGGCACGCGGGCAAGCATTAGGGAAAGGCGGGATTTATGGCGGTACTGGACCTGGACAAAAAGGAAGTCAATGCCAAGCTCGTTTTCTACGGACCCGCGCTTTCCGGAAAAACCACCAACATCCATTTCATTTATAACAAGCTCAAGCCCGAGCACCGAGGGGAGCTGAAGACCCTTTCAACCAGAACCTATCGCACGCTGTTTTTCGATTTTCTGCCGGTGGAGGTGGGCGAGGTCAAAGGCCTGGTAACCAGGTTCTTCCTTTATACCGTGCCCGGACAGATTTTTTACAACCAGATCCGAAAAGAGGTTCTTCGGGAAGTTGACGGGATCGTCTTTGTCGCGGACTCGCAGCTCAAGATGAAGGAAGAGAATATCCAGAGCCTGAGAAACCTGGAAGAGAACCTGGCTGAAATGGGCCGGGCGTTTAAAGACATTCCCCACATCATCCAGTATAACAAGCGCGATATGCCGGAAATACAGAATCTCGAAGACCTGCACCGCCAGATCAACAAGTATAACGCGCCGTTTTTTGAATCGGTTGCCAACCAGGGTGTGGGCGTGCTCAAAGTCCTCACCACCATCTCCAAGATGGTTTTGAAAAAGCTGCGCGAGCAGCCCCAGCTTGCGCAAAAAGCGGCCGGGCAGGGCCCTGTGGAAGCTTACGGCTTAAGCAATGAGTTTTTGGTAATGAGCCGGGAAGAAGCGGAACGTACAAGGGCAGGAGCGGCTCAAGCCCCGGCCCAGCCGAGAACAGCAGCGCAGCCAGCCGCGGCTGCTCAAATGAGACAACCGCCGCCTGCCGCGCCAAAACCAGCAGCCGGAGCGCCGCCTCCAATTGCGGCGCAGCCAAGAGCCGTGGCCGCCGCGGTCGGCTCACCGGCTCAGTGGCCGGTCGCGGGAGAACTGGTGCTGGTAAAATGGGACCGGCCGCAGCTGGTGGGCAAAAATACACTCCGCCTGCCGCTTGTTTTCGAAGATAAAACAACCGGCAAGCTTTACGCGACCACCCTGACGATTGTGCTGGAAAACCTGCTGCCCCGCTGATTTTGGGGCAATCGATCCGTGATTTTACTCCGTGACCAAGCCAGTTTTTGATGGAAACAGTCGCCATGAATTCAGAAGCTAACGCAGGAAAATCGATATATGCAGATTATTCCTGATAACATTTTCCATCCTTCTGATTCAAATTCTGCTTACCCGGAGTTTTTTGCAAGAAGCGGACATTCATGCGAGCCATACTCTGCTGATGCAAGAGAAGACGAGATAATTTGGGGACTCAGCGCGGGATCGGGGTCAGCATCTCAAGATAGGCGTCGATCCGGGTTTTGATTTGCTCGGATTGATAGAGCCTGGGGTCTCCGTGGTCGGTGTCCAGAAGCAGGCCGGGCACGCCCGAGTGCTCGTGCACTTTCTTGAGCGTGTCCATCAGTCCCAGCGACAAAAACCGGCAGGAATGGTCGGAGTGGAGGATGTAGCCGTTCAGGCTGTACTCCTTGATGGCCCAGACGATGTCAAAGCTGCGCTCCCGGATCATGGGGTCGAAATTTCTCACCAGCCGGGTGGCGTAATCCTCCAGCATCAGGCCCAGGTCGTCTCTGGGTTCAAAGGAAAGCTGGCACCAGGCCCGGGTGTAATTGTTTGCGACCAGGTTTATCTTTCGCTCAAAGAGCGTGTTGTAAAAATCGCGCATCTTCATCCAGATGGGAAGGCCGTCCCACCAGAAGCGGTATTTCTCGCCCGGAATGCTCTCGGTTTTGTCCGCAATCCTGACTTTCAATTCTTCAACCAGGGCCTTGTAAAAATCGACCGTGACCTGTCTCCCCCGCTGGTCAACAATAGGGGCCATTGCAAGATACTGCTCGAACAAGCTGATGGGAGCGGGCACCTTGGCCGCGGAAAGAAGAACCAGATAAAAAAGCCGCGCGGCCTCGTGGCTGAGAGCGACCGTTTCCTTAAAGCGGCTGAGGTCGAATTTCTGGCCGAGCTTGTTCTCCAGCCATTCGATCAGCTGGTAAAGCTGCTCCTTGACATAAACCACGGAAGCGCGGTCCGGCTGGGCGCGCAGTCCCCTGCCCTCGCCCGGCACATCCAGCACGAACAAGGGCACATTGTACATCCGGGAAAGCTCTTCGAACCATTTGAGCAGGGTGAAGCATTGCGCGCTGGAATAAACGATGAGGTCGGGCGCGGGGATTCCGCCGATCGGGCTTTTGCCGCTTGCCCTATACCCCAGGTCGCAGCGCGCGTAAGAGCAGATGTCGGGCGAGTATCCTTTTGCCTCCGCGGCCTGGGCGGTGTCGAGCGCCATTCTCTTGACCTGGAGCACCACCGCGTGGTTCTCGGGGTAAACCGGGAGAGCGTCAAATGCGTAGATAAATTCGATAGGCCCGAGAGCGTTCATATAAACGATCTTAGTGCCTTTATCCTTGCCCTGCTTCAACCCCACATAGTAAAAAAAATTTATCTCTTTGAGTTTGTTCAGAGTCTCGATTATTTTGGGTTCAGGCATAAATTTGATTTTAGCAGAGCCGGGCGGCCTTTCAAACGGCTCCAAGCGCCGAGGCGTCCCGGGCTGAACGCGGCCCCTGCTATACCCGCATAGCTCTGTGTCAAATCGATCCGGTTTGCCAATAGCTCGGCATCTCTTTAAAATAATTTTGTGCGGCTGGAGAAGCTTTATCGTCTGGACCGGAGCTGGTTCTGGATTCTGTCTGCGCTCTGGTTTTTGATCATTGAGATTGCGCTTCGGGTCAGGCTGAGCGTAATTTTCTGGACGGCTTTCGGCTGGTTTTTGATCCTTCAGTGGCAGGCCAAAAAATTCTTCGGGATTGAATTCAGTTCCAACCCGCTCTGGAAAATCTTGAAAAGTTTTTATTACGCTTTTGTTGTTACCCTGGTTGTCTTTTTGGTTTTCTCTCTCCTGAACGCAATGGTCAGAGCCTTTGATCCCGAGTTCCTGTTCTTCCAGCTGCCTTGATTGCTTAGCGCCCTTTCCCAGATTGGCGCTGAACGGATATTACCGAGGCCAGGTATAAAATCACACCCGCAAACATAAGCGGCATGATAATCCAGATTAGTTTGCTCAGCCCGCCCATCTTTCCGGCCGCGACCAGCAGACTTTCGAACTGGATATCAAGAAAGAGAAACAGGCATAAAAGGAAAAGCCAATCCAGGAAGCGGACCGTCCTGTTTATCAATTCCTGGATGACAGCAGGTTCCAGAGGCTTGCGCATCTTCTTGAGCCAGTATTTTTCCGTCTGAACCACGCGGACCGAGACCAAATACAAGAACGCCAAAAATGCCTGCACCGCCGGAGTCAGGACAAGAAGCGCGCTTTTCGGCCCGTAGCCGTCCGGCGCGCCGCTGGCGTTGAAGTGAACCGGCACGCAGTTAGGCAGCATTGGCCGGAAATACAGGCTCAGGCCGATCGCGGCGAGCAGAAATATTGAGATAACGATAATCCTGGCCTGTTTTTGCACTTTTCAGGACGGGCGCTGAGGGGTTTCTTTTTCGATTTCCAGGAATATTTTGCCGTTCTTGAAAATTCGGACATCGCCGGTGCTCTCGGAGATGACGATGGAGATGGCGTTGGTCACGGCCGTTATTCCGGCCGCGGCCGCGTGCCTGCTTCCCAGGCCCTGGGGCAGGCCCGCGTCCTCCATCGATGCGCTCAGGTACCTGCCTGCAGCCATAATCACGCCGTCATCTCGAATAACGAATGCGCCATCCAGCGAGGCGAATTCCTTGATCGTCTCTCTGAGACTGGGGTCCAGGATATTGCGCTCCTCTTCCGGGTATCCCTGGAAAGGATTGAAAATCATCTGCCGCGAAATCTGCATCACCCGCTCCGCATCTCCCAGCACGAAGATGGTTCCCAGCGGTTTCCCCTCCCGGCCCTGATAAGCAAGCTCGACCGCGATTTTGACCAGCTCCTCAAAAACCCCAGGGTGAACCGAGCTTGAAATATTTTGCGCTTCCTGCGACGAGAGAATTTCGTATTCTTTTCCGATCTCGATCACGACCACGGTGTCAAAGGTTTTGAACTCCTTGATCCCGGCCACGCACACGATCTTGTCCCCCAGCTCCACCATGCCCTTGCTGATCGCGCTCATCACCGAGAGCTTGATCTTGCCCATGCGGCTGAGCTTGATGTCGGGTATGGCCAGGACCGTGTCATAAGATTTCCGGGCTTCTTCTTCAGCCTCCCTTCCGCTGACCACGATCGTGAATTCATGCTCTTTGAGCGCCTCTTCGGGTATGCCGTAGCGGCGGGGGTCGTCGAAGATAAGGAAAATTGATTTGGCCGACAGACGGGAGGCTATCCTTTTCGCGGCTTCAATAACTGACTTGTTGAATTTAGTCCGCAGCTTCTGCTCAGGGTCTATTTTCTCCGGGGCCCGGGTCTTTTTGGCCGGATGAGGAGGATCAACCCCTGGCTTTTTGTCAGCTCGGTCCGGCGTCAATTTTTCCGTGTTCTCCTTTTTATAATATTATCTGCTCTTCCGGCAGATGTTTTTTCAGATATTCGATGAGCGCGTCTTGCGCCTCCCTGGACACATCAATGAACTTTACGCCATAAAGATATTTGGCGTGCATCTTGTCCAGCTCGCTCCTCACCACCTCGCCGCACAGCTCGATCATGCTGTTTTTGGGCAAAATCGGAATCCAGAGCCGGAGCCTGGTTCCGTTCTCAATTATCTGCTCGGCCTCGATGGAAATTCCGCCCTGGCTCAAATTTCGGGAGAAGCCGGTGAAGGTCAGGGGAGGCGCTTCGCCTTCGATTCGGAAATTGACAGGCAGCCTGCGGTGGATGCGATGAGATATGTCCAGGAGGCTGGCCACGCGGGCCAAAACCGTGTCGGGCTGAATAGGCTTGGTTATATAATCAGCGCAGCCCGCCTCGTAACAAGCTTTAATATCTTCGTTCTTGGCGGAGGTGGAAACAATGATGATGGGTATTTGCTTTGTTTTCGCATCTGCTTTTAAGGCCTGAATAACCTTGTCGCCCCTCATGTCCGGCATATAATAGTCGAGCAGAACCAAATCCGGCATCTTCTCCTGCACCAGCTTGATGGCTTCCCTGCCGGACTGCGCGGTCAATACCCTGCATCCGGCGCGCTTGAAAAAGGTTTCTTCCAGACGGAGGAACAACTGGACATCATCGACCAACAGCACGATTTTGCCTTTCTCCGCCATTTAGACCCCTTTCATCTTCTTATAAAAAACCGCCTTATATTTTATACCATTAAATTGAAATTTTTGAAAATCGAGAGCCTTCAGCAGCTATAAATTTTCATCAATCTCTGGCTTCTAAGCCGGTTTTGGTCCGAATTTTTCGGGGACAAAGGCCGGCGGGCAGAGCGCGGTTATGGCATTTGAGCTGTTCCCATCAAGTTATGACAGTTTTTCCGGTTTCGAGATTTTGCTTCAGCCGACGGTTGCGCGCCAAAAACAGGGCAGAGCAACGGGCAAGAGAGTTTGCCTCGGCAAGGTCTTTTCCCGGTCGGCTTTTCTAAAAATTATCTGGATTTGCCCGGCAGCCTGAAAGCATAATAGATGACGCCTGGTCCTCTCCGGAATTTTATTCTAAGCGTCCGGCCCGGTCTCTCTTTTGCAGCCGCATCCTGAAAATCCTTGGCGCTCGCGATCTCTTGGGAGTTGATCTGAATAATGAGATCATCCGGTTCAAGCTTTCCCGCCAGCGGGCTGTCCGGCGAAACCGCAAGCACGAGCGCTCCCTGCAAGCCCTGGTAGCCTAGCTCCTCAGCCCGGTCCGCCGCGAGGTCGGTAACCGCCACTCCCAGGATGTTCCCGGTCTGGGGCGGGCCGGCCATAGCCAGGGTTTTCTCTTCCGGCATCACCGCAAGCGCCACGGTTTTTTCCAGGGTTTTCCCCTCGCGGAAGATTTGGAGGTTCACTTTATCGCCCGGGCTGCGGCTTGAGACCATCATCGGCAGCTGGGACGAATCTTCAACTGGCTTGCCGTCAAATGCGAGGATTATGTCTCCGTCCCTTATGTCAGCCTTGTCCGCGGGGCTGTTTTTGACCACCTTGCTCACAAGCGCTCCCCCGGCTTCCTTGAGGCCGAAGCTTTCAGCCAGTTCCGGGGTGACATCCTGGAAATAAATTCCGAGCCAGGGCCAAACCGCTTTTCCTTTCTCCTTCAGGTCCGGCAGCTGGGACTTGACCAGGTTGATGGGAGTGGCAAAACCGATGCCGACACTGCCCGGGCTTAGGCCCGAAGATACGATCAGCGAGTTGATTCCGATCACTTCGCCCCTCATATTGACCAGGGGGCCGCCGGAATTGCCCGGATTGATGGAGGCGTCGGTCTGGATGAAATCATCATAAGGCCCCCCTAGTCTGCGGCCCTTGGCGCTGACGATGCCGGCGGTAAGGGTATGGCTGAACTGGAAAGGGCTGCCAATGGCAACCACCCAGTCCCCGGCCTCGATCCGGTCCGAGTCGCCCAGCACCACGGTCGGCAGGTCCTTGGCTTCAATTTTGAGCAAGACAACATCGATCTTCTGGTCGAAGCCGATTTTCTTGGCCGGGTATTTATCGGTTTCCTTGAGACCAATTGAAACTTTTATGTCATCCGCATCACCCACCACATGGTAATTAGTTAGGATGTAACCGTCGGGAGTCAATATAAAGCCGGAACCTGTTCCCTGCTCCTTGTGCGGGCCCGGGCCGAAAAAGAAAAATTCGTTAGGCCCGAACTGGAATGGCGACTTCACCGTTCTGGTTGCGTAAATGGTAACCACAGCCGGGTTAACCGCCTCGGCAATGGGCGAGAAACTGGGAGGTGAACTGAACCTTACATACGGCTCAACACCGGCTTCCCTCCAAAAAATTTTTGACCCCTGGGCAAGCGCCCAAAAAGCAAGCGCAACCCCAAGGATAAACCCCAGCAAAAGCGAAGCTCTTCTCGAAAATCCAGGGTTGCCCAACATAGTTTCCTCCTTTTTCACTTGCAAAGTTCGACAAATTTCAAACGCAGGTCAAGCAAAAGGTTGTCCAACAGGTCCTGCTCCTCCTGGCTCAGGTTGCCTTTGGTCTTCTCTTTGAGCAGGCCGAGCAGATCAATGGTTTGCTTGGCGAGTTCGAAGTTTTTCTGGACTTGGCCGGAGGACAGGTCCGGGAGCAGTCCGAGGTGCATCAGTGCGGAGGTATTGAGGGAAATGAGGAAAGAGGCGAAGGTCATTTCAGGAAATGGTTCTGCGCATTGATTTTGCGGCTCGGTCTTTTTTTCCGTCTCGGGTTTGGCCGGGGATGGCGCGTCTTTCGCCTCCTGGTCAGGCTTTACCCTGCGGTCAGTTACGGTAAAACCTTTCTTGTCTTGATCTGTCATTTTGCCCTCCGCTGAAGCTAAAAAATTGCAAGCTGAAACACATCTTCAATACAGACAAATAAGTAGGCTGCGAAATAAAGAAGGAAAAACACAAGCCAGACCCAGGGTCTGTCACTTGTTTTTGCCTGATTGTCCCTTGGCATCCAGCTCCTCTCCACCCACCAGCCGGGCGATCAGGGCCTTGGGCACTAAATCTTCTATCGATACCTCGTCATAATCTCCATCCAGGTCCTTCAAATCCCGCAAGAACGACTGGTATTCCCTGTCGTTGATCAGGCCATAGCGAAGATGCCTCTCAATCAGCCTCAGGTCAAACTTTAAAGACTCATCCATTCGCGCCCCCTATCTCCCTTTTCTTTCTTGCGGCCGGATCAGGAACTTGTCGCCCTCGGGCGGAATCCAATCGGCCGCGTTTTGCGAATACCACCCAAGCGCGTCCCGGTTCGGCTCATACACATAGCATCTCTTTGCGGACTTATTCCACCGCCCGATCCAAATTTCGTGAGCCAGCCCCGCGGCCGTATAAAATTTAAGCTCGAGCTCGGGCTTTTGCAAGCCGTACTTGGCGAATGAAACAGGCCGCTGGTTTATGTATCCGTCAAGATTGGTATTCACAAAATAGCTGGTTATCCAGCTGACCTTGTTCTTGTGGAATTTTTTGCCCTGGTCTCCGTCAATCGCCCAAAGGATGTCATCCAGTTTTTCCATGGTGTACCCCGGTTTTTGGGACGCGGGGAATTTCACCTCAATCCGATTAAAGGCGGGGACCTCGTTCTGAGTCAGCAGCCCCCGGGTTCGGAAGTCTCGGCTCAAAAAGTCCAGAATCCGGTCCTGGTTGTAGCCCAAAACCACCATTCTTTGCTCTTGAAAAAGCCAGATGAGATTGTCCTTTTCCCTGCCCACCAATATTTTTTGCGTGCGGTCCGGGTAAATCAACTCAAAATAAGCCCGGGGCGGGTCAAGCTGCCAGGAAGCCAGATCAGCCCTGGTGACATCCTGGATAGAATCCGCGATTGAAAATCTTTCCATCCAGTTCAAAATGCCGAAGACCTGGCCGCCCTCCGCTTTTTCTTTTACCGGCGCCATTAGCAGAATGGCTTTTCCTCTATCCGTGGTCTGAATCAGCACATCCCTGAGCTCCGGCGCCCAGAGTTCCTGTCTCAATTGGGGGTCCAAAACCACCATTTTGAATTCTTGAACCTGCTCCGGCTTGACCTCGATCAGCCTGCGGAAGCGGTAAGAATTCGGATCTTCTTGAATAAACATCCGGAATCTGGCGGGGATCAGTAATACATCCGGCTCATCTTTAAACAGGCAATAAAGAGCCTCTCCCGCGGGATTTTTTTTCCCTATCTTCAGAACCTTTTTATATCCATCGTCATATTCAAAAATGAGGGTCGCCAGCGGCTTGTCCAGCCCGTATTGGGATAGCGGCTCCTGGGCGGATTTTGGAATTACTCCCCGGGGATATAGCTTGGCCAGATCATCGAGCAGCGCTTTGCCAAAAAGGGGGTCGGGCATATCTTTTACCGGTTCCACTATCCACCATATACGGTCCTGATCTCTTGCGAATTTAACCCGGCCCCGGGCATTGATCAGTTCAAAAGATTTGACTTTGTCAAGCGTTGCCATTCCCGAGGGCTCTTCTTCTAAAACGGGTTTCTCTTTGGGAGCGCTGTCCGGCCTGCGCCAAAAAAAAGCCAGCCAGGCCAGGATCCCGATCCCGGCCAGGCTTAAAGCTATGCCCAGCCATTTCTTCATCTCACTTTCTCCTCCACCAAACCGCAATTCCAAGAATAGAAAGTATTTCCGGGATGATCAGGACCGCGCTGTAAAAAATCAGGCTGGTTTGTCTTTCGGTCAGATAGATCCTGCTTGCCGAGCGCTTTTTGGGCGCGATCGGGACATAATCATGCTCGCCTGCGGCCCAGTTAAAAATATTTATAGCCAGAGTGAAATTGGAATACACCTCCAGAGCCAGGTTGCGCATAAAATGAGAGTTGCCAACCACCGCCACCCGGCTTTCTTTTGACCGCTTGTCCTGACGCTGCTCCCAGGGTTTATGTTGAACCCGCTCCTGGTAAGCCGCGGCCAAAAGCTGCGGCCCCGCGGGCTTGTCCTTGGTGCGTTGAACCCGGCCGTACTTGAACAATCCTTCCAGATTGGTTTCCACAAAACTTTTATCTGAGCTAAAGACAAGCGGGACCCAGTAGCCTCCACTGTCTGGGCTTCCCAGAATCCTCAAAGGCCTCACCCGGGGGAAAACCGCGAGCTTGCCATCAAGCTCCATTGTCATCACATTGTCCTTCGCGAACTTGCTCACAACCGGGCTCAAACCGATCGCATCCATCCCAACCATATAGTTTTCCTCATCCACCACCGCGCCGTTCAGAAGCTCGAGGCCGGAGTTATAAAACATGAATTCCAGGTTGGTGGGAACAAAAGGGTCTAGCAAAAACACCGCATCCCCGCCTTTTCCTATATAGCGGTCGATCTCGTTGACTTCCCAATCCTGAAAAAGACCGCGGGGACCGGCGATAACCAACACCCGGGCATCCGCGGGGATTCCCTCCGCGGGGATTTGCAGTTTCTTGATTATAAAGTTCTCCTGCTCCAGGTAATGCTTGAGCAGGGACATGCCTCCCTTGTCCTCCTGGTCCGGGTCCGCCTCGCCGTGGCCGGTGGTGAAATAAATCAGCCAGCTCTGCGGCCGGGTCACCCGGATCAACGAATTCAAAATTTCTTCCTCGCCGGGGTCCACAACCCGGGTCTCCCGTTTGCCATACTCAAAGATGACCGTGCCATAGGTGTCAACGCTTTTAGCCTCCGCCATCTGCGGATGCCGGTCGGGGTCGATCACCTCCACCTTGAGCTTATTGCTCTGCTCCTGAAAGAGACGCAGAAGCTGTTTTGTATTCTCATATCCTTCGCTGGTGAGAAAAGCCGTGATTTTGATGTCTCCGGGCAGTTCTTTCAGAACCTCCTTGGTCTTTCCAGAAAGCGTGTAAAGACGGTTCCTGGTAACATCCAGAAGCCAGTTGTGCTGATAAACGATGGTTCCCACCAGGAAAATGGCGACCAGGATCAATAAGATTTGAAATATGGCTCCGGTTTGGGTCCTGCCGGTTCTCTTGACAAAGTATAAACGCAAGCCGGCAAGATTGCTGAAAAGGCCGAGCAAAGTCAGGCCCAGCCCGATCACAAGCTGAAGCTCGATGAAGATATTTAGCTTGCGGCCGATAAGAAGGGCGAAAAAACCCACTCCCAGTCCCACCAGCCCCACAAAACCAAGAATCTGCGTGAATTTTTTCATCGAAACACCCCGCCTAGCTTCTTCTCGGGCTTTCCGCGCTTATCCGCGCCGCGGCCAGGAAAAAGAGGATAATGGAAACGAAATAAACTATGTCCGTAAGCTCAATCCGGCCCGAGACGAAATTATCGTAATGCCCGCTCAAGGAAAGCTGCTGCAAAAAATCCCCGATGTTCAGCTTGCGCGAAAACAAGGTGATGGTTTGCACCGAACTGCCAGCCAGGCCGATGGTAAAGAAAAACAGGCCCAGGACCGCGCACACGAAAAACGAAACAATCTGGTTTTCGGTCAGGGTTGAACTGAAAACGCCGATTGCGGCCAAGCTGAAAGTAACCAGAAACAACCCTGCATATCCGGCCAGAAGCGTACCCATATCCGGCTCGGTTCCGTAGATGAAAACGATCAAAAGATACACCCCCACCGGCAAAAGCATAAGGAAAAGCAGGCTGAGGGAAGCCAGATATTTTCCGATTACGATCTCGCTCATCCGCACCGGACTGGTCAGAAGCAGCTCCTCGGTCTTGAGCTTCTTTTCCTCGGCAAACAGACGCATGGTCACCGCCGGGACCATCACGATCAAAAACAGCCCCAGGTTCTTGTAAAGCGGCCCCATCACATCATCCGCCAAAGTCCACTCCCGCATCACCTGTCCCCTGACCATATAACCGCGCATCAAGCTGGTGATCCGGATGAAAAAGCCGAGCAGCTGGTAAAACAAAAAACCGCTCAGCGCGGTAAACCCGGTCAGGACCACATATCCGACCGGAGAGACAAAATAGCTCTTGAACTCCTTCCAGAAAATCGTGCCCACCGCGCGCATTATCCTCTCTCCTCTTGCTCAAACCCGACCAGCTTTAAAAAAGCCTGCTCCAGGCTCTGCTCCCTGGTCAGGGACTCAAGCCGGGAATCAGCCACGATTCTGCCCTGGTGAATGATTATGACCCGCTCGCAGGTCAAAGTGACTTCCGGCAGGATGTGGGTGCTGAGGATAATGGTCCGCTCTCCGGCCAGGCTTTTGATCAGGCCGCGTATGTCCGCGTTCTGCTTGGGGTCAAGGCCGATGGTGGGCTCGTCCAGGATCAAAATCTCCGGGTTGTGAATCAGCGCCTGGGCCAGTCCCACTCTCTGGCGAAAGCCTTTTGAGAGCTGGCCGATGATCCGGTTTTTCTCCGACTCCAGGCCGCAGGTTGCAACAACTTCTTCGATCCGCTCCCTGACTTTGTCTCTCGCCAGGCCTTTGAGCCTCCCGCAAAAGCCCAGATAAGAAGCCACTCTCATCTCGTTATAAAGCGGCGGGTGCTCGGGAAGGTATCCAATCCTGCGCCTGACTTCCATTGACTGGGTTTCAACATCAAAACCGGCCAGCCTGGCCTTGCCGCTCGTGGCCGGCATATAGCAGGTCAGGATTCTCATGGTTGTGGTTTTACCGGAGCCGTTGGGTCCCAGGAACCCCACGATCTCGCCCTTGCCCACCTTGAAAGATATGTCTTCTATCCCCCTGACCTCTCCGTAATACTTGGTCAAGCGCTCAACTTCAATCATTCTCTAACCTCGTAAAGGCAAAGTTACATAATAATAAATATTTTGCCGTTTTATGACAACGATCACGCTGGCCTGGTTTCGCCCCCGGATCAAAGCCTGGTAAAAATCGTTGATGCTCAAAAGCTGGCTCTGGTTCAAACGCAAAATCATATCCCCCCGGCTGACCCCGATTTTCCCGGCCGGGCTCGAAGCATCAATCTTGCTTATCACCACTCCCTGCCCTCGCGCCGCGCTCACCTCTATGCCCAGCAAGCGCCAGCAAAGCCGGGGCGCGAGCCGGGCGGGAAAATCCTCGGCTTTCGCGGCAATTGTTTTTTCCTGGCCCTGGTCCAAATACTTGATTTTGACCTCGTCATTGCGGGTTATGTCCCCCATGATTTCCTTGAAAGCCGCTCTGGAGCCAACCGGCTTTTCGTCCAGTTCAACGACCGCCATTCCGGGCTTGAGCCCGGCTTTTTCCGCAGGGCTTTCCGGCCAGACCCAGCTGATCATAACGCCCGCGCCCGGCGCCACCGAAAGAGCCGCGCTCAGCTCCGGTGTCAGGTCTTCAACATCAATCCCCAGCCATCCCGGCTGGACCGATCCATACGCGATCAGGTCATCAACGATCCGCTTGGCTTTATCTATGGGGATTGCGAATCCGATCCCCTGGGCCTTGGCGTAAATCGCAGTGGTTATTCCGACCAGCTCGCCCACGATGTTCAAAAGCGCGCCGCCGGAATTGCCCGGGTTGATCGATGCGTCGGTCTGAATGAACTCTCCGTAAACCCGGTCGTTTACCTGGATTTTCCGGTGCAGAGAGCTGACCGTTCCTACCGTCAGCGTATGTCCCAGACCAAAGGGATTTCCGATGGCGATCACGCTCTCGCCGATCATCAGGTCCGAGCTGGTGCCCATAGGAAGATAGGCCAGCTTCTGGCTGGTGCTGATTTTGAGCACCGCGAGATCGCTGGGGTAGTCCGCGCCGATCAACTCCGCTGAGACCTCGGCTCCGTTTTGCAGGCTGACCAGGATTTTGCTCGCAGCCTGGATCACATGCTGATTGGTGAGAATGTATCCGCGGGGATCAATGATCACCCCTGATCCCAGGCTTTCTTCCTGGCGCCTGGCCCTGGGGCCGAAAAAGAAATCATTAAAAAAATCCGGATTCATAAAATCGCCGGGCAGCGCGCCCCGGTACTGGACAACCCTGAGCGCGCGGATGCTTACCACCGCCGGCCCGGCTTTGCGAAAAGCGCGGACAGCATCGTTTTCCCGCTCAACCGGCTTGCTTGCCAGAACCGCGTCCGCGGACAACACCAGTAAAACTAAGCCCGAAAAAGCCTGTTTGACCGCGCTCATTCTTTCGGCTCTTGCTCTTTATCGGAAACAAGGAACAGGGCCGCGATCAAGACCACAGCCAGTCCGGCTATCAGAAACAGATAACCGTAGTTCCACTGCGTGGCAAGCACCAGGCTTTTAACCGCCTTGAGTCTGGTAACAAAGGAAATTGAGCCGGCCAGAAATACGATAGCTCCTAATCCCATCCACGCCAGATAAACATCATTTTTTCCCATCCCCAGAAAAATAACACAATCATTCCCCCAAATCAACGAAGCCAACCCGTCTCCCGCTTATCTCTTTGACTTTTGCCCGGCGGGATTTAAGATGTTTTCCGATGCCGCAAAAAGGGCTAAGCGCGGCTGCGCTCGGACTGATTCTGATCTTCGCGCTATTGGTCCAGGTTCCCTCTCTGGGCTTTTTGCTCCCGGACTTCGCGCTTGAGGACGAGATGATTATTGTCCAGGGGTTTCACCAGGTAGTGAATTCGGATTTCGAGAGCTACGCGGCCCTGAAATATCCGGGCCTGATCTTTTTGCTGCTCGGGCTCTTTTTTTTCCCCTCTTATGTGATCTGCAATTACCAAACCCTGGTTCACCTGAAGAGCCTCGCGGACCTGAAAATTTTTCTGTCCCATCCCTATCTTCCGGACCCGGCCGCGGTCTATCTGGGGAGAGTTATGAGCATGATCGCGGGAATCGCTTCCGTCTGGCTTTTTTTTGCGGTGTTTCGGAGAAGGCTCGGGGACGGGGCAGCTCTGCTTTCGAGCCTGTTTCTGATCTCAAGCTATGCCTGGCTTTTCTCAAGCTCGGTTCTAAAAATTGACAGTGCGCTCCTGCTCAGCTTTATGCTCCTGCTTTATGCCAGCTACGGCATTCTGGACCGGGGAGATGCTAAGGATTATGCCCTTGCCGGAGTTGGCCTCGGCTTGTGCCTTGCATCCAAGTATCATTTTTTTGCGCTGGCGCCGCTCATTGCCGGCCACTGGCTTAAGCATTCTTCTTCCGGCTGGCGCAAAATATTTTTGAGCCCGAGCTTCTGGCTCAGTATTTTGCTGGGGCTGGCTGTTTTTTTTGTCCTGAGCCCTTTTCCATTCCTGCATCCGCTGAAAGCTCTGGACGCGCTCCGGCTTGAATTCGCCATCCAGTCGCGTGAGCTGCCGCTGCTCAGAGCTCAGAGCCGTGTCTGGTTCCAGTCGCCCATCCTTTTCCAGCTTACCAGCGCTTTTCCCTACGCCATGGGAATGCTTGGATACTTGATCGCAATTTTGGGAATGACGCGGGCCGGGAAATATTTTGACCGGAAAAGTTTAATCCTTTTTGTTTCCTATCCGGCCGCTTTCTTTGCGGGCTGGGCAATGATCAGCCGGCTTGGATTCCCGCACCTGTATCTGACCATTATCCCCTTTTTCGCGGTTTTCGCGGGAATTTTCATTGACCAGCTGTTCGGGAAAAAAATCCATTTTAAAGTTCTCGGTTTTTTGCTCATCCTGGCATCAGTCACATTTAACCTTTTCAGTTTTCAGGAACTAAATCGAGCGCAGAGCTGGATCTTGGATGCAAGCCTGGGCTGGGTTGAGAACAAAAATCCAGGCCGGGAAAAAACGGTTGCCTTTTTTCCCTACCGCCCGCTCGCCGGCTCAAGATATGATCTCTGCTTCAACTTCCTGCCCCAATTTATGCTCACCGAGGATGGTCTTAAAAAAAGTCATCCGGAACAGATTCTTGTTCACCAGACTTACTACCTGGCATACCTGAATCATCCCCTCCTGCAAAGCCCGGCCAAGCAGGGATTTATTTATCTGGCGAGCGAAAGGTCGTCATACCGGCTGGAAAGAGAATGGAAAGCGCGCTTGAGCTGGGCAAAAATCTACGGCTATCTTTTTCCGGATTTAAAAAATTTATCCGTAGTCCTTTATTCCTCTACTTCTTCGCCCGGGCCTTGATCTTGGTCTGGCCGTTTTCAACCACGATTTCAAATTCCATTTTTTTGTCTTTGTATTTTTCCTTGAGCTGTCCCATTTGTTTTTTGAGCGCCTCGGCCAGCTTTTCCTTGTCAACCGCGGCCGGCTGGTTCAACTGCTTTCTTGACTGGACAAGCTGGCCATAAACCTGGTCGATCTTGGCATCGGAAATGAGTTCCGACTCCGCGGCCTTGGCAGCCGGTTTCGCATCCTTTTTTTCCTCCTCCAGCGGGCCCGTGGCCAGCACCACTTTCAGCCGGTCCCTCGAGATTTGCCCGGTTTCTATCTTTTGCTGAATCCGCTCCCAGTACTGGCTGTAAGAATTGAACTTGGCGACCAGCTGGTGGAACTTGAATTTCAGCGCGTAGTTTGAAGTCTGAAGATTCGCCAGCCTCCGGAAAAGGTAGGTGAGCCGGGAGCGCTCCATTTCCGGAGCCGTTTTTCTCATTCCCATAAAATACTGGTCAAACTGGATGCGCAGGTTATCGATGTCGGTGTCGACTTTGTCCAGGGTTTCTTTGTCCAGGTTTTCCATCGCTGCTTAAGTTGCCGAGGCTTTTTTCTTCTCCACCACCTTGAGCACATTTCCGTAAATGGCCGCGCCGATCGCGACCGCCTCTTCCGGAAGGATCTGATCAAAGATAATCTCTCCCAACACTTCCCGCAGCCTCTGCTTGATCCTGGGCATCCGGCTCTGGCCGCCCACCAGAAGCAGGGCATCCAGCTTCAAATTGGGAACCAGCGTGTGCGCGTTTTCCAGGACATCGAGGGTGATGGAGATGGTTTTTTCAACCAGGTCGGACACAATATACTCGAGCAGGTCCCGGCTCAGCTTGATGTTCAAATCCACCTCCGGGTCGATCTCGGGGATGACCTTGGCCACATGGATCAAAGTGGTCTCGGTCTCGCTTAACGCGATTTTGGCCTTTTCCGCCTCCGCCCGGAACGCGCGCAGGACATCTTTGTTGGTGACGGTTATGCCTTCCTTGTAAACCTTGCCGTCGGCAAATCTGCGGTTGCGGGTCGAGTTCTTGAACTCGCGGATTAAGTACTGAACGATCGCGTAGTCAAAGTCATCTCCGCCCAGCCAGGACTCTCCAAGCGTGGCTATCTCCTCATATCCTCCCGGAATCCGGCGCAGGATGGAGAAATCGAAAGTTCCTCCGCCCAGGTCATAAACCCCGATGGTGTGATCCCCCCGGTTGATGTACCCGAACGCGTAAGCGGTCGCGGTGGTCTCATTCAAAAGGCCGATGATGTTCAAGCCCGCGCGCTCAGCCACCTGCTTGATCGCCGCGCTGTATCTGGTCTGGAAGGTGGTGGGCATGGTGACCACAACCTCTTGCACCGGCTCTTTCAAAAAGCTCTCCGCCGTCTGTTTCAGGTATTTGAAGATATAGGTTGCAATCTCGACCGGCGTCACATTCAGGTCAAACTCGTGCATGCGGATGATGATGTCCTGCTGGTGGCTTGGGGCCTTCTCATCCTTGTCGATAATATAAAAATATCTCTCCTGAGCCCGCTTCACTTCCTCCATCTCAAAGCTCTTGCCCAGAAAGCGCTTGATTGAGTGAATCGTGCAAAACGGGTCTTCCACAAACTTGCTCTTGGCCGCGCGGCCCACCATAATCCGGGTCTCGTCGCTTTTCTGGTAAAAATAAACCACGCTCGGAACGATCTTGTAGCGCTCTTTGTCCAGGATCACCCTGGGCTTGTTCTGGTCCAGGATGGCCATGGTCGAATTGGTAGTACCGAAATCTATTCCTACCAGTTTCGGCATTCAGTCCCCCTCAACGCCGGCCTTCGCTGGCAACTCGGATAATGCTGTTGGCAATGGCCAGCCTCTCCGTGGTGTCTCTTAACCGATGGCACAAGATAAGATTGATTGCCTGGTACACTTTGAGCGCAAACTGGCTGTCTTCTTTCAGCAGCTTTTCAAAATACTCGCTCGGAATCCGGAGCAGATGCGTGTCAGTTTTTGCTCTGACCCCCGCGCTTCTCGGCATATTCTCAAACAAAGCCATCTCCCCGAAAATCTCCTGCGGCCCAAGCTCCGACACCACCTCTTCCGGAGCGTTCTCCGTGCCCGGCTTAAGCACCTCAACCATGCCCTCCCACACGATATAGAGAGCATCGCCGATATCGCCAGCCTTGAAGATGGCTTTGCCCTCCTTGTAGCTCACCTTCTGACAAATCCGGCTAAGCTTCAAGCGCTCGCTGTTGTTGAGCTGGCGGAACAGCTTTATTTTCCGCAGAATTTCGATGACCTGCATCGTTTTTTAATTAAATAATAATTTGGCGGGCTTGTCAATTAAGCCGAACGCAGCCTATTCCCTCCGCCAGTTTCTTCGATGTGCGAGGGACTTTCTTGTCCGCCGTAGCTCCGAAGGAGCGAAGGTGGAAGTCCCGACTTTCCGGATGCAAGATCAGCAAAAAATCCTAATCCAGCCTCACCCTCACCCCCCGGCCGGCCAGAAATTCCTTGCACGCGCGCACCGTGTATTCGCCGTAATGGAAGATGCTGGCGGCCAATGCCGCGCTGGCTTCTCCCGAGGTGAGTCCCTCGTAGATGTGCTCAAGGCTGCCTGCGCCGCCGGAAGCAATCACCGGGATATTCACCGCCCGGGAGATGGTTCTGGTCAGCTCGATGTCAAACCCGAGCCTGGTTCCGTCGCGGTCCATGCTGGTCAAAAGAATCTCGCCCGCGCCCAGCTTCGAAACCCGCTCAGCCCACTCAACCGCATCAATCCCGGTCCGCTCCCTTCCGCCGTGGGTGTAAACCTCAAACCTGAGCGGGTCCGTGCCCGGAATCCTTTTCGCATCAATCGCAACCACTATGCACTGGCTTCCGAACCGCTCCGCGGCCTTCTGCACCAAGTCCGGGTCTTGAACCGCGGCGGTGTTTATGCTCACTTTGTCCGCGCCCGCTTTCAAAAGCTTGCGGATGTCTTCAAGCGACTTGATCCCTCCGCCCACGGTGAGAGGCATAAAAACATTCTCCGCGGTCGCGGCCACAACCTCGAGAATTATCTCCCGGTCCTCAAAGCTGGCGGTGATATCGAGGAAAGTCAACTCGTCCGCGGCTTGACGGTCGTATTCAATTGCGGCCTGGACCGGATCGCCCGCGTCTTTCAAGTTTACAAACTTGACGCCTTTGACCACACGGCCTCTGTCCACATCCAGACAAGGTATGATTCGCTTTGCGAGCATCTCAAACGGAAGAAACTGTTTACGGTCCCGGGTTCGGATCGCTTATGAGATTAACACTCCCCCGGACCTTTGATGCACTCCTGAGGACAAACCTCCTTGCAGCTGCCGCAGTCATTGCACAAGTCAGTTTTGATGATAAAGCAGTCGCCATCCTCAGATATCGCCTCGGTAGGGCATTCATTCTGGCAAGACCCGCAATTGATGCACTCCTTGCGAACTATCCTGTGAGCCATCCCAAACTCCTCCTCTCAACAACTACTATCGCCCCCTGGTTGCTAGTCTAGCTTTGATTCGAGCGCTGTCAAGCAAGTTCTAGAACGGCGACCCCAGAACCCAATAAACGCGTATCAAGAATCAGCAACCGGCAGCCGGGAAATGCAGCCAGAGAGACGCCAAACGCGCTTCCACCCCGAATTCAACTCAAATTTATTGTCCTCATTCCCGGTTTATGTATTTTAACAATAAACAAACTATCTTTAGTTAAAAAGATTGACACCCGGCCCGGTTTCTGCTATCTACAATAGCTATGCTGTTCCTCAAAGACCCGATGCTCTTCATCCTGTTCCTGCCGATTATGCTTTTTTCGCTTTCTTTCCACGAATGCGCGCACGCGGCGGTCGCATACTGGCGCGGGGATGACACCGCATCGCTTATGGGAAGGATCACGCTTAACCCGCTCAAGCACATCGACCCCATCGGCCTGATCGCGTTTTTCATAATCGGCCTGGGCTGGGCCAAGCCGGTGCCGATCAATCCCAACCGGATGGCGCATATCCGCCGCGACCCGGCTCTGGTGGGCCTGTCCGGCCCGGCCTCCAATATTTTTCTCGCAGCTGTCTTTGCCCTGACGCTCCGTCTGCTCTGGGGGCCGATGGAAAATTCCGAGCCAGCTATGCGCGAAATACTGGTCAAGTTTTTCGTCATCGGAGCGCAGCTCAACGCCGCGCTCGCGTTTTTCAACCTGGTGCCCATCCCTCCCCTTGACGGCTCTCACCTGCTCGCGGCATTGCTTCCCGCCTGGGCGCTTGAGAAATATGAGATGTTTGCAAGATACGGCCTTCTGCTTATCCTCTTCTTGCTGTTTGGGGGAGGCATTTTGGGGATATTGATCGGGGTTCCATCAAGCGCGCTGCTGAGGCTTTTCTGGGGAACCGAGCTTAGCAGACAGATACAGAGATTTTTCCATTTGTTTTGAGGGAGGATGAAATGGCTGAGCAGAAAAGGATCTTGAGCGGAATCAGGCCCACCGGGCCGCTCCATCTGGGCAACCTCTACGGCGCGCTCAAGAACTGGGTCAAGCTCCAGGACGAGTACAAGTGCTTTTATTTCATCGCCGACTGGCACGCTCTGACCACCGAGTTCGAAAACACAGGCATAATCCGGCCCGCGACCAAAGACATAATCAAGGACTGGCTTGCGGTCGGGCTCGACCCGGAAAAAAGCGTTATCTTCGTCCAGTCCCAGATCAAGGAGCACGCGGAGCTTTACCTTCTTCTCGGTATGCTGGTCACGGTGAGCAGGCTGGAGCGGGTGCCGAGCTACAAGGACTATCAGCAGGCCACCGGCAAAGAGCTTTGCAACTACGGCTTTCTCGGATACCCGGTGCTCCAGTCAGCCGACATCCTCATCTACCGAGCACACGGCGTGCCCGTCGGAGAAGACCAGGTGCCTCACATTGAGCTTACCCGGGAAATCGCACGAAAATTTAACTCCCTTTACCGCGAAATTTTTCCCGAGCCGCAAGCGCTGCTTACCTTTGCGGCCAGAGTCCCGGGAACCGACGGCCGCAAGATGAGCAAAAGCTACGGCAACGCCATTTATCTCTCCGACCCGCCGGAAGTTATCGAGCAGAAAATGAAAACAATGATGACAGACCCTGCGCGAAAGCGTCGTCAGGACCCGGGCGACCCGGAAAAATGCCCGGTCTGGGACTTCCACAAAATATACTCCAGCGAGGAAGTCAAGCAATGGGTGATCAAAGGATGCACCACCGCCGGCATCGGATGCCTGGACTGCAAGGGGAGTGTGATTCCGCTTGTGATCAAGGAGCTGGAGCCGGTCCGGAGTATGCGCCGCTATTTTGAGGAGCGCCCGGACGAGATTGACGAGGTCATTGAAGAAGGCCGCAAAAAGGCCCGGGGATTTGCGCAAGAAACGATGAAAATGGTCAGAGAGGCGATGAAAATTTAGCCATGCTCGAAGCCCAGGAAAACTACCGCGTCCAGCTGGAAATTTTCGAAGGCCCCCTTGACCTGCTTTTATACCTCATCCGCAAAAGCGAAATCGACATCTACGACATACCCATCAATACCATTGTTGTCCAATACCAGCAATACCTGGAGATTATGCGCGAGCTGAACCTTGAGATCGCGGGAGAATTCCTGGTTATGGCCGCAACCCTTTCCCACATCAAGAGCAGGATGCTCCTGCCCAAGACCGAGGAGCAGGAAGAGGAGGAGGACCCGAGGAAAGATTTGGTTGAGCGCCTGCTCGAGTACCAGAGGTATAAGGAAGCCGCGGGCGAGCTGGTCGGACGCGCTCAGCTCGGCCGGGAGATTTTCGTCCGGGAGTTTAATGAGCAGGGTCTTGCCCAGGCTGCGGCCGAGGTCAAAATCGACCGGCTTGAATTTGAGGAAGTCGACCTTTTCAAGCTGATTGACGCGTTCCAGGAACTGATCAAATCCAGGCAGATGGAAGACATCAGAAAAATCGTTACCGAGCGGATAAGGGTTGTGGACAAAATCGCTCAGATACTGGAAAGGCTGCGCGAGCAGGAGATACTTGAGTTCGCATCGCTTTTCAGCGAAAGCCGGACAAAAGCCGAACTCATTGTCACTTTCCTCGCCCTGCTCGAACTCATCCGGCTCCAGGTGATCAAGGCGTTCCAGGCGTCCAATTTCTCGCCCATCCAGATCAAGCGCGCGGTAGCGCTCGATGACGAAAAGATGAAACCAGAATACATAACCTCTATGGTCTCTGAAAGGGAGGCGAAAGGTGGAGAAGGAGAGAATCCGGTCAATAATTGAGAGCCTTCTGTTCATTTCCGGGGAGCCGCTCTCGCTGGAACGGATCGTTGCTGTAATTGAAGGCGTTGACAAAAACGAGCTTAGGGAAGCCATCGACGAGCTGGCTCAGGAGTATTTAAGCCAGGGAAGGGGAATAAGAATAGCTGAGGTCGCGGGCGGATTTCAAATCGAGACCGCAAAAGAGAACGCGGAATATATTGCGCGGCTGATCAAGACCAGGCCCATCCGGCTCACCAAGCCCTCGCTCGAAACCATCGCGATCATTGCTTACCGCCAGCCGGTCACCCGCCAGGAGATCGAGCACATCCGCGGAGTGGATTCCAGCGGAGTCATCCAGACTTTGCTTGAATACGGCTTTGTCCAGATTATGGGACGAAAAGATGTCCCAGGCAGACCCCTCATCTACGGCACATCCAAAAGATTCCTCGAATTCTTCAGGCTCAACAGCCTCGCGGACCTGCCAAGCCTGGAAGAATTCTTTGTCCAGGCAGAAGCCGCGCAGGCCCAAGGCCAGAACCTGTTCAACGGCCGCTACCAGGAGCCAGTAGGAGCAGCGGAAAACTCCGCTCCTGCACCGGAATCCGCACAAACTTCCGAGCCTCCTGCATCCAGCTCAGAGCCTGACCAGCAGGATTCCGAAGCTCCGGAGCCGAAAACCAAGTCGGAAAAAACACCCTAATAGTTCATACCCTGCAGGCGAAACACAAGCTTGGGGTAAAGTCTTAAAATCCTGTTCTCCAAAGCGCCCTTGGTGGTGCGGGCAGGATCAGAAAATTAGTTTAAAATATTTGACTTTTGTATGTTTCCTTGCTACCTTTGCTCTAAAGTCAGGGGAGCGCCTCAATGAATAATCCCAAGAAAGCCGCAAAAAATAAATTGAAAAGAAATCGGATGCTGAACGGCAACAACGGGGATCTTCGCCTTTTTGAGGACTCAAACGGGCCCTCGGTTGTCACCAAGATTCCAACTCCTGACAGTCCGGCCACTCGTATTTTCGTGCCTCCCAAGGGATTAAATGTTGATAAAAATTTTCAACAGCTGGGTGTTGTGGATTGGCGGGAAGAGGCTTTCCAGAAAATCACTTCCATTAAAGACCTAAACAACAAAATAATATGTTCAGACAGCAAAGCTGCTTTAAAAAGGTTTCCGGAAGATTCGGTTCATTGCATAATCACCAGCCCCCCATACTGGAATATGGTTGATTACGGCTTTGACGGCCAGTTGGGGCAATGTTCCTATGAGAAATACTTGATGCAACTGCTGGAAGTCTGGAGCGAATGCGAAAGAGTGTTAGCGCCCAATGGCAAGCTTTGCATAATCACTCCTATAATGCCGATTTCAAAAAAAGTCATTCCTGATCAACACACCCGACACCTGAAAAATATCAACAATGATATTGAGGCAACCATTTTGACCAATCTTCGGTTAAGGCGATACAGTCTTTACATCTGGCAAAAACAGACCACAGAAAAAATGTTCGGCTCTTATCCATACCCGCCCAATATCTATGAGCAGAATACGATTGAATTCATCAATGTTCTGGTAAAGGACGGGAAGCCCCGGCAAATGGAGCAGGCAGTCAAAGAGGCGAGCAAATTAAATGAAAAGGAATGGATGGACCTGACCAGACAAATTTGGCCGCTTTATCCTGAAGATGTTAAAAGAGTGAACCATCCCGCGCCGTTTCCGATAAGCCTCCCCAACCGCCTGATTGCGATGTACACTTTTGCGCGCTGCCAAAATGAAAAATTCTCATATGAAGGAGACGTCGTTCTGGATCCGTTCTGCGGGGCCGGAGCTACCTGCGTAGCCGCGAAAAATCTGGGCCGCAACCATATCGGCGTAGACCTTTCGCCGGAATTCTGCGTTTTTGCCGGTGAAAATCTGCGGAAGACTTTTTATAGCGGTAAAATCTTCTTGATAAATAATAAGAACTGGGCAGGAAATGACAAAGTCCGATCGTCTTTTCAAAGATAAATTCGGCAAAAATATTTTGTGGATTTTGTCAACAGCTCTGAATACTGGTATCAGCCCAAGGGTTTTGCTATTCGACGAGAGACGCTTCCGACCATTTATGGCCGCTTAAAAGTTCTTGCGAGCTATCAAGGCCAGCCCTGGAAAAAAGTTCAAAAAGATTATACGGATGTTCTTATTAAAAAGGGCTTGGTCGAATTAAGGAAGACAAAGAGGTCTTATACAGCCAGTGATTATTCAGCCATAAGCCGAATGAATAAAGTGATTTTCAGCAACCTCGGACTGGCATGGGTTGATGCCGAGAGCACCGTTTTCATAACCAAAGTCGGCGAGGAGTTCCTAAAGACTAAGGGCAATCCCAGGATAATTGAGGATCGAGTTTTAAAATATCAGCTATCGAATCCGAGTTTCCCCCAATATAAGAGGATAAAGGTTTTCCCCAATCTGTTTTTACTCGAGTTGCTCTTAAATTTCCCGGAGGGCGCAGGTCAAGGCGGAATTACCAGGGATGAGTATATATTGTTTGTCAGCCGGGCTAGAAATTTTGATGAAGCTGGTCAAGTCAGGGAGGCCATAGAGAAATTCCGAAAATTGGACAACCAGGGACAGCGTCTTTTGATCGAATCATTGAAGAAAGCGCCAATAATAACCAAAGGAAGATTAAGAGCTGTTTCCAGAAGAGAGAGTATTTTCCGAACCATAGAGCTTAATTCTTCTTACGCGCTGAATTTTTTGTGCTTCCCGCATTATCTCGCATTGGAAGACAGGGGGGCACGATCTAGAATTTATATTCCGAGAAAATATTGGCAATTAGCCAATGATCTGGTGAGAAAATATCACAGAGAATATTATTATACTGAATTCGATTCGGAGAAGGACTGGCTGAGCTACTATGGAGACCCGTCCAAGAAGGGCACGTTTGATGAGGCGCTTGAATATTATGAAACGACTTCAAAATTGCCTCAGGCCCTGGAGGTCTATCAGGGTGTTGAAAAAGTCATTTTTCGAGAATTTTTCAAAATTTGAGCATTTGTAACTATATGATATTTAAAGTATTTTAAAATTAAAATATTGTATTATTTGGAAAATAGAGCATTTATCAACACCCTGCTATACTGCCGCACTGAGAAAAGGAATGATTAAAGAGAGAAAACCTCTTGATATTGCAGAATACGCTACTTTGAGATTCCGGGAAAAGATGCTGGAAGATTTCTTGGAGTTAAATTTGAACTTATTGGAGAAGGGCCTGAAGCTAATCCAGCGGCAGTATCCAACTTTAATCGGACCTATAGACATACTGGCCATTGACTCAAAAAAGCATTATGTGGTTATTGAGCTTAAGAAAGGCAAGGCATCCGACAAAGTAATGGGTCAATTGCACAGATACATTGGTTATATTGAGGAAGAAAAGTCGAAAGGCAAATACGTAAGAGGAACAATCGTAAGCCAGGGAATTGACAATAAATTGAAGTATGCTTTTAAAGCATCAAAAAATCCCCATCTTCAACTATTTAAACTCCAATTTACAGGCAAGGCGGAAAAGATAATATAGTAAATCTCATTTCCCGTCATGGGCGGGGGCGCTTCTTTAGCCCCGCGGGATGCGGGGTTAAGCCCCCAGTTGTAAATAAAATTTTCACCATCATATCTGCGAGGGTGCGGCTGAATTTTGCTCCTGATCGAGATAAAAGTTGTGGGATGAGGGTTGGTCCTGGTCAGGGCGGAAGGGAGGGTCAAATGTTAGCTCAATTCAGCATTGTCCCCATAGGCAAGGGCGAGAGTCTATCCCGATATGTTGCGGAGATAATCAAAGAAGTTGAAAAAAGCGGCCTGGATTACCGCCTGACTCCCATGAGCACCATCATTGAAGGCAGGGCCGAGGAAGTATTTGCGCTCATCCAGAGATGCCACCAAAAGATGAGAAGGCTTGCGCCAAGAGTGCTCACATCCATAGTGATTGATGACCGCAAACGCGCTCCGCGCAGGATTGACGCCAAGGTGAAGTCGGTGGAGAAAAAGCTGGGCCGGCGGCTGAGGAGCTGCTTGTAGCGCAGGTTGCGCTTTGGCGTGCCGGGGCTTGACGCGGCTTTGAACTTTTGTCCAACTATGATCTTCAGAAGTTGTCGATTATTTTGATTCGATCGGTCTTGAAGCTGAAAGCGGCTTTGGCAAAAGATTTGGCGTCAAGCCGCCTTGAGCTGAAAGCGCGGTCAAGCCAGCGCACTCCGAAATTACGAAAACCTGTTTTTGTTCATTCACTATTTGTCTCGATCAAGATGAAACCTTCCCTTCTCAGTCTCCACAAAATACGGCTCCTCCAGGACGAGCGGGCCTCTGATTTTTCTTAATTCGATGCAAAAGATGATTGGCGAGGGCCGGCCTTAAAAAAATGAAAAAGTGATTCCGGGGTGCACTTCTTTAGCTAAATTTGCCGGGCTATTGCCGGCGGGACGGGCTTGAGCGGCTAAACTGCCACTGCAACTTTTTCGACGGTAACAGATTCGTCTCTGGGGATTTTACGGCCGAGTTGTTTCAAGCCTTGAAGATAAAGGGCAATGGCTTCTTTGGCGTTTTCCCGCAGTTCTTTAAGAGTTTCCCCCTGGGTAAAACATCCTTCCAACGCGGGCACCTCCAGCCAATAGCCGCCTTCGTCGGCCTTGTGGACCACCACGCTGTATTTCAACACTTTCATCTTTTCCTCCTCACAAGAGAGCCTCGAATTCTTCAACGCTCAGACCTGACTTTTTGATCTCCTTTTTCAAAAGGCCTATTTTTAAATCCTTTGAATGAATTGGTATAATTAATAACGGCGCGCCTTCCTTATAAAGCAAGCAGTGACTCCCCTTTTGGCGCAAAACCCTGAACCCTGCTTTTTCAAAAGCCGAGACCGCCTTTCTGCCATTTATCCCCCGAAGCTCTTTCGCCATACTTTATTATAGCTGTTCAATTTTTTAAAGGCAAGATTCCACCGGCAGATGTCCGCTTGTATGCCGCGCTCGATGAAAAATACATTGCGAAAGATGTGTTTGATCGCCTTTACAATAAGGGCCGGGAGCTTGAAAAATCAATAAATGCTTTTGCGCGGCATTTGCAGAAGCGGAAGGATTGAACTCTTATCATCATATCAACCTTTTCTTCTGTCTCTATCCAGATGGAACCTTCCTTTTTCGGTTTCCACAAAGTAGGGCGGGTCAAGGATGAGCGGGCCTTTGCTTTTTCTTAATTCGATGCAGAAGAGGATTGGAACCGGGTCGCGTTTTTGATGAAAGACCAGGCGGAGCCTTCGGGGATGGAGTCTGCTTTTTTCGAGCTCGGAAACAAGTTCAGCCAGCCGCTCAAAGGGATAGATCAACGCGGCCCTGGCTTTGGCCTTGAGCAGCCGGCCGCAGACTTTTAGCAAGTCCGGCATTTTCAGCTCAAGCTCGTATCTTGCGATCGAGCGCTCTTTGCTTTTGCTTAAAAATCCGGTGCCGACTTTTCGAAAAGGCGGATTGGAAACAATGAGGTCAAAGCTTTGAGGCTTGAAAATCCCGGAAAGTTTGCGCGCATCGCGGTTCAGTATTTTTATTCTGCCCCGGACCTGATTGAGCGCAACATTTCGTTTCGCGGTCCCGGCAAGCGATTTCTGGATTTCAACCCCGATTATCTCTCCGGCCTTTGACCGCTTGGCCAAAATCAGGCTGATCACTCCTGCGCCGCAGCCGATGTCCATTACTTTGTGCGAGCTTTTGATTTGGGGCAGGACAAAATCGGAAATAAGCAGCGCGTCCACCGAATATCTATGCCCGGTTTTTTTCTGGATCAGCTTTAGCTCGCCGTATAAAAGGTCGTCAACCGTTTCCCCGGCTCTGGCTTTAATTCGCTTCATTTTTTAAAATCAAATCCCGCCGATTGTTACCCGCGGGATTCGAACGGTCCCAAACCCTGTTCTACCAGCCGACCGTATCGGAGTACTGAACCTGGAGCGAGTCAATAAATCCCTGGAAGCCGGGAAAAATTGGATTGCTTCTCGCATTTCGCACCGTAATGGTATGCATCCCCGACGACTTTATCGGCGAATCAAAATAGATATAATTGCCGAATGTGGTGTCGCCTCCCTGGGTGGTCATACCTGTGCCGTCGAGTGATATTTCCGCCCATTTCCCATCCCGGGCTAAAGCATCAAAGCTGCCTCCGACACTGTAGATGTATACGCCGGTCCATCCCTGGGTCCAGATCGGGTCCGGGGAAACGGAATCAATTTTGGGGGCTCTGTACCACCAGGCCTTAGGGTTAGCCACAAGGGGCGGAGTTCCGCAATTATCAGAGATGGTGAAATTATCCACGGTGTCAGAGCCGACCGTGCCTGTAACCTTGTAGAGCACGGTTGCGCCTGGCTGAACGATAGGACCCGGAAGAATGGCTGCCGCGCCGGGAGCTGATAACGACAAAGAATGAAATATATCCCTTGCCGCCCATCCGCCCTGCACCTTCAGAGAAATAGGAGCAGCCTGGGTGTCGCCGTCTGCCACCAAAAAGTTGAGAGGGGTTGCCGAAAAGTTTTGCCAGCCGCTCAGCGTCACATTCACCGCGTTTATTTGCGCGGGCGCAAAAAGGACTGCCGAGGATGCGCCTCCCCATCCCATTTGCTGCCTTTCCATTCTTATCCGGTAGGTTCTGTCCGCAGGAATGCCTCCGATCAGGTAATGGCCGTCTCCGGCTGTGGAATCCATCAGCACAAAGGCGGGTCCGAATTCTATCCCGGGGAATTCAGTGTCAGTCAGAAAAACGCTCAAGGTGTATCCGCACTCAGGAAGGGGCACCGGATATGCGCCGCCTTGGTCAATCGTGATGAGGCCATCCGGAGCCGCCGCGCCCGTGGTTCCGGCCTGGGTGGTCACGGCTGCCGCTCCGATGTTGATCGCCAGGGTTACGGGGGTGCCGTTTAAATCAAGGGTGCGCGCTTCAACCGGATCAAGAGTTGTCCAGAGGGTGATGTCAAAATAATCCGTGGCCGGCTCTCCGTTATAATACATAAACAGCTCAAAGGTTCTGTCATTTCCGTTGGGGACCAATACCACCCAGTCCGGCCGCATCTCAAAATCGTAATCGGGATTGACGAAAATGAGGTCCGGGCTTATGTCCGACGCGGTTACTTTAAGAAAAAGAGTGTAGCTGCCCGGACTCGCGACCTTGGCGAATTTCACGCTTGTGCCCTCTTTCGCGACCAGCGGCGAGAAATCTCCGCGGAAACTAATCTGGACCTCGCTCTTGCCGTCGCTTCTGCCGCCAGGATGAACTCCGCACCCGCTGCATACCAACAAGCCAGCCAGAGCCAGGTAAAAAATCTCTCTTTTCATTTTAGTAATATGGACCTCCGTTTATTATGATGGTAACCGGAGTGAACCCCGGCGGCTCCTGGAAAATCAGGTCCGCGGGATTCAGGTAGTTGGATTTGCCGCCGCCAAGGTCTCCCTCGCCCGGACCAGGCTCTCCGCCTCCGCTCGGAGCCGGGACATCAGGACCGCTGATCTTGAAAAATTTTATCTGCCGGTCTCCATCCGAGCCGGTAATAAAGAAAAGCCCCTGGTTGAACTGCTCAAGAAAATCCGTGCCCAAAGATTGCGGCTGTCCGGGGATTTGGCCGTTCAAGATTTCAAGGAAGAAATTGGCTGGAAGGGAAATTTTTATTTCCGGGCGGTCCGCGTTCCAGAGCGTCAAAGTCCCGGATAAGCCGGCAAACAGCGCGCTGGCATTTGCGCCCTCGCCCTTGACCTCGGCAATAAATCCCGTGCCCCGGACTCCTGCGACCGTGCTCAGCGCCTTGATCTGGTAATCCTGCTCCGGGTTCTTGCTGAACCATCCGCTCACCAGGGCCTTGGCCTTGCCCGTAATCAGCCGGAAAACGCTCTGCCGGCTGATCCCGGCCTTGTACTCCAGCGCCTCAACCTTGAACCGGCTTTTCTCGCTCAGGGTGATCACGCTCTCGTCTTTAAACCAGATTTTCGCGCGGGAACCCGCGGCGGTGACAATCTCGTCTCCCACCATAATTTCGCTTCCCAGCTTGGCCGCGGCCTGCTGCCCGACTCGGACAATCGCGGCCTGGCCCTCGGTCTCGGTTATCTTTCCGACCCACTCCTGCCCAAAAGCCCGAGCCGCAACAAACAAGACCATGCCCGCGACGAAAAGCGTCACCAATTTTTTCATCTCCATACCTCCTCGCTCAATAACTGGTTCTCAAGCCCACGGAAAAAATCGTCCGCTCATACTCAAAGGCCTCAAGCCTGGAATTAAAATCTCCGTAGCTCACGGCCGCATAAGCCCCGAGATTCTTGACCAGCTGGTAGTCCGCTTCAAACGCGGCCTGGTAAACCTCGTCAACCCGGTCAAAGCTGCTGTCAAAATAATCCCGGTAATCATAATCAGCCCAGACATAGCCGGAAAATTGCTTATAGGGAGAAAGCTGCGCAAACACCCGAGCCCCATAACGGTTGATGTTATAATTCCTGCCTTCCGCATCCTCCCTGATGTACCTGCCGAAAACCCCGAGATCAACCTTGCCGCCCCAAACATAAAAATGCTGGCCGGCGAGAAGCTCGTGCGAAATATTGTCCCGGTCAAAATCGCCCTCCCCCGGCTCGGCAAAATATTCATCCTCAAAATAGTAGCTCAACTCGGTCGCCAGCCGGCTGTTCTCAGCCAGGAAAAATGAGGGATTGATCCGGTGGGTTGTGCTGTAGTAATCGTAATCCCTTCCCAGCCCGGCACACTGGTAAAGATAGGAAGCGGAGACCTTGGCAGCCATCTTGCCCACATCAAAATTATGAAAGCCTTTCACCACGCCCTGGTGAACCTGAAGGTTTACTTCCTTAACCTCGGAATGCCAGCTGTTGTAAAAATGGTATTCAATGCCGGCCCCGGTCCTGGCCGTGAGCATCGGCCTGAACCCGGCCTGAAGCCAAAACACGGCCCGGGAATCAGACATATGCCTGATCTCGGTCGGGAGAGCGTTCTCCTCCGCAATCGGCAAAACATTGGAATCATACTGGTAGATGAAATCGCCGCTTAAAAAATAGGGCTTTGGCCGCGCCAGCTTGGCCTTCTCGTCTTCAGCCTTCTTCGCCCAGACCGTGCCCTGACCCTGCTTGATCACCTCGTCAAAATATCTGGCAGCCGCCTCGCTCTTGCCCTCGCTCCTCGCGCACAGACCCTGGTAAAAGCTTATCTCCGCATCCAAAGCCGGCTCGCTTTTTTTCGCTTTTGCCAGATAGCCCTCAGCATTATTGCAATCGTTTTTTAAGATAGCGGCCAGGCCCATAAGATATAGCGCCCTTCCGTTCCCAGGCTCTTGCAAAAGAACCGGCTCCAGCTCGGCCTCCGCATCCTTCGCCCGGCTCTCGCGGATGTAAAGGTAGGCGAGTTCGGTCTTGACCAGCATATCTTCCGGCCCCAGCTGCTCGGCCTGCTTAAGCGATCTCTCAGCTTCTTCCAATTGCTCCTGACCCATCTGGGCCAGGCCCAGGTAATAGTAAATCTCTTTCTGGGGAGTTTTGACCGATTCCTGCAGCGACCGCAAAATATCCTCCGCAACCTTATACTGGCCCAGGTCAATATTCACCTTGGCCTCCTCCAGCCGCACCCGCCAATCAGCAGCAGAGAACCCAGAACCCACAGCAAACAAAAATATATAAAGACCAAGCAAAACCTTCCTCATAATCCCCCTCCCCTTAGATTTCATCCCGGCTTGCCTTATGGCATTAGAAGCGCAATCGCAACCACTAATCAACTTCTACCTTTACACCCTTTCCCCAACCCTGTCAAACATCATTGCACCGCCCCCTACATTCGTGTGAGCGAGCTTCTGTGCGAGGGGCTTCAGCCCCGATTCATTGAACTGTGCGAGCGAGCTTGCTCGCGACAAGGGCACGCCCTTGACCAGATTCTGTGCGAGGGACTTTAGTCCCGACTCATTGAACTGTGCGAGCGAGCTTGCCTGCTTTTTTCAAGTTTGGTCAAGGCCTATGGCCTTGCGCATACACCAATAGCGCGGAATTTCTTAACTCCTAAAAAGCAAAGCAAAAAGAATCGTCCGCGCTAAACACCCAATCATCATTCCTCGGAGGGAAAAAACAGGTCTTCACCGCAGAGGACGCAGAGAAAAAAAAGAGGCATTCAGATTGTCAGCATAATGATTTCATTTGCATTTCTCGTTTCTACTTCTGCGACCCTCTTCCCGCGCCTTTGGGCAGACCAATAGCATCTCATTTTCAAGCAAAAGTTTAGCGGTGATGGACGCTTTGTCGATCAGCGATGCTTTTGCGGACAGATGCCAGCTTAGCATCTTCCGCCTAAAGTAGATGTTGGCCGGAAAATCGCGATTTCCAGCCGTTTAGTCGCGATGAAAAAACGCGGCCAGCCAGATCATCCGAGCGTCACAATGTCTGCTCGCGCAAACACCATTATCCCGGCGTAGGGGCGCTGCTTGCTGCGCCCTGGGCAGGGCAAGCCCTTGCCCCTACCGAAAACCCGGATTTTCGTTGGCCCACCGCGTCGTAACAATGCTATGTCAAAGACCAGGACACAGTCCTGGACCGAGTCTGTTCACATCGTGCTCGATTCAGA